>ERZ773075.201-NODE-201-length-51857-cov-42.3494_pt1 | contig 51857 bp, 56 predicted proteins | sample MGYA00580614_ERZ773075 | MGnify/ENA primary metagenome ERZ773075 (study PRJEB29015, sample SAMEA2738021) | human oral metagenome | biome: human oral; feature: human-associated habitat; material: dental | place: China | collected 2043 ...
GCATGTATTAGGCACGCCGCCAGCGTTCGTCCTGAGCCAGGATCAAACTCTCATTAAAAGTTTGAGTTCTCACTCATTTCTGTCACTGACAGATTTATTGTTTTTTCATTGTTCAGTACTACAACGTCAGTTGTAGCGCCCTGCACATTGGTTCGTCTTGTTCAGTTTTCAAAGGTCTTTGTCACTCAATCTCTCTCAAGCGACAACTATATTAGTATATCACAGCTACTGACCTATGTCAACACTTTTTCGAAACTTTTTTTACTTTTTTCATCCCTGCGATACACTCATAGTCCGTACGGGATTCGAACCCGTGTTACCGCCGTGAAAAGGCGGTGTCTTAACCCCTTGACCAACGGACCTGAGCTTTTCAACTCTTTCTATTATATCTACTTTTTCAACTTTGTCAAGGACTTTTTTCAGTGAAGTTGATTTTTTCTTTTTTTCACTAACTTAACCACTGCTTCTGTCCGTGCAGTGTGGGGAAACATATCGACCGACTGGATATACTGGAGATCATAGACTTTCACTAGTTTAACTAAATCTCGCGCCAAGGTCGAAACATTGCAGGATACATAGACCATTTTTTCTGGAACATAAGCCAGAATGGTTTCCAACAGCTTATCATCTAAGCCTGTACGAGGAGGGTCGACTATCAATGCATCTGCTCGGTAGCCTTCTTTATACCAGCGTGGAATGATTTCTTCAGCTGTCCCCGCTTCGTAATGGGTATTGTCAAAACCCATTCTTTGAGCATTTTGCTTGGCATCTTCAATGGCTTCTGGAATAATATCCATCCCTCTGAGACTCTTGACCTTCTTTGCGAAGGCGAATCCAATCGTCCCAACACCGCAATAGGCATCAATCAGATGATCTTCTTTGCTAACATCTAGAGCTTTAACTGCTTCACTATAGAGAATCTCTGTCTGCTCTGGATTGAGCTGATAGAAGGCACGGGGCGAGAGAGAAAACTCATAGTCGAGCACTCCTTCTTGAATACTCTCTTGGCCCCAGATAATTTCCGTCTTTTCACCATAGATTTCACTTGTTTTTGCTGTATTTGTATTGACTGCAACTGTGACGACTTCTGGAAAATCCTTGACTAGGTCTTTGACTAGGTGATTCAAATTCAACTGGCGGTTAGTTACGACGATAATCTGGACTTGTCCAGTCTTTCTTGCTCGACGCACCATGATGGTGCGAACACCGAGCGTTTTTCTCTCATCTGTAATTGGAATTTGGTGATAAGTAAGAAGTTCAGCTAGGCGATTCGCAATCACTTGGGTTTCCTTATCTTGCACCAAGCAGTCTTTCAACTCCACGAGATAATGAGAGTTTTGCGCATACAAACCTGCCTTGACCTGATTTTTAAATTTCCGAGTCTGGAATTGAAGCTTAGCACGGTAGTACTTTGGTTCCTGCATTCCGATAGTTGGACGGATTTCATAGTTTTCATATCCTGTAGGAGCAAATTTTTTCAGGGCTTGGTGGAGCAAATCCGTTTTGAACTCTAACTGTTTATCGTAGTGAAGGTGCATGATTTGGCAACCACCACATTCATTATAAATCGTACAAGCTGGTACGACTCGAAATTTAGACTTCTTATTAACCTTTAGTAATTTGGCTTCAACAAAGTTACGTTTAACAGAAGTAATCTGACAATAGATATCTTCTCCTTTGAGGGCGCCTGGCACAAAAACGAGGGTTTTCTGGTAGAAACCGATTCCTTCACCATTGATGCCCATCCGCTTAATTTTTAAAGGTATTTTTTGTTTGACTTTCAGATTCATACCCCTATCTTATCACATTTTAGGGTATAATAGAACTATGAAAATCACAAAACTTGAAAAGAAAAAACGCCTCTACTTAATGGAGCTAGATAATCAACAAACCTCTTATATCACGGAAGATACCATTGTCCGTTTTATGTTGTCTAAAGATAAGGTGATTAGCAAGGAAGAATTAATCGAGATACAGGGCTTTGCCCAGTTTTCTTATGGTAAGAACCTTGCCCTCTACCATCTATCATTTAAGGCTCGAACCGAAAAGGAAGTGCGAGAGTATCTGAAAAAGTATGATATTGAAGAAAAAATCACTAGTCAAGTTATCGCTAATCTTAAAGAAGATAACTGGATTAATGATCGTCAGTATACCTACTCTATCATCAATGCCAATCAACTTTCTGGAGATAAGGGACCTTATGTGCTAGCACAAAAACTGTCTCAAAAAGGGATTGCCAAATCAACTATTGAAGATGTTTTAAAGGATTTTGATTTTTCGGAGGTTGCTCAACGTGTTGCAGAGAAACTGCTTAAAAAATACACGGGAAAGCTTCCTGCTCGTGCCTTGCAGGATAAGATTATTCAAAACTTGACGAACAAAGGCTTCTCCTATTCTGATGCTAAAAATGCCTTTGACAGCTTGGATAGTCAAGTTGACCAAGAAACGACTCAAGAACTCATTTTCAAAGAGCTAGACAAACAATATACTAAATACGCTCGCAAACATGAAGGTTACGAACTAAAGCAACGTTTAACTCAAGTATTAGCTAGAAAAGGCTATGATTTTTCGGATATAGCGAGCGCTCTCAGAGAATATCTTTAACATTTTCATGTAAAATTCAAAAAAATTAGACCAATTTATGATATAATAGTAGACGATAAACTTATAAATTGTAGAAAGTTGGTTAGTTATGAAACTTCCAAAAGAAGGCGACTTTATTACAATTCAAAGTTATAAGCATGATGGGAGTCTCCACCGTACTTGGCGGGACACCATGGTACTAAAAACAACAGAGAACGCTATTATCGGCGTCAACGACCACACACTTGTTACCGAAAGTGACGGTCGTCGTTGGGTGACTCGAGAACCGGCTATTGTTTACTTTCACAAAAAATATTGGTTTAATATCATTGCTATGATTCGCGATAATGGTATTTCCTACTATTGCAATATGGCCAGCCCCTACTATCTAGATGAGGAAGCCCTGAAATACATTGATTACGATTTGGATGTCAAGGTCTTCACCGATGGTGAAAAGCGTCTCTTGGACGTTGAAGAGTATGAGCGCCATAAACGCAAAATGAAGTATTCTGATGATTTAGACTATATTTTGAAAGAGCATGTTAAAATCCTTGTTGATTGGATCAACAATGGACGCGGTCCTTTCTCAGAGGCCTATGTCAACATTTGGTACAAACGCTACATAGAACTAAAGAATCGGTAAAGTTGTCAAACTGGGGTGTGAGCCCTGGTTTTTTTATTTTAAAAACCCAGCTTTACAGCTGGGTTGATTGCTATATATCTAATTTAGTTACAGTAAACTTGATATGGGAATAATCTTTTTCAACATCCTTATCCAACAAGAAAGCCGTGGCATCCTTCTTAACCTGAACAAGGTCAATGTTTTGGGCTTGAGCTGCATAGACGCATCCACAATAACATTGACGATAGATATCATACTCCTCGCACATCTCCACCGAGCGCTTGTAGCCTTGATTTTTCTTAAAATCACTTGGAAGATAGTGGGTGGTGTAAATCTTTTGCACATCGATTCCGATGCTGTTGATGGTTTGAGAATTCTTATGGGGACTGATGGTCAAAGCTGAACCAAAGTAGTCAAAGCCCAAGTCCATAGCTACCTGTGCTGTTTTATCCAGACGGTAGTCAAAACAAACCTTGCAACGGTCACCACCTTCGGGTTCTTCTTCCAGTCCTCTGACTAACTTCCGGTATTCATTGGGTTCATATGGGGCTTCTAGGTACCGAACCATATTTCCTGTTCGCTCATTGAAATCACTGACAAATTTCTTGGTGACGTAAGCCCGCTTGTGGTATTCTGCCTTTGGATGGATATTGGAATTGGCAAAATAGATGGTCACATCCGCGTATTTGGTCAAGTATTCTAGGGTGTAGGTACTACAAGGAGCACAGCAAACATGCATGAGAATAGTGGGGCGTTGCTCATTTTTCTCCCAAACCTGAACCATTTTCTGCATGACACGGTCATAATTAATCTTCTGATTGGGATTCATCTTGCTCAGAATTTCTTCTACATCAATCATGTTCTTCTCCTTTTTCTAGTCTTATTTTATCATATAAGTTAGGAGAGCTCAAATCTATTTAGAAGAGAAAACCTTAAAAGGAGGGAATGTTCTTCCCTCCTTTTGTGTTTTTTATAAGTTACTTTTACATCATGCCGCCCATCATACTTGGATCCATTGCTGGAGCTGGAGCAACTGGTTCTGGTTTATTGGCTACGACTGCTTCTGTTGTCAAAATCAAGCTAGCTACAGATGCAGCGTTTTGAAGAGCTGAACGGCTCACTTTAACAGGATCAATGATTCCTTCTTTAATCATATTAACCCACTCACCAGTTGCTGCGTTGAAACCTGTGCCAAGCTCAGCATTTTTCAAACGGTCAATAACAATAGAACCTTCGAATCCTGCATTGTGGGCGATTTGACGAACAGGCTCTTCCAAGGCACGGAGAACAATATTGCGTCCTGTCGCTTCATCTCCTGTCAATTCCAAATCAGCTACGGCTGGGATGACATTTGCAAGAGCTGTTCCACCACCAGCAACGATTCCTTCTTCAACGGCTGCACGAGTAGCGTTGAGGGCATCTTCAATGCGGAGTTTCATTTCTTTCAACTCGGTTTCAGTTGCAGCTCCGACCTTGATGACTGCGACACCACCCGACAATTTTGCCAAGCGTTCTTGCAATTTTTCACGGTCAAATTCAGAAGTTGTAGTTTCGATTTGAGACTTGATAACTGCAACACGGTGAGAAATAGCTTCAGGATTTCCAGCACCTTCTACGATAACCGTGCTATCTTTGTCCACAGTTACTCTCGCTGCTTGACCTAGCGCCTCAATAGTAGCGTCTTTCAACTCAAGACCAAGATCTTCTGTGATGACTGTTCCGCCTGTCAAGATAGCGATGTCTTCAAGCATCGCTTTGCGACGGTCACCGAAGCCAGGTGCCTTAACTGCTACTACGTTGAAGGTTCCACGAATCTTGTTCAATACAAGAGTTGGAAGAGCTTCGCCATCTACATCATCCGCAATAATCAAGAGTGGACGATTGCTTTGAAGAATGTTTTCTAGAAGCGGCAAGATTTCTTGGATATTGGAAATCTTCTTGTCGGTAATCAAAATGTATGGATTTTCAAGGTCAGCCACCATTTTTTCGCTATCTGTCACCATGTACTGTGAAAGGTAACCGCGGTCAAACTGCATTCCTTCCACGACTTCAAGTTCCGTTTCCATACCACGTGACTCTTCTATGGTGATGACTCCATCTTTACCAACTTTTTCCATAGCTTCAGAAATGTACTCGCCGACTTTCTCAGAACGAGAAGATACAGCAGCAACCTGAGCGATGGCTTCTTTGTTGGCAACTGGAATGGCATTGTTTTTCAAGGCTTCTACAGCTGTGGCAACCGCTGCTTCAATCCCACGACGGATACCGATTGGGTTGGCACCCGCAGTGACGTTTTTGATTCCTTCGCGGACAATCGCTTGGGTCAAGACAGTTGCAGTTGTCGTTCCGTCACCTGCGATATCATTTGTTTTTGAAGCTACTTCTGATACCAATTTGGCACCCATATTTTCAAAATGATCTTCTAGTTCAATTTCTTTAGCAATAGTAACACCGTCATTGGTAATCAATGGTGAGCCAAATGATTTTTCAAGAACGACATTACGACCTTTTGGTCCCAATGTTACTTTAACAGTGTCCGCAAGGATATCGACACCACGAACCATAGCTGAACGAGCATCAGATGAAAATTTAATTTCTTTTGACATACTTATTTCCTCCTATTATTCTTCCACGATTGCCAAGATGTTAGCTTCGCCAACGATGATGTACTTTTCATCGCCATCTTTGACATCAATACCTGCATGGGCTTCAACTAAGACACGGTCTCCAGGCTTGACGCTTGGAGCAACCAAGTCACCATTCAAGGTACGAACACCTTGTCCAGTAGCCACAACTTGAGCTGTTTTTGTTTTTTCTTGGGCTGAGCCTGCAAGGACAAAGCCTCCAACAGTTTGTTCTTTTTCTTCGATTTTCAAGACAACACGGTCTCCTAATGGTTTCAACATCTGTTTTCCTCCATGATAAACTACATATTATTAGCACTCTTTATATTCGAGTGCTAATTCATAGTTCTATTGTATCACTTGGTCAGAAATAGTCAAGAAAAAAGTCTGACTTTCTCAATATAAAAAGCCTGAGACCAACTCAGACTTTGCACTACTTAAAATGGCAATTCTTCCTCTTCCAAGACCAAATCTGCCAAATCCTGTCCTGCATTATTTTCACGCATGGCACGTTGGGCGCGGCTTTCCAAAAGTTGGAATCCTGTAACAAGTACTTCGGTCACGTAGTTCATCTGGCCATTTTTCTCAAAGCGACGGGTACGAAGTTCTCCATCTACCGAAATGAGACTGCCTTTAGTTGCGTAACTTGCCATGGTTTCAGCCAATTTTCCCCAAAGAACCAGATTGACAAAGTCGGCTTCGCGTTCACCGTTTTGATCTTTGTAACGACGATTCACAGCAATGGTTGCTCGCGCCACTGACTTGTCATTATTTGTTTTGTGCAGTTCTGGTGTAGACGTCAAGCGCCCGATCATGATAACTTTATTATACATTTTTCATCCTCCTACTTATCCATTCGCAGGAAATCAAAAAAAGTTACAGAAATTTGTAACTTTTCAAAGAAATTTTTTATTTTTTATGAACCATGAAACCTGTCGCCTGTTGATTGGCCATAATGGTCATATCTGTAATCTGCACACGACGAGGCTGACTGGTCACATAAACAACCGTGTCTGCAATATCCTGAGCTTGCAAAGCCTCAATTCCCTGATAGACTGCCTCAGCTCGCTCTTTGTCACCATGAAAACGTACCGTAGAAAAATCTGTCTCGACAATCCCTGGCTGAATGGTGGTCACCTTGATATCTGTCGCAATGGTATCAATTCGCAGTCCATCTGAAAAGGTTTTAACTGCCGCCTTGGTGGCTGAGTAAACTGCTGCACCCGCATAAGCATAGATTCCTGCAGTTGATCCCATGTTGATAATATGACCCTGATTGGCTTTTACCATTGCTGGCAAGAAACAGCGAGTAACCGCCATCAAACCCTTCACGTTGGTATCCAACATGGTCAGAATATCCAATTCTTCATAGTCCTGATAGGGAGCCAAGCCTAGAGCCAGTCCGGCATTATTGACCAAGATATCAATCTGCCCTATCGTTTCCAAAATATCGGAGCAGACAGTCTTTACCATAGCCATATCCGTGACATCCAGTGCAAAGGTCCAAACTGTTTGATTTGGAAAAGTTTCTGCAAACTCTGACTTGAGAACCTCTAGTCTGTCTGTCCGTCGCCCTGTTAGAACGACATTCTCCCCCTGCTCCAGATAAGCACGCGCAATCGCTTCACCGATTCCTGAGGTCGCTCCTGTAATCACTACATTTTTCGCCATCTTATCTCCCTCTATCTGGTCTATCAAATACCGACAATTTCCTAGGCCGTCCAGTGTTTAGCTGGGTCAAATGGAGTTCCAACAACTTGGTCTTCTGATAATTCAATAACCCCACGTTTTTGCGGAGCATTTGGCAAATGCAATTCACGAGGGCTGCACATCATTCCAAAACTCTTTTCACCGCGAAGTTCGCCTGGGAAAATGAGATTGCCTTTTGGCATCATCGCTCCAGGAAGAGCTACAATGGTTTTCAGCCCAACACGCGTATTGGGAGCCCCTGCAACGATTTGCACTGTCTTGTCACTTGCGACTGCAACTTGGCAGATGTTAAGGTGGTCACTATCTGGGTGAGCGACCATCTCGACAATTTCACCGACAACAAACTTAGGTTCCTTGTCATTGACAATTTCTTCTGCATGTAATTCTTGGTTCAAACGTGCTACTTGCTCATCTGTCAAAAAGACTTGACCGCGCTCTGCAATTTCGAACAAACTTGAAACTTCGAAAATATTCCAAGCTACTGTTTCCCCATTATCTTTGAGGAAAACACGGGCTACTTTGCCTTTGCGCTCCACGTCTAGTTTGGCATCTCCGCTGTTTTTCACGATGATCATAAGGACATCGCCAACATGTTCTTTGTTATATGTAAAAATCATTCTTTCCTTTTCTCCTATTTCAGTTCTGCTAAAAAGTCGTTAATTTGTTGCTTGCTTTTACGGTCGCGATTGACAAATCTGCCGATTTCCTTGTCCTTTTCTAGCACAACAAGGCTAGGAATCCCGTACACATCCCAGAGTTTGGATAGATCCATGTACTGGTCACGGTCCACTCGAATAAAGGTGAACTCTGGATTGGTCTCCTCAATCTCTGGCAAGGATGGATAGATATAACGACAATCGCCACACCAGTCCGCCACAAAAAGGAAAACCTTCTTGCCATCTTGCTCGACAAAACCTGCAAGCTCTTCTATACTATTGGGAGTAATCATAAGGCTTCCTCCTCATAGACTAGGTCTTCATTTTCATAGACAAAGGTATAGTGACGACCATCCTCGAAAATGACTCCTCCGACAAGTCGCTCAAGGCTACTTTCGTAGACTTGAACATAGAGAGTCGCAATCTCACCCATATCTGAGAAAAGTTCGCGCACGATAGTGGTCAACTCTTCTTGCGTCTTCATCAGTTTGTGGTTATCTGCTGCCTTTTTGGCACCCAAAGCGAGGGCACTTAGACCAGCCACAGTCAAGCCAGTCATCCATAATTTCTTAGCTTTCATACCATTCATTGTAACACAAAAAGGGCTCTAGGACAAATAGGGAAGCCGTATACGAGCAAGGAAAATCACTTCCCTCAGTGAGAAAAGAAAACTTCGGATTCTTATCGCCAAGCGCCTGAGTTAACAAGAATTTCCTGAATGGATTTAAAAACCTCTGAGATTGTTCTCAAAGGTTAAGATTTTGCTAATTGCTATTTTCAACTGCTGCAGTGACAAAGGCAGTGTAGAGCTCTTCTGGACGGTTTGGACGGCTGGAAAGTTCAGGGTGATACTGACAAGCCACAAAGAATTTATTTTCAGGAATTTCCACAATTTCTACCAAACGATTGTCTGGAGAAACTCCTGAGAAGACAAAGCCTGCTGCTTCAAACTGTTCACGAAAGGCATTGTTAAACTCATAACGGTGACGGTGACGGCGTTGCACCACTTCTTGATTATGGTAAGCAGCTGCTGCCTTAGAACCACGTTTTAACTTAGATGGATAAAGTCCCAAACGAAGGGTCCCCCCCATATCCTCCACATCAATCTGATCACGCATGATATCAATGATAGGGTATTTTGTATCAGGATCAAGTTCTGCAGAATTGGCACCTTCAAGCCCTAAAACATGACGAGCAAACTCGATACAAGTCAACTGCATTCCCAAGCAAACCCCCAACATTGGAACATCATTCTCACGTGCATAGCGGATGGCTTGAATTTTTCCTTCCGTACCACGTTGGCCAAAACCTCCTGGCACAATGATTCCATCCGCATCAGACAAGAGCTCTGCTACATTCTCTGCTGTCACATCATTGGCGTTGATCCAATTAATCTTCACTTCTGCGTCGTTGGCATACCCAGAGTGTTTCAAGGCTTCGACCACTGAGATGTAGGCATCTTGCAACTCCACATACTTACCAACAAGGGAAATCTTAACTTGTTTCTTAAGGTTCATGACCTTATCCACCATGGCTGACCACTCTGTCATATCCGCTGCTGGCGCGTCTAGCTTCAAATGGTCACAAACAATTTGGTCCATGCCTTGTGCCTGCAAGTTCAATGGAATTTGGTAAAGGTGCTCAACATCCAAAGACTCGATAACGGCTTCTGGTGCCACATCACAAAACTGAGCTAGTTTATTTTTAATTCCTTGACCAGCTGGTTTCTCCGTACGAATGACCAACATATTTGGCTGGATTCCCAAACCACGCAATTCTTTTACAGAATGCTGGGTTGGTTTGGTCTTCATTTCACCAGCAGCCCTGAGGTAAGGAAGCAAGGTTGTATGGATATACATGACATTATCTGCACCCACATCTGCCTTCATCTGGCGAAGAGCCTCTAGAAATGGCAAGGACTCGATATCCCCAACGGTTCCACCAACCTCTGTGATAATGACATCCGAGTCGGTCGTTACAGCGGCACGCTTGATTTTTTCTTTCAAAGCATCTGTGATATGAGGAATGACTTGAACAGTTGCCCCAAGGTATTCTCCACGGCGTTCTTTACGAAGAACTTCACTGTAGATTTTACCAGTTGTCACGTTAGAATATTTATTGAGATTGATATCGATGAAACGTTCGTAGTGGCCCAAGTCCAAATCGGTCTCAGCCCCATCATCTGTTACAAAAACTTCCCCGTGCTGGTAAGGACTCATTGTTCCCGGATCGATATTGATATAAGGGTCAAACTTCTGAATAGTCACTTTGAGACCACGATTTTTCAAGAGACGGCCCAGACTTGCTGCGACAATCCCTTTCCCAATAGACGACACCACACCACCAGTTACAAAAATATATTTCGTAGACATAAATTCCTCTTTCTAAAATGCTCAAGGCCTTGTTAACTACGAGGGGAGATAGAAAACAAGACCCTTATGGATAACGACTTTTCAAGAAAACTTCCTGAAAAAACAAAAATAGCTCCCTAGTAACTAGGGAGCCCCGACCTCTAAAAGAGGTGCCCGAACAATATAATACCTTAAAGCAGAACATTTGTCAACCCGAATTGGTAAAAGATGAAAAAAGGAGATCATTTTCAGAAAACCAACTAAAAATCCGCATCCAAACGGACAACACGCTCAAGCAACAAAAAAGGAGATCCAGCGATCTCCTTCTTAAGGCATTTTACTCTTCTTCACTCGTTTCAGCGTCATCATCTGAGAACTCGTCGTCTTCTTCGTTGAGATCCACGTCTTCGCCCAAGTCATCTGGAGCGATTTCGTTGATTTCTGCATCGTAGGCTTCCACTTCATTTTTCTCATCATCTGGATTTTCATCATCATATGAAAGAGCTGGATCTGCTTCGTATGCATCTTCGTCTTCTGGATCATCTGCATTGTAGTCAATAGCATCTGAATCACCATCCATAAAGGCATTGACACGTTTTTTCTTAGCTTTTGGTACTACTTCATCGTCGTCACTTTCTTCAAGAGCGATGATTTCTTCGTCGATTTCGTCTACACCATACCATGAACGAAGACCCCATTTGTTGTCTCCAAGTGAGATGAAGCTACCGTCAAAGTTCAACTCTGTGTAGAACAAAGGCAAAGCTTCGCGGATATCGCTGTTTGATGTTCCAAGGTAGTTTTGAATTTCGTTTACAAGATCGCTAAAATGCATCTCATGATCGCGACCACGAAGTTCCAAGATAGCACGCGCTACCTCAATCATAGATAGTTCACTTTTTTCTTGCCCAGCAAATACTTCTAATTCCAAAGCGTTTCTCCTCATTTTTACTACTATCGCCAGAGCAGACAGACTCTGACCTCATTTTATCATGTACTCTTTATTGTACGATAATTTTGCGGAATAGTCAAAGGTTAAAATAGATTTATCTATGATTTATTAAGTAAAAATCAATTGATTTTATCACATGGTAAATTTAAGGCATAAGCAATAAAAATATCGATATTTAGTTAAAAGCTAACGGGATTCATTTTAATTAGTGTTTTTTAAAATACGATTTCTCTCCTCGTCAATAATACTAATTGCTTCATCTATCTCATTTTGAGAAAATTCTGGTGATAGAATATTATTATCAATAGCATTGTGCATTATGTTAGCCTTAGTTTCCAGTTTCTTATAAATCTGTTGATCAATATAACCTGGATTACCACTATCATCTGGTTCACATCTGGTCTGTAGATAATAATATCTTGTATATTGGTTATCTTCTAATCCTAATCTATGAATTCTATCTCGGGATTGAAGCATAAAAGTTAGATTAAAATTGTATTCAAAATACAAAGCATCATGAACCTCTTTATGCAAAGATACCGATTCACCAAGCGTTTGAGGGTTAGAAATCATAACCATAGTATTACCAAATCGAAAATCATCAATCAGATTCTGTCTATCAGAAACTTCCGTACCACCATACACTAAATTAGCTTTCACTCCAACTTGGTCTAACCTATTTTGTATCTTTTTCATAGTATCAACAAATATTGCCCAAACTATGACTTTTTTCCCCTCAGATATGAGCTCTTGAATTTTATCAATACCTTTCTCAAATTTAGGAGAAATCATACTTGAAAAATCATACTCATCATATCCTTTGGCTTCTCTGATTCCCGAGTCCGAAACAATTTGCAGTCTATTATTAAATATTTCTTCAGATATTTCAACAGTATCATCTTTATCATTATCGTCTGCAAACCACATATCTTTATATTCAATCCTTTTGTTAATTAATTCAGGATTTGTAGACGCTTGTATCAATCGAATCAATCTGGCTAAACTCGACGATTCATTATAGTATATAGACTGCGCTAATTGTTTCTGTTCTTCGCTAGGTTCAACAACCAAAAAATTATCTGGATCTGGTTTAGGTACTCCTAAGTCATCTTTGTTTAAGCGCCAGAAGAATGGAATTAAAGCTTTATTAATTTCCTCAATTTTTCTAACACTAGGATTTTTTAATTCATCTAAACTCCATCTAAAAAATGAATTGTACTCATTCGCATAAAGTAAATGAAGAAAATTATAGATATCTTGATAAGAATTAGGTATAGGTGTTCCAGTTAAAACAAACTTAAATCTTGAATCCTTAACTAGTTCTAAAGCAGCTTGAGCACGAACTCCGAAAGGATTTTTTATTCTATGAACTTCATCAAAGACAATCATTGTCTTAATTGACAGCAATTCCTGCAACCTGTCTTTGTATTTTGTCAACGATTCATAATTCACTAATACAAGATTTGATGTTTTCCAGTTCAAAGATAAATCGAAATCAAAATTTTTGGAACTTTGACAATCAATTACTTCTAACTGTTTCTTATTTCCAAAAACTTGTTTAAATTCTTCTTTCCAACTGTTGAAAGCATTAATAGGACAAATAACCAATAAATTATCTACGTGCTCACTTTCAACTTTCGAGGAATTCAAAAATGCAAAAACAGCCAAAATCATAGCAGTCTTACCAGAACCTGGCACCGAAAAGTTCGCAGCTTTAGCCATCCTGTATTCGTAGAAGGCTGCCTCAAGTTGCAATTTTTTAAACGGCCGTACAACCTCTGAACTAACGACAGAAACAAACTCTTCAAACTTTTCTTGCTCCCCATGAATTGTATATTGTTCAGGTGATTTTAAATAAATTCCTAACTTACTATATTGTTCAATAGAGTATTGCTTTAACTTTAGGTGTTCTTGTAATTCCTCTGATACTTCAACTATAATATTTTTTCTATCACATCTCTTCCTTGTTTCATTAATAATGTAGTTTATATCCATATAAGAAAATTCTGACTTAATAGTTGAGTTATCATCTTCAAAATATTTATTGGATAAATCTGATCCAGGCTTTAGCTTTCTATCTGAGCTAGTAATTTGTATAGAAGAGTTATCTTGACGTACAATTATATTTCCACTTTTTAAAGAAAAATAGATATTATTATCTGACTGATTTTCTTTAACTTTATTTATTGTGGAATATTGCTGGTATTTTTTTATTTCATCATAAACAATCTTTGTAGCATCAATTGTCAGAATATCTTTCTCTTCATTTTTCCACAATCGGTCAAATCTATTTTTGTTAGCTAATATTCGTGTTTGAACATTCGTACTTGAATCCCAAGAAACATCTACAGAAATACTTTCATAATTGTATTCTAACCCATTTCTAGTTTCGTTAACAGATCCGTTAAAAAAGATAGTTTCTTGGTCCGAATCAATAAGTCCAAACTTATCGTGAAAAATTCCGCGTCCTCTTGGAATAACCGCAAATTTTACCTCTGCATGATTACTTGCAATCATGAATGCTAAATTACCTAACGATTCTTTCGTTTGATCATTTAGAATAGTTTGTATTAACTGAGCAGGTAAATCTACTAAACTATTTTTAAGAGTATATCCTTCTTGAATTTTTTTAAAATCTTCTTCAGAGATATCAGTAGAAATGATAAATTGAGCAAATCCATTATTTCCAAATAATTTATCTAATCCCTTTGAATATAATCCCAGTCCTTCACTAGAAAAATAGGCTGAAACTCTTCTATAAATAGTAGCTTCAGATAGTACCGGTTCATAGAATTCTTTAACTAAATTTTCACTTTGATATGTAGGTTGTATTAGATTTTTAAGTTTTAGAGAAAATACCATTCCTTTTCTCCTTTTCTCTATTTGGATAATTTAAATGCTAAATCTCTAATTTCTTGAAGAATTTCTTTTGCCTCAAAAAATTCTTCTTCATGCAGTTCTTTTAAATCTTCAGAAGATAAATCTTCTAATGTATCTCTGATTTCCTGCAATTTTACCAGAGCTTGTCTTCTATCAGCTGTAGCTTCTCCTTTATTTGATAATCTATTAGTTGTTTGTAATAAACTATTTGCCGATTCTAAAGCAGCTGGATGAGCTTCTATATTTTTTCTTAAATCTTCCACTCTTTCTACAGGATGGTTTTCAAAACAGTCTATAATTTCATCAACATGAGAATCAGTAGCCTCAATATAATGTTTATTAATATCAGGATTGTTTAAAATATTTTTTTTGATATTCCGCATTTTACGAGTAATATCACTATCACCTGCATCCGATTTAGCAATCTGGACAGCAAGTGTAGTTAACACATTTTGTGTAACCGTCTCTTTATTCTCTTTTAACTTATTAATTGTCCCTTCAATCTCCTCAATAGGACCATCTAATTTTAGCTCTCTTGCTAAATAAAACTTATCAATAGGATTTTGACTTGGAGCAATAATGGCTAGGAATTTAATGATTAATTCAGCAAGCCTTATGTCCCTATTAATCCCTTTGGTGTTACCAGCACCACTAGCTTTTTTATATTCTTCAGGAGTCATTAGTTTTTGGACTTTAATCGTGTTGTATACATCAAAAATACGATCAATTGGGTCATAACTTACTCTTTCTTCACGACCAAGCTGTAAATCTAATTCTAACTCTTTAATTTTCTTTTCATCAAGTTTATTTTTGATATCAAATGAAAGTATAACAGCTTCGAAATATTGTTTGATATTTGTATCTCTTTGAATCCTACGAAGGGCTGTAAATCTACGATTTCCATCAATAACTCTTCCATCGGAAAGAATTACACCAGGTTCTTGTTGTCCTTTTTCAAAAATAGAAATTTGAGTGTCCTTTAAAGCTTGCTTTTTAGAATCAAAAATGAATTTTTCAAATATTTCATTATATTTTGACTCTCCAATTTCTGGTGTTAATTTTCCATGATTTGATATGTAATGATGGTAAACTGTATTAATACGACCATTTTGATCATTATAGTATAAATATTCCAATGGGAATTTATATACTGGGTAGTCTTTTGTTTCACCCCCAATAGTCAAACGTTTTGTTAAAGTTGTTTTTTCAATATTTCCATTTTTTATCAATTCATTTAAATCATGATTCATTTTCATTCTCCATTCATTTATTTTCCATAAATTATTATCGGGACTAGGTAAATAGACATTAACTGGCTCAATGGGATCTTTTCCTTAAGTTGTGTGAACTCTGTGCCAGAAACATCAACTTCAATATCGTTATTATCTATATAGTTGTATATTAATTCGCCAATATAATTGATAATATAATACGGATGTGAAACATCATCCAGAAAGAAACCATACTTCTTGTTTTCTATATTTAATTGTTTTATCGAATATTTCCTAAGAATTTCGTTATTTCTCAATTCCTCTATTAAATCAGGTTTTAATTTACGAAGAAGTTTTTTAGCTTCCATTTGATTAGAACGGGAGATAATTATACTTTTGAACCCTTTACCAGTACCAGCATGCGCAATAACACCCCAATTCCCAACTTTTCCATTAATTTTATTAGTTAAGTCAACAGTCATATTTCCTGACTTAATAGGAAATTGTCTAAATAATGCTTTTTCACTTCGCTTTGGAGGATTATTGAAATCTTTAATCTTTTTATTATCCAAATATTTAAATTGACTTAGATCTTTATCAATAATCTGAGCAGGTAATAGTGGTGAGTTTATTAGTTCTAAAATTTTAACAGCTAAAGCAAAAGATAATTGAACGCAAACAGCATTTCCTATTTGTCTCCACTTTGTAGACTCATCACCGAAGAATTGATAGTCTAATGGATACCCCATAATACAAGCTGCTTCTCTGATAGTTGGCAATCTATACTCGCCATCACCTTTTCTATTACAATTTGATTTATATAGAATAGCCTCTCTAGTACTAGCTGACTGTGTAGCCATAATTGTCCGGCTTGGCTTATCCATATTTTCCGGAAATGACATCTTACCCATATAAGGATGTCTTTGCTTCAAATCCCGAGCTTTTTGCCACTGCACTTGATAGACGCCTGTGTCATAAAAATGATCTTTAAAATCATTAATACTTACCTTTTCGAGGGGATAATTAGGATCTACTATAAAATCGCAAGATGAATGAGCTAAAGGATCGGGAAAGTTTTTAAATAATTTATTTAGAGTTACTTTTTCTTGTTTCAATTTATCAGGGAAAGGGAAATTTCCTGTTTTTGTTATTTCTCCACTGACAAAACGTCTCCTTGATTGAGCAGCTCCATAATCGTCCGCGTGTAAAATACCACCATTATATTTTGATTTTATTGCAATAGATTTGGGGTTTAAATCTTGAGACAGAGCCCATTCTGCTAAATCTAAGTCTTCAAATGTGTATTCTTCTTGGACATAGTTTTGTGAATTTGGGACATTCTCCATTAACCATGCTTTTAACTTAGAATTCTTTTGAAATTTCTTTACGGCAATTACTTTATAAAAAGTTTTAATCAGATTAATACCTGAATCTTTATTAGCATTTCCTCCTTGATTAGAAAGAGAAAACAACTGACATGGTGGACTACCAATGATGATATCTGTATCTGGCAACTTATTTATTTCTTCCATATTCTCAAAATCAAGTACACTTTTTACATTATCATTTAGTCCGTGATTAAAATTATGTGTGGTAATTGCAGGTTGCCAGTTATCAATTCCCATTATTACATCGTAACCTGCTCTTCGAAAACCTTCTGAAAAACCACCTGCCCCACAAAAAAAGTCTATTACAGTTAAACGTTTGATTTCCCTCATTCTTTAATTCTTCCTAAATTTAAAATCCTTTATTTTTATATTCATTATACCAAAAAAACACGGCATCCACCGTGTTTGTAAATTATTCTAAAAAATATAAAATTTTTAGTTTAACTTTTAGAATATCGTTCTTTTTTATTATTTAAAATAATATTCATCTATCTTGGCGAAAATACTTTTGCTCATTTACATAATCTGTAAGATCATGACAAAATAGTTCCAGAAGACTAATCATTTTACTACATAAATCTTCAAAGTAAAGTCGATTTTTTTCTTTTTGTAAAGTAATAATTTGATAATTGCCAGGAATATGTTGTCTAATATTTATTTCAGTAAGATCTTTCCTATTTCCATGAGCAATCATATTTCGATAAGTTATTATTGAGTCAATAATAATTGAGTAGGAGTTATATTTTTTTTATCAAAATGAAATATTTCAAGAATTTCTGTAAAATTGTTGTAATTCAGATTTGACTTCGTATCAATCATATTTTCATTGCTGTTGAATTTACTTTGTTGTTTAATTTTGATATGTAAATCCGTAAGTGGTTTAATAACTGTGTTATCTTCTCTTTTCTCAGTGATTTTTTTTCGTAATTCATCTAGCTTCTGTCGAAAAGTTAGCATTTGTAGCTCATCTGTCAATGATTCTAGACTATTATTATCAATTGTTAGCAATACTGTATTACAGCATTCTTTAATTGTAAATTCAAAGGTAGCATAGACTGAAAAGATCAATTTATATAATGCTCCATTATCCTTAAAGATTGGCAATTCTTTTAGAATATTGCCCTCAGGCGAGTCGGATAATACTAAATTTAAAAAATTCTGTTCATTTATAATACTATCAATTGAAATTTCTAAAATTTTGTCAAGAGACTCCCTGATATCATTCATTTAATTTCCCTGTTATTACCTCAACGCGTTTTCTAGAATTTTCCAAGCCTCCAGTTCGGTATTGCTTGTACTCATCACTATTTTTTATCTCATTAATCTTATCAAGAGTAATTGAGAAATCTCTATTACTCTCTTTTGAGAAATATTGCATAAAGCCGTCATAGTTATACTGGACAAATCTTTTAGAAATGGTATTGTTTTTGCTAATACCACTGAAAATCTCACTACCAAAACAATTCTTAAGATACGAAATTAAATTTAAAAAGTTTTCCTTTTCTGTTTCATATTCAAAAGGAATCTTTTGTGATGAAACTTCTTCTAAATAAGCCGTAAGTTCATCATCTAAAAATCCCATTCTTACATCTGGATTATCATTAATGAATTTATTTTTAAACAAGAAAAATCTTAAAACGATTTCAGCTCTCTTCATTTGCTGCTTATCAGATTCTGTCATATAATGCGTTAATTCAACAAAATCTTCAGAGTTAGCAAGTTCATTAATAAAGTTTATGAACTTCTCGTCAATCATACGTATGTTACTGTTTCTTAATTCTTGCTTAGATAGCAATGCACCGCCAGAATTTAATCTCTTAAACATATGGTACTTAATTTCTTTTGGATTTTCTTTTGTTAAGACTTCTACTCGAATAAACGTTCGTTTTAATTGACGTTTTCTTCTATACTTAACTGTTCGAATTTTTTACCATTCAAATCATCGATAATTTCGCAACCTGATAATTGAAAACCTGGTTCAACTCGTTCAAAGTCTATTTCGCAGTCATCTTCTTCTGGGTCTATAGCTTTTAATTCCGAAGAATCTAACGTAATACCTCTGAAATTTAAATAAGATGAAATTCTTTGTAGTCCATCTACTAGAACATATCTCCCATCCTCTTGCTCATCTACATAGATAGGCGGTATGGGCATATCTAAAAGAAGAGATTCAATAAAGAGAGATTGCTGTGTTAATGACCATCTAAACAATCTTTGGAATTCTGGCTTAATAACTAACTCACCATCATTATACATATCATAAAGTTCATTAAACGATATATCAAAATTTCTTCTGACAAGCTTACTTTGTGTCATAAAAATATCTCAACTTTCAACAAAAAATTATCATATTGATTATAGCATAAAAACACAGTTTTTACACTATGTTTTTATGCTATCTTTCTATAATTATTTCACGAGTTTCTTCATCTCATCAATACGTGCGACGGTCGCATCATATTTAGCTTGGTAGTCGGCTTGTTTGTCGCGTTCTTTTTGGACGACTTCTGGTTTGGCATTGGCTACGAAGCGTTCGTTAGAGAGCTTCTTACCGACCATATCCAGTTCTTTTTGCCATTTAGCCAGTTCTTTGTCGAGACGAGCGAGTTCTTCTTCGACATTGAGGAGGTCTGCGAGTGGCAAGTAGATTTCTGCTCCTGTGATAACGCTTGACATTGCGAGTTCAGGTGCAGGGATGGTTGATGCGATTTCCAAGTGCTCTGGATTTGTGAAGCGTTTGATATAGTTGACATTGCTGTTAAAGAAGGCTTCTAAGTCACTATCGCTTGTCTTAACAAGGATGGTGATAGGCTTGCTTGGTGCTACGTTTACTTCCGCACGCGCATTACGAACAGCACGGATCAAGTCTTTGAGACTTTCGACACCAGTGTGGGCAGCAAGGTCTTCAAAGGCTGGGTTGACAGTTGGGTATTCTGCTGTAACGATAGAGCCTTCTGAGATTTGTCCAAAGATTTCCTCTGTCACGAATGGCATGATTGGGTGAAGGAGACGAAGAATCTTGTCCAAGGTGTAAAGGAGAACAGAACGTGTGATGACTTTCTCTTCTTCGTTATCGCTATAGAGGACTTCCTTGGTCAACTCAACGTACCAGTCTGCAAACTCGTCCCAGATGAAGTTGTAAAGGATGTGTCCAGCCACACCAAACTCAAACTTGTCAAAGTTTTCAGTGACTTTGCCGATGGTTTCATTGAGGTTGTGGAGAATCCAGCGGTCAGTAACATTTCCAGCTTCCTTGTTTGCAACTTTTTCCACATTGGCAGTTGCTTGCTCAAGAGTCAAACCTTCATTGTTCATGAGGATGTAGCGAGAGATGTTCCAAATCTTGTTAATGAAGTTCCATGACGCATCCATTTTCTCGTAAGAGAAGCGCACGTCTTGCCCTGGTGCAGAACCGTTTGAAAGGAACCAACGAAGGCTATCTGTTCCGTACTTATCAATAACATCCATTGGATCAATCCCGTTACCGAGAGATTTCGACATCTTGCGTCCTTGCTCATCACGAATGAGACCATGAATCAAGGCATTTTTGAATGGCGACTTGCCAGTAAATTCCAAACCTTGGAAAATCATCCGAGACACCCAGAACGGAATAATATCATAACCAGTCACCAAAGTTGATGTTGGATAATAACGTTTAAAGTCTTCTGAGTCGACATCCGGCCAGCCCATGGTAGAGAATGGCCAAAGAGCAGAACTAAACCAAGTATCCAAGACGTCTTCGTCCTGAGTCCATCCGTCGCCTTCTGGAGCTTCTTCACCAACGTATATTTCACCCTCAGCATTGTACCAAGCAGGGATTTGGTGACCCCACCAGAGCTGACGAGAGATTACCCAGTCGTGGACATTTTCCATCCATTGAAGGAAGGTATCGTTGAAACGAGGTGGGTAGAATTCTACCTTGTCCTCTGTGTCTTGGTTGGCAATGGCATTCTTAGCCAATTGGTCCATCTTGACGAACCATTGCGTAGACAAGCGTGGCTCAACCACAACACCTGTACGCTCTGAGTGACCAACACTGTGAACACGTTTTTCGATTTTAACGAGGGCACCGATTTCTTCCAACTTAGCAACGACTGCCTTACGAGCTTCAAAACGGTCCATGCCTGCAAATTCGAAGGCCAAGTCATTCATGGTTCCGTCATCATTCATGACATTGACTTGTGGTAAGTTATGGCGTTGACCAACCAAGAAGTCATTTGGATCGTGGGCAGGTGTGATTTTCACGACACCAGTACCAAACTCAGGATCTGCGTGTTCGTCCCCAACGATTGGAATCAATTTATTAGCGATTGGAAGGATAACATTTTTACCAATCAAGTCCTTGTAGCGTGGGTCTTCTGGATTGACCGCAACGGCAACGTCCCCAAACATGGTCTCAGGACGAGTTGTCGCAACTTCAAGGGCGCGTGAACCATCTTCTAGCATGTAGTTCATGTGATAGAAGGCACCTTCGACATCCTTGTGAATCACCTCGATATCAGAAAGGGCTGTGCGAGCTGCTGGGTCCCAGTTGATGATAAACTCACCACGGTAGATCCAGCCTTTCTTGTAAAGGTCCACAAAGACCTTGCGGACAGCTTTTGACAAACCTTCATCAAGAGTGAAACGCTCACGAGAGTAGTCTACAGAGAGCCCCATCTTGCCCCATTGTTCCTTGATGGTAGTGGCATATTCGTCTTTCCATTCCCAAACCTTGTCGAGGAATTTTTCACGACCGAGGTCGTAACGGCTGATGCCCTCCCCACGCAAGCGCTCCTCAACCTTAGCCTGAGTGGCAATCCCAGCGTGGTCCATCCCTGGAAGCCAAAGCGTATCAAAACCTTGCATCCGTTTTTGACGGATGATGATATCTTGCAAAGTTGTATCCCAAGCGTGACCAAGGTGGAGTTTACCAGTTACGTTTGGTGGTGGAATCACGATAGAATAAGGCTTAGCCTTTTGATCGCCTGAAGGCTTGAAAACATCGGCATCAAGCCATTTTTGGTAACGACCAGCCTCAACCTCGGCTGGATTGTATTTAGGTGAAAGTTCTTTAGACATGTGTGTTCTCCTTAATTTAGTATTCTTAAAACTATTTTTGAAACCCGTTTTTTGTTCTTCAAAAAGCGATAAAATCGTATTGGATGACGAAAAATATTTGGTTGTTCTTTTCTTATTAATTTTTTTCTTAACCTTCTTCGTTCCTTTTCTAGTAATTCTAAATCCACTTTTCTGTTTTCAAAACTATAAACTTTAGATTCTAGACGTATTATATCATTGTTAAGTTTAGTAGCTTTAACATCTATTTTTGAAGATTTTATGGTCGAAGATTTCTTTTGAAATTGCTCTATTGCTTTTACATAATCCTCATCTACTCTATTTGATATCAATTGAAGATAATAGAATTCATAAATATAAATCCCTAATAAAGCGATAAAAGCAATTGAAAAATGCTTTAGAAAGGTAGTATAAACTATAGCAGTACCCCAGTTAATGAAGTAAGGGGCAACAAAAAAAGCTAAAAAGACCATTAATTTCTCATGATGATTTTTAGAAGGATTTATTTTTAGAAAACCAACAATATATCCTTGTAACATAAAAGCTAAAAATGAATAACTTAACCCCCCTAGAGCTACATGAGACCAATCAGACTTTGTTAAATCTGAATCTACTAAATATACCAAGTAGATAGTAAAAACACAAAAAAATATTTGAACTATCCATGATAAAGCATTTAAATATCGAAACTTAGCTTCTTGCTTTCTTCTTTCCCAATCATGTTTTAATAGAAGCTCTAAAAAGTAGATAGTATTTTTATAATTCCCCTTAGTAAGACTATCCCAAATATGCCCATCATTCATAAAATAAACTCTTGTATTTTTAATATCAAGATTATAGCCATAGGGATTAATATGACCCTTTAATCTTATAAAGGCACTTCTGCGTTTAGAAAAAATTTGAAGATCCTCAATAATACCCTCAATTTTTTTCCTCCACTCAGTTCGTTCTTTCACAATATAATCAAGTTGATTCTTTTTACTATTACTAAGGAAAACAAGAATTGCACTGATTATAGCACCTAGGCCAGCTCCACTAAGTAGAGTAATAATATGATGGTCTACTTCCATTTTTCAATACCTCTTATTTCAACTCCAATATATCCCAACTGTTCGATTTTCTCGAACAGTTCAACTAACAGTTTAAACTCCCCCACTCACTCTTCAGCAAGCCATATATAAGACTGTCACAGCGGTTTCCTTGGGCATCTTTACGGTCTCGGATGCGAGCTTCAAGGGTAAATCCTAGTTTATCGGCGACTCGTTGACTTTGGACATTGTAGCCAAAACAAGTCAGCTCAATCTTGTGAAGACCAAGTTCTTTAAAAGCTAAATCAATCAAGGTACTCGCAGCTTCTGGAACATAACCTAGACCCCAATAGTCTGGATGTAAGATATAGCCAATCTCCAAGACATCATCCTCGTGACGACGAGGGAAATCAACAGAGCCTATGACCTTATCGGTTCCTTTAGCGACAATTCCATAGCCCGCTGGGAGATTTTCCTTTTGATTGCGCTCAGGAAGGATATGCTCCAGATAATAAATCTCATCTTCCAAGGTCTTGACGGGCGGAAAGCCTGCTGGGTAGGAAACTTCTGGCCTACTGGCATAGTCAAAAATATCCACAACATCAGCCACAGTACGGACTCGTAAGACTAGCCGTCCGGTTTCTAAACGTTCTGGTAACTCAGATCTTATCATCTTTCTCCCTCGCTTTCTACAAAAAATCGCCCCTGTCATCTACATGACAGGGACGAATGTGCTTATCCGCGGTACCACCCAGTTTCGGGCAGATGCCCGCATCTTTGTTTATTTCATTTTCATCCATCAGCAACCAGTTTTGACACATTTGTGGACTTCTCAGCACCGCCACTTTCTGTAAAATGTGGGATCCAAAACACCTCTAATGGCTTTATTGTAGCAAGTTTTTCTCGGAAATGCAAGGGGCAAGAAAGATTACTTGAACTTGATTCCGTGTTCTTTTAATTTCTTGATGGTAGCTGGACCGATTCCTTTTAAGGCAAGGAGTTCTTTTTCCGTCCAGTTTTTAAAGTCAGCAGCCGACTTGATACCTTCATCATAGAAAGTCTTCGCACGATCTACTGAGAGACCACCTAAAGTCGCTGCGAAATCTTCTACAGAATTGGCTACTTTTTGAGCTTGTTCCTTGGTCGCTTCTACTGCTTGTTCTACTTTTTTAGAGACAACTTTTCCTGCTTCGCTGGCAGATTTTTCTGCGTGTTTCACGACTTTCTTGGTCTCTTCGACAACCTTAGTCACTGTACTTGAAAAGGCACCTGAACGACGAAGGCTATTTCGCAATTGTTTTTTACGTTGGAGTTTCTTTGACATGATAAAATCCTTTCAATAAAAAATCCCTGCTCTGACAAGGATTTAATAAAGATATTCTATCAAGATTTTGGAAAAAAATCAAGAAAGTATCACTATTTTAATAATTTCGCTCACCAAACAAGCCTTCTGGCAAATCATGGAATCCCTTGCCCGCCTTGAAATTCTCAAACTTACCAAGCAAGAACTGATAAGCATCCAAGCGACTTTCGTAGCGAATCATGGCATCTTTGGCACGCTCGTCTTGATCTTCTTCGTAGACTTTTTGACTTTCCTTGTGCGCCATGTCGTTGATCATGATCTGGGTATTGACCCAGGCTTCAAATTCCTTCATAAATTCCTGTTCGTAACTCATTGGTTCTCCTTATTCTAATCCACGGAAGTAGTCCGTATCAATCTCACGATAGGGCTGGATATCCTGAACATACTCCAACACTCCTTGAAATTCTCCGTTCTCATCATGTACTGCGGCATAGGTAATGTGGACAAACTTTCCTCGCGACTTCGACTTGAACCACATTTCATACTTGTCCTTTTTACCTTCACGAAGACCTTTCATAACGGCCTTCACCTTGTCTAGGTACTTGGGCGGATGGCAGAGTTCAACATTGCGTCCGACTTGGGACGGCGTCCGTTTGAAAATCATCTCATCAGCTGGCGCATTGTCATTGTAGTACTGGAAAATGTCGTCTTTATTGACAAAGGTGATCTCCATAGGGAGGTGATTGAGGATGAGGTTGGCCTGCTCGACGGAGAGATAGCCATTGCCAAAAGGCTGTTGGCTATGGCGGTCCAGCACCGCTTCCTTTTCCTTAGGGGTAAAGGTAATAGTAAACTGGCCTTCAGGCGTATTGATGACTTGCTGAACTTGACCTTCAGCCGTGTCTAGCTGCATGGGCTCCTCTGCACTCTTTTCCTCAACAAAGCTTTGACGCTCCGGCACCCATTTTTCAGACGGACGGATAATGGCATAGCCGTAGGCATCACTCTCCTCCGCAATCTGAATCCAGTCATCCTGAGTAAAGGACTCAAGGAGAATCATGAGTAGGATAGACTCTTCCTTGAAAATCATACTTTCAAACTCTGTCGCAAAAGCTTCGAAGGTTTCCTTTACAGTGCTAATAGACACTTCTGGTAGTGCCTTAGCCGTCGCTAGAGCTGTCTGAAAGAGTTCTCTGATCTGATCATCCACTCCCCACATAACTTTTGGAGGTGAATCGTGTCCATAACGCTCCATGATGGGGAAAAAGAGCTCTTCCTTGCGCTGGTAGTGGATGTCAAATTGCCCCAAAAGCCCCATTTGACGGACCAAACCCTTGCGCATCTCTGCCAGCATTTCCTCATCTTCCATAGACTCATAGGTATCCAACAGTCTCCGAATGCGAATCAAGGCAGCACGGAGAGCCAGATTTTCATCCTTGAAGACCCGAACGGGGTGGCCAGGATGCTCGGTATCCTCTACTTCGACACCCTTAACAGCGTTTTTAAAAAGATTAGCATGGACATCACAGAGTTCCATGACATCTTCAAAGGTGACACCTGAGTCTGAGTTCATCAGCTCGTGCTCCATGAAGGAAATCTCAATAGCTGAGACACCTGTAAAGGTCGCATCAAAACGCTCCTGAACTGACTCAGGAGAGGCACCATTGTGCAATTCTAGCAAAATATCCCGTAGGATATGAATCCGTTCATCTGCCATTAGTCTAATCCAATCACTTCGTAACCATTTGCTTCTAGCGTGCGGACAATCTTGTCCATAGGAGTTCCTTCGAGTTTAGAACCCTGCTTCAGCGATACTTTGCGACCGACTGTGTTGCGCATCAAGGGATTAGCAAGTGGTTTAAAACCAAGCTCCACTAGAATTTCCAAGACTTCTGGGTGCTTGTCTACCACTTCTGCAACGGGAATTGACACATCGATGATATTATCCATGACGACCTCCATGTATGTTCTAAAATGATTTTACTGCTTATATTATACCATAAGGATGATTAGGCATACACCAAAAAAGAGGGGCACCCCCTCTTTCTTAGTTCTTATCCAGATTGCGTAGCATTTCGTCAATCTTGTTTCCATATTCAATGGATTCGTCTTTGACGAAGGTTAAATCTGGGATTTTGTACAATTTTAAATTGCGACCAAGTTCACGTTTGATGGTACCCGTTGCTTTTTCAAGCCCGATTTGAGCTTTTTGATTATCCGAAGCAAGGTTACTCAAAATGGTGTAGTAAACCTTGGCAACAGACAAGTCACCCAGCATCTGAACATCTGTGATGGTCACACCTTGGACACGCGGATCACGGACTTTCTTTTGCAAAATCTCATTGACTTCACGTTTGATTTCCATGCCCACACGATCCGTACGAAAATGATTTGCCATGATATTCCTTTCTCTACTTTGAACCAAAAGCTAGGCCAGCAGACCTAGCTATTTTTAAATTTATTGATTTTCAGTTCAAATTGAAACGAAGTGCAATTTGAACTCATTCGCTTCTTTCGCTGTGGTGAAAGTGATGGAACTGATTTATCAGTCCCATCACAGGGGATTTTTGAGACACTAGGCTCAAAAATAAGCAATGAAACCATCGGTTTACTTGCGTCCCTCACCACCTAAGAAAGGAGCAAAAATCTTAACGTTTGATTTCTTCCATGACATAAGCCTCAATCACATCATCAGTCTTGATATCATTGTAGCCATCAATCATCAATCCACCTTCACGACCGTTTGTAACTTCTTTGACGTCGTCTTTGTAGTGTTTCAAGCTTGCGAGTTCTCCGTCATAGATAACGACACCGTCACGGATAACACGGACTTTCGAGTCACGGGTAACTTTACCGTTGATAACCATGAATCCACCGATAGTTCCCACTTTAGATACCTTAAAGGTTTCACGGATAACTGCTTCACCAATAACTTTTTCTTCAAATTCTGGGTCAAGCATCCCTTTCATGGCTTCTTCCATCTCTTCGATAACCTTGTAGATAATACTGTGGAGACGGATTTCTACATCATCAGCTTCGGCTTGTTGACGCGCTTGTGGTGTAGGGCGTACGTTGAAACCAACGATAAAGGCATTTGAAGCTTCCGCAAGAGTCACGTCAGATTCGTTGATAGCACCGACTGCCGAGTGGACAATGGTAACTTTGACACCTTCTACATCGATCTTTTGAAGTGAGGCAGAAAGGGCTTCAACAGAACCTTGTACGTCGGCCTTGATGATAACATTAACTGACTTAAGCTCACCAGCTTTAAGCGTATCAAAGAGGTTTTCAAGGCTGACACGTTGGGTAGCTTGGCGTTGTTTCATGAGGGCACGTTTTGCACGTTCTTCACCGGCCGCACGCGCAGATTTTTCATCTTCGTAAACAGCAAAGTGGTCACCCGCCATTGGTGCTTCGTTCAAACCTGTGATAGATACTGGTGTTGATGGTCCAGCAACCTTAACACGACGACCAAGGTCATTGGTCATAGCACGGACACGACCGAAGGTATTTCCGACAACGATAGGGTCTTGCACATTCAGAGTACCTTGTTGAACAAGAAGGGTTGCGACCGCACCTTTTCCTTTATCTAAGCGAGCCTCGATAACGGTACCGATCGCACGAACTGTTGGATCTGCCTTGAGTTCTTGGATTTCAGCTACAAGAAGGACTGTTTCCAAGAGTTCATCGATATTTTGGTTGAATTTAGCTGAGATTTCGACAAACTCAGAATCTCCACCCCAGGCAGTTGACATAACACCGTGTTCAGCCAATTCACCGATAACGCGTTCTGGGTTGGCACCTGGTTTATCAATCTTATTGATGGCTACGATAATTGGAACGTTTGCCGCTTTTGAGTGGTTGATGGCTTCGATAGTCTGAGGCATAACACCATCGTCGGCCGCTACAACCAAGATAGTAATATCGGTAACAGATGCACCACGCGCACGCATAGAGGTAAAGGCCGCGTGTCCTGGTGTATCAAGGAAGGTAATCTTCTTGCCATTTTCCACGATTTGGTAGGCACCGATATGCTGCGTGATACCACCTGCTTCACCTGTCGCAACACGGGAGTTACGAAGGGTATCTAGAAGGGTTGTTTTACCATGGTCAACGTGTCCCATGATGGTTACAACTGGTGGACGCTCAACCAATTCATCTTCATTAAGATAGCCATCTTCGACAAAGAAACGTTCGATGTCCGCATTGTCCACTTCAACCTTTTGTTTGGCTTCGATACCGTAATCCACCATGAGGAGTTCGATGGTCTCTCCATCCAAGGATTGGTTTTGTGTGGCCATAACACCCATCATAAAGAGTTTCTTAACGATTTCAGCTGGTTCACGTTTGATACGTTTTGCGATTTCCGCAACAGTCATACCATCTGTATACTCAAATTCTGTTGGCAATTCGTGGAACTTACGCTCTGTAACAGGTTTTGGAGTCTGGTTACGGTTGTTTTGCTTGTTGCCTTTTTTATTTTTCTTGTTGTTATTCCAGTTACTATTTCTTTGATTTCTCACTTGATTTTGACTACTTCGATTCTTTTGTTGTTTTCTAGGACCATCTTCTTCGTGATCATAATCATCACGTTCTTTGTCTGGTCGAGCTTGTTTTTTACGACGTGTATCCACTGGCGCTTCTTTCGCTACAGGAACTACTGTTACTGCTGGTTGCGTTTGTTCAGCTAGCTTAGCAGCTTCTTCAAAGATTTCCTCTGGCTCCTTGCGTTTGTTAGCTTGAGCCAAGGCTTCTTTGGCTGCTTGCGATTGTTTGAAGCGCTCCTCGCTTGAGCGTGCGTACTCTGCATTTTGCTCTGCTTTTAGGGCTGCTGCACGGGCTTTAAAGTCAACACGTGGGCCAGCTTGTTTTGGCTGGAAGTCTTGCTGCTGACGGCGATCATTGCTACGATTTCCTTGACCTTGTAGTTTTTTCCCTTGGTCGTTAAATCGACGATTGTCGCGGTTTCCTTGACCAGGTTTGCCACCATTACGGCCGTCGTTTTTCTGACGGTTACCGTTTTGTTGTTGGTCACGGTTGTTGCCCTTGTTTTGTTTGCGTCGCTCTGCCTGCTCTTTGGCACGCGCCTCACGCTCCGCCTTGAAGTTTCGACTCTGTGGTCTTGCGGCCACTACTTTTTCTTCCTTAGGAGCTACAGGTGTAGCTGGTTTGCTTTCTTCCTTTGCGGCTACTGGTTTAGCCGAAACAGACTTTTCTGCTTGCTTTTCTACACTTGCTTTTGGTGCTGCAGGTTTTGCTTCTGCCTTAGGAGCAGGTGCAGGCTTAAAGCTAGCTGCGATTTGTTCAGCAGCAGCAGCTTCCACGCTCGATGAGTGGCTTTTCACATCCAAGCCCAACTCTTTTGCACGCGCTACAACTTCTTTACTTTCTTTTCCAAGTTCTTTTGCGATTTCGTACAATCTTTTCTTAGACAAATCATGTCCTCCTCTTCTATTCCATAAGAGACCTCATTTTCTTTGTAAATCCAGCATCGGTCACAGCCAAAACCTTTCTCGATTTTCCGACTGCTATGCTTAATTCCAGTGTTGAAAACACGGTTATAGCTTCTACTTGATAATAGTCACTTTTATCTTGAATCTTCTTGGTCAGATTGGGACCAGCATCATGGGCTAGAAAGACTAGTTTGGCTTTCTGGTCTTGGATAGCCTTGACCACCAATTCTTCACCCGATATGATCCGACCTGCTCGTTGAGCAAGTCCCAAGAGATTGCTTATCTTTTGCTTATTCAAGTCCTAACTCTCTTCTTTTCACTTTGTGATCCACATAGGCGATCAACTCGTCATAAAAGATTTCTTCCACTTCCATGTTAAAGCTGCGGTTAAAGACTTTCTTCTTTTTTGCCTCTAGGGCTTCTGCATTGTCTAGCTTGATATAAGCGCCACGGCCATTGGCCTTGCCTGTTGGATCGATAAAGACCTGTCCTTCCTTGTTCTTGACAATGCGGAGCAAATCACGCTTATCAATCACTTCATTGGATACAACAGACTTGCGCAAAGGGATTTTTCTTGTTTTCATCTTTCCCTCCTCTAGCAGCTTTTATTCTTCGATCAATTCATCCGCAGCTGCGTAATCCACTTGACCTGCTTCTTCCATAGCTTCAAACTCACTGGCAGATTTGATATCGATACGGTAACCCGTCAAGTGAGCTGCCAAGCGAACGTTTTGTCCACGACGACCGATAGCAAGAGAAAGCTTGTTATCAGGTACAACGACCAAGGCTCGTTTGCTGTCGTTTTCATCAAAGATAACTTGGTCAACCTCTGCAGGTGCGATAGCATTGTAGATAAACTCAGCTGGATCTGCTACCCACTCGATAACGTCGATGTTTTCTTCGACAGGAATCATGCGGTCGCTCTTGGCATCGTAACGAGCTGGGTGGAATTTGCTGGTGATTTTCTTGATGTTGGCACCACCACGCCCAACGATTGTCCCAATAGCGTCCACGTTTGGATTGTGGCTACGAACGGCAACTTTCGTACGGTCACCAGCTTCGCGGGCTACGCTCATAATTTCAACAGTTCCATCGTAGACTTCTGGAATTTCTTGCTCCATCAAACGTTTAATCATTTCTGGGTGGCTACGGCTAACAAAGACGTTTACACCACGAGGGTTGTCTTCAACCTTGTAGACATAGACCTCGATACGATCGTGAGAAGCAAAAACTTCTCCAGGGATTTGGTCTTGTTTTGACAATTGGGCTTCGATGCTCCCAAGGTTGACGTAAATAAAGCGGTTGTCAAATCGTTCTACTGTACCAGACATGATTTCTTGTTCATGTTCTTTATAAGTATTGTAAGTGATAGCACGTGTTTGCTTGCGCATTTTTTCCATGATGGTTTGTTTAGCAGATTGGGCTGCAACACGACCAAACTCAGCTGGTGCTTCTTCGAATTTGATCTTGTCTCCAAGTTCATAGGCTGAATTAATGGCAAGGGCATCTTTCAAGCTAATTTCCAAACGGCTATCAAATACTTCATCAACAACTTCACGAACAGTATAGACAGTAAAGTCACCCGTTTTTTCGTTGAAGTCAATGGCTACGCTGTCAGATTGACCATAGCGTCTGCGATAAGCGGAACGAAGCGACTCTACTACTGCGTCGATGATGTCTTCTTTTTTGATTCCCTTGTCTTCTTCCAAAATGCGGAAGGCCTCTAGCATTTCTTTACTCATGTTCTTTTTACTTTTGAATCCTCAAAAGCTATCCTTTCTTTTCTATAGTTTTACTGCTAAACGTGCTTTTGATACTAAACTGTATGGAATTTGGACAGTTTTCTTACGTGTCTTGTCCATATATTCCATGGTCAACTCATCCTCTTCAAAGGATACCAAGGTTCCTTCAAAGACCTTTTGCTTATCGATGGCTTGGTAGAGCCCGACATGGATGTATTTCCCAACTGCTCCAGCGACAGCATCCTTCGTTTTCAAAGGACGTTCCAAGCCTGGACTGGTAATTTCTAGGAAATATTGTTCTGGGAAGGGATCAGGCTTGATGGTATCTAGGACAGGACTGATGATTTCTGTCAAGTCTGCCGTGTCGTTCAAGGTAATTCCTTCGGGTTTATCTACAAAAATACTGAGAATCATGTCACTGCCAATCTTTCCATACTCGATATCCACGAGTTCGAAAGGTGCTTGGATGACAGGTTCTACAACTTCTCTGACTAATTCTACGATTGTTGCGATTGCGTCCACCTCCTCATAAGCAAGAGGCGAAGATATTTCCCCGCCTCTCTTTCTCATATTCTTACTATCAGTATAGCACGTTTGTCAATTTATGTAAAGCATAAGCACTCAAACGGCTGGTTTTCAAGCTATTTCTTAAAATTCTGCCTCAACTCGGTAGATCACTTGACCTTTGCTGGAGAATTTTTGCTCATATTCTGTCATGACATTGCCTTCAAAATCACTGGCATGCAAGTCTAGCCAGACGCCATTGAGTTTCATCCCATACTGAGAAAAGCTCACTAGACTGTACTCAAACAAGCCACGATTGTCTGTCTTGAAATGGATCTCCCCATTTTCAGGCAAGATGCGCTTGAAGGTATCCAGGAAACTCTTGTAAGTCAAACGACGTTTTTCATGGCGTTTTTTAGGCCAAGGATCTGAAAAGTTTAGGTAGAGACGATCAATCTCACCGTCTTCAAAGTAGTCCGTCAAATCTGAACCATCTACCCACAGCAACTTGATGTTGGGCACTCCAACTTCAAGCACCTTGTCCAAGGCATAACTCAATACCGACTTTTGGATGTCAATCCCGATATAGTTGATGTCAGGGTTTTGCTTTGCCATACCTGATACGAAGGCCCCTTTCCCACTTCCAACTTCAACATGAATAGGATGATCATTTCCAAACAAGTCTCGCCATTTCCCTTTAGCTTCTAAGGGATTGAGGACCACATACTGGGGATTAGCCTCTAGTAATTCTGTCGCCCCTTTACGATTTCTAACTCTCATCTCTTCTTTCCATACTTGTCACGGAAGACACGCAAGGCGTAAATCTCCCGGTTTACATTGTCTAAATCTTGATTTACAAAGTATTTGGCAATCTGGCTCAAGTAAGAATACTGACCATACCAATACAATTTATCTAACACTGTCTGATTGTACTTATAACCGTAATAAGTCAGCCAATCATGCCAATGCTGCTCTGGAATATAATGACACAGCATATGCGCCACATCAAACATGCGATCCGTCAGACGAACCGAATCCCAATCCACTAGATAAACGAGTCCACTCTCCGTCTCAATCCAATTACTATGGCGAAGATCACCATGCACAATCGTTGCATGGTCTTCTCTAAAACCTGGAACCGTCCTGCGCAAATCATCAATCACCGAGTTTAAGTACTGATGTCGTTTCAAGACTTCGGGTGCTTCCTGCCTCCAAGACTGCAACAAGTCTACTGGCGTCTCCATGGTATATCCCAAACGGCTCAACTGCTTCATCAAGGGACGTGAGCGGTGAAGACGTGTCAAGATATTGATGATCTGCTTGCGATTCATATCGTGCGGTGTCAAGATTTTGCCCGTCAACCATTCCTGGGCACACATATCACGACCATCTGGCAAACGACGAGTCCATAGTAATTGAGGAGCGATTTGTTCTCTGGCTAAGCCAGGTAGGATTGGAGAGGTGTTCATTTTTACAAAGACGCGCTTCCCATCAGGGTAGCTTCCCATATAAGCTTTGCCGCTCTTCCCAGGGATAGGGGTCAGCGTTAGCTCATTATCACCCAAGTCCATTTCTTTCCTCCGTATAAAGTTTCCTTACTATTCTACTAGTTTTTGGTCTATTCGTCAACCAGTCCATACCCGATTTTCAAAGAAAAGCCTCTGGATCGGCTTGAGCCATTATTATGAAAAGAAAAAGGCAAGCATCATCGTCTGCTTACCTTTTCATGATTTTTATAAAGTAAGTTAAGAGTGGTAAACTGTTGTAAGACATGTGGACTAAAGTGGAAACCCATAGGTTTTGACTCTTTTTATAAGCAAAGCCCAGCAACAAGCCCCCAAGTAGATAATAAAAAAACGAAGGCACATCATAAGGTTCATGCATGAAAGAAAAGAGAGAGGAAGTTAGTACGAGCCCTAACCAAGAATTTTCAAATATAGCCCCCTGAAGAAGTCCTCTGAACATGAGTTCCTCCTGGATTGGTCCCAAAACTGTAACACTTACAATAAAGGAAAGCGGAAGTCCTTTACTCGTTTCCTCAAGGTGTTGAGCCGAGGCACCAGAAGAAACTGAGAAAAAAGCATGATAACCTATATTTACTAGCACAGTAAGAAGAAAGGTTCCAATGAACAGCAAGAGCTGTTTCTTGCTTAGAATACCAAAAGAAATCATGTCAAACCATTTCGCATAGCCAAAACTAAGGAAAAGCAAGAGACTCTTTACAACAATGAATGTGTACTGGTGTTGAAAATAATCCCCTTGATTGATGGAATACCCCGCTGCACCAACGATTGCAAATACTAAAAATCCCAAAAACAAGGCATGACATTTATTAAAAATGGCCATAAAATTAACCTCCTCCTCACCAAACAGACTTTCCTACACGTCATCCTTTAGCTCTAGTCTTTCCAAAACAAACCATTTTACTAACCAAAATCCGACAACATAGCCAGCCCCTAAGAATATAGCCATAAATGCTAGCATGGGATTTAGGAAAGAAAAGACCATCACAGATACAAAGGTGAGCACAAAAACGTTAAAGGCAATGGTGTCAGAAGTCAAGACTAGAATATAGGGTGTCAACCAGTTTAAGATTTTTGAATATGGGAAAAATAAGTGTTTATACATGATGACCTCCTCTATGGCTTAAAAGCAAACCTTTTGGTTTTTTCAGCTCAAGATCCTATGTAGAAAAGTGAGCAAAAATGGTAAGTTTGCGATGATATTATTAACAATATGAATCGCGTAAGAAGGATAGATACTCTTCGTATAACGTGTCAGACAGGCAAATAGACAGCCCACTGTCGTATAGACAAAAATATCTGCGAGACTTGGCAAGCTAGAAAAGTGGGGCAAGGCAAATAAGAATGACGGAAAGAGAATATCTAGCCCCCACCTCGAATTCTTAAAGAAGGCATGTTGAAGCAATCCCCTACATACCAATTCTTCCATCAGAGGTCCTAGTACGATTAAGGTTAGGTAAACACCAAACTCCGCAAAATTTGTCTCACTATAAGCAATAAACAAATTCCAACCTTCATTGGTCCCCTGAACATGTTTAGCTGTCAGATAGTTAAAGCAGATAAGTACAACAGCTGCTAACACCGTCAGAACAGAATAGCTCAACCACTTTTTCCTAGGGATACGAAAGAGATAAGCATGACCCGACCCAACCAAAATCCAAATCATCAAGCCGATAAAGAGAGAACTGATGATGTTTCGAATCCAGATAAGATTTCCTACCCAAGACGAGAACTCCCAATAATTTCTCCAAAATTGGGTTGTCCAAAACAGTCCGAAAAACAGAAATAAATAAGATAAAATTGCACTCGTTTTGAAAAGAATAGGGTGTTTTTTCATAGAACTCCTCCTACTATGACCTCCCCTTGTCAGGCTCTACTACTGTAAAATTAAGAAGGCAGTTTGTTCTTTTTAAGGCTAACCTGACTACTAGATAATAGATACATTAAGGCATTAAAGACAATGAAAATATGTCCATAAAATAAAATCAACCTCACATCCAAACCAAGATAAAGTTTGAGCATCAAAAAGATGAGCAAAAGAATTTGAAACCATAACGTTTTTCCAAAAATAAATTTAAAGCGGTTTTGAATGTCTACTTCTTTGATTTTTACTGCCACCCCTTTATTAGCAAGAAGGAAAACGCCTGCTTCAAACAATCCACTATAGAGAACAATCCACCCAATCGATACATTAGAGATTTGTAAAAATGTCCCTAAAAGCATATCCAACATACTACTCAAGAAAATAACAAGAAATAATCTGTATTTCATATTAAATACCTCCATTCATTTATTTCACAAACGGTTTAATAGAAGCCTCTAATCAAAAATTCTATAAGAAGAGCAAGACAAACTACTTTTTATAATACTTCAAGCCCCAAATGAGTAGAAGCATGATAATCAAGCAGAGAATAGCGCCAATATAGGCAATTAGTTGTTGGTAAGATTCTCCTGCTGTGATACCTCTATACAAACAAATAATAGACATAAAGCCTGTCAAGCCGATAAACATGAGTTGATTGGTTCTAGGACTAATCAAATCATCATCTTCAAACTCTCTTATCCTCATTTCCCTAGTGAGGTAAACAGTGACCAAAATCGAAGCCAAGTTAATAACCACTAAAAGAAATTGGAAAACCAAGGAAAAATTTAAAAACTGACGAGATAGAAATAGATAAGTGGAGACAAGCAAGGGCAACTGACCTAGGAACAATCTCGCAAGGAAGATGTTCCGTTTTTTAGCAAGAAAAGTTTTCATTTTTTTCATTTCTTTTTCATTAAAGCAAAATAGATCATAACTGCAATCACGTAGGCTATGGTATAAAATAGCTGATACCAGATACTTTCCCTAAGCGGATAAAGAAAGATAGACATGATCATATACAAGATGAAAATGACAAATATTTTTTTCTTCATAAGATTTCCTCCTAAATGTGTGCTTTATCTTAGTTGAGCTACAACCTTTACACTGCTAGTATAGCACTCATTTTGATTTTGAATAACTGAAATCATAAATGGTCATCAAAACATCTTGAATTGTTAAAAAATTTAAAAAGCAAGCATGAAAAACATACTTGCCCTAGGGAAATTTAATACTCAATGAAAATCAAAGAGCAAACTAGGAAGCTAGCCGCAGGCTGTACTTGAGTACGGTAAGGCGACGCTGACGTGGTTTGAATTTGATTTTCGAAGAGTATAACAACGTAAAGACCTAAAATCGAAAGCTATTCACCCTTACTTCCGTCTGTTCTCATATATTCTCATAATCGCAACAAGGATACAGGCTGTCCCACTCGCCAAAACGAGGAGGGTAATGATGATGTTGAAGATTTCAGGCGTCCTCTCTATTCTGTTGACAAGACGAACTAAGGACAATACTGTCAATAAGAGTAGAGCTATTGATTCTGTCCGAATTAAAGAAGTCATTCGGTTTTCAGCTGCATATAAAAAGGCTGGTAGCAAAACACAGGCTATAGCAATCACAAACAGATTGCTCCCCGTTTCTTCTCCCTTGTTCACCACGGAAAACATGAGAAGATTTGATGCTATGATCAACGTAGAACAGATGATAAAAAAGGATTTCTTATCCATTTAATATACCTCGCATACTATGGTAAAAATCAAACCGTATAAAGACAAAACTTATCTGTTAGCTTCTGCCAATTTTTTTCACAATTTCTCTAATTAGCAACCGGCAGCAAGTGAACCGTTAAAACCTGACGAAAGACTTGATTTTGGCAGGTGGTATTTAGACTGGTATTGGGATGACTTTCGACAATCTTCATAACGGTATAGAGACCAACACCTCGGCCCTCCCCTTTTGAACTAACTCCAAAAGAGAAGATTTCAGAAATATCTATGCCCTCTTCTTTGATGGAGTTTTCAATGATAAAGGTCTCTTGTTCTCCATTTTTTAAAAAGGCGATTGAAACATGAGATTGACTAGCCTCTGCACTGGCTTCAATAGCATTGTCACAAAGGATAGACACAATAGTTAGAAAATCAAGCAGGCTCATCCCCTCGACCTGAATCTCCTCAGGAACTTCGACATTAAAGACAATGTTCTTATCTCTGGCTTTTAGAAATTTTCCAGCTAGAAGACTTTTTAGGGCACGGTCTCGAATATTCACCAATCTGCCCAGGTCATATTTATTGTCCTGCAATTTCTGGACGGAGTCCTTTAAGACGGAGTCGTAGACCTCTTTTATCTGCTCCATATCCTCCTCTTCAATACCTAGGCGTAAGCTGGTCAAGAGGTTGGTATAATCATGACGAAAGCTCCGTACTTCCTTGTAGAGTTCCTCTATATGTCGACTATACCGCTCTATATCTCTGTAGCGCAAGACCTGCTCTTGGTTCAGTTTTTCCTGAAGTTTTTCCTTCAAATAGGTATCCAATTTCTTGATAATACCCATAAAAAAGAGTAGGTAAAACACTAGGATCAGATGGCGAACTATCTTTGATTGAATGCTTTGTTCATATTCAAAAAAAGACAGACTTTCCATGACTAGATAATAACCCCCCATTATCCAGTTAATTTTAGTTAGGGACTTTTGAAAATCTTTATCTAGAATCTCCCTTCTCAAACTAGTAAAATCATAGTCTAACCATTTTAAAAATACTAGAGAAATGAAGAAATTGAAAATTATTATACATAACCCAGTAAATGAGTAGTCATCATATACTTGCCCTTGTCCCAAAAATGGAAGCACAAAATAGGAGACTCCCCTATAAAAGAGATTCACCAATATCATTGGAAAGAGACCATAAAAGAAAAGGAGTTTTTTAGGAAGCCCTCTTAACAATAAGAAAGACAAGCCTATGCCGTACAAGGGTTCCATAAAATAAGATAGGTAAGCATTTCCTACTATATAGCTAATCATTACAAAAACAAAGGCCAACAGTATCTTAAAAAGAAAAGCCTTAAAAATCCTCTCGAAAGTAAGATTAATTCCATCCACCTTAAAGAAAATGACAATTTCTAGCCCATTAGTAATAAGTGTATACAATAATATCCAAGCAATATTCATAAATTCTCCTAGCTCAGTGTAAGTTATTGATAGCCTCAGACACTTCCCTGATCTTATAACGCGCGATTAGACAGCTTCCACCATTGGGAAAGTAAAGCAGTTTTTCTTTCTTATCCAAATGCACTACATTGGCTGGATTGATGAGAAAAGAACGATGACACTGCAAGAGACGAGGCTCCTGCTTGAGAACCTCCTCTAGACTCGCCGTAAATTCCAGCCTATCCGTCTTGGTATAGAGAATAACACGATGGGGTCTTGGGGACGTTTCGAGATAGTAAACCTCTTTAAAAGGATACTGAAATTGAGCAAATTTTGATTTAAAGTAAAAGCAATCTTCCGCTAGGCTTTTGCTGTCTTGACTATCGGCATAGAGGAGGGCTGTCTCGATACGAGATTCAAACTCCTCTGCCGAAAGGGCCTTATCAATGTAGTCCAAAGCTGACACTTGGTAGCGAAAGGACAAGGGCATAAACTCCGAGTGAGTCGTCACAAAGACAATCAGGGCATAAGGATCTCGATCCCGAATCTTTCTAGCCACCTCTAGCCCCTTCATCTCTTCGTTTCGAATCTCAATGTCCAAAAAGAATAGCTGATGTGCCCCCTTCTCATGTACCTCTGTCAGCAGTTGGTCTGGCTTGCCAAAAACTTCAAAAGAGCTGGGAATGATATGATATTCTTTCAAGAGTTTCTCTATCGTCGTTTCAATCCTAGTCTGTTGAGAAAAATCATCTTCTAAAACAAATATTCTCATCTTCTTACTCTCCCTGTTTCAACCATTTTTGGCGAATGTCTCTATAGCGACGTCTGGCATACTTGACAGCGTATTGACCTTCTTCTCCAAGAAAAAGGATTCTTTCTTGAAAATCAATCGATTTTAATTTATCAAGATTGACCAAACAATTTCGATGACATCTCATCAAGGTTTCCCCATATTGGTTCTCAAGATTGCTTAAATTTTGAACCATATTAAAACTAGCTTCTTCTATAACAATCTGTACGGTATGGGCTTTAGTTGGATGCGTTTGGATATAGTAGATATCCTTTATGTTTAATTTGAAAATTTCTTTCTCTTTTTGGATGATAATGTAGTTCATGGATAAAACCTCCTAAAAAGAGGATAGCATAAGTCTAGAAACTATTTTTCACCAAATCCTAAACGGTTCTCAAAAATTCCTAAAGTGTCGAATCATTCGCAAAATAGCTATGATAATCTTACAATTATTTTATCATAAAATCCTGCAATTACTATTCAGGAAATTTCAATGACAATTAAAGATTTGAAGGTAAAAAAAGAGTTAAAAGTGATAAGCTATGATTATAGAAAGACAATCACTTGAAACAACTTTAGAACCATCACAAAGGAGGCATTCTCATGACGGATACAGACCCTATCAAAACAGCTCAGACTTTGATTACTGACTTAAATAAAGCTTACCAAGCATGCAAACAGGCAACAGCTGACGACGTACGCTTTCAGGAGCAATTAAACTCTATTCTTCTCTTTCTCTCTAAAACTGAGACAGTGGATAATCGATTCTTGATTGAGCTGGAAAAATTTTACCAGACTTCCAGTCTTCTCATGGGCCTCAGTGCTCTCGAACCAGATGCTCCTACTCGTGCTGCTTGGCGAGCCTATGACCGTTTTCACTTTGACCAAGTCAAAACCAAGTTGAGTCTCTACGGTCCAACCATTATCTTGTAATACTCTTCGAAAATCTCTTCAAACCACGTTAGCCTTAAAACTAGGGTTTGAGTAACCTGCGGCTAGCTTTTTAGTTTAATTTTTGATGTTCATTGAATATACGTAAATAAAATAAGTTGAGTGAACTTGTACTCAACTTATTTTTTTATCTAATCTTATAAGTTTTAGTCCTGCATCTGACGTTTCACCTGATAAGGCAGGTACAAGACTTGTAAAACTAAACCAGCACCCAGCAAGGCTAGGAGGGCCTGTTTTTCTTGGAAAGTCACAAGGCCGACTACTAATTCCACTATCAAGACAAAACTGGTCAATCCTCTGACTACAGCCTGCAACCCTCTTTCCTTTTGTCCCTTGTCTAGTGGGAAGAGCTGGGTCAAGTATTGGTAATCAAAGGCGTGATAGAGGGCTAGCAATTGGAAGAGCAAGAGGTAGTTAAATAGAACCACCACTGCCGTCGCAATCCAAGCTTGCTCGATAAAGACTAGTGCTAACAAGGATAGGAGCAGGAGGCGCAAACTGAGGGCAAAGAGGTCTCCATTTCGCAAGTAAGAACGAAGATAGAGATTTTGCCAAATTTTGCCCGGCACTTTCTGAACTGCTTTAAGGATAAAATCCAGATAAGCGCGACGTTTGACACTATTTGAAACGCCTTTGACCTGAGTAAAGAGAGCAAAGAAACGAAGCAAGACTTGCCTGCGTTTGCCTTCTTGGGCGATAACATAGTCCCAGTCCAGTCCAGTCTCAGTAAGAAATTTACTGGCTTTTTGACGAAAGAGGAGATATTTCCCAGCTCCCAATAAAAGCACATAGATGAGAAAGACTGGAAAACCATAGCCCATGGCTAAAAATAAGGGCGCAAATAAAAGCAATAAAAGGGTTTGGACAAAGAGCCAAAAGACTAGTGAGCGCACTGTCTGACCTTTGAGGTGAGACTTAACCTCCTCTTCACTGACTAAGAGAAAGAGCTTGTCAGGTCCTTCCATGTAGGTCGCGATTCCTCCCCAAGCCAAAAGTAATACAGAGACAATCCCCAAAAACAAGAGGATAGGCCAGTGATTTTCAGGAAAATGTTGCAGGAGTTGACTATACTGGTAGGCTAAAAAACCGATGAGAACTAGCAGGAACAAGACAAAGTGGTCATTGAGAACATAGCGCAGATAACCGACACACTCCTTACGAAAAGCCTGCTTTCGCTTTAAAAACAAGTCTTTCATAACTCCTCCTCTTTGGTCAGAGCCAAGTAAATATCATTCAAACTCGCTTCAGGCATGTCAAAGGCTTCGCGGAGTTGCTGGAGGTTCCCCTGAGCCCGAACCTCTCCCTTGTGGAGGATGACAAAGGCATCACACATCTTCTCCGCCGAATCCAGCACATGGGTACTCATGAGAATAGACTTGCCTTTTTGCTTTTCTACTTCTAGAAGCTGAATCAAGTCAGAAATGGCCAGCGGATCGAGCCCAAGGAAAGGCTCATCAACGATGAAAAGGCTCGGATCTACGACAAAAGCACAGATAATCATGACCTTCTGCTTCATTCCTTTGGAAAAATGCACAGGAAACCAATCTAATTTTTGATTCAAACGAAACATTTTTAACAAAGATTCTACTCGATCAAAAGCTATATTCTGCTCAATACCATAGGCTATGGCAACCGTCTCGATATGCTCTCTAAGAGTCAATTCCTCATACAGACTAGGCGTTTCTGGGATATACCCAATCTGCTTGCGATAGCTAGTCGCATCTTCTCGCAGGGTGAGACCGTTAATCTTTATTTCCCCACTGTAGGGTGTCAACAGACCAATAATTTCATTAATTGTCGTTGATTTCCCAGCACCATTGAGACCAATCAAACCGACCAACTGCCCACTTTCAACGGTAAAGGACACATCTTTCAAGACAGGAACGTGAACATAGCCTCCTGTCAGGTTTTTAATTTCTAACATATTTTCTCCAAATCTGGTATAATGTAGCTATATTATATCAAAATTCAATACAGTAGAGGTGGATTTTATGTCAGATTGCATTTTTTGTAAGATTATCGCAGGGGAGATTCCTGCTTCAAAAGTATACGAGGATGAGCAGGTTCTTGCCTTTCTTGATATCTCTCAAGTAACGCCTGGACACACCTTAGTCGTGCCAAAAGAACACTATCGCAATCTTTTGGAGATGGATGCTGCCAGCGCCAGCCAGCTCTTTGCCCAAGTGCCAACAGTGGCTCAAAAAGTCATGAAGGCTACCAAGGCTGTCGGCATGAATATCATCGCTAACTGCGAGGAAGTTGCTGGTCAAACGGTCTTTCATACCCACGTGCACCTCGTTCCTCGCTACAGTGCAGAAGATGACCTCAAGATTGACTTTATCGCCCACGAACCTGACTTTGACAAACTTGCCCAAGTCGCTGAAACTATTAAAAATGCTTAAGGAGTTGCCATGAAACTATCCAATCTATTGCTATTCGCAGGAGCTGCAGCTGGAAGTTATTTTGTCGTAAAAAATCGCCAAGTCATCACAGAGGAGTTGATGGATACTAGCGACCGTGTCGAAGCTATGAAGGAGGATTTGGATGTCATTCAAAACAGCCTGCAAATCATCGACCAACAAAAAGCCCTTATCAAGGAATATCAAAAAGATTTGACCTACAAGTTCAAAGTCTTGGAAAAGGATTTCCAAACTAGAATGGCGCTCCTCCAAGAAGAAAAACAAGGATAAGAGAGTCTCCAACTTTCCTTAAACTCTTTTTTGGATACTAGGTTTGAACAGAAAAAGGAGGGAATGAAAGTGAAACAGTTTTTAAAAGTTCTAGCGAAGGTCATCGCGATCCCTTGTGGTTGCCTCTGCCTGCTTGCAGCCCTGGCATTTCTACTACTGATGAATCTTTTCAAGGCCTCACCGAGTGACATCCAAAAAGGGAATGACGACTTAAAACAAATCTTTATCTCTCTTAACATGCCTCCTAAGAAAGTAGAATCAAATGGAAGGTATCAATTTGAGGGTGGAGGCTTACATTTTTATGTTACTTTCTCAGATGAGGTCATCAATAGCCACCCCGTCCTAAAAGAAAGTCCAAAACTCACCAAAAACCGACTCGAAGTCTATGTCCTCCAGACAGGAGAGATTTCCTACTATAAAGTAGGGGATAACTTGTTCAACCATGGCTTATTCCAATTTTTAGAGAAGGAAAGCGAGAAGTATCTCCAAGAAAAAGGAAAGACATTTAACCCTAATTACTCACTTCTCTTTTGGAATGATCAGGAAAGTTTTAAAAAGGGAATTTCATTCTATGAAAAAGCTTTGACTTTGGTGGAGATTCAGGATAATTCGGCAATCAACCACATTGATACTATCACAGTTAAGTCTGGCAAAGAAGCAGAAATCAAGCAACTCATTCAGGAGATGGATGCGGCTGGCTTGCTCACTCAAAAGTATAAATAGTAGACTAACTGGAGAATGATTTTATCCGATGTTAAATTTCCAAAAATTACACAAAAAAGAGCCAATCGGCTCTTTTTACTTTATTCTCCTTCAAAGGCATCTTTTATATGGTCAAAGAAGCCTTTTTTCTTTGGATTGACTTTCAAATCGCCTGCAGCTGCGAATTCTTTAAGCGCTGCTTTCTGACGATCGTTCAAGCCTGTCGGAGTCACGACATTGACAGTCACGTATTGGTCTCCAACAGCACCGCCACGAAGGCTCGGTGCTCCCTTGCCACGTAGACGGAATTTCTTACCAGTCTGAGTCCCTTCTGGGATAACCAATTCAACATCACCGTGCACGGTTGGAATTTCCACAGTATCACCAAGAGCAGCTTGGACAATATTAAGATTTAACTTGTAGAAAATAGTTGTTCCTTCACGTTCAAACTTATCGCTGGCTTCTACTGAAACCACCACGTACAAGTCTCCGTAAGGCCCACCGTTAAATCCTGCTTCACCTTGGCCCGCTAGGCGAATTTGTTGGCCTGTTTCCACACCAGCAGGGATTTTCACATGTACACTATGAGCTTGTTTTTCATGACCCGTTCCGTGACAAGTTGTACATGGATCTTTGATTTCTTTTCCGCGACCATGACAGACATCACAGGTTACTTGACGGCGCATCATACCAAGCGGAGTCTGCGTATCGACATTAATGACACCAGCGCCATGACAGCGTCCACAAGTGACTGGACTTGTTCCTGGTTTAGCACCAGATCCATTACATGTACGACAGCTGGCTTCACGATTGTATTTAACTTCTTTTTCCGTTCCAAAGATAGCTTCTTCAAAAGTCAAACTCACACGATACTGGAGGTCGTCTCCTTGACGAGGAGCGTTTGGATTGCGCGAAGCTCCGCCTCCGCCGAAGAAACTTGAGAAGATATCCTCAAAACCACCGAAGCCACTTGCTCCGTCAAAGCCGCCAAAACCGCCAGCACCACCAAAGCCACCGTTGGCACCCGCCGCACCATATTGGTCATAGGCTGCACGTTTTTGGTCATCACTCAAAGTCTCATAGGCTTCTTGAACTTCCTTGTATTTTTCCTCAGCACCAGGTTCCTTGTTGATATCTGGGTGGTATTTTTTGGAAAGCTTACGATAAGCCTTTTTGATCTCGTCTGCCGAAGCGTTTTTTGACACCCCCAGACGATCATAAAATTCAGTATTGTTCATACAAGATACTAAGAGCGAACAGAAAGCGACTGAAATTTAGGAAACCGACAAGAAATCCTGATTTCTTAGGAGGTTTATCTAATTTCCAAGCTTTCCGCTCGGGTTCAATTACGAACACCCTTATTCCTTTCTATTAATATTGCGGAATGAAACCACGATTTAGGTCAGGTTCAATTCCTTTCCTTTATATTGATGAGAAAAACTCAAATAAATTAGGTTTAGCCTCTATTTTACCGAAAAACAGAGGCTGGGTTGCAACCTCTGGATGTTTCAATTTATTTCAAAGTTTTCTAAAAATACAATTGCTTTATTTTGATGTATAATCTGCTTCCTTCGTTTTGAATTAAATTTATGATAATTTTGCAAATATATTATCACCAATACTATCGTTAAAGCTCCTGCAACATACGATATTAACGATGGCACAATTGAATTGTTCTCTTGAATTCTTGGAAAAATGCTAATTGTTAACAATGATATTAGAGAAGGGAAGAAAATTCCCCAGAATATATTGTTTATAATTTCAATATCATTTTGCTTATACGAGTGCTCAGCAAGAATATTGACTTTATACTCTCGTAGTCCCTCTTCTTGACCGGGTTGAAAATGATTTTTTATTTGATTTTTGAGTTCAGTATAATCTTCAGTTGCCAGTTTTATAAACTTATCATACTGTTCTTTAGAATCTGTGACTGCAAAAAGATTAATATTTGTCATTACTTCTCCGTAAACTCTCCGTCTACGACGTCATCGCCTGCGTTTCCTGTTGCTTGTGCGCCTTCTGCTCCCGCTTGAGCTTGTTGGGCTGCTGCGGCTTGTTCGTAAAGTTTAACAGCAAGGCCTTGAGCTTTTTCGTTCAACGCTTCAAGTTTTGCTTTCATGTCGTCCAAGTTGTTGTCTTCTTGCGCTTTCTTAAGGTCATCAAGGGCAGCTTGGGCAGCGTCACGTTCTGCGTCAAAGCCTTTACCTTCAGTTTCCTTGATAGTCTTTTCAGTCGCAAAGATTGCTTGGTCTACTTCGTTACGAAGGTCAACCTCTTCCTTACGTTTCTTATCTGCTTCAGCGTTTGCTTCTGCATCCTTCATCATGCGGTCAATTTCTTCGTCTGTCAAACCTGAGTTTGATTGGATGACAATTGTTTGTTCTTTTTGAGTTCCAAGGTCTTTAGCCTTAACAGACACGATACCGTTCTTGTCGATATCAAATGTTACTTCGATTTGTGGGATACCACGAGGTGCAGCTGGGATATCAGTCAATTGGAAACGTCCAAGAGTCTTGTTATCTGCCGCCATTGGGCGTTCACCTTGAAGAACGTGGATATCAACGGCTGGTTGGTTATCTGCTGCAGTAGAGAAGACTTGTGATTTAGATGTTGGAATAGTTGTGTTGCGATCAATAAGTTTTGTGAAGACGCCACCCATTGTTTCGATACCAAGTGACAATGGAGTTACGTCAAGAAGGACAACGTCCTTAACATCACCAGTGATGACACCACCTTGGATAGCGGCACCCATGGCAACCACTTCATCAGGGTTCACTGATTTGTTTGGTTCTTTACCAGTTTCAGCCTTAACAGCTTCTACAACGGCTGGGATACGAGTTGAACCACCGACAAGGATCACTTCGTCAATATCTGACAAGCTCAAACCTGCGTCTGAAAGAGCTTGACGAACTGGAACTTTTGTACGTTCTACAAGGTCACGAGTCAAATCGTCGAATTTGGCACGAGTCAAAGTCATTTCCAAGTGAAGAGGTCCAGCCTCACCCGCAGTGATAAATGGCAAGCTAATTTGAGTTGAAGTCACACCAGAAAGGTCTTTCTTGGCCTTTTCAGCTGCATCTTTCAAACGTTGCATTGCCATCTTGTCAGTAGACAAGTCAATACCGTTTTCTTTCTTGAATTCTGCTACCAAGTGGTCGATGATTTTTTGGTCAAAGTCGTCACCACCGAGTTTGTTGTCCCCTGCAGTTGCCAATACATCGAAGACACCGTCACCCAATTCAAGGATAGATACGTCGAATGTACCACCACCAAGGTCGAATACCAAGATTTTTTCTTCTTTGTCAGTCTTGTCCAAACCATAAGCAAGAGCTGCTGCAGTTGGTTCGTTGACGATACGTTCTACTTCAAGACCAGCGATTTTACCAGCGTCTTTTGTCGCTTGACGTTGAGCATCGTTGAAGTAAGCTGGAACTGTGATAACTGCTTTGGTTACTTTTTCACCAAGGTACTCTTCAGCGTAACCTTTCAAGTATTGAAGGATCATAGCTGAGATTTCTTGTGGAGTGTATTCTTTTCCATTTGCAGAAACTTTTTCAGAAGTTCCCATCTTAGATTTGATAGAGATAACTGTATCTGGATTTGTGACTGCTTGACGTTTCGCAGCGTCACCAACAATGATTTCTCCGTTTTTGAATGATACTACAGATGGAGTTGTGCGGTTTCCTTCTGGGTTTGCGATGATTTTGCTTTCAGTTCCTTCAAGAACTGCAACTGCTGAGTTTGTTGTACCTAAGTCAATACCGATAATTTTAGACATGTGTTTTTCTCCTTAAGTTTTATCTTCTATTTTTTGATATTTCCCTTAAGTGGTGGGGACGTGAGCAACTCCCTACGGGATTTCATCACTTATTTTTGAGCCCAAAGTCTCAAAAATCCCCTGTTTCAGTAGCACAAGCTACTGAAATTTTCACCACGGCGGAAAATATCGTTTTTGCAAGCCTCTGGCTTGCCTCTTATCTTCATTCATAGTTTAGTGTCGTTTCGGACAAGTTTTTAAGCTTTCTAGCTTAGCTGTAAACAACCACCATTGCTGGTCTTAGAATGCGGTCATGGAGTTTGTAGCCTTTTTGGAAGACTTGGGCAATGGTATCTGCTGGATGTTCATCGTCTGCTGGGAGAGTTTGGATGGCCATATGGTAGTTATGGTCAAATGCTCCGTCAGCTACGATTTCTTCAATTCCTTCTTCTTTAAGGGCATGAATTAAGCTTTCTTGTACCATCTCCAAGCCTTTTTTGACGTCGTCTGTCAATCCTTCAACTGCAAGCGCACGCTCAAGGTTATCCAAAGAAGGGAGAATCGCTTTTGCCAAATCTTGGCTACGATAGCGTTGCAAGAGCTGGCGTTCCTCATTGGCACGACGTTGGATGTTTTGCATTTCTGCATGAGCGCGAAGGTATTTATTTTCAAAGTCTTCTGCCCGCTCATTTGCTAGTTCTAGTTCTGATTTTTCAGGAGTAGCTTCATCCGCTTCTTCAACGGTTTCGACAGCTTCTTCAGTAGCTTCTACCACTTCCTCTTCTTTTACTTCTTCGTTTTTTATTTCCTCAGACATTTTTCGCCTCCTTTTTAGGAATTTATGTAATTTCATGTTCAACTCACCTCATAATGATTGCTACTCAGATATCGGTAGAAATCTGTGAGTTTCATCGTCAAGACTCGATTGACAACATTGAGCTGACTGACCACCTTTTGGTAATCCAGATTGACTGGACCGACCACTGCCAGCATACCAAATCCTCGATAGGGAATTAAAAACTTGCTGGAAATCAAGGTTAGATTGGCCAGACAGTCCTCTTGACTAGCTGCAACTCGGACATTTTGCATCTGATCCTCAGCTAGACTATCACGGATTTCAAAAGCCACCTTCTGACGATCATCAAAGAACTGATAAGCCTCAAGATCCGCAAAACGTAGCAACTGGACTTTGCCAGCTACAGCTACTTTCTCCGAAAACATCTGAGCAAAAATATGCTCAAAGAGATCGAGAACATTGTCCGTCGTCGTAAAGTAACGCTGGATAATCTGCGGAATCTCCGTCCGAATCTTGTAGTGGATATCTAAGACCGTCTGTCCCAGAAAGCGCTCCTGAATCATATCCCTCAAGCACAGTAGGTCATCCTGAAGAAAATTCCTAGGAATCATGAACTGACTGGTCAGGGTATTGGACTCATCCAGAGTAAAGACAGCTAAGGCTGCGTGCTGGCTAATAACAACGATATCAAAAGCCGTCAGCCGTTGCCGACTAGGCTCGACGTCAAGAGCTACAACCGTGCAATCACTCAACTCTGCCAAGACGTCCGCTGCCCGCTGCAGGATATCCTCCAGCTTGAAGAACTCTTGGTCGAAAGCTTTGACAACCTCGTAGAGCTCATTTTCCGCTAGCTGATCAAAGGTCAAGGAATGACGGACAAAATACTGGAAACCTGCTACACTGGGCTTGCGACCACTCGATGTATGAGCCTTTTCTAGCAATCCTTCCTTTTCCAAGGCTGCCATATCATTTCGAATGGTGGCACTCGAGGACTGGATAGACTCTTGCAAGGCTTTAGAACCGACAGGCTCATGCGTCTTGGTAAAGATATCAATAATTAGATTTAAAATCTCATTTTGGCGTTCTGTTACCAAGGACCTCACCTCTCTTTAGAAAATTTCCAGCCACTGGCGAGATTTTATTTTTTATATTTAGCACTCTAATACATCGAGTGCTAAGTTATGATTCTATTATACACTCTTAAAAATGAATGTCAAGACAAAAAACCAAAAAATTAGCACTCTTTTTGCAAGAGTGCTAAAAATCAGTCTCAAGTCCTAGAAAACTTTATTAGATAGGATTCCTTTTACAATTCTTTTGATGAGCTTTAAGCTTTTTCATAGCCCAATCATAGTGGCTGGATGTGGCGCTGACAAAATAAGAACCCAAGGTCGTTCCGCCCGTCCATTTATAAACTCCCTTGGAAAACAATTCTTCATTGGTTAAGGTTGCGGCTAGGTCCAGGACAGCTTTATGTGAACTAGCCAGTAAAGAACTTGCCTCCTCAAGAGAGGTCTGCTGGTGCTTTTCCCAAAATGCGACATTCATATCACCATAAGTTCTCCAATTGTAGGGAGCTGGTAGGAAAGGCTTCTCTTCTCCCCTTTGATTGGCCTGCACCCAGTTAAGTAGCAGTTGGTGCCATTCATAAAGATGGATTAAGACATCCCTCAGATTCCGATCACGCTTCCAGTGGGCTTCTTTCTTTTTCTCATCCTTTGAAAAATCAAAGGGTCTCGCCAACTCGTCCGCTGTCATGTTCGAAATGAGCAGATTGAGTTTTTCAAAATTTTCTGTAGCAGCAACTAGCAAATCGTTTTTTGTTGTAGGTCTTGGCATGACAAATTCCTCCTATCTGACGGAATACCTTAAGATGGTTTTCAACTTTTCTTCTGGTGTCCTATTTTTGTTGCTCAAGTAAATCTCTCTGTGAACTTGGTCGCATCTTTCCAGTCTCAAGCTGCTTGCCAGCTCATCCATTTTCTCAAAAGAGGCTGGCTCACTGTCATAACTTCCTATGTGTAAGACCTGAATGGCCCGCTCCTCTGGTAATCTTTGAAAACAAATGTCGTCGTAGAAAGAATTAGGCTTTTTCTTGCGGACATTCTCAAGCGCTGCCGCAAATATATCCTGATCGATGACATTAGGCTGCTGAATCATGAGCTGATAGCGAAGCTGACTTTTATCGAAGCCTTCCCCAGCAGCTTTTTCCCAGATTCCTTCCAAAGGATAGACCGTGAAATCCTTCACCTTATCCTCCGCCTCATCTTTCATCATGGATTTAAAGAGCATTTTTATGGAATAGGCCAGTGAATAAAGGGCAGATACCCGCTCGGAGAAATCCGCTTCATTGGGATTGCCCTCGCCTTCAATCACAATGAACTGTTGACTTGGCACCTCTACCAGCTCTGGCTTTTGCTTGGCCCCATAAAGACCTTTCTCACTCTTTCTCCATTCATATTTCATCTTGCTGCCTCCTTTTCTCTTCTTATCTATTAGTATACAAGAAAATACTTGACACCCTATGTCAGGTTTTATATTTTTCTGCCAGCTGATGAATCATTTCTTTCATTTTCACTCGGATTTCGGGCGGTTCTAAGACCTCCACAGCGTCTCCAAAGGACAGAATATAACTATATAGACGATGGTCGTTGGGAATGTCGATTTCTGTATACAGATTTCCTTCGGCATCTGTCCGAATATCTCCGCTTAGTTCATCATAAACCCTGAAGGCCACTTTGCGATTAAACTTGACTGCCAGCTTAATGGTATTTTCGTAGGTCAGTTCTTTTTCCAAGACGACATCTTCAAAGCTGTCCTCAAACCTTTCATCCAGCCGCTCCAGATTTTTCATCCTAGATAGCTTAAAATACCTGAATTCCTGTCGCAAGAGGCAGAAAGCATAGAGGTACCAATTCTGACTTTTAAAGAACAAACGGACAGGCTTGACACGGCGATTTGTCTCCTGACCATCACTAGCTAAGTAAGAAAAAGAAACAAGGTGCTTGCCTAGAATCGCAGTTTTTAATTGATGAAAGGTTTCTTCATACACTTTATCATTTTGCCAGTGATTAAAATCGATTTCGATCCAGTTGGAATTTTTGACTTGAAATAGCGCCGAAAGCTTTGTAAGTAGGTCACTCTGGTAAAGATGACTGGTACTATCCAGACCTTGCAGGGCAGCCATGATCTGCTCTTTCTCCTCCGCTGTCAGTAAGGACTTCCGCAAGACAAAATCCTCTGCGATTTCTATGCCACCGCCCTTTCCTTGCGTGGTATAAATCGGAATCCCAGCGCTGCTTAGAGAGTCCACATCTCGATAAATGGTTCGAACCGAAACTTCGAATTTCTTGGCCAGCTCCGTTGCAGTCACTTTTCCTCTCTCTAAAATATAGTACAATATCCGAAATAGTCGATTATTCTGCATGCCTGCTCCTTCTCCTCTTCCTATTATACAATACTTGCCATAGCATGTCATATTTAGGCGAGTTAGACCTAGGATAAGCTGTAATGAAAAAGAGAGTGGGACAGAAATCGGTAATTCGTTAGAATTCGATTTCGTCGTCCCACCTCCGCA
>ERZ773075.203-NODE-203-length-51592-cov-74.8791_pt1 | contig 51592 bp, 55 predicted proteins | sample MGYA00580614_ERZ773075 | MGnify/ENA primary metagenome ERZ773075 (study PRJEB29015, sample SAMEA2738021) | human oral metagenome | biome: human oral; feature: human-associated habitat; material: dental | place: China | collected 2043 ...
CCGCGCTCAGGGCGCCCAGGGCGCCGCGACGGGTCAGGAGCACAGGCTCTCCTCGATGAGTCGGGATGTTCGGTCGGTGATCAACCAGCGGTGACGATATGCGGGCTGGATGAAGGTTCCGGGTGACGTCGGTAAACGAACGGTAAACATCCCTGTGAGGACCGCCACCGGCCGGCACAGCAGGCTGGCCTGCGCCCCCGGTCAGCGCCCCTCGGACAGGACGGGGCGCTGCTTCTCGATGGCGACGGCGCGGATCTTGCCGCGGGGGCGGCGGGCCATGTGGACCACGAGGATCTCCCCGGTCTTGAGCCAGGGGTCCCGGTCGGGCACGGAGCGCAGGAGCCTGCCGGGCGCGTACTGGGAGACGACGTCCATGATGGAGGGCAGGACGGGCCGGTGGGTGCACAGCGCCGTCGGCTCCTCGCGCACCCCCAGGACCTTCTTGACCACGGAGCGCACGCCTTTGGGGCTCTCGGCGTGGGCCATCTCGGTGAGGGCGCCGGCCGTCTCCAGGGTCAGGCCCGCGGCCCTGGCGTAGGGGGCGACCGTGTCCACGCAGCGCTTCCAGGGGCTGGTGATGACGCGTCCCACCCCGTAGGCGGCCAGGATCGGCACGAGGGCGCGGGCCCGGGTCTCACCCTGGTCGTGGGTCAGGGGGCGGGTGGCCTCGTCGGTCTCCTTATCCCGCTCCTTGGGGCGGTTCCACACGGAGCGCTTGACGGCACGGCCGTGGCGCACGAGGACCAGGGTCCAGGTGTCGAGCTTGCCGTCCTCCCACAGGTCGACGAGCTCGCCGAGCAGGTCGCGGTCGTAGGAGTAGGTCAGGCGCTTGCGGGCCTGGCCCACGCGCAGCCACTCGACGGCGTCGATCTCCTTGGCCGAGGCGGGTGTGACGGCGGCGCGGGCTGCAACGGCGGCCGATGAGCCGGGTGCGACGCGGGCGGACCAGTAGTGGACCTCCTTGCGGGCGCCGTCGGCGATCTTGTAGCGCACGCGGCTGAGGGGCTGGCCGAGGATCACCTGCACGCCGGTCTCCTCAGCGACCTCGCGCACGGCGCAGGTACGCACGGACTCGCAGGAGTCGACCTTGCCCTTGGGGATGGACCAGTCGTCGTAGCGGGGGCGGTGGACCAGGAGCACCTCGAGGTGCTTGCCTTTCTCGCGCCACACGAGGGCGCCCGCGGCCTTCACGGTCTCGCGCGATTTGTTCTTCTTGCTGGAGGGGCTCATGGCACGGCCGTCTCAGTGGCGGCCCTTGACGCGCGAGCGCGCCCGGACCATGAGGCTGTCCTGGATGTCCTCGAGGCGGTTGCCATCGGCGTCGACGAGGTGGCGTTCCCAGGAGCCGTCGGGCCGAAGGTGCCAGGAGGAGACCTCGTCGGAGGCGCAGTGGGTGACCAGCCACTCGAGGTCCTCGACCATGGCCGGGTCGGTGATGCGCACGAGGGCCTCGACGCGGCGGTCGAGGTTGCGGTGCATGAGGTCGGCCGATCCGATGAACAGCTTGGTCTGCCCGCCGCCGGCGAAGGCGTAGATGCGCGAGTGCTCCAGGAAGCGCCCGAGGATCGAGCGCACGCGGATATTCTCGCTGAGGCCCTCGACGCCGGCGCGCAGGCCGCAGATGCCGCGTACGACGATGTCGACCGGCACTCCGGCGCGCGAGGCGCGGTACAGGGCGTCGATGACGGTCTCGTCGACGATGGAGTTGACCTTGATGCGGATCCAGGCGGGCAGGCCGGCCTTGCGGTTGGCGATCTCCTGCTCGATATGCTCCACGAGCCCGTCGCGCAGGCCGCGGGGGGCCACGAGCAGGCGGCGGAAGCGGGCGCGCGGGGCGTAGCCGGAGAGCTGGTTGAACAGGGTGGTCAGGTCCTGGGCGACGTCGCGGTCGCAGGTCAGAAGCCCTAGGTCCTCGTAACCGCGGGCGGTCTTGGGGTGGTAGTTGCCGGTGCCCACGTGGCAGTAGCGGCGCAGGCCGTCGGACTCCTGGCGCACCACGAGCAGCAGCTTGCAGTGCGTCTTGAGGCCCACCATGCCGTAGACGACGTGGACGCCGGCGCGCTCGAGCTTGCGGGCCCAGGAGATGTTGGCCTCCTCGTCGAAGCGGGCCTTGATCTCCACGATGGCGACGACCTGCTTGCCGGCCTCGGCGGCCTCGATGAGGGCGTCCACGATCGGGGAGTCGCCCGAGGTGCGGTAGAGGGTCTGCTTGATGGCCAGGACCTTGGGGTCGGCGGCGGCCTGGGCCACGAACTCCTGGACGGAGGTGGAGAAGGAGTCGTAGGGGTGGTGCAGGAGGACGTCGTGCTCGCGCATGGCGGCGAAGACGTCCGGCGCGGAGGAGGACTCGTAGGCGGCCAGGCCCGCGGCCGTCACCGGCACGAAGCGCGGGTACTTCAGGTCGGGGATGTCCAGGTCGTGGAGCTGGTTGAGGCAGGTCAGGTCCAGGGGGGCGGGGAGCTCGAAGACGTCGTCGCCCTTGAGACCCAGGGCCCGCACCAGGTAGCGGCGGGTGAAGGAGGAGATGGTGTCCTCCACCTCCAGGCGCACGCAGTCGCCGAAACGGCGCCGCTCGAGCTCCTTCTCCATGGCCTTGAGGAGGTTCTCGGCGTCGTCCTCCTCGACCTCGAGGTCCTCGTTGCGGGTGACCCGGAAGAGGTGGTGCTCCAGGATGTCCATGCCCGGGAAGAGGTGGTCGAGGTGCTGGCCGATGACGACCTCGAGGGGAATGACGGCGCAGCCGGCGGCCTTGTCCGCGGCGTCGAGCTCGCGGCCGGGGACCTGGACCAGGCGCGGCAGGGAGTCGGGTACCTTGACGCGGGCGAAGTGCTCCTTGCCGCTGCGCGGGTTTCGCAGGATGACGGCGAGGTTGAGGGACAGGCCCGAGATGTAGGGGAAGGGGTGGGAGGGGTCGACCGCCAGCGGGGTCAGGACCGGGTAGATCTGGTGGCGGAAGTAGCGGGTCAGGCGCTCCTGCTGGTCGGAGTTGAGCTCGTCCCAGCCCAGGATGTCCACGTTGCGCTCGGCCAGGGCGGGGCGGATGTCCTCCTGGAAGAGGGCGGCCTGGCGGGCGGTGAGCTCCTTGGCGCGGCTGGTGACCTGGGCCAGGACCTGGTTGGCGTCCAGGCCGGAGGCGCGCACCGGGGTGATGCCGGCCTTGATGCGGCGCATGAGCCCGGCGACGCGCACCATGTAGAACTCGTCGAGGTTGGAGGAGAAGATCGCCAGGAACCAGGCGCGCTCCAGCAGGGGCAGGGTGCGGTCCTCAGCCTGTTCCAGGACCCGCTCGTTGAAATCCAGCCAGGTGAGCTCCCGGTCGATGAAGCGGTCCCTGAAGGACTTCAGGGGCGGCAGGAGGTCCTCGGGGGCCACCTGGGCGGTGTCGGCGGAGGTGGCCGAGGCCACGGCGTCAGCAGCACCGGCCGAGCTGAATGAGGAGGCTGAGGAGGAGGCGCTGGCCGGGCTCACGGCGTGGCCCGAGCTGGCGGCGCTGCCGGGGACGAAGGTGCCCCGCTCTCCCGGCGCCGCGGTCGACGGCGTCGCCAGTGCCTCGGCCGCTGAGGGGGCCGACTGCGAACTGGCGGAGGTGATGGAGGAGGGTGCGATAGCGGGTGTCGCGGTGCCGATGGGGCCGGGGGCCGGGGCGGCCTCACCGTCGACGATCTCGTCGAAGTCCTCGTCCTCGTACTGGGGGCCGGAGTCGTCGGCGAAGTCGCGCGGGTCGGCGACCTCGATGATGTGCTCCTCCTCGGAGTCTTCGGAGTCGGCTGGGTCGTCGGGTTCCTCTGGGTGTCCGGCGGTCTTGTGTCCCTCGGGGCTCTCCTCGTCCGTGGGCGACCCACCGGGAGAGGCCGGGACACCATCGGGCTCACCCTGGGTCTCAGTCTCGGCGACCTCGGCGGAGACCGCTGGCTCGCCAGGCCCCGCAGCCTCGGGCGACACCGCCGACTGGGCCGCCTCGGCCGCCTCGACGTCGTCGGACACCTGCTCGGGCTCCTGGGGGGTCGAGTGACGCATCCACCCGCCCAGGAAGCGGGAGAGCGGCGTGGGGGCGGAATGGGGCGCGTCGTTGGTCATGGCCACATGGTCCCACGTCCGGGCGACCTTGTGGGGCGGTGATCCGCTCCAGTTCGGCGAATGCGCAAGGTGCCGCTGCTGCCGCACGATCCTTGGGACGCACTGGCTGAACCTTGGCCCCACTGCACGAGCTCCCACCTCGCGTGCAGTGCACCTCCCCGTCCCTCATCGCGATCCACCCTTCGTGCAGTAGCCATTCGGGCAGCCACACGACTCTCCTGCGCAGGAGTCGCGAATGACGCAGGGGCTGCGCGGCGCACCGAGCATGATCTCGCCAATGGTTCCGGTCGTGTCCAAATCGGTCACAAAGGAGCCTGCGGCCCGATCAGGCCACTGGCAGAGCCGCGGAATCATGCGGCTTTGTTCCGTCGACGCACGCTTGCCTCGGGCCTTTGTCACCGATTTGGACATCCCGCGCTCGGATAGCCCTCACACAAGGTCCTCTCAGTCGAGGAGGCCCGCGGCGGCGCGGCGGGCGGAGTCGGTGAGCTCGTCGGCGGTGGCCAGGAGGGCGGAGTCGCGGCGGGTGACGCGGTCGGCGAGCTCGTCGGCGTCGTCCTCGATCCACACGGGGTCGGAGCCGGCGGCCAGGGCGCGTAGGAAGTCTGCGGTGGCGGTCAGCAGCGGGGCGATCTCGGTGACGGAGTCCTCGACGCCGCCGGCCAGGACGACATCGAGACGCTCGCGCAGCTCGGTGGGCGCGGGCACGGCGCGCGCCTCGCCGAGGGCGGCCTCGAGGCGGGCGGTGGCGGCATCGCCGGCCTCGGTGAGGTCGACGACGGTGGCGTAGCGGCGGGCGACGAGCTCGGGGTCACGGCGGATCCACTCGCGTACGAGGAACAGTCGCCACAGGGTTCCGGGAAGGGTGGTGGCCGGGGAGTCGGCCCACAGCTCAGCGATGTCGTCGACGCCGTTGGTGGCGACCGCGGCAACGACACCGGAACGGGTGATGGGGTCGTCCTCGGTATCGGCACCGGGGAAGCCGCCGATGAGGGCCTGGGCGGCGCGGTGGGCGAGCTCGGAGGCGACGGCGGTATCGGCGCCGCCCTCGATCTGCTCGGCAGCCTCGGGGTCGAGCCGGGCGGGGCGGTGGAACTGGCGGGCCATGGGAACTCCTCACGCGGTGCGGGCGCGTCGGCGACGACGCGCAGGCTCATTGTCTCGCGAGAGGAGATGCCCTCCCCCACCAGTTCACTTCCGGCCGACGGAGGAGGGGCGGCCGGTGCTGGCGCTATCGTCGGATGCGGCGTCAGCGTCCGGGGAAGGCTCACGGTGGCCGGCAGCGTGGCGAGTTCGACACGGCGGTCGGTTGTCCGGTTATGCTGACCCCTGCCGACGGCGTCTGGACTCCGCTTCCGGCCGTCGGCGCGCCCCCTTAGCTCAGTTGGTCAGAGCTGCGGACTTTTAATCCGAAGGTCGTGGGTTCGAGCCCCACAGGGGGTACCAACCACGGCCTCAGCCCCGGAAGGAGCCGGGGCCTTACTCGTGCCCGGGACGTAGGGCGCCGGAACCCAGCCCTCTCCACTGCGGCTGGGGTAGAGGTCAGCAACCCCCACCCCGAGTACCTCAGCAACCACAGCCAAATCGCCCGCAGTCCAGCGCACCTTGCCACGCAAACGACTGGACACGCTCTGGCCGGGCACACCAAGGAGTGCCCCAAGGTGCGCCCGGGTGATCCCGAGGGAGAACAGGTGCTGCTGCACCGTGAATCCGACTGCGGCATCGAAGCCCTCGAGGGTCGGTGACACGTCGGGAAGTCCTTGTGAACTCATGCAACTAGCGTAACGAATGAAACATAAGGATGCAAGTGATACTTGCGAAGACGTTTGAACTGACGCACACTAGCGACATGAATGAAACGTCAGACTTCAATCGTAGCGATCCGCTGATGTCGGCGCGTCAGGTTGTGGAGCGATGGCCTGACGCTGGCATCACCCGACAGCAGCTGTGGCGCTGGGGCCGCGAAGGGCTGATTGAGATGGTGCGACTCCCGTCAGGTCGAGTGAAGTTTCGAAAGAGCACCATCGAAGCGCTTCTGAGCCCAGTAGGCCCATCGGCGCCTTCGGCGTCGTCGGCGCCTGGTGTTGAGAGCTTGGAGCTCCCCGGTCAGGGGAGGTTGCCGGTATGAGCGTCTCGTATAGCTGGATGGGATTGCCGCCCATGGTTTTGAGTCTGGTCTCGATGGTAAGCAGCACCGTGGGACTGTGGGTGCTGGGCCGGGTTGCGCGTCAGGCACGTAGCTGGGTTCTCCTGGCGACACGTCTGCTGGCTGGGTTCTTTCAGTTCAGCTGCGTGCTGTGTGGTCTGTCTGTCCTGGTAGTTCATATGTCCCCTCAGGCACAGGTGGTAACAATCGTCGCGGCGTCAGTGGGTACTGCCGTGTGGAGGTTCTACGCGATGGCGTCGGCACCTCGGGTGCTGACGCAGCGTGATTCTGCGGCTGTTGGGACAGCCACTCCGGTTCATGAGGGGACGGCGTCATGAGTGTCTTCCCTGAGTATGGATTGTGGCCGTTGGTGTTGCTGGCGGCGCTGGGCGGGCTCAGCATCGTGGGTCTGCTCGTCACGGTGGGTGCGAGGATGCGCCTGCCTGACCGGCCACCATGGCGTGGTGAGTACGCGATTGCCGGGACCGCAGCGGCCTTGTGGACGGTAGTCATGCTCGTGTTCTTCAGCCTGGCTCCGTGGTGGGGCCGCCTGGTCGTGGGTGCTCTTATGGCTGTGTGGGCTTCTGCGACGTGCCGGGCCCAGGTCGCGGGCCTGGTGTCGGGTGCTTACGCCCGGCGCTTGACCTCGGAGTTCGGGTCTGCTGAGCAGGAGGACCGGTCGTGAGCTCGATGATGGCCGTCTTGCTGGGAGCTTCGTTCAGCGCAGGCCTACTGCTTGGCATGTGGGCCGAGGAGAACCAGAAACGGTCACCGCGCGCTGTTGACGACACCGCTCGGTGGGTGCCTGCGGCTCTGGGGGTGCTGCGCGCTGAGGTCTTCGTCTTGCAGGGCCTGCTGATCCTGCTGGTGGTGCGGCCGGTGTCGTGGCCGCCATTGGCGGTCCTGGTGCTGGCGGGCGTGATTGCTGGGGTAGCGAAGGCTGTGCTGCCCGGGTCGGAGCGCGTGTGGTGGTCGCCGCTCGTTGAGGGCCCGCTGCTGGTCGCCTGGTCGACGGTTACCGCCATCTGGATGCCGGTCCCGTACCCGGTCGGCGTGCGGATCGAGCTGATGCTCCTGCTGATGCTTGTTGCGTGCTGCATCTTCGGCCTGGCCCGGGTTCTGGTGGAGACGCTGCCTGGAACAGGTGCTGGCGACGACCGGCCGGCCTCTCCGAGCGAGTACGTGGCCGTGTCCGAGGAGCCTTCGAGGGCCTGATGGCGCTATCGGTTTGTTCTTCATTTCTTCGTGTCTTACCGAATTACATGCGTGTTGTTTATCAGTGGGAGGTTTTCGTGGCTGAGGGGTTGTGGGCAGGCCGCGTTGCCGGCCTTATTGGGCGACGGAGGAGCCTGGCCGGCGGCGCTGGGCTGTCCACATTCCCGGGCTGGGTCCGGCTGTCCACCTGTGCGTGGGCGCCGGCCCCGGCGATAGCCGGCGCCCTCCACAGGTGGGCAGGGGGCTACGGGCACGCAACCGAGGCCCACAGGAGCGTCGTGACGGCCATTGGGGCCGTTGACCTGGACTGGCCGTCTCAAGCGGCTGAGGCGTTTGGAGGTGCCTCATGAGCAATCGCGCGTCGGCCTGGGCGTGGGACGTGGATCTGAAGGGCGATCCGATGGTGAAGTTCGTACTGGTGGCCTTGGCCGACCAGGCCGATGACTACGGCTACTGCTGGCCGTCCCAGAAGAAAATCGCCAAGAAGGTCTGCCAGGGTGAGCGGACGGTGCGCCGTCACATCGCGACGCTGCGCGAACTGGGACTTTTGACCGTCATCCACCGGTCCTCGACGCGGGGCCGGCGCTCGAACGGCTACCAGCTGCACGTCGGCATGAAACTCGAGGAATCGTTGAAATCCCGGCTACCGGCCAATCTGGCCGGTAGCGGTGAGCCCACGGATGACGCCCCTGTGGATAACTCTGACGGACAGGGAGATTCGCCTGCCATTCCGGCTACCGGCCAATCTGGCCGGTTGCGCAAGAGGCCAGATTGGCCGGTTGCGCAAGAGGCCTCGGGTGGCCGGTCGCTACCGGCCAACGGTGGCCGGTTGCTCCCTATAAGGGAACCGTCATTAGAACCACCAGACCAGACCAGACCGGAGGGTGAGGTCACTCGCGCCCCGGGTGCGGGTGACGGTCCGGTCCGGTCGGGTCAGGCAGGCAGCTCCGAGCCGGGACGTTCGTCCCGGGCTCGTGAGCGTGGGTCGGCCTGCGGTGGCCGGCGACCGTCGGCGTCGTCGGCTGGGGCCTCGTCGGCACGGTCGGTGGAGGACCAGCAGCTGATTGACCGGTGCCTGCCCGGTCACCTGCGGTCGTTGGACGCCTCGGGCAGGGCGACGGTGGCGGGCCTGCTGCGGGATCGCCTGGCGGCCGGCTGGGGTGCGGAGCAGATTCGCTCCCTGATGGATCAGCCGCTTCCTGAGCGGGTTGGCCGGCTCTCGGCGCTGGTGGCCAGGCGCCTGGAGCTCAACGTCGACGTCGAGGCGCCGCCCTCGCCCTCGGGGATCATCGTGGCCGACGCGACCTCGGTGCGTCGGTCAGAGGATGAACTGGCAGCCCGTCGCCGTCGGCGTAGCGAGGAGCTGGCTGCTCCGCAGGACCGGCCGGTGCCGAGTGAGTCCTGGTCGGCGATGGTGGCTGAGGTGACGGCCTCGATGCCGGGGGCGTCGCCGTTGGAGGTTGCTCGGGAGCTCGCCCGGCGCGCGGCTCAGGACGCCGTGTCATGAGCGCTGTCGCTGCTGTCGTGCTCCTCGATGAGGGTGGCCTGGGTGATGAGCCACTGGCCGGTGCCGGGCGCGCTGGTCAGGGTGAGGCGCGTCGTGCCGGTGCGCTGGCTGACGACCGCCTCGGGGCTGCGGGTGCGCACGGTGCGGGTGTGGGTGACGATCCGGTGCCAGCTACCGTCGTCCTGGCGGGGGTTGGGGCTGGGGCCGCCCTCGGTGGTCAAGGCGTCGACGCTGACGGCGCTGTAGCCGCCTCCGGCTGCGGCGCGGGTGAACTCGTTCTGACCCCGGGCGGTGTCGGGGTCGTTGGTGTCGGGGCTGGTGCGGCCGCTCGTGGTGAGGATGGCGGCCCTGTGGGTGGCGTAGGCGGTGCTGGCGTCGGTCTGGGTGTCCCAGGTGCCCAGCGTGACGATATAGGCACTTGCTACGGTGTCAGGGTCGGTCCAGTCGAGGGTGGACGGGTCGATGGGCAGGATGTCGCGGCTGGGCCACTTCACCTTGGCGGGGTAGATGCAGTAGCCGCCTGGCGCGAGACTGTAGTCGTTGCCGATGCAGGAGCTGCTCGGTGTCGAGGTGGCTGGAGCGGCCTGGCCGGTACTGGATACCGGCTCGGCTTGGCGGGGCGTCGTGGTGCTGCACGCGCCGCAGAGCGCGAGGGCCGCTGCGGCGAGGACTGCTGGAGCTACGGTTCTCATGACGGGTGGTCCTTTCGGGTCTCAGGCGATTCGCTTGATGAGGGTGACGGTGCCCCAAATGGGCTCGCTGTTGATACCGGTGGCCTCGCTGTCTGCGGAGACCATCTGGTTGTCGCCGGTGTAGATAGCGACGTGGTGGTAGGTGCCCGAGCCCCAGAAAAGCAAGTCTCCGGGCTTGGCCTCGGCAAGGCTGGAGACGGTTGTGCCGTAGCCGGCTTGGGAGTCGGCGAGGTGGGGCAGGGTCACGCCCAGGCGTGCCGCGTACTCCTTGGTCAGTCCGGAGCAGTCGTAGCCGCCATCAGAGGCGCCTTCTCCGCCCCAGACGTAGGCGTAGCTGTTGTCCGCGGCGATGGACTGTGCCCAGGCGATCGCGTCGGCGATGCTGCCGCTGGCTGCGACCTGGGCGCCGCTGTTCTTGTTCTCGTAGTTGGAGGCGTTGGCGGTGATGACCTGGACATAGTGCTGGGTCTCACTGAAGTCGGGGACGCCGCCGGCGTCCAGGACAGCTCCCAGTCCGGCGTTGTAGGCGGCAAGCGCGAGGGGGACGGGGTCTCCAGAGACGCGCCCCTGGCTGATGGCTTCCTTGACCTGGTTCAGCTGGTCGCACATGTACCTGCCCTGGGCGGGGATGACGTCGGCAGGGTCGTTGACGTTGGCGACGCCATCGCCGTTGTAATCCTTGCCGACGGATTTCCAAGTGTCTGGCATGAACTGTGCGATTCCGCTAGCGCCGACTGGGCTGGTCACCTTGGGGTTCCAGCCGGACTCCTGAGCGATCTGGGCGGCAATGAGACCTGGGGTGATGCCGTCGCACACGGAGCCGGCGGCGTTGACCAGGTCTCGGTACTCGGCCGGAACCTGGTCAGAGGCGGTCCCATGGCGGGAGGCGGACTGGGACTCGTCGAGCAGGGCGACAACTCCGATGAGAGCCAGGAGCAGAGCTGCTCCGGCGGCGATCCAAGTAGTGATCTTCTTCACAGTATCCCTCGTTTCGGTGGTAAATAACGTAGACAGCATACCTAAGTTGCGTATAGGGTTGCAATCGCGTAAACTAGATGGATACATAGGCCGCCTGCACCCCCAAGGCGGTCCGAACTGCAAGGAGCTGTGCGTATGAGTCAGCGAGGAAGTAGTAGGTGGGCCGGTGCTGGTTACCGCTCGAGCACCGCGCTCGCCCTGGTGGGCGGCATGGGTGACGCGACCGAGGAGCTGGAGGTGATTGAGGAACCAGAGGAGCCGAAGGATGACCCTCAGCTGCCGCCGCCCCCGCCGCCCTCGGTGGTGGATCAGTGGAAGGTTGCGGCGCCGAACTTGGATGCTGATGGCCGGCGCGAGCTGCCGGGCAGGCGGCGTCGCGCTCTGCGTGCCGTGACTTTCGGTGCCTACAAAGGGCTTGAGTCGAAGGAGGAGTGGTGTCACCGGCGGGCCGAGGCTCGGGCGCTGGCGCCCCTGCCGGCGGATGTCGGTGTGGGTACTGTCGTCGTCGCCCAGCCCAAGGGTGGCGTCGGTAAGTCGGCCACCGCCGTACTGGCGGCATGTGCCCTGGGACAGTTCACTCGACTGTCCCCGATCCTGTGGGATTGCAACGAGAACGCTGGCGGTCGCTGGCAGCTGAGGACAGAGGACACTCTGTTCCTGCGGACGGCTCTGCACCTGCTGACCGAGCCGCGCCGCGGCACTGTCCTATCTCAAGTCGAAGCGACCGCTATCGACCAAGACACTCAGGCCTATCAGGTGATCGCGTCACCGATCCCACCTAGGCCTTTCACTGACGGTGAGTTCGGGACGATCTACAGTAAGCTTGCGCAGCGTTTTACTCAGATCGTCATTGACACCGGCAGCACGGTGACCTCTCCGAACTTCGAGAACGCCATTCGCCGCGCTGACGTCGTTGTCGTACCTACCGATCTTGCGCCTTCGACGCAGTCGTCTACGTTGGCATTATTTGAAGCCCTGGAAGACCAGTGGGGCAAGGACTGGGCCAGGAAAGTCGTTGCGGTGGTGACGAATCCTGTTCCGAACCCCGATTTAGAGTGGGAGAAGTTCCTCGGCGAAAAAGTCACAGAGGTGGTCAAAGTCCCCTATGACGAGCATATCGCTGCGCGTGGACCAATCACATGGTCCGGGATGAGTGAAGGAACTCACGAGTCCTGCCTGCACCTCGCAGGCGCAATCACCGACATCTACCGACAGAACACGAACCGAGGAAACTGAAAATGCTCAACATGAACGTCACCAACCCCTTTGACCAGACAAAGCCCGATCTTACCGTTTTCGGGGTTGATTTTTCAAACAAACTGTATGCAATTCTCGGAGGAATCTGGGCGCTGGCTTTTGTGTATGCCGCGGTCAGGTTGGTCATAGCGTTCGTCAAGTTCATGGGCGCTAAGAAAGTGCAGCACAATCCAGATGCTCTTGAGGATGCGGCGGCCGATCTGAAGATCACGGCAATTGCAATCATCGGCTTGTCGGGTATTGCGGCGATCTTCACCGCTCTGGTGAATCTGTTCTGAGTCGTTTACAGGAGGAAAGGATCTGAGTCATGGTGGTTGAGGACGATCGTCCGGGCAAGGGCCGCTTGGTGATGGTTGTGGCCGCAGTAGTGGTAGCGATTCTCGTGGTAGGGACCGTGGTCCTGGTGCGTATGAACAAGGTCGGCACGCAGAGTAAGCGGGGTGCAGCATTGTCGTCGGCATCCGTCACCCTGGATACGGTGATTCCTGGTCAGGGCGCCGGTGGCAAATCCAACAATATTTCTAGTGTTGGCGTCAGCTATGCCGACACTTGCGTCGGCGCGGCTCAGGCGGCAGCCGGCTGGACGATTGATCTCCTGGGAGGTTTGACTCCCCAGAATGGCGCATCAGCAGACGCTCTGAGTAAGACGCTGGAGGGTGAGGTACTTGCTCCCACCTACGAACGCACACCATTGGGGAATGACCCTGCCGAGAATATCGTAAACGCAGCGACGAACTGGGAAGCAGATAAGTCAGCGAATCCGATTAATGAGGTGCACCTTCAGGATGGTGCCTACAAGCTCGTGTCTTGCAACGAGCACCACGCAGCTCAGGTGACTGTCTATGGTTCGGTCACAACGAACGGCTGGCGGGGCGGTTCCCCTAAGACGGAGAACGGCAGCACCTATGAGACGCCAATCGTGTACTCCTACACCCTGACCTCGGTGGATGGCACATGGCGTATCCAGATGGTCAAAGACGAGGTCACGGCCGATAAGCGCGACGGCAGGATGGACTACCTCAAACCGTGGGGTGAAGTGTACCAGAGCGAAGGTACTCTCCAGTCGAAGAAAGCCCAAGATGCACTGCTGCCAGCTCTCGGGGCCGGCGGCCACGCATACACGAAGTGATGAGGCAAAGCATGACTCGACTTCGTAAGATAGGACTCGTTTCGCTCGCCGTATTAATTATCTCGGTGATCGTCTCACAGGTAGCATTTGCCGACTATGTTGACGCGTCGAAGAACAATGACAAGCTCCCGAAGCAGTATGACTACTCGTTGTTCAAAACGGGCGGCTACAGTGTCGTTGATGGGTACGAGGACAAGGCCAAGCAGGCCGCCGACATTCAATGGCGCGAGTGTCTCCAGCAGATCAACTACGCCCGAAACGGTGCTGGATGGATGGGCTGGGGCGGATGGATCTACGTCGACGATGAGGCCCACATCTGCCGCACTTATCAGGCTTCACGAAATATTGCACTTCCTTTCCAGACTGGATATGACATCAGCAATATTGAGCCGACGCACGTAATGAGAGCACTCCTGGCTGGGAATAAGTTCCTCAAGCATACGGGCTCCGCTTACAAATATGACGAGAAACAGATGAAGGAGGCAGAGAAGGACCTGGCCGGCGACGCGGCCGCTGAAGCTGTCGAGAGAAACGGTGGAGGTGATGTCAGCCAGACAGTGGCCTCCGAGGCCGCAAAAGCGGCCGTAGACAACGGCGCGTCTGTCGATATGGTGAATGCTGTCACCGATCCGTCAGGGTCGCTGGACAAGGCCATGAATCAGCTCAAGGAGGACTCCGGTAAGGCGATCTCCCAGGGGTTGGGATACGTCAGTCAGGGATTATCCTTCAGCGGCGCCTTGAAGACGTACAGGGAGTCCTACGCGGCTGCTGCGGGCGTGGGACTCGTGCTCCTGGCGGGCAGCGCGGTGGTATCGCTGGTCCGGCTACGACGCAGCGGCCTGCCGGCCACCGAGGTGCTACAGAACTGGTCGGCAAGTCTCGTATTGGGGTTCTTCGGGCTCGTGTTCACCCCCATGTGGACGTTTGTGTGCACCGACCTCGCTGACACGCTTTCGGCCGGGGTCGTGGACTGGATGGGGTCCTCGCCGCAGACCATCACTGGATCACTACTTGATCCATTCCACGCGTTGACCACAGCGAACAGCCCGCTGGGATGGCTGGGTGCGTTCGTGATCTGCATCTTGTTCTTCGTCGCCGGCGTCATGCTGGTCGTCACCTTCGCGATCCAATACTTGGTGGCGTATTTCGGGTCCACCGGCCTTGGAGTCATGTGGGGACAGGTGACATCGGAGAAGGGCCGTCGACGCCTGAAGATTGCTATTGGCGTGGCGTTTGGAGCGATTTTCGCCCGCCCGATCCTGCTGTTCATGATCGGTGTGGCTATGAAGCTCTCGGGCCAGTTCACTGCGAGTGCTGACGGGTGGGGCACCGACCCCATGGGCACACTTTTCCGGATCGTCCTGGGGATCGGCGCGATCCTGATGGTCTGCTTCTCGCCGGCAAGCCTGTCGCGGTTCATGCCGGTCGGCGGTGTCAGCATCGGTGGGCACTCCGTGGGCGGCGGTCTGCTCGGTGGCCTGGCCGGTGGGAGCGTTGCTGGGAGCATGATGGGCTCGCGGATGCACTCGCTCGCCTCACGCATGAGGGGCGCCGGAAGGCGGCTTGGTGCCGGACGCGGCGGCGGTAGTCGACCGGGCTTGCCATCAGGGCAGCGTCCTGGCGGTCGCGGGGGACCTGGAGCACGGCCCGGCGCCGGGGGCGGTCCCGATAGGGGGCCGGGTGGCGCCCGTCCTGGTGGTCGCTCGGGCAGCCAGCGTAGTGGTCAGGGCCGTGGCTCGACTAGTGGTGGCCAGCGTGGACGTCATGCCGCCCAGCCCGGTACGGGAGCCGGCGGTGGTGGCCACCAGCAGGGCGGGGGCGCAGGAGCGCCTGGCGGTCAGCCGGTGGGCGCTTCCTCGATCCATGGCGGAAGTCAGGACCACGGGGCATCGGGGTCAATGGGAGGACCGGCCTCCGGCCCTTCAGGTGCAGGCCCGGCCGGTGGTCCCATCCCTGTAGGCGCTGGTCCTGCCGGTGGTTCGCCTGCGGGCGCGGGTCCTGCTGGACCTGGCGCCTCAGGTGGTGGGTCGGCCACGCAGGGGCGGCCGTCGTCCCCCATGAGGCAGGTGTCACCGGGCTCTGGCGGGGGCTCGTACTCCGGGCAGTCCTCGCCAGCACCCAGGCCCGGGCAGAGGCTGCGGGGAGCCGACCTGGCGGGAGCGGGCCGGCGTGCAGCCTCGGGCGCCGTGCGGGCCGGCGGGACCGTTGCTGCGGGAGCAGTAGCGGTGGGCACCGTAGCGGCCTCGGTAGGCCGGGTCGCGGGTTACGAGGGAGCGAACTTCGCCCGCTCTGTTGAGGAGGCAGGACGATGAGCGTCGGTGTTTTTCTGGGTGGCGACACGGTCTCACGCGGGGTTGTGCGCACGAGCCGCGCTGAGGCCGGCGATATAGCGACGCTGGGCGTCTTCGGTGCCGGGGCGGTCGCGGTGCTCACAATGTGGGGCGCCTCGATGTGGTCGGCTGTGTCCGCTGCTGGGATCGCGGCTGTCGGCCTCGGAGTGTGCCTGCCCTGGCAGTTCATCCGAGACGCGACGGGCGGTACGTCACTGCGTGGCTGGCTGGGCGTCCGCATCGGCTTCCGGTGGAGGAGGGCCCATGGGCTGACGTCTTTCAACCCGACCGCGAAGACACCTGTCCCGGCGGGGGTTGAGTCGCTGACGACGACGGATGAGCTGATTGATGGTCAGCTCATCGCAGTGACGGAACCGAGCAGGTCGGTGGATCTGCAAGGAAAAGGACGTGCTTTCATCACGGTTCTCGAGGTTCAGGGCGACCCTGAGCACAGAGGACCTGAAGGAACCCGGTGGAGCGCGCTCCTGGAGTTCCTGGGGTCTGAGGCGAGCCTGGCCTCTCACGTCACGACGGTGGCGTCCGTGACCGACTGGGACGCGACCGACCATGTGTGGCTCACGCGCCAGGACCTGGAGCAGGCCGGCGACGTCAACCCGCTGCTGGTCGAGTCGTACGGTGAGGTCATTGACCGGGTCCTCGAGGTCGCGGCGGCACGACGGACCTGGGTGGCGCTGCGGTTCCCGGTCACGCCGGCCCTGCGTGAGTCGGGTGACGACGAGGAGTCCCTACGTCGCCGGGTCGCGGATCAGACCATGGCCGTGGCCGACCGGGCAGAGACTCTGGGTCTGCGCATGCGGCCGTTGGACTCTGTTGGTCAGGCGGCCTTGTGCCGCCACCTGATGGACCCTGAGGTCTCCCCTGACGACGTCCGGGGCCTGGGCGAAGGGGCTGACTGCTGGCTGGGCGCGTTCCCCGCGTTCAGGACGAGCAAGGACCGTCGCTCCCTGGTGGTCGACGGTGCCGCCGGGCAGCGGTGGATGACGACCTGGGAGGTGCCTGCCTGGACGATCGAGGCGGCGTGGCTGCCAGTGGACTGGCTGTATCCGCTGTCGACGGCACTGTCGGGGCAGGTTCACCGTGTCATCACGGTGACCTGCGAGCTCGTCGAGACCCGCAAGGCACGGGCTGCGGCGCGCGCCGACGTTACCTCCGACAGCGCAGCTGTCGCGCGGCAGGAGACCGTCAGTGACGGGACCAATGAGGTGCAGGCGATCGCCTCTCGCACACGGCTGGAGGACCTAGCTCCGGGCCGGCAAACAGTGGGGGTTAACTGGTCGATGGCGGTTGCCTTCCACTCTCGCAGCGAGAAGGAGCACATCACCTTCGACCGACGGATGATGGGTGCACTGGCTGACTCCTACATCGGTACTCCCCTGCGGCTGCGCTATCGCCAGGACGCCGCTCTCGGCTTGATCATGCCGATAACGCGAGCGAGCACGAAGACACGTATCGAGAGGATGACGGAGTGGGTCGGGCTATGAGGCTCTTCAGAAAATCAAGGCGCAGCAAGAAGTCCAACAGCAGCGCATCCCAGGTGGCGGGTGAAGTGACGCAGAGCGTTCGTCGCGGTGCGCACGGGCGAGCGGTACGCACGCCGTGGCTCGACGGTCAGCTCGGTATGAAGCTCTCACAGTCGACGCTGCACATGACGGCGTCGACGAGCAAGCAGATGGCTGGCCTCGCCCTGGCTGAAGCGGCCCCGCCTACTGGTAACCACGGGATTCTGCTGGGTGTCGACGTCGCAACGGGCGCTGCTGTTGTGCATGACCCGTTCGTGGCGTACCGGGAGGAGTCGGGCTTCTCGTCCCCGAACGGCGTGATTTTCGGGGACCTGGGATTCGGCAAGTCCCAGCTGGCGAAGGCTTGGATCACCCGCAACCTGGCGTTCGGGCGGCGAGTCATCGCCGTGGACAAGAAACGCCAGGAGTACACCGATGGCCGCCTGCCAGAGGGAGAGTACTCAGCAGTGGCAAGAGCCCTGGGGTACACCCCGGTGACACTGCGCACGGGTGGCGGTGGAGTCAAGATCAACATCCTGGATCCCCGGATCGCCGGCCACACGAGTGACGGGGTCGCCGGCCAGCAGATGCTGCTCGAGGCTGTGATCAGCGCGGCGATGGATCGGAACCTCACTGAGGTAGAGCGCAAGGCGGTCGCCTTGGCTCGGCGCACGGCCGTGCGCCGGGCTCAGGTGGCTGGCGAGATCGCCCACGTCGGCCACGTAGTGACGGCCCTGCTCGATCCAGACGAGGAGACCGCGCGCTCCACCCCGGGTGTCGGCAGCACGCAGCAGCTGATCGAGTTCGGGCGTGACTGTGGGTTCGCGCTGGACCGGCTGGTCAGCGAGGAGCTGGCCGGCCTCATTGACGGTCCGACCGACCCGTCACTGGATCTGGTGGGGCAGTTCACGTCCTTCGACATCTCCTCCCTGCCGGAGGAAGGCAGGGCGGTCCCGATCCTCATGACGGTCATTAACACTTGGGTCCGGTCGGTTCTGGTCGGCTCGGGGACACCGGTGCCGACACTGCTGCTCATCGACGAGGCATGGCACCTCGTCGATGGCGCCTACGCGAATATCGCGCGACGCAACGCGAAGATCGCGCGCGGCATCGCGCTGTCCAACATCTCCATCTTTCAGCACCCCACCGATATTCCCCCAGGATCGCCGGCTGCCGCGATGATCAAGGAGGCCCAGACGATCATCGTCTTCAGGCAGGGCAAGGCAGACGACGCAGCGGGCGTGTGTGAGCTGTTCGGGTGGGACCCCAATCTGAAAGATGTCCTCATGACCCTAGATCAGGGTGTTGCGCTCCTTCAGATCGGTTCCACCCCGCCGGTAGTGTGCTCCATGACCATGAGTGATTTCGAGCTCGAGGTCGGCGACACTAATCAGGCGATGCTGTCGACGGCGTCGGTGTCATCGACACGGGCTCACCCAGGCGAGGTGGAGTATGGCAACCAAGGGTCTGATCGGTGATGGCTACGGCCAGGTCGATGCTATCGCTCGATATCACGCGATGCGGCAGACGCCTCGCGTGGCCAGGCAGCTCGATGAGGGCCGTCTGGTGGCCGCCTACTCCGGTATCGACCGGCGAAAGGGAGCGCAGACGCTCCAGGACTTGGACTATGTCTTCATGCCGGCGACCGCACTGCTTCCCATGGCCGGCCGACTCGTGGACTCCCTCGTCGCCCGCGACGGCGCCGATGGGGCCAAGGGCAAAAGCGTCTACGTCGAGGTCGCTGACTCAGCCGGCGCCGCGCACAGGCTGCGCGTGGCCACGACGGCCAGTGGCCCGGTGGGACGCCTCACTGGCGATGAGGTGGACACGTTGCTGGGCGGCAGGCTCCTGTCCTGGAGTTGGTCGCAGCGTGACTGGCAATTGGCGTCGTTCCCGGCGGTGGAGTTCCAGCACCCGCCGCTGGTGCTCGTCGCCGGCCGGCCGGCGACGCAGTCGCTGTACGCCGCCGTGACGGTAAGCGCCTGGGAAGCACAGCTCATCGAGCTACTGAGAAGGTCACGACAACAGGAGTAAAGGAAAGATGGAGAGTCGGGAACTCGACACGCTGCTGTGGGGGTCGTTGGCGGTCGGTGAGGCCGCCGTGGCAGGCGCCACTGCACTGAAGATTACCGGTCAGCAGGCGGCTCCTGGGCTCTCCGGAACTGTCGCAGCGATGATGGCGGCGGACACGACGACGTGGGTCGTTGCCGCGATCCTGCTGGCGATCATGGGCGTGAGCACGGTCCTCGTGGTCGGGTGGCTGCGCCGGGTGCTGCACCCCGACGACGCTGACGCCGGTGGCGGGTCGACCCGCGCGTACCGGGACATGGAGTACCGGGCGGCTGTGGCCCGGGCACGGCGCATCCTGGCCGACTCGCTGCCAACGGATACGCACCTGGAGGATGACGACCTGGTGCGCTATGTCGGGGACCTGGGCAAGCAGCGCCTGTACGCTCAGCACGAGGACCCCGAGACGACGTACGCGATCACCCGAGCGGGCAAGACGCTTCTTATGGTGTCCCGCCGTGTCCTGGAGGCACCGGGCGCTGTCCTGGCGACGTCAACGAAGGTCGACGGCATCGCGCTGACCTGGTACGCACGCCGGCAGGCCACTGGAGGACACACCCTGACCTTCGACCCGATGGGGCAGGCCCTGGGGCCGGCGCCCGTGCGGTGGGACCCGGTCATAGGCTGCGAGGACTTCAACGTCGCCCGGGAACGAGGCCGGGCCTTTGCCATGGGCGCCACCACCCGTGTCGACGAAGGAAACACGCGATGGTTCATGGAGCGAGGAGCTCAAATCTTAGGGTACTTGTTCCACGCGGCGGCTCTGTCGGGTCAGGACATCACTGCTGTCCACCGGTGGGTCTCTCACCCTGAGGAGGCCGTAGAGATCCTCCGCTCGGTGGGATCGCCGACAGCCAAGATGATGGTTTCGACTCTGACGGATCTCATGGTCGAGATGGTGGGCGAAACGGTGTCTGGCTTCAAAGGTACGATGCAGGGCGCGCTGGAAGCAATCATGATTAAGCCCGTTCTGGACACCCTGACCCCACCGAGAGAGGAGTCCTTCGACGCTGAGTCGTTCCTCGCCTCCAAGGATGTCCTCTGGGTCATCTCTCCGCAGGCCGAGGGCGCCGTCGCTTCAGTGACAACGATGTTTGCTGACCATATCGTCTCAACGGCCAGGCGGATGAGTGATCTGGTGCCCGGACAGCGGCTGACTCCTCCCCTGTCGTTGGTGCTTGATGAGGCGGCGAATGTGGCGCCGCTTCCCGATATCGCCCGGTACTACTCTGAAGGGCCCGGTCGAGGCATCCTCATGTCCGGATACTTCCAGGACGAGGCTCAGATACTAGAGAAGTGGGGGGAGGCAATCGCGAGGATCATTTTTCAGCAGTCCCGCATCGTCTATGCGCTGGGTGGGTCCAAGGACGCCGAGTGGAACGAGCGGATGGCTAACCTATCGCCCGAGGTCGAGGAAAGACGTACCTCCTACACCCGGGGCAGCGCGGGTACCTCGATTGCCACGCACACCGAGCGCCGGCACGTCCTGCGGGAGTCCGATGTCGCTGGCCTGGAGTTCGGTACGGCTCTGCTGGTCGCTGCGGGCCATCCTGCCGTAAAGGTGGAACTAACTAATATCACCAGTGATCCTCGATGGCAGACACTGGTCGAGGAGGGCCGGCGCCGCTACGACGAGCACCTGCGTCTCGTACAGCAGGCACCGACGCCAAGCGAGCGACTCCGGGAGCGGCTGCGGCTGGCGGGCTGGATGGACCGCTTTGAAGTGAAGGAGGTCGCGTGATGTCCGACATCGAAGCTGCTGAGGCTCGTATCGAGGCACTTGAGGAGCAGGTCGTCGAGCTGACCGGCCTGCTGGCTGAGCTCGCCAAGTCCGGTGGCTCGTCTCGCAAGGAGACGACGTGGCGACTGAGTCCCTTCAACCCTCTGGTGATCGCCGCTCCCGCACTTCGGCGGGACGCGTGGCTGCGGCTCTACGACTTCGTCGAGCTGCTGAACGCGACCTTCGGTACTCAGCGCCACGGCCCCGCCGTCGCGCCGCTCTACATCACCGCCGGCTGGTGGGAGAACCCGCTTGCGGTCACGTACCTCGCCGCGCTGTGCGAGGCCTGGGTCGAGGCATGCGTCACCACTGGGGATCCCCTGGCCGGCGGCCACGACATGCTGTGGCTGCTCCAGGACCGCGCCGTGCCCCTGCTGCAGCAGGTGTGCGGTCCCGTGTCACAGCCAGCCTGGGGGCAGCGCAGCGACAGTGTCTCCTTCAGTCTTGAGCCACCAGTTGGCACTGGAGCCCCAGAGACGTACCGGCGCACCCATTTCGAGGACTTTTTGTCCCGCGATGAGCCTCTACCGGCGCGTACGACGTTCATGGTCCGGGTGCTCGACGAGCTCAGCACCCCCGTCGACTGACCTCACTGCTCACAGGTGCGGGCCACGTGGCGTCTGCCTGCGCGCAGGGGATGGCGGCTGGGCCTGGGGGTCGTGGGTCTGGCTGTTGCTGGCGCGCTCGGACAGGCTTCTGCGCGCGGCCTGTAGGGCGTCATCGATGGCAGCTCGCCGGCGGGCCGAGGCCAGCGCCCGCTCGGCCTGGCCGAGAGCATCGTCAACGCGATCGCTGCGCGACTCTGCTGCTGCCGGGCGGGTGAGCCTGTCGACAACTGCGCGCACAGGGGCCTCGTCACTGGCCTGTGCGGTGAAGGTCTGCTCCAGGGGGACGCGGTCGCTGACGCGGTTGATGCTCCGGTAGGTGTCGATCTCACCGACCGCCTGCTCCCAGCCTGCCTGGGACATGTCCGCCGGGCGTTTGAGTCCTTGTGCCCAGTCAGCCTCGTTGAGGGCGCGGGCTCCGGCGTCCCTGACGGCGTCGGTCAGGCGCTCGTGCTGGGTGGATAGGGCCTGCCTCCAGGTCTCGGGCGTACGGGGGTCGGACAGGGCGGCGGCGGGGGCGGTCCACGCCGACAGCCGCTCGTTCTCGCCCTGGGCGTGCGGTTCCTCGGGTAGGCGCCACCGACGTCGTTGGGTGTCTGCCAGGCTGCGGGCCGCAAGGTCGTCATCGACCGGTTCCTCGTGGCTGGGGTCTGCGATGCTGGGGTACTTGTCGCGCCACTCATCGATGCGCTCGACCAGGAAGACAGCGGGGTCCTGAGGGCGTTCCTGCTGGCGCTCCATGTCGTGGGTGAGGTCGGCCAGGACGGTGTTGACGTTGACGCCGTCGGCCTCGAGCCGGTTGAGCCGGGAGATGACCTCGGCGAACGATGCGGATTTCAGGGCTCGAGCTGCCTGCGGCGGGATACTGCCGGATTCGGTGAGCTCGTCGAGGCGCTTGCCCCACCGGATACGGTCGGCTGTGCCGGCCAGGTCGTTGTAGATGTCGCGCATCCGCACCGGGTCATGGGCGTCGCGGGCCTCCTGGGCAGCTGCGGCGATCGCGGCCGGGTTGTCGCTGGTGCGCTCGGCGATCGCGGTCAGGACTGCGGAGACGGGCTGGTCGTCCTCGACGACGAGCCAGGCGCTGTTGCGCTGGCGGCCACGGGTCATGGCCACGTAGGCCAGTGACCGGTCGACGCTGGCGTCCAGGACTGCGTGGGCGGTGTCGACGGTGACGCCCTGGGAGCGGTGGACGGTGGCGGCGTAGCCGAGTTGGACGTGCTTGGCGGTGTAGTCGGCCTCGAGCTGGACGAGGGACTGGTCGGTGGCCCGGACGGTCAGTGACCCGTCGGCGGCCACGTCGGTCACGGTGAACAGGTCACCGTTGCGCACGAAGTGCTGGTCCCGTCGGCCGTACTTGTTGGAGGGGTCGTTGCGGCGGGCCAGGACGGTGTCGCCGAGGCGGATGACCTGCCCGTCACGCGTGGTGACGCGGTAGGGCGCGTCGGCGGTCTCGCCGGCGGCGGCGCGGGAGACAGAGATCTGGTCGTTGAGCGCGGCCACGCGCTCGGTCGATGAGGCGACAATCAGCGTGGTCAGGCCAGCGTCGTGGTCGGCTCTCCACGCAGCGTGAGCCTCTGCGAGGATCTCCTGCTCGGCGCCGCCACGGACACGGTCGTTGTCCTGGTACCAGGTGAACGCCGCGCCGGCCGGCCCGGACCGCAGCTCGAGGGAGGCGTCAGCCTCGGCAGGGTCCTTGAACCGCCAGACCCTGTCGAGCTCGACGGGGTCGGGGCTGGTGCGGTGGAGGAGCTCGAACCCGCCACTGGCGTCGACGGCACCGAGCTGGGCGGGGTCTCCGATCATGCGGACGGTTGCGCCGGCGTCCACGGCGCGCTCGGTGACGGCGGCCAGGGAGGTGTTGCCGACCATGGCGGCCTCGTCGACGAGGACGACGTCTCCGGGCTTGAGGTCGGCCCATGCCTCCTTGGTCAGCCACCGCTGGACCGTCATGGCCTCGACCTCCAGGGCCTCGCCGAGCGCGCGTGCGGCGACCGCTGAGGGTGCCAACCCGATCAGGGTTGCTCCCTGGCGCGTGACCGCCTGCGCGAGGGCGCGCATGGCGGTGGTCTTGCCCGCACCGGCCGGGCCGACGGCCGTAACGACAGCCCGTGGGCTCGTGGCCAGGGCACGGACCATGCGCACCTGGTCGGCACCGAGCGGGGTACCCCGGTTGGCAGCGTCTGCAAGGACGCGCTCAACAACAGCCTCGGTGACTGGCGCGATGAGCTCCTTCTCCGCGGTGTCCAGCAGCTGCGTCTCGCGCTTGATGACGCCTGGTGAGGTGTAGCGCCACATGTCCGGGTGGTCGTATACGGATATCCCGTCCTTGTCGGCCCGCGCCTTGTGCAGGATTGGCTCGGGCTTGGACAGGAGGATTGAGTCAGGGTCGGTGAGCACACGCGTGGCCAGGAGCGTGATGCGGTCACCGTCGCAGTTGGCTCCGGCATTCGCGGCTGCGAGCTGGCGTGCGGACTCGGCCTGCACGTGACGAAGCGTCCAGGTTGAGCGCCGCTCCTCAAGAGCGGCCACGACACGCTGCGCGAGCACGGCGTCGTCAACGGGCTTCGGCTGTGAAGGCGCGTCTGTTGGTGGCTGGCGGCGCAGCAGCTGCGCAAGTCGTTGGCGGGCGGTGGGCTCATGGCGAGCCTGCGCTACTTGTGCTTCCTTGGCGGCGTCGAGGCTGGCGGCCGTGTAGCGCACAGGCGTGGCGTCTCGCCACTGCCTGATCCGGTCGGGCAGTGGCACGCTCCGCTTAGGACGTCGTGTCTCCAGTGTCGCCTGCTGCGCCAGGTGCATCGTGGCGACGCGTCCGGGACGCGAGCCGTGCGTGCGGGTGTACTGCTCAATCAGCTCGTTGAGACGCTCCTTGATGCTGGTGCGTCGCGTCGAGAACTGCTCAATGAGGGCCTCAGGGACGCTCGCGATCTCCATCTTCGTCGCAGAGTCGCCGCCTCCACGCTGCTGGAATGTGACACCAAGGTCGGCCGTCAGGTGGCTCATGAGCGCGTTGTCGTAGCGCGTCGAGGATGCGACAACAGCCTTGTACAGGGCCTTGGAGTCGATGGTTCGCCACACCCCTGCGGGTGTCCCGTCGTCATTCTTGAACCCGAAAGGCACGAAGACCTTGTTGGAGACGAGCATGTGATCGTGCAGCTGCGGGTCACCTGCGCGGGAGTCGTAGTGCCGGAAACGAGCAGCCATGACGCCGTCGACGCTCACGCGTCGCACGCCGTTGCGACCAGCGCGGGACCCGATAACGTCGGCCTGGAGCCAGTTGAGCGTCTCCTCGATCGCCCTGGTGTGCGCCTGCTCGATCCTGGCTTGCAGGTCCCTGTCTCCCAGTGCCCACATGACGGAGACGGACTTGGGGACGGAGAACGACAGGTCGAAACCCGCGACCGCCTGCGGGCTGGTCGAGGCCTGAGTCGTGAGGAAGCGTGTGAGCTCGTCGCTACTGGCGGGCTCACGGTGCCGGTCCGCAACGAACATGTCGTGAGCGATCCGGCGGCGGATCTGCGCCATCTGCCGGCGGCCGGGCTCGGACTCATTGTTGTCATCGCGGAAGTCGTCGACGGCCTTACGGACGGCGTCAGTGAACTCCTGGTGGAACGCCGGATAGACGGCATAGGGGTTGCCAAGGAGGAGGTTACGCTCGTCAACGACCCCGTCCTTCGCGTCACGGATGACCTGAGCGTCAGGGCGCTTACCCTGACCGAAGAGGTCGCGCATCTGCTGCTCAGTGACCTCACCCGTGACATGGAAGTGACGGGTAATCTCCTCCCCCATCCACACGCCTGCTGGCGCCCCCGACTTGAGGTAGTAGTCGCCTAGCTCCTGCTTCCGCTCCCGACGCTCGTCGTCGGATGCGACCTCACGAGTGTAGTACTCATACCCATCCCCTGCGCTCACGCGGTGGATGGTCATCATGGGCGAAGCATAGCCGGCTGAGCCGCAATGCGTCAATGATGCCAGATGTGTGAAGATTTCTTACTGATCGACTTGGTCGATCAGTAAGACTCACATACAGGCAGAGATACCTTCAGGCATCTCTGCCTGTATGTAGAGGATGGTGTGAGGTGGATCAGGGTAGAATGGTTGACATGGGTGATCAGGATCAGACTGAGCAGGTCGAGGTAGAGAAGAGGACGTCGAGGCGTCGAGGTGCGGCGGCGGCGAGGGCGCGCGCGGACGCCCGGCGCGCCGTCCGAGCGCGCACCAAGGCACTGGCCGACGTCGCAGACCGGTGGGTGGCCACCGACGAGAGGCTCGAGCGGGCGGCGGCCAAGAGAGATGAGACGATCGAGCGCGCTCGCCAGCGCGCGACCGATCGCTACGACAAGGAGGTCGCCCACATCGAGGAGGGACGCCAGGAACTCATTCGTGAGGCCCTGGGCCTGGAAGGAGCGACCACGAGGGAGGTCGCCACGTGGCTGGGCGTCTCCAGCAGGAAGGTGAACTCGTGGCGCGCGCAGCTGGAGGAAGACCAGGGGCAGGAGAAGCCGGACGCCACGGCTGAGGCGACGGCATGAAGGGTGGGGGCTCTCGGGTGTGCGAGAGCCCCCACCCTTGTCACTGGCCGGCGAGGTTCTGGAGCCGGTCGGGGCGGTAGCCGCTCCAGGAGTCCGGGCCTGCCACCACGACGGGCGCCTGGGCGTACCCCAGGGCCTTGAGGTGAGCCAGGGCGTTGGCGTCGACCGTGAGGTCGACCTCGCGGTAGGTGACTCCGGCCTTGCTCAGGGCGCGCTTGGTCGCTGTGCACTGGACGCAGTTGGGCTTGGTGTAGACGGTGATCATGATCGGCTCCTTCCGTTCTGCCCCCGGGTCGGGGGACGCACCCCTTGGCAGCCTGCGGCCGGTGATCGTCAAGGCCGAAGAGTGCAGTCGGGCGCGGTGGTCCTCGTCATGGCGACGAAGGAGCTGTGACGAGGACCAGTGCAAGCTCGACGGAGCGTGCCTTGACGATCGGCTGACCGGCCGCGGGCTACGATGGGTGTCCCACGAGACGGGACTCACCCAGCCACCCACCGGCGCGTCAGCGCCGCCGGCCAAGAGGCCGGCACAGAAACGCTGGAAGACCACCACCTATTCGCTGGGACATCGCACGTACCTCACTCACCGGTGCGAGAGCCCCAGGGTCTCCCCGGGACTCCCGCGACTCGGTCGTCAGCCGGCGGTGTGTTCGGGGGTGGAGGTGTCCCAGCCTGGTGGAGGGCGCCGGCGGGCTAGGGTGTGTGCCCCCACGAGACAGGGGAAAGGTGACCCAAGACTGGTGACCAACGACGGTGGGTGAGGTGCAGGTGACGGCGCGAGGGCTGTGCCCGGGCCGCCTCGACGGGGGCCGGCGCTGCCGGGTCAAGGTGAGTGGCGGCCGGGGTGCAGGCCGGCCCCACCACGGACGGTGACGACGCCAGCGTGGCTGAGGGGCGGTGGGCAGACCCGGCGCGCGCTCGGCCTGGTCGGGCGACGAAGGAGCCTGGCCGGTGCGCCCGGGCCTGTCCACAGCCCCGGTACGGGGTCCCGCTGTCCACCTGTGCGTGGCCGCCGGCCCCGGCGATAGCCGGCGGCCTCCACAGGTGCGTCAGCGGGCTCGGTCGCCCTGCGGCTTGGTAGATGAACCGGCTACAATTGGGGTGACTCACCCGGGTCGCCGTATATGTCCTCCTTGGGGTCCGGCGACGTGCTGGTGCGGGCTGCGAGACCGCATCCATGGTGGGTCACGCGCCGGCCGGGGCCGGGAGAGGATCCAGCTCTCCCGGCCCCGGGGTATCTCAGGAGCGGGTCACCTGAGCCAGGACGTACCGGGCGATGTCCAGGGTGTACTCCAGGGCATCGAGGGGCATGTCGGCGTCGGTGCGAGCGGCCTCGACGTAGCTCTCGATCGCCTCGGCGACGAACTCCTTGACCTGGGCCGCGGTGTACTGGCGCGGCGCGTTAATGTGCATGTTGACCTCCTTGGGGTCTTCCTTTGCCGGTCTGCGAGACCGGTGCCCCCCGGGCTTGGGGGACGCGCCCCTTGGCAGCCTGCGGCCGGTGATTGTCAAGGCCGAAGAGTCACGGCCCGCGCGGTGGGGGTGCGCACACGGAGCTTGCGGAGTGTGGGCGCCCCCAGGGCCAGCGGGGCGTGACGTGCCTTGATAATCGGCTGACCGGCCGCGGGCTAGGATGGGTGTCCCACGAGACGGGGTTGAAGGTGACCACAGGCTGGTGACCCGAGGAGCACGGTGGGCCGGCCACGGGCGGGCTTTCGTGTCAGTGCTCCCCGCTAGGGTCCAAGCTCATGACAGTTCAGACGAATGCTGATGATGGGCGTCCTAGGGTGTGCCCGGCGTGTGGGGCCAGCTGGCAGGTGCTCGGCGGGATGCTGCCCCTGCCGCTGCGGTGTTCATGTTCGGGGGCTTTTGAGTGGCACGACGCCTGGCGGTGCGAGCACTGCCGCGTCGTCCTGGCCCAGGGGTGCCAGGACACGGGCTCGTGGGCGCACGAGTACGTCCCTCATAGCGCGGTGCGCCTGACGACGGGGCCGGCGTAGCCGACCACCGACCCGAATCCTCCTGCAGCCGTGTTCGTGCGTCTGATTGGTCAGGGGGTGGCGTGCCGGTAGACGGTTGCTCTGCTGACGTTGAGTGCATGGGCGACCTGAGTGACGGTGGCGCCGGCAGCCAGAAGGGCCCTGGCGGCTTCAGCACGCTGGGGAGTCCATACGGTAGGGCGGCCGAGACTGGCTCCTCGCGCCCTAGCCGCCTCCAAGCCGGCGACAGTCCGCTCGATGGTGAGCTCACGCTCGAACTCCGCGAGTGAGGCGATGAGGTGGACCATGAGGCGGCCTGTGGGGGTGGTGGTGTCGATGGCCTCGTGCAGGCTCTTCAGGTTGACGCCGCGCTTGGTGAGGTTGTCGATGGTGGCCACGAGGTGGGGTAGGGAGCGTCCGAGGCGGTCGAGGCGCCACACGACGAGGGTGTCGCCCTCGTCGAGCTCGGTCAGCGCCTGGTCGAGGCCGGGGCGGGCGGACAGGGCGCCTGAGGCGGTGTCGTTGTAGACACGGGTGCAGCCCGACGCCTTCAGGGCGTCGAGCTGCATGTCGAGGCGTTGGTTGCCGGTGGAGACGCGGGCGTAGCCGACGGTCATGACCATGGCCCCTATGACACCACGTGCTCCATCGAGGACTCAGGATTGACGAGATCTCCCTTCTCTTTTGAACACGGGTTCTGGACACCAAAACGGCGGCGTGTCGCCGACGAACTGGGAAGCGTTCAGAATCGATCGTTTGCGGCGCGTAGTGACGCCCTGGTGCCAGCCATGTTCAGCCGGCGAGGGTGACTCCGCAATAGGCGATGGTGGCGACGAGGAGGGTGGAGAGCGCGGCCAGGGCGAAGGGCTTGAGGCCCACCTTGATGAGGTTCCGAATCTTGACGCCGCAGCCGAGTCCGAACATCGCTGCAGCCAGCAACCCTGTCTGCAGCAGCCCGCCGGTCGTCAGCACGAAGTCCGGCAGAGGGATAAAGGAACGCAGGAGCACCATGGCGATGAACCCGATGATGAACAGCGGGACGATGGGCGGCAGCTTCGAACTCGACCTCTGTTGACTGGGTTCGCCTGCCGTACGGCTGAGACGGCGCTCCCGGATGCTGAGGATGGCCACGACCGGGGCGAGCAGCAGCACTCGGGCGAGTTTGACGATGACCGCGACCGTGAGCGCTCCGCCGCCGATGATGCCTCCGGCCGCGACGACTTGCGCGATTTCATGGACGGAACCCCCGGCCCACATCCCGGCCGTCTCGGAGCCCAGGCCAAGCAGGTTCGTGAGCAGTGGGACGAGGGGAATCATCAGCGTTCCGAAGATCACCACGAGGGCGACCGCGGTGATGGTGTCTTCCTCGGCCTCGTCGTCCGGGTCGGTGACCCCTGCCGCGCCCGCCACGGCTGCCGCGCCGCAGATGGAGAATCCGCAGGCAATGAGCAGCGAGAGCCCGGATGGAACCCGCAGCAGCCTCCCCAGGAGAACGGTGCCGAGCAGACCGCCGGCGACAATGCACACGACGACGACCAGCATTGGGGCTCCGAGGTCGAGGATGTCGGTCAGTACCAGCTGGAGTCCGAGGAAGACGATGCCGGCGCGCAGGAGCTTTTTCGCGGAGAAGTCGATGCCGTCGGAGGCCGCTGCTGGCAGCCGGACGACGTTGGCCAGGAGTACGCCAAGCACGATCGCGATAATGAGCGGGCTGACTCCCGGCAGCAGCAGGCTGACCCCGTACGATGCTCCGGCCGCGGCCAGGCAGAGGACAAGCCCGGGCAGGAGCGCGCGGACTCGGGCAAGCAGCGTGTGTTCCGGTCGGGCAGTCGCAATGTCCTGGGTCTGGGTCATGCATCCATCGTTTCCTGGGACTCGCTTGCGCGAGTAGAGGCAGATACGGTCCGCTATACAAGTTATGCTTGTGGCTGGGAGGCGGAAGATGCGCTACGAGCCGGACTTGGAGGCACTGCGAGTCTTGGCGCTCGTCGCGAAGGAAAGCAGCATGTCGGCGGCAAGCGCGCAGTTGGGCGTGAGTCAGCAGGCGATATCTCTGCGCATCCGGAACCTGGAAAAAGATCTGCGCATGCGACTGCTGGTGCGTTCCGCACGGGGCTCCCGACTGACTCCGACAGGCGAGCTGGTTGTTGGCTGGGGAACAACGCTGCTGACAGCGGCCGACGAGTTCTCGGATGCTGTCAACTCGCTCCGCACGGATCGCGGGAAGATGATGCGCATCGCCGCGAGCCTCACGATCGCAGAACACCTCCTACCGGAATGGATCGCCCGGTGGCGCATCTCTCACGGCAATGACGGCCCGGTCGTTCAACTCACAGCCGCCAACAGCAGCACGGTCGTCGAGGCCATACGCGAGGGAACCGCAGACCTCGGGCTCGTCGAGACCCCTGTCGTTCCCGCCGGCCTCCGGTCGGTCACCGTCGCTTACGACACCATCGAAGTCGTTGTGCAGCACGGTCACCGATGGGCGAAGACCCGCCGGGTGTCCGTCCGTGAACTGGCGGGCACTGGGTTGGTGCTCCGCGAGACCGGCAGCGGCACCCGACAAGCGCTCGAGAACGCCCTCACCGAGGCGGGCTTTCCCCTCGCAGCCGAGCCCGCAGCCGTGCTGACGACCACGCTCGGCGTTCGCAGCGCGATTATGGCCGGCATAGCCCCCGGCGCGTTGAGCTCCCTCGCCGTGTCCGAGGACGCCCGCGCCGGCCGACTCGTGCGAGTTCGGATCAACAATCTCCAGATCACCCGCCCGCTCACCGCCATCTGGGCCGGGACGACTCCGCCCCCTCACATACGGGACTTCCTGGACGTCATCGCGCGAACTGACCGGTAACGGTCCATTCTGTCCGAGATGTCGGCGCGGGCTGGCATGATTGGGGGCGCCTCCCTTCGGCACCTTCCCCCGGAACACTCATGTGTCCTTGGCCGGGGAGGAAAGGAGCTGGGAAGGAGGTGAGGGCCGTGTCCAAGCCGAAAGGTCGGCACGTCAAAGTTCGCAAGGACAAGGTAACGGCCCGGAAGGTGAGCGAAGTCATCAACTCAGTCGCTCGCCTGATCCGGGCCGTCGGTGTCCTTGTGGATGCCCTGAGCAAGTGGATCGGCTAAGCCGCCCCCTTGCTAGGGGAGTCATCCGGGTGGCATCCGGGTGGCTCCCCACCATTATGACTAGCGCCGGCTCTGCCTGTCCACACCTACGCGAGCTCTCGGCCAGCGTCGGCGTCGACTCGGCGTTGGGTGGCGTTGGGGGTGGGGGTCAGGCCGCTCAGCGCCGTGCGTTGCTGGTCGGTGTTGACGGCGAGGTAGCGGCCTGTGGTGGCCAGGGACTCGTGACGCATGAGGCTCTGGACGACGCGACTGTCGGCGCCTGCACGCAGGAGGCTGGTGGCGAAGAAGTGCCTGAGCTGGTGGGCGGTGGCGGGCGCGTCGGCGCGGTCGAATGCCTGTGAGATTACGGCGCTGACGGTCTTAGCCCGCACGGGCACAGTCTGGTTCCCGGGGGACGGGAACCAGAGACCACGACGGGGGTAGTAGCTGGCTTGCTGGAGGATGAGCTGGTGGGCGGGGAGGGTGTCAGTTCTGCCTCCCTTGCCGGTAATGGTGATGGTGCCGGCGACGGGGCTGATGTCCTCTCCTTTGATCTTGGCGATCTCGTGGACGCGCATGCCGGCCCAGGCTCCGAGGATGATCTTGGTTCGGGTGTCCTGCCGGAGCGGGAGTGCGAGGACGGCGTCGAGCTGGGCGTCGGTGACTGGTCGGGGGTGGCCGGCTGGGGTCTTGGGTCTGGCAACGCGAGTGGTGGGATCGTCGGCGCGGTGGTCGGACTGGACGAGCCACGTGCTCCAGGCCCGCAGGATCGTGAAGTAGGCGTTCTTGGTGGATGCGCTGGGGAGGGTGGCGAGCCAGGTGCTGATGGCTTGTGGGGCCAGGGCTGCGGGGTCGGTGCCGGTGGCGGTGGTGATCTGGTTGATGACGCGGATTCGTTCGGTGATGGTGCGGGCGGAGAGGCCTTGTCCCTGCATGGACGCCTCCCACGCCTTGACCAGGAGTGTGGGGGCGTCGTCTTCTCCAACAATTCTTAAAGGTGTTGTCATTACTTAATGATTGATCCCTGGCGCTGCGTTCCGCTGGGGTTTAGAGGAGAGCGGTGCAGGTCAGTCATCGCAGCATGTAGCGCGAACGCCGGGCCCCGTGACAACACGGGTGCACCGGCGTTCCCTTCCACTCCGCGCCGTGACGCGGCGGCAGCATCAGATTATCCCACGGGCGCGTCTCCTTCTAGGGGTGCGGCGGGCGGCCTCGGGGTATCTGGCCGGCGGGTGTTGGGGGTAGGGGCCGTCCGCCGTTGAGGCGTTCCTCGGCTTCGGTGACGCCGGCCTCGATGAAGTCGGTCATCAGCTTGTTGTAGGAGCGGAAGGGGGTGTCGGGCTGGGCGCTTTCCAGTCGCCACACGGATCGTGCTCGGCCTGCGAGCTCGACGGGGACACGGACGGTGATCTTCTTAAGGACCGGCGCGTCAGCGCCACCATCACTGCCAGCATTGCCGTCATTGCTGGCTCGGCTAGCATTAGTACTATTGCTGGCATTGCCAGCAATAGCGGTTTGACCGGCGGTGAGTGCTGCGGGGTCCGGGCCAGTTGCTTTCGGGATGGAGACTGTTTGGCGGGGTCGAGGCTGCGGCTTCACCGGGCCGTCTCCTTGCCCTGGTTGGTGAGGACATGGCGCGCTACAGCCTCAACAGAGGCCACATAGTCGTATGCCTCCCGCCGGGGTACGGGGACGCGGTTGGTGGCTGCGACGGCCACCACCTCGCGCTCGGGCAGAGGGTGGTCGATGATGACGCTCCCGTAGGTGTTGTGGAGTTCCTGGCGCCATACGGCGCGGTCTAGGCGATCGGAGCGCCATCGGTTGATGAGGATGCCGGCGACGCTGAGGCCTGGGTTGTAGTAACGCCTGACCGTGTCGATAGTGACGGTAAGCTCGGCGACGCCGTCGACAGACGACGCCCTCGGCTCAGTAACGATGAGGACGCCTGTGGCGGCGGTGAGCGCACTGAGGGTGAGCGCACCCAGCGATGGTGGGCAGTCGACGATGACGATGTCGTACTCCTCGATGGCGCTATCCATGGCGGTCCTCAGGTGAAACTCCCGCCCGGGGGCTGTGTCAGCCTCGCGTGAGGCGAGCTCGCGCTGTGAGGGGACAACGTCAATACCGTCCCAGGCGGGGCCGGCAGGGTGGATGGCGGCAGCCAGGGCTCCAGGGCCGGCCTGGCCGGTGGCCACGGCAGCGAGGACGTCGAGGAGGGTCCGGCTCTCGACGGGGTCGAGCTCGACGTCGAGGATGCTGGTTGCGTTGGACTGGGGGTCCGCGTCGATCACCAGGATGCGGTGGTCGGCGCGGGCCAGGGCGTCGGCCAGGTTGACGGCGGTGGCGGTCTTGCCGACACCGCCCTTCTGGTTGGCGACGGCAACAATGGGAGTGGTCATAGTTGGTGGTTCCTGTCTTCGGGGGTGCTGGTAGGGCGCATGGCGGGTTAGCCGGCCGCTTCGACGACGGGCGTTGAGGTGGTTTTGGCGACCTTGTCGAGGATGCGGTGGAGTCTGACTCCGTCGAGCTTGTCGTCGTGTTTCTTCAGTGCTTTCGCGGCGGCGGTGACGACTTCTTGGTGCTCGGCCAGGAGCTGCTTGTCGGTTTTGATGGCGTAGGTGATGAGGTCGCTGGGGGTGATTGGGCCGGTGTAGCCGTCGGGGCGGTATCCCATGGCGGCTAGCACGGTGGCGTGCCTGTAGGCGGAGTCGATATCGTCGTTGGAGCCGTGCGCCTGGCTGTCGTCGATGACGTCTTGTGTGAGGCCGGCCAGGTCGACTTGGAGTCTGAACCACGCTGCTGCTGCGGCTCCGGGGTGTGGGATCGGGATGACGGTGCGTGTTCGGTGTGCGTCGATGTCGAGGACGGTTCCGCCTAGTGCCCAGGTGACGACGGCGTGGGCGGCTTCGTGGCGCCGACCCTGCTTGATGGTGCCGGTGTACTTGCTGCTGTTTGCCTCATCCCAAGCCGGCCTCAGACGGTAGATGGCGTCGATAAGCGTCTCGTGCCGCTTCTGGGGCTGGATCTGCACCCAGATCTCCAGGTCCCCGTACGGTTCTTCTGAGAGCTTCTTGTTGATTATGTCGATTGCTGTCCTGACTGCGACCACGACGAGAGCCCCGAAGACGTATGCCGACAGGGCGAGCACGATGATGAGGGAGACGATCTGCGCTCGGGCACTCGGGGATGCCGCTACGAACTCCCTCAAAAAGGCATACAGGTCATCGAAGTATGTGAGGAATAAGAATATGAGGATGCCGGTAGTGATAGCTCGGAGGATAGTACGTGGCCAGTTGATCATGAGCATAGTTCTTTACCTTGTTCGCGAGAATTTGGTCGACTGTTCAGAACGGGGGCTCGTCACCGAAGGAGGTGGAGCCGCCCGTGGCCCACGGGTCGTCCGCGGCGCCGCCGGCGGGGGCGTTGTACCCGGACTGGCCCTGGCCGCCGTAGCCGCCCTGCTGGCGGTTGACTTGGCCTCCGTCGCGGGGCTGGCGGGTGACCTGGGCGTTGGCGTAGCGCAAGGAGGGGCCGATTTCATCTACCTGCGTCTCCACGACTGTGCGCTGTTCTCCGTCTCGGGTGGTGTAGGTGCGCTGGGTGAGGCGGCCCTGGACGATGACACGCGTGCCCTTGGTGAGTGACTCGGCGATGTGCTCGGCCATCTGGCGCCATGCCTGGCAGGGCATGAACAGGGGCTGCCCGTCCTTCCACTGGCCAGCGTGGCGGTCGAAGGTGCGCGGCGTGGAGGCGACGGTGAAGGAGGCCACCGCCGCCCCGGTGGGTGTGTAGCGGATCTCGGGGTCCTTGGTGAGGTTCCCAACGATGGTGATGATGGTGTCTCCAGCCATGAGACTGTCCTTCCTTGAGTGGTTGTGGGTTGTTCAGAGGTTGTCTTCAAGGACGAGCTGTACTTTGTAGACGAAGTCGTCTGGACCGACTGTCTCAATGAGCCAGTCGATCTCCTTGAGCGCCTCAGTGAGTCGGTTGACCTCGTTGAGGAGGTTCTTGATGTCTTCGGGGGCGTGGCTGATGAGTTCGAGGTCGGCGTCAGCGGAGTTGCTGACGTGGTCGAAGAACACTTCTCCGTTCTCGTAGTCGACGGTGATGTCGTCGTGCCCGACGCCGACGATGGCGATGGGCCATGTACCGGCGGTGACGGTGAGCTCGTCAGAGCCCTGATTCCAGGGGCCGCTTGTGGCGGCGGTGAGGCGTGCGCGGATGTCGGTGACGTCGAGAGGCCCGGCTGTGACGCTTGGGGCGGTCATGCTGCTTCTCCGATTCCATGGCTGCGGTGAGGTACTGCTGTGCTGCGGAGCTTGTGGTTGAGTTCCTCAAGCTCGTGCAGCGTGCGGGTGAGCCAGTAGTCGCCGGCCTCGACCTTGGTCCTGATTTCAGTGACGAGCTCGTTGACTGCTGCCTGGAGAAGGAGAACCTCATGGGTGTTGATTTTCATGATCGGTCGCTCCTTCCTTCAGGCTGCGGTCGGGCGCTTCGCCGGCTCGATGTGGACGGTGCCGGCGGCGACGGTTCTCTCGATGGTCTCCAGCGTTCTGAGCGTGTCCTGGAGGGAGGTCTCGCCCGCGGCTACGCGGTCGCGGACCTTGCTAGTGAGCCTGCTTAGTGCCTCCATGAGTAGGAGGTGCTGCTCAAAGGTCAATCGCTGCATGGCAATGTTCCTTCTGCGTTGAGGAAGTCGTAGATGCTTGTCTGCCCGGGCAGGGGCTGCGAACTGTCGTCGGTCTGGCTGGTGCCTGCGGGGTCGGCTGCGCTGCTCATGCCGTCTCCTCCCCCGTCTTGCCTGCCGGCGTGAGGCTGGCTACATGGCCGGCACTGTCGAGGCGGTAGCGGTAGTGCTTGGGGTAGACGGGGTGGCCGTTGTAGGCCCAGGTGCCTGAGCAGGCGGTAGCGGAGCGCTCGGGGCCGAGCCAGCGCTGCATCGCGCTGACGAGCTCGGCGATGGTGGCGAGCGTGGTAGCCGCGTCGACGTCGTCGCCGTCGACGAGGGCGCTGATGAGGGCCTGGGCCTCGCGCTGGATGATGTGGGCGAGGCTGGGGGCGTACTCGTAGCTGGTCATGTGCTTGTCTCCCTTGAGGTCAGGTCTTGCTGGTTGCTGGTATTGCTAGCTTTGCTGGCAATGCCGCTATTGCTGGCATTTGCGTCATTGCCAGCAATTGGGAGGGGACTGGCCTCTTGGGAGGGGGAGGTTGCGCGTCGTTGCGGGGTTCTCGCTGGGTCGGGGCGCCTGCTTCATCGGAGCGTCCCCTTGCTGCTATTGCCGGCAATAGCGCTATTGCTGGCAATGATGGCGCAGTGAGCGAACCAGTGCTGGCGAGCACCACGCCGTGCTCGCACCAGGCAGCGGCCTACTTGCGGACTTTTAATCCGAAGGTCGTGGGTTCGAGCCCCACAGGGGGTACCACGATAGCCTTACCCAAACCTAGGACATGAGTACTGTGCTCTGGGTTGTTTGTTGAGGATGCGAAGCGCTCACCACCACTGGTGAGCGCTTCGTCGTTGCAGAGCGGGTCATTAGCCGAGTCATCCGCCTGGTTGCGCCGTTTCACCCAGTTGTCGCTCCGTATCAAGGTCGCACGGTGCTGCCGTGCGACGTTGTGCATCCGGCGGCTAGTCAGGCAGGCGAAGGGCAGCCGTAGGTCGGCTGCCAGGCTGGCGTCGCTGCTGGCGTCGGCCAGCAGGCGCGGTGCTGTGGCTCGCTGCAATGGCCCGTCGCTCTCCCCTATCGGGCAGTCGCCAGCTGCTGCATCAGCCGCGTTCCTGCCTCCGTCATCATTCGTTCCATCCTCCGGCAGGATGACGCGCCCGTCTTCATCCACCGCTGGGTTGACCAGTACTCGCTGGAAGAAGACTTGGTTGAGCAGCTTCTTCAGATGCGGTGGGGCGGCTTGGTAGAGGCGGTGGCAGTCTTCGAGGAGGTCAAGGGCCTGGGCAAGGCGCTGCCGCACCTCGGTTATGTCGGCCTGGTAGGCGGCCAGCTGGCGCTCGATCTGGTTGAGTTCGGCCGTGAGCTGGGTCTGTTCCTCCTTGAGCAGCTCCAGGGGGACGGCTCCTTCGTAGTGGGCGTGCATCAGGCGGCGGCGCTTGTCCTCGATGTTCGTCCGCCTGGTCGTCAGAGAGCGGATCGTCCGATCTTTGTCGCGCTCAAGGCGCCGTAGCTCCTCCCGGACGTACTGCTCTACGAGCTGGCGATCCTGGCTGCTGAGTTGAATGGTTTGGTAGAGGTCGCTCATCCGCTCTTCGACGACGTCGATCAAAACGGCGCGGAAGGAGCAGTCGTGGGTTCGCTGCCGCCTGGCACAGATGAAGTAGGGGTAGAGATCGCCTTTGCTGTTGCGCGTGTTTTGCACCAGCAGGCGGGCACCACAGAGGCCGCAGTACACCGTCGTCTTGAGGTGGTGGTTGTGTTGGCGCTCGCGTTCGCCGAAGCGATGGGAGTCCAGCACGGCCTGCACCTGGCTCCAGGTTTCTTCGTCCACCAAGGGCTCATGTGCCCCGGCGTACTCCACCCCTTGGAAGGAGATGACGCCCTTGTAGTAGGGGTGGCGCAGCATGCGATGCAGCTGGGCACCCGACACCGCCTTGGCCGGCTTACGGGCCGTCGGCACGGTCGTCAGCCCACGATCGTGCAGGTGCGCAGCGAGCCTCTTCGTCGTCCACTGCCCCGTCGCATACTCCGTAAACGCTAGCCGGATGAGTGGTGCCCGCTCCTCATCCAGGGCGATGGTGCGGATCTCTCTCCCGTTCTCGTCCCTTGCACGCACGTTGAGGTAACCGAGTGGTGCCTTGCCCAGCGTCCCGCCATTCCTGGCTTTCTCGCCCATCCCCTTGATGACCTCATTAGCCAGGTTCCGGGAGTAGAACTCAGCGATACTGCTCATGATGCCGTGCAGCAACATCCCACCAGGCGTCTGGTCGATGTTTTCACTCGTCGATACCAGCCGCACACCGGCCTCCTCAAACGCCCGGTTTATCTCCACATCATCGGCTCGGTTCCGGGCCAGGCGGTCGAGCTTGTGGACGATGACGTAGTCGATCCCACCGTCTTCCTTAAGGTAGGCCAGCATCTTCTGCAGCTCAGGCCGGTTCGCACTACGAGCCGACTCACCCCGGTCGGCGAACTCCTTCACCACCAGGGCTCCCATCGACTGAGCCTTGCGTTTGTTGGCTTCACGCTGGGCGGGGAGGGAGAAGCCTTCCTCGCTGCCGCCACGCTGAGCCTGCTCGCGGGTGGAGACACGGATGTATGAGACGGCCCGTTTGGGAGTGAGCTGGGCAGCCATAGCGGTGAAGGGATCGGGGGCGAGTGCGTCAGGCATGGTGCACCTCCTTGCTGGTTTCGATGGGTTCACTGGCGTTGCCGGTTCGACCGGCCTGGTTGACATCGCTGGGCTGGCTAGCCTCCCCAGCCTGATCTACTTCATCGGCTCCACCGGTTTCGCCAGGCTGGCTGTGTTCACTGGCCTGCTCGCGCTCTCTGCGCTCTTCCTCTCTGAGTGCGTTGAGCTGCCGCATCCACGTGCCTTCCTCGTCGTTCCACCAGGGTGGTGGGGTGCCGTCGCCGGGACGCCAGGTGTTGAGGCAGACCAGGTGGGTGCCGCTGGCTGCGAGCTGGTCGACGACCGCGTCTGCTTCGGCTCCGGTGAGGTTGGGGGTGGGCCAGCCCGCCGTGATGACGTACTCGACCCCACCGCGCTGGCAGGCATCGAGCAGCATGCTCAGCCCGTCCTGGCGCTGCTGTCGGTCGTGGAACTCGGTGACCAGGTTGAGGCCGGTCGTTTCGGCGTAGTCCTCCACCAGCTCCCGCTGGCGGGCCAGCTCAAAGGGGTAGCGAGCCGCGCCGTAGAAGATGGCGATTGCCCCATTGCCCGCCGGGCCGTCCAGCACGGTGACGGGCACACCGTCAAGCACCGCCAGACGTTTCTCCTGTGCGTTCGTCTTTGTCTGTGTCATCATCTGTGTCCTCCTCTCGTCATATATTGCTATTTCACTGGTTTGTGTTTCTCCTCTTTCTATTGATGCTCAGATGGACGGAAAAGTCCAGTCCGGTTTTATATTCCCTTAAGAAACGACTCCACCACACCTGCGCTAGCGACTGTTCCGCGCTATTACGCCATTTTCTGCCGATGCTGCACCATTTTTCTGCGGCGATGTTCTCTTCGCGAAGAAAAGCGCACTGAGAAGGTCAGGGCGGGTGGAGTGTTTTCGCTGTGTCATGGGCCGCGCTGGATCAGGGCGGCGAGCTGCTCGGGGGCGGCGGTGATCTTGAAAAGCCCCGGGGTCAGCGTCTGGTCGGCGGCGATCTGCTCGGCCAGACGGCTTGCCCGCGCCTGGTTGGTCAGCAGCCAGACCACCTGCGGGTAGTAGCCGTGCTGAGCCTGGAAGGTGCCGCTGGCCAGGTGAGCCTGGTAGTCGTGGCACTTGGCCAGCAGCCGTGCCGGATGCTCGGTGTCTAGGTCGACCTCGAGCAGCCAGTGATCTTCTGCGCCGGTATCCGTCGCCGTGATTGCTTCCAGATCCGGCTTGAGCCAGCCCAGCGCCCCACCGAGCCGCAGCCAGGAGCGCCAGCAGGCCGGCTCGGTACGCAGCCGGGCCAGGCGCCCACCGACGGCGTGAATCGCCTGCTCGATGACAACCCGCGCCTGCGTGATCGCCAACGTATGAGCCAGGAACAGCGCCGACGGCTCCTGAAAGCGCCGCCGCGCTCCACGCCCTTCGTCCGTCAGGCGCTGCCCCGCTGCTGTCAGGTACCAGACGTACCCGGCTGAGCCGGCCCGTGTGCCACCGATCCGCCGCGCCAGGTGAGCAACCAGCCCCAGCCCGTGCTGACGTCGCAGCCGCCGACTGGTCTGGCGCAGCGCCGAACGGGCCGAACCGTACTGCCCAGACAGCTCGGTGATCTGCGCCAGCTGGCGGGTTGTGGCATAGCGATGGGCCGCCAGCAGCGCCAGTAGCTCGCGATCGGTGGTATCGAGCTGCTCGGCGATCGCCTGCAGCTGGGCGCGGCCAATCCGCGTGGGAACCTGCCGCTTTGCTTCGGCCTCTGTCGTCGTTGCTCCCTCCATCGTCGTTGGTGTCGTCGCAGGCGTCGGCACTGTCAGACCGGTATCTGTCCCGACGCTCGCGTATTCCGATATCGATGTGTTCATGGCGGTTTCCTCCTTCGTGATCGTCATGTGTGTGATCGAGTCGCTGCTGCGAGCCAGGGGCTGCGCTGCAAGGCCGGAGCCGTTGTCAGTGGTGGATGGGATGGCCACACGGGGCCATCAGTCGCCTCCCGTAACCGCTCACCTGCCGCGCTACTGCGCCGATATCCCCTGCCTGCTCGCTGCAGCGACGCGTCGACCGGCTCGTCTCCCGACGCGTCTTGGCAAGCCAGTGGTGGAGACAAGCGCAGGGGCCAGATAGGGGCAATACTTCGCAGCTTGCAAAGAGCCCCACAGGGAGCGGCTGGGACTGTCTCGACGGCAGCGCTGACGGGGCGTCCCTCAATCCGCAGGAGTGTGAAAACCGATCGCAATGAGCGGTTTTCAGCCCAGCGCAAGCGGTCGATACTCGGGGAGTGTCGACCCTTATAGCGTTCCGGAGGAGGGAGGGTGGCCAGGCAGCGCGTGCGACCAGGCTCATGACTCAGGCGATGGCCTCCCCGCGGACAGCCGGTGGCTCCTGGGGTAGCACTTCTGCGCGAAGGGCGGCCCGTCAGCGCTGCCGACGTAATGCGGAGGGCACGCTCAATTCCTCCGCCCGTCATGCCGTCCCTCCATCCCGTCCAGGCCGGCGGCCGAACACCACAGCGGCCGTTGAGCCAGGTACGCCGTTCGCTGGCCCAGTGCCTTCATTCGTGGCTTCTCCCCCGAGCTCACCCGTCGCGTCGTCGGTTGCCATCCGAGCCATGTCATCACCGGTCATCTCGCCGTTCTGCCCGATTCGCGCGAGCAGGGCGGCCTCAACCTGCGTGGCGTCTTGGCCGTAGCGCGCCTGGCTGGCGGCGCGCAGTGCCAGGGCGTCCTGGGTTGGTGGGGTTGGTGGCAGGGTGGTGGCTTGGCACCAGGGGTTCTCCCGTCCGTGGTGCATGGTGCGCGCGTAGACGCCAAAGCGCGGCAGCAGCTGGAAGTCGGCTGCCTCGAGGCCAATTGCCTGACGGGCTAGCTCGGCCGCGTCCGCCGCGCTCAGGGAGAAGATGATCTTGTTGCGCGCATTGGCATCGATCCCCGCCTTGAGCGCCGCAGGCAGCTGCCCCCGATACTGATGCGCCAGATGAAACGCCGCCCCCAGTGACCGGGCTTGGGCCAGGGCGTCGGCCAGGCTGCCCGGCAGCGACAGGTAGTCCTGCACCTCATCGATGAAGACACTGACCACGTGCCGCCGTGATGGCTCCACCGCTGCCCGGGCCAGGATGAGTGGCCAGAGCTGGCCCATCAGCAGCGACCCGAGCAGCCGGGCTGACTCCGCCCCCAGCACCCCCTTGTTGAGACTGACCAGCACGATCCGCCGCCGCGTGAACACCTCCCCCAGGTCGAACGACGGTGCGGCCTGACCCAGCGTGGCCCGCAGATGCGGGCGGATCAGGAAAGGCTGCAACCGCGTCAGCACCGGCCCAACCCACTGCTGACGCTGCGCCTCACTGAGCGCCTCATAGGCCGCCCAGAACTGGCCCGTCCCCAGCGGATCCGCCCCCGAGGCTGCAATGAGCCGCTGACGGTAGGCCGTGTTCGTCAGCACGAGGGGTAGATCGACCAAGGTTGCCCTGGGCGTGCGCGCGAGCGTCACCAGTGCTGCGGAGAGCACCTGCTCCACCCGCACACCCCAGGATTCAGCAAACACCCCCTTCAACGTCGCCAGCACCGTATCTGCCACCAGCTCCGGCGACGCACCACCACCTAGCACGCCACCTCCCACCGGCGACAACGCACCGCTGTGCGCCATCTGCGTCCGGGCCAGCGGATTGATCCCCACCGGGCGGCTACTGGTCGGGTCGATCACCACCACGTCATCGCGCCGCTGCTCAGGAATCCGCGCCAGAATGTCCGCTACCAGATCCGTCTTCGGATCAATCAGGAGCACACCCCGACCAGCGTGAATATCCGCCAACGCCAGATGCGCCAAGGCGGTGGACTTACCAGCCCCCGTCGGCCCGAGCAGCACCGTGTGGTAGAGCGCATCTCTAATCGAGATACCAAGGCGCTCACCAGATTGATCCGCCACCCCCGTGGCAAACGCCCGCTGCGTCTCACGCACCGCTGGCAGCGGCAGCACCCGCGGATGAGCCGACGGCGTCGCCGGCAGCGACCCCTCACCCACCGGCCAACCCACCATCGCCACAATCTCTCCTGCACCCAGCTCCAAGCCCGCCCGCCACGGCCGCCGCACCGAATCCAACTTGGCGGGGTGCTCTGTGCGGGCGCGCAGCCGCACCCCCGGCCCCTCCACCAGGCGCAGCGCCCCCAGCAGCCCCTGCAGCAGCGTCCGCTGGCGCAGCGGCGAGGCCGCCCGCACCCCCAAGCGCAGACTCGCCGCCGCCCGATGCCGTCCCACCTGCGCCCGCATCCGCCGACCCCGCTCACCACTAAGAGACGGAATCGGTACGAGCCCGAGCAGCTCCAGCCAACCCTGCGGCTCCACCCGCCCCAGAACCTCCGGGGCAAAGCGCCGCCCCACCTGCAGCTGAACCACCAGCTCCTCGTCCTCCGCCGTCACCGCCAAAGCCGCCAAGACAGCCCGCACCACCGCCGCCAAGCGCTCCGTCGCCAGCCCCGTCCCGACCGGGCGGGCCGACACCACCACCGCCTGATCCACCGCCCGCCGCGAAAAGCCACGCGACACCCGACAGCCCGGCACCAGCTCACGCACCGCCGCCGCCAGCCGCTCACCAGCCCGCGAGCCCACCGCCCAGACCGCCTGCCCACCCGAGGCGCGCAGCTCCAGCACCACCCGACCAAGCGAACCATCCGCCAGAATGCGCTCCACCAGACCGACCGCTGTGTCCTGGGCAAGCGGCAAAGCAAAGCGGAGTTGGTGCCACACCAGGGGCTGAGCGGGGCGGGCCATCACGGGGTGCCTCCCGGCGTGGAGAAGGGAGCAGCATCTTCATGAGGTGAGTGGTGAGAACCCTCATGACGCTGGTGAGCACACCGTCCTGCCAAGCCACCACTCCCAGGCAATGCCGACACGGGCTCATTCGCAGCGCAGCGCCCCGCCGTGGTGCCACCACGGGCGCTCTGCCCGCTATGAGCACCAGCCCACGGAGCCGCCGCATCACTTGCGGCAACCGACACATCGCTGGTGCCACGCTCACTCCTTGCGCAGACCCCTGCACCTAAGGACACCACCTCGTCATCCGCCGCCGACTCCACGGCCTCATCTGCCTCTACCGCCATCTGCCGCGCCAGTGCCAGCACGATCCGCGCCACCGCCCGGTGATCCATGCTGCTGTGCCGCACCGGCACCAAGCGCACCCGCCGCGACGAGCCCGGGCGACCACCGGCACGAGAGGCCATCATGGCTGCCTCCTTGGAGAATGAGGCCTCCCACCGTTCTTTCGGTGGTCTCCAGCAGGAGAGTGAGAACTGCGACGCCGACGAGAACGTGTCCGCTGCGTCTTGTCGTCCACTGGCCAACTCGGGCACTGCTCAGCCAGACCCACCTGACGACGTCCATCCGTCTGCCGCTCGCTTCTGAACGGCGCCCTCACCACTCCCGTCGGCTGCGCCACCAGCGCACTGCCAGCCAGGCGGCGGCGCTCACGGCGAGCAGCCCGACGAGCCAGGGCCAGCTGCTTTGCACGATGGCGACGATCCACCTCAGCCCCATCGCGATCAGGAGCAGGCCGACGCCGCATCGCAGCAGGCTGCCAGCAAGCGAACGCCTCGAATCGCTCATCATCACCATCTCCTCGAAGACTGCGAATTGGGTACTTGTCACGCCACGGCCGACTCATCGCGTTACCTCCTCACCGTTACCGCAAGTGCCGCCACTGGCGTCGTCTGCCTGCGTCCTCAGCGGCATCGCTTCTGCTTCGTGTGCCCGCTCGCTGTAGCGCGGCACGGCAAAGCCGGGGATGCGGATGTCACTCGCTACTTGGTCGCCCCACACCGCCCAGGGCTGGTTCGACTCTGGCCGGCGGCGGGCAAACAGCTCCAGGTACGGCCCAGAGCTGACCCGCTCGATGATGGCGAACTGCTCAGCCGGCTTGCGCGAATGCTCTTGAACTGGCGCGTTGAACCAGGTCGGCTGAGAGCGCGAACCCAGCGGCGCTCTCCCCCGGGTGCAGAACAGCAACTGCTCGGTAGCATTACGCAGCTGGTAGCGACCACCCAGGCCAAGGCGGAACTTCACCCAGGTCAGTGGGCTACGCACCGTAAAGCCCCAGGCCTCAGCCACCTCATACGCCGTCGGCAAGAGCGCGTTCGTCGTCCACAGCCACAGGTGGGCATCACGGGCCGCCAACGACCCCACCGGCAAAGCCTTGATCCGCGCCAGGCTCATCGTCCGGTAGTGCTTCTCACCACTCTGCAGTGGCCACGGCGGATCGACCAAGATGGTGGCAAAGCCACCAGGCGGCAGACCAGGGATGGCGGGTGATGAGCCAGCGCCCTCGGAGCTGCTCCGACTGGCTGAGGCACCGGTACTGCGAATCGTCATGTCTCCAGCACGAGGTCGGTCAGTACCGCGTTCCTCTGTCAGCGAGCCAGCACCGGGCGCCGTCACGCTGGCGTTCTGCTTCATGGCTGCGCCCGCCTGCCTGGCCGCCGCTCCCCCAGCGCACACTCGTCTTGTCTGTTTTGTCTGCTGCATGATGTCCCTCCTTTTTTCTTTCACACTTGCTATTTACTCCGGGCAATCCCACTGCCAGCTATTTCGCACGTCGGCAACAAGTTGCCCTTATCCCATACATTCCACGAACACTCATTCGATGCAAGGCCTCCCAATTCACTATTGCCAAGCGACGCGACACGTGCCGCCATCGACTTAGTTCTGTGGTGCCACCCCAGGAAACAAAATGGACACACGCAACACTTAGTGGCCACGAAAGTCGGTGCTGTAGTTTTTGCAACACGTGGGCGAAAATGCGAGCACACCATTAATTCTCACCACCCCACCAGCACTCAATAGGGCCACGTCAAGACGACCACAACACCCTTATCCGCGTGCTAAAATAAAAATACAAACCACACAAGCCCGAAAGGAGTAACCAGACATGAGCGAAAAGACGAACGCGAACAATCGTTTCCAAGGCAAGCGCATCTTGATCACTGGCGGCACAAGCGGCATCGGCCTGGCAGGCGCACGACGCATCCTGGCGGAAGGCGGCCACGTCATCATCACCGGAAGAGACGAATCGAAACAACAAGCACTCAAGCAAGAACTTCCATCTGCCCAAGTACTCATCAACGACGCCGCCAACCCAGACGCAGCCAGACAACTCGCATCCCACATCACGTCTCCTCTCGACGGCATATGGTTCAACGCTGGCTACGCCCGAATTGGCGCCCTGACCGACACCACACCCGACCTCTTCGACCAGATGATGGCCGTCAACGTTCGCGCCCCCTTCTTGCAACTCAGCCTGCTGCGCCACCATCTCCATGCCGGTTCGTCGATCGTGCTGACCAGCTCCAGCTCGGTGTACGAAGGCAACGCCGCCACATCCGTCTACGCCGCCACCAAAGCCGCCCTGGTCGCTGCAGCACGATCCTGGGCCGACGAACTGGCACCAGAGGGCATACGCATCAACACGCTGATACCAGGAGCAATCGCCACCGACTTCCGCAACTTCCTGCCCGAGCAAACTCGGACTGAATTTGAAGACAGCGTGGTACACGACACCCCAATGCGTCGGATCGGCACCGCCGATGAAGCCGCTGCCGTCGCCCTCTTCCTGCTCTCCGACGACGCCAGCTACATGACAGGCACCCAAGTATTTGTCGACGGAGGACTGCTCAAGCACTAACACCCACCACACCAGCCCACGACAACAAACCAGCCCCCCCCCTTCGACACAAGCGCAAACCATCACCGACCACCTCACAACTGCCGCTCATCCGACCGAGCCGGTCGCTGCTGCGTGCACCGCCTGGGACGCGGCCGCGGCGGGCGACGCGAGGACGAGTGAGCCGGCCAGGTGGGACGGGCCGTTCCAGCCGCCGGCTGACCACTGTCGCCGTCACCATTCGCTCCGTCCGGCTCCGCCTCAGGAGACACGCCGCCACCACTGGCGCTGTTGCCGCTGCTCTCGTCAGTGACACTGCCACCGCTGCTGGCACCACTCCCACCATTGCTGGCGTCACGCCCTCCACCGGCCGCCGCTCTTACCGCCTGTTCGTTGTCCTGCAGCACCTGAGCCATGGCTGCCTGCATGGCCCGGCCTGCCTCCTGGCGCTGCAGGCTCAACTCACTGCCCAAAGCCAGGGCGGCCGCCCAGGATGAGCTGGCTGGTACGCCTGGTCCAGCTGCTCTGGCCGCCTGGTGTGCGGAGCGCCAGCTGGCTGCAACCTCACCGGCCAGCTGGCCGGCCTGGTAGCTGCTCGGCAGTGCGGCGGAGAGCGAGAGCGGCAGCTCGCCCATGGGCAGCGGCTGACTCATTCCGCCCGGTGGTGTTTCCCGCCACGCTGCCAGGCCATCGCGCACCCCGTGGACGAACGCCCAGCCACAGGTGCCCACCACCGCCAGACCGAGGAGGGCCAGGATCCCGATTACGATCGTCATGATGAAACCTCCAAAGATGAAGAAAGAGAGAAGAAGAGAAGAACGTGAGAAGAAGGAACGAAGGCGCAAGACAAAGCGCTCGCCACCGGGCTGACGAAGCCTCGGAACAGGTCTCACGGAGTCCCCGCTGAGATGCAGCAACTACTGCTTGCGCCACTCCGCCAAGTAGGTCTTCTGAAGCGTCTTGGCACTGCCTGCCATACAGGCCGCAGGACAGCCGCCCTACAGCTGCCCGATCCGCTGCCCAGCACCCAGGGCGTACCCCGTGATGATCGCTTCGTAGAACTGAGCACCGCCGGGGGCGATGCGGGTCTGGGCCTCTGCCTGGGTGACCAGCGTGGCGATATTGGTCAGGACCTGGGAGGTCAGGAAGGCCCGGGCCTGCTCGGCCTGGGCCGCTACTTCTGCCTGGGCAGCGACCTGCTCGATCTCCCGCCTGGTCACCCGGGCCTGGCCATTGCCCAGCACCACCCCCATCCGGGTGCGCTGGGGCGAGAAGAGACTGAGATTGGTAGAAGCCATGAGAGAGGTCCTTTCGAGAAGAGAGGAAGGAAGAGAGAAAGACGACCAGCCGGGCTGGTCATCTCGCGTTGACGGCCCGTGCTGCCACCGCCTGGGATGGCACATGCGGCCCGGTGTCCGCCCAGATCACGCCATCTGCCTGCCACGCCACCCAGAGGCGACCTCGGTGCAGGTGTCCGGTTGATCTGGCACATCTAGGAAAGCCCGCCGCCATTGGCGGTGTCGTGACAGAAAAGTGCACCCGTGCTACGACTGCGCAGCACGGCACCAAACCAGTCGGTGAGAATAGGGGCCATGAGCACGCCCCCGGAGCCAGCCACCCCGCTACCACATGGCGTCTTCCCCATAGGGACACCACGGATGAGGCCGAGCAGCGCGCCGCACTGGAGCAGCGGGTGCTGACCGAGCTGCTGGCCCTGCGCAAGGCCTACGGGCAGCTGACGGTGCAGAAGTTCAGCGCCTTCGCCACCTTGCGGCAGGTCTGCGGCGGCGACGACCTGCTGGACGCCTTCTTGCTGTTTCAGCGCGAGCTGGCCCGCTACCAGCACAGCGGCCGCAACGAGGCAGCCGCTGCCCTTTCTCTGTCCGCCCCGGCCGACACCGTCCTTGACCGCCTCCAGCTCACCGCCGAAGCACTCTCACCCGAGCAGGACTGGCGCGACCAACGCACCGCCCGCCGCTGGAGCGACGCCGGCATGCCGATCATCGCCCGCGACCTGGTCTACTTCGCCCAAGTCGCCGGACGACTCGGCACCGAGACACTCAGCATCCAGCTCGGCGGCAGCGGCACCAGCCTGATGGTCATCATCGACCAGATGACCAACAGCGACCTCCCCGCCAAGGCACCCCTCATCCAGGTCTGGCACTACCCCTCCAGCAATAGCCCACGAGAGATCACGCTTGATCTAGAGCAGATCGCCAGCCCCCAGGTCTCACGCGACGGGCTGACCATGCGCCGCCACCGCCTCGCCCTCGACCTGCCCGACACCAAGTCCGTCGAACCAGACGACGCCGTCCTGGCCGTATCCATCACCGGCCAGGACGCCCCCATGCGCACCGTCTTCTACCAAGACCACAGCCACCTCATCCCCGGCCTCCACACCCGCATGACCACCTACCGCACCATCGTGATGGTGGAGGTGGCTAGGGATGAGGAGTGAAACCACACCCACCACGTCATACAAGACAGCTGGGGTAGCAGGCGACCTCGGCGCACCTGCTACCCCACCTGCATGACGGCGCTACTTAACGGACGTTGACTCGAATCGGACGCCCCTCAGCCAAGCCCTCCGCAAGGCCGGCCACCGTGGCGTCAGGCAGGAGAAGTCCGTACTTGCGTAGCGCGCTGTCGACAGCACGCCGAACTTCGGCAACAGGCCGCCCCTGCAGCTGAGACCGACGACGGTTCAGATCGCCCTCAAAACGCTTGAAGGCCTTCTGCGTCATTGCGGCAATCTGGCGCTCCATATCTGTGTTGATCTCCACGCGCACCGACACTCAGCTCACGCTCCCTCATGAATCGTAGTGTTCGGGTGACGCCGAGCGGTCACCCAGCGCGACGTCCACGGCGGACTGTTCGGCGTGTTTGGGCGGGAGTGGGAGAACACTCTCCGCTCAAAGAACAAAAAGGAGCAGATTGCCCGAAAGCGAGTTCTACCTTCCAGGGCTGCCCGCTGATGTGGGCAAGAAGAAACAAGAGTAGGCCAACTGCCATAGCATGCGGCTCACTGTCAAGAGGGAACGACCCCCTTTTACAGCAGTAAATTTATCTCTTAGTTTGTTTCCTGCTGGGTGAACCCAGCACAGACATCATAGCACCGAAAGGACACTACCTCATGACAGAACGCGACAGATCCAAAGAAGAGCCTTTCTTCGCCACCGACCTAGATAAAATGCCAGACGGCATACAAAGAGCTGTCCGTGGGATACACGGAGTCATTCAACGCTCTCCGAAAGTATCCCCCTATGCATGGGTGGGATCTGGGTACAGGCCAGAGCCAGACAATGTACAAAATGAACACCGACACGGTTTGGGTGTCGACCTCATCGTAACCGCCGACACCGGGATGATTCCGACAGAAGACGAACTACTTGCCGGAAACATTCTTCTCAACTGGCTCACTGACCACGGAGACGACCTGAAGATCCATGGAATCGTATTCAGTCGCGACTCCAAAATGCGCCCAGAGTTCTGGGGCTACTCCCACCCGGGCACATGGAAAGAAGGCGACCACCGCGAAGGCAAGGATGAGGGAGAGGAAATTTCAGCAAACCACGTCGACCACATTCACGTCCTCTTCGAAAGTAATGCCGACTGGCCCTCATCACTCGACGACTCAGTTGCAGACAGAATCAAGCCAGGCCTGCCCACGTCACCTGGTAGGTTCAAGCCTGGACTGCCCAATGTTGGCGCTAATCTTCAGTTAGTTGACTCGGTTTCTATTAGTCACCTGAGGGAGGCTCGCTATAGCGATCCTGAGAAGGACAGCACCCCAGTTGGCCCCTACGGCAACGAAGTCTTCACCCTCGAGACCGCACTGGCCAGGACTCAATGGTTGCACTGGCAGTATGTTGATGGGCACTACGGAACGAGCACTGTCGGAGACGGATCAAGCGGTTATGGAGGCACCACTGGCTTCCAGCGCAAACACACCGGTGCCTCCGCTCCCGACGGATGGCTTGGCCGCCAGGAACTGACCAAGTTGTTCCAGCTGGCTGGGATGTCTGTTGAGGTGACGGACTGAACCGGATAGTGACGGCACACGAAGTGGAGCTGGCGAGGGGACGAAGGGTTATTACTCTTCTCCTCCCGTCAGCGCTTCACTATGTTCCCATAAACTACTATAAACTACTCCTGCTCACATGCTGCACCAACAATTCAGCACACATTAGGACGTACGACACGATCACTCCTCAGAATCGCTCGTCTTAAGTTTTTCCCTGACGCGAGTAAGATAAGTTCTGACAGTATTCAACGACACATTCAATTCTCGTGCAACAGTGGCGTTATCATAGCCGCGAGCACAGCACTCCAACACTTTGAGTTCCATGGGCGTCAGATCGCCAGCCTCCTCACTGTCATGACGAAGCAGGAGCTTCATACGATCTAGACTCTCATGACGCCTGCCGGAGAGTGCGTCGCGAATCGCCTGGACGAGTTCACTGTGTGGAGCCGACATGCGAACGAAAGCCATCACATCTTCAGCGATGACTTCACCGATAACGCTATCAATTACTGTTTCAGTATAGGCGACGACGGGCACATTCCGTCGGTTTATTTCTCGAATATTTTCCACCGGACTCGAGCGATCCAGCAGAACAGGGTCGAGAAGAACGACTGCCCGCCCATCGGGCCATTTGACCTCCGAAAGGCTGGGATACCACGAAACACTCCATGGAAGTCCCTCAGCCTCAAAAGCATTCTCGCACCCCAAGGCGATAACGCTGTTATTGATGATCGCGATAATCGAACACGCCTGATCCATACATTCCTCCTCCAGATAACTATCGTTACGAACTACTCGTCATGGTATCTATGCATCGTTCTGGGCCATCAGCTCTCCCTGTCTGTTGAGTCGGTATCGGGTGTCGTCGGTGACGATGGTCAGCAGTGTGGGGCGCCGGGGTGGGTTGAGGCGGATGACGACGCGGTGGCTCTGGGTGAGGTCGAGGAGCTTGGTGACGTAGTTGACCGCGTTGGCCCGCGTGCGGTCGTCGATGGTGGTGGTGTCGCCGGAGTCGTCCAGGAGGATGACCTCGGTGCCGCGTCGGCGGGCAGCCTGGGCACTCGCCACGATGCTGGTGCCGGTGAAGAACGGGGCGCGGATCTCGTCGCGCAGCTCGGCCTCGAGCAGGTAGGCCTGGCTGCGTAGCTCCGGCGTTGGTGCTTTGCCGTCGGCGATCTGGGTCAGGAGGGGTGTAACGCGCTGGCGGACGGATGCCATGCGGCTGGTCATGATGCGGTGGGCTTCTTCGTGGGCGCGCTGCTGCGCCTGGAGCCGGGCGGTTTCTCGCTGGGTGGCGGCGATCTGTGTGGTGGCTCGGGTGGACAGGTGGGCGACGCCGTGCCAGCTGGCGAGGGTGAAGTAGTGGGCGAGCATGTAGGTGAAGATCATGAATAGTGGCCGCCCGGTGGAGAATACCCAATAGATGATGGCCAGTGTGGTGGCTGCACTGCCTGCCCAGGCATACACGGGGCGTCCGCGCATCAGCAGGCCGCAGCTCAGGTCATTGCCAGCGCCGGTGCACCACGATGCGTAGCCGGGCCAGCCGGTGGTGATGATCTGCGGGAGTACGAGAAAGTTGACCACGCCGATGACGACGACAGTTAACTGCGCCACCCAGCGTGGAAGCAGGGCGTCCGGCCATGTCTTGAGCAGAAGGACGGCAGGCAGCAGCAGTGCGATGAAGCTCAGTGCTGCTGGAGGCCAGTG
>ERZ773075.206-NODE-206-length-51369-cov-6.50713_pt1 | contig 51369 bp, 43 predicted proteins | sample MGYA00580614_ERZ773075 | MGnify/ENA primary metagenome ERZ773075 (study PRJEB29015, sample SAMEA2738021) | human oral metagenome | biome: human oral; feature: human-associated habitat; material: dental | place: China | collected 2043 ...
CCGAATTCTTCAGGCAAATCGCGCCAGGGGCTGCCTGTGCGCACGATCCACAGCACGGCCTCTACAAACAAACGCTTGTCCGTGCCTCTTGGCCCTGCATCGCCAGGCTTGCCCAGGCAGTGCGGGGCCATCAGTGCCCACTGCTTGTCGCTCAATACTCTTCTTTCCATGGCGGGATTGCTGCATAAGAGGGGATTCTCAACAGGCCCTAGTGCCCGTGTAGCTGCCATCCACAAAAGGGGGGTCTTGAGACACGCAAAGCGCAAGAGCAGCCTCACCAGTGACGCCTTGGCACCTGCACGGTCCTGAATGCCAGCCGAGTGCACCATCATGGCCAGCAGCAGCCCCATCATGTTTACAGCTATGTGGCGCTTGTGCCCTTTGATTCTTTTGTCTGCGCCATATCCGAGCTGCCCCTTTTGAGACGGCCTTTCAGAGCCTGTCGCGCGAGACGATGAGGATGGTGCCGTCTTTTTGCTGCCGGATGAAGTTGCTTTCTTCCAGGCCCCGGATCACGCGGCTGACCATCTCGCGCGAGGCGCCCACCATGCGGGCCAGGTCCTGGCGCGATATCTTTTCCTGCACGACCAGCTCGCCGTGCCCCTGGTCCACGGCGAAGTCCAGCAAGGCATGGGCCACGCGGCCATATACGTCCATCAGCGCCAGCGATCCGATCTGGCGGTCTGCCTGCCGCAGCCGCTGCACCAGCCCGTACATGATGGCGTAGGCGATGGATGAGCCATCGGGCAGGCACTGCATGAATGCGTCGCGGCTGAGCGTGAGCGTGTCGGTCTGTATGTCAGCCCGCACGGTGGCCGAGTGCGGGGCGTTGTCGATCATGCTCATTTCGCCAATGTGGTCGCCCGGATGCAGGGAGGCCAGAATGACCTCGCGATTGCCACGGGTCATGATCACGCGGGCGCGGCCATTCAGCAAAATGAACAGCGTGTCCGTTCTTTGCCCCTGTTCGACGATGGTTTGCCCGCGTTTGAAACGGCGCTTGACCACCGCCTCTGCCACTTGCGCGGCCTGCTCGTCTGACAACGTTGAAAACAAAGGGACCCGGCGAACCAAATCCAGATTGGAGAGCATGGACATGACTTCAATTCCTTGATTTTTTGATGAACCCCTCTGGCGGGCTGGCGAATGGCGGCCAGGCAATCTTTGGGAACCTGTTCAAAGTCTGTCCGTGGGCGCGAAAAGCGCGGGGCCGGGCGCTCTTGGGCTTCGCAAATCCTCGCCGGGATGTCACGCCCGCCTGCGCCTTGCAGCCCATTCCAAACCACACTTGCCTCTTGCGACCGGATTTCGAACGAGTTCTTAAAATCCGCCTATTCCCGCAAATGTTTCGATTGACGGGTTTTTGCTACTATTTTTGCACATCCTTTTTGCACTCCGGTGCGTGAAACCACCTGCCGCCATCTCCATGAAAACCCGACACATCCGCCTTCTCATTCTTGGCTCCGGCCCTGCCGGCTATACCGCCGCCATCTATGCCGCCCGCGCCAATCTCCAGCCCGTGCTCATTACCGGCATGGCCCAGGGCGGGCAGCTCATGAACACCACTGAAGTGGACAACTGGCCCGCTGATGTGGCCGGCGTGCAGGGGCCTGATTTGATGCAGCGCCTGCAAGCGCATGCCGAGCGCTTTCGCACCGAACTGGTGATGGACCACATCCACACGGCCGATTTGTCCGCCCGGCCCTTCACCCTGACGGGCGACAACGCGGTTTACACGTGCGACGCCCTCATCATCGCCACCGGCGCCACGGCCAAATACCTGGGTCTGCCTTCTGAAGAGGCCTACATGGGGCGCGGCGTGAGCGCCTGCGCCACTTGCGACGGCTTTTTCTATCGCGGCAAACCCGTCTGCGTGATTGGCGGCGGCAACACCGCAGTGGAAGAAGCCCTGTATCTCAGCAACATCGCCAGCAAGGTCTATCTGGTGCATCGCAGAGACAGCTTTCGCGCCGAACCCATCATGGTGGATCACCTCCATGAAAAAGTGCGCGAAGGAAAAATCGAGCTGAAGCTCAACGCCGCCCTGGACGAAGTGCTGGGCGACGCGATGGGCGTGACGGGCGTGCGCCTGAAAGACACGGGCAGCGGCCAGACGCAGGAGCTGGCCGTGCATGGCTGCTTCATCGCCATTGGCCACGCGCCCAACACCGGCATCTTCCAGGGGCAGCTCGAGCTGGAAAACGGCTACATCGTCACCCAGGGCGGCCGCCACGGCTTTGCCACGCAAACCAGCGTGCCCGGCGTCTTCGCCGCAGGCGATGTGCAGGACTTCATCTATCGCCAGGCCATTACCAGCGCTGGCACAGGCTGCATGGCGGCGCTGGACGCCCAGCGCTTTCTGGAGCAGCAGGGCTGAGAGCTGCTGGCGAATGGCGTGGATGCGCCGCTATAATCCGCCGCTTTGCCAAATCAACCCAAGGCAAAAAAGAAGGGATACCGCCACCCTTTCCTGGCGAGGTCAAGCACGGGGCGAGTTGCAGCCAGCCAGCGGCTGGGAGTTGCGCGGCGTCCAGCCCCGGCTGTTATTAAAACGGAGCAATCCAATATGGCACGCAAGTGCGAAGTCACGGGCAAGAAGCCCATGGTTGGCAACAACGTTTCCCATGCCAACAACAAAACCAAGCGCCGGTTCCTGCCGAACCTGCAATACCGCCGTTTCTGGGTTGAAAGCGAAAACCGCTGGGTGCGCCTTCGCGTCACCAGCGCTGCGCTGCGCCTGATTGACAAAAAAGGCATTGACGCCGTGCTCGCTGACATGCGCGCTCGCGGCCAGGCCTGATCCCGTTTTCTGAACAAACAAAGGAAATATCATGGCTTCCAAAGGCGGACGCGAAAAAATCAAGCTGGAATCCACGGCTGGCACCGGCCACTTCTACACCACCAGCAAGAACAAGAAAACCATGCCGGAGAAAATGTCGATCACCAAGTTCGACCCCAAGGCCCGCAAGCATGTGGAATACAAGGAAGTGAAGCTTAAATAAGCGTGTTTCTTCACCGGGAAGGAGGTGTGGCAGAGTGGTCGATTGCACCGGTCTTGAAAACCGGCAACGGGCAACCGTTCGTGAGTTCGAATCTCACCGCCTCCGCCAGCCCAATAAAAAAGCAGCCTTCATGGCTGCTTTTTTATTGGGCTGCTTTTGCCTGGCGCCTTTGAAATTCAGGCGGGCAGGCAAATGGCAAGCGGCGCTTGTCCAATTGAGTTGCCCGCCATAAACCAGCCCAGCCCGCCACCCGCACCGGGGCTGGATGGCAAGCTTTCGGGTTTTTCATTGGACGGCCCAAGAAAAAAAGCCAACCAGAAATGGTTGGCTTTTTGATATGTGGTGGAGAGGAGGAGGATCGAACTCCCGACCTCCGCATTGCGAACGCGGCGCTCTCCCAGCTGAGCTACCCCCCCATGCATTGCAGGGCGCGATTATATGCGCATTGATGCGTTCGTGCAATAAGGGAAGCCGAGCTATGCAAGGAGAGCATTGGCGTGCAAAATACAGCTCAGGAGGCTGTTGTTGACACTATGAAACCTGAAACACAAAGCAATGCATCCGCCCACGAGTGGATTGAAAACGTGACCTTTGACGAACTGCGCGTCGGCCAATCGGCCCAGATGACGCGGCAAGTGTCAGGGCAGGATATTTTGGCTTTCGCCGCCGTATCGGGCGACGTGAATCCGGCGCATTTGGATGTCGCGTATGCCCGTGACACCCTTTTCCATGGCGTGATTGCGCATGGCATGCTGGGCGGGGCGCTTATTTCGGCTGTGCTGGGCACCCAATTGCCTGGGCCTGGAACGATTTACCTGGAGCAAAGCTTGCAATTCATGCGCCCGGTTCACATCGGTGACGAGCTGACGGCCAGCGTCACGGTGGCTTCTTTGGAGGCAGCCAAAAAGCGCGTCACTCTTGATTGCGAGGTAACCAATCAGAAAGGTGAGCGCGTGATCAGTGGCAAAGCGTATGTCATGGCTCCTGTCGCCAAAGTTCGCCAGCCGCGCCCCTCACTGGTTTTGCCGCATATAGAACCGCCCGCCGCGTTCACTGTGGCCTGAGAGATAGATCACTAAGCAGAATTACAGCCGCCTTTCCTTCCGTGAGCTGAATGGCATTCAATGCCATGCTTTATGGAAGGATGGGCGGCTGTTTTGTTTTTTGAAGTTCATGCAAAATCAGGCGGCTTTTTTAAACAGCCAATCCGGCCAGCTTTTCTTTCAGAAAGTCGATGAACGCCTGCGCCCTGGCGGGCAGCAGTTTGTTGGCGGTGAATGCATAAACCGGCACGGCGCGTGTCTGCCAGCCTGGCAGCAGCGCTTGCAGATGGCCTTGCGCCGCATATGGAGCGGCCAGCGCGTCAGGCAGCGCTGCGATGCCAAAACCGTGCAGCGCCAGGCGCAGGTTCAATCCCAGGCTGTTGGAAGCAATGCGGCCATTCATGCGGATGCTGCGTGATTGCGGGCTGGGCGTGTTGCCGTCAATCATTGCGCCATTGGCCGAATCGCCGTCCGCCTGGGCGGCCATTTCATGCGCGTGGCGCAACTCCCACACATCATCAAAACCTGGTGGAAAGCGAAGGCACTGGCGCCGGGGCAGATCGGCAGGCTCCGGCGGCTTGCCGTGCCGCGCCACATAGGCAGGCGCGGCATACAGCCCGCCTGAAAACATGGCCAGCAGGCGCTGCACCAGCCCTGAATCCGGCTGCTTGCCTGCGCGAATGGCCACGTCAAACCTCTCGCTGATCAGATTGACCTTGCGCGGCGTCACATCAAAAGAGAGCTGAATGAGTGGAAACCGTTCGCAGAACTCCCCAAGATACGGCGCAATGAATTCATGCGCGAAGTCCACGGGCACGGAAAGGCGCAACAGCCCTTGCGGCTCGCGCAGCAGATGGCCCAGCTGCTCATGCAACAGCCCAGCTTCGTTCACAAGCGCGTCGGCCCGGTTGAAATACAGGCGGCCCGCCTCCGTCAGCTCCACCTTGCGCGTGCTGCGCTTGAGCAGCGGCAAGCCCATGCGCTGCTCCAGCCGGCTGACGCGCGCCGACAGCGTGGACTTGGGCATCTCCAGCGACTGCGCCGCCTGCGTGAAGCTGCCAGCCCGTGCCACGGCCACAAAAAGCGCCATGTCATCCAGTATCAGCATGATTGTTCCGTTGAATGAACAGTGTTTTCCATTTTATTGTGCATTATTTCTGTAAAAGGGAAATATACTGTCAGTCCCTTCATATATTTGCATAAAGGATTCCGAAATGAGCGCATTCGGCGCCCGGAATGCCGTTTTGCTGCTGATTGACTTCCGGGCCGGCGCCATGAGCTGGGCAGGTTCCATCCGGCGAAATGAAGAAAATGCGCTGGTGTCAATCATCTAATTATGGGTATGAATTCGCCAAACCATTTTCAGGAGAAAACGCATGAAACTGCTTGAATCATTCCGGATGGGGTCATTGATGCTGAAAAACCGCATGGTCATGGCCGCCATGACGCGCAGCCGCGCTGATATTCACGGCGTGGTCGGCCCCATGACGGCGGAGTATTATGCCCAGCGCGCCAGCGCGGGCCTGATTTTGTCGGAAGCCATCAATATTTCCGCCAACGCATTGGGCAGCCCGCTCACGCCTGGCCTGTTTGAAGAAAAACAGGTCGCCGCCTGGCGCAAAGTCACGCAGGCCGTGCATGAAAAAGGCGGAATCATTTTCGCCCAGCTCTGGCACACTGGCCGCGTGGGCCATTCCGTGGATCGCGGCGGCCAATTGCCCGTGGCGCCTTCGGCCGTCAAAATCGAAGGCGCGCAGCATTTCACCTCGCAAGGCATGAAGGAATATGAAACGCCGCGCGAACTGGCGCTGCCGGAAATTCGCCAGATCATTGCCAACTACGCCCAGGCGGCCCAAAATGCCGTGGCCGCCGGATTTGACGGCGTGGAGCTGCATGCCGCCAATGGCTATTTGCCGCAGCAGTTCTTGTCTGATTCCGCCAACCACCGCGCGGATGAATATGGCGGCAGCATCGCCAGCGCGTTTCACGCTGGAAGTCATGCGTGCGCTGATTGCCGCCGTGGGCGGCGGCAAAGTCGGCATCAAAATCAGTCCGTTGCACCCTTACGCGGGCATTGCGTTCGATGATCCCTTGGCAACTTGCACTTATTTGATCAACGAGCTGAACCAGCTTGATTTTGCTTTTGTGGAGTTGATGAAACGCAGCCCCATGTTCCCGCTGCTGCCGCATTATCCGCAAGGCGATGAGATCGAGATATTCGGCAAACTCGTTTCGCATACACTTGTGGCAGGCACGGCTTACACTCGTGAAAGCGGCGAAGCCGAGTTGCAAAAAGGCATTGCCAGTTTGATCGCCTATGGTTCGCTTTTCTTGGCCAATCCCGATCTGCCGCGCCGTTTTGAGCAAAACGGCGCGCTCAATGCCCCGGACCGCCCCCCCTGTTTGGCGGCGGCGAGCATGGCTATATTGACTATCCATTTCTTCCCGCCTGATCCGCCGGGCGTCAAAAACAAAACCGCCAGTGATACGCAGGCGGTTTTTCATGCGCTTCAGATTTTCAGGAGCGGGTTTTTGAAAATGCGGCGCCTGCGCTGAATTTATCGCCCGGAAAAGGCTATGCCAGCGCAATGTGCTTGATGGCGGGCGGAAACGCAGACATTCCGGCGAGCGCGTAGGCCCAGGCGCTTGCAGGAAGACCCCGGGGTGGGGTTGGCATAATAAAAAAGGAGCAAATTCAAGGCCATGAAAACGGGCGACTGCGCAAGTTCCACTAGGACCTCATGCTATGAATAGAGGAGCTAAATAGGGCCTTCAGCCTGCTTCGCCCACTGGCTGCGTTTTGCGCCATCCCGATTCGCCCTGCGCGTTCTTCAGGTTCTGGGAAAAGGGCGCGCCGGAGGCGGTATATTCGCTATTGGAAAATGAATAGGTGGCGGGAGAGTTCATGCGCGAAAACGGCGGGCACGGCCAGGAAAATTTGATGAGGCATGGATGGGTGGAAAGCCGGATTGGAATGAGCGCGCAGGCCGTTTCGCCCGAGGCGAAAATAGCATTTGCAAGCCGCCTTTGTGATTTGAAGCCATGATTTGACGGCGCTGCGCGCATAGCCTTTATCTGCCATTCACGTTGATAATGAAATGACGGTGCCGGCGCGCGAGATTTTGATGCTGAAAACTGAGATTTATCCATGACATTACCCGCCCTGGCTCTGCAAGACGTGCGCAAGCGCTTTGGCGCCAGCGAAATCATTGGCGGCGTGAGCCTGGCGGTGCAGCCGGGCGAGCGCGTGGCGGTGATTGGGCCTAATGGCGCGGGCAAGTCCACGCTGTTTGATCTGATCAGCGGGCGCACGCGCCCTGATGGCGGGCAAATCTGGCTGCACGGGGCGCGCGTGGATGGCAAACGGCCTTTTGAAATCAACCGCATGGGCCTGTCGCGCAGTTTTCAGGTCTCGCGCGTGTTTGGCGGCCTGAGCGTGCAGGACAACCTGCGCTGCGCCGCACTGTGGGCGCTGGGCTACCGCTACAGCCTGCTGCGCTGGCTGGGCCGCTTGCGCGATGTGAACCAGCGCGCCGATGAGCTGCTGGAGCGCACGCGCCTGGCGCACCGCCGCCACGCGCTGGCGGCGCACCTGGCGTATGCGGAGCAGCGGGCGCTGGAAATCGGCATCACGCTGGCTGGCGGCGCGCGCGTGGTGTTGCTGGACGAGCCGACAGCGGGCATGAACGCGGATGAGACGGCGCATTTCATCGGCCTCATCCGCGAGCTGACGGCCGGGCGCACGCTGCTGATGGTGGAGCACGACATGGGCGTGGTTTTCAGCCTGGCAGACCGCATCGCCGTGCTGGCGCAAGGGCGCTTGCTGGCGTTTGACACGCCCGAGGCCGTGCGCGCCGATGAACGCGTGAAAGCGGTTTACCTGGGCGATGAAGCCGGTTTGGCGGATGCACCGGATTCGCTTCAGGCCGCCGCCCATGCGGGAGGGCGGGCATGACGCTGCTTGTGCGCGACTTGCGCGCCTGCTACGGCAAAAGCGAAGTGCTGCACGGCGTGCGGCTGGAAGTGGCGCCGGGCGAAATCGTGGCGCTGCTGGGGCGCAATGGCGCGGGGCGCTCCACTTGCGCCAAGGCCATCATGGGGCTGCTGCCCGCCAGCGGAAGCGTGAGCTGGCGCGGCCAGCCGCTGCTGGGGCGGCCTGCGCATGAAATCGCCCGCCTGGGGCTGGGTTATGTGCCCGAAAGCCGCGATGTCTTTCCGCGCCTGACCGTGCGCCAGAACCTGCTGCTGGGCGAAAAACAGGGTGCGAAACAAGGCGCGAATCAGGGGGCGACCGGGCGCGCGCCCTGGCGCATGCAAGACATGTTCGAGCTGTTCGCGCCGCTCAAGGCACGCGAGCGCACCGAAGCGGGCGTGCTCTCCGGCGGCGAGCAGCAAATGCTCACGCTCTGCCGCACGCTCATGGGCAACCCCGATTTGCTGCTGGTGGATGAACCCACGGAAGGGCTGTCGCCCCTGATGGCCCAGCAGGTGGGCCGCTGCCTGCAAATGCTGCAAGCGCGGGGCCTGGGCATCTTGCTCATCGAGCAAAAGCTCTCCATCGCGCTGCGCATTGCCACCCGTGCGCTGGTGATGGGGCAGGGCCGCATCGTCTTTGAAGGCACGCCGCAGGCGCTGCGCGCCGATGAAAAAACCTGGCGCGAGTGGCTTCAGATATGACGGGCGGCGCGCTCGGGCAGCTGCTTGGGCGCTTGCTGGATTCGATGGCGCGCTTTTCAGCTTTCACCGGGCTGCCTGCGCTTGTAAAAGCGCAAGGCGAGACGCGCCTGCCGCACGCGAACGCCTGCTTCATGCGGCTGTTTGTTTCGCATTCCGCAAGCATCAGCTTGGCGCGGCTATGGCATGGGCCAATGTAACTAGGCGATACTTAACGATACGTCATGTTCGTATCAACGCATTGGCACCAACTCACTCTGGGGAAACACCGCATGGCTGCGCTGCTGAAATTCGTGATGGCCACGGCCTGCGCCGTGGCGTGGGGCGCTGTTCCGCTGGCCGCCTGCGCGCAAGAGGCGCTGGAGGTGGTCCAGATCGTGCCGCTCAGCGGCCCCCTGGCGCAGGCGGGCCGCGAAATCAACGCCATGACCCGCGCCACGCTGGACGACTACAACCGGAACGCCAAGGGCGGCGTGCGCATCGAGCTGAAATCGCTGGATGACGGCTACAGCGCCGTCAAGGCCACGCAAGCCGCCTCGTCCGCAGTGTCCAGCGCGCAAGCTTTTTTGTCGTGCTTTGGCTCCCCCAGCTGCCTGGCGCAGCAGCAAATCTGCGCCAAGGCCAAAGTGCCCCTGCTTGGCCCCGTGGCCGGTTCGTCCGCCCTGCGCGGCAAACAGGCCTGGTACACCTACGCCGTGCGCGCCCCGGCCAGCAGCGAGCTGTTGCGGCTGCTGGGCTTCATCAACGCCACCGGCCTCAAAAGCGTGGGCGTGTTCATTCAGGAAGACGGTTTTGGCATCGACTACGCCAGCGAGCTGGACAAGCTGCGCGACCGCTTTCCGGACCTGCGCTTCGTGCCCCGCCGCTTCAACGCCAGCTTGCCGGACTACCGCCGCGCCGCCGAGGAGCTGATGGCCTCCCGCCCTGACGCGCTGCTGCTGCTGGCCGACAGCCAGCAATCGGCCGCCTTGCTGGATGCCTGGCGCGCCAAGGCCGCCCTGCCGCTGGTGCTGAACCTGGCCGCGCAGGCCGACGCCCAGTACGCCGACCGCGTAAAAGGCCACATGGGCATGGCCGCCTTCGTCACCGTCACCCCCAGCCCGTGGGGCAGCCGCCTGCCCGCCCAGCAGGACTACCAGCGCATCGCCAAGGCGGCGGGCCTCAAGCCCTCTTACCTCAGCTTTGAAAGCTACCTGAACGCCCGCCTGCTGATTGAAGCCGTGAAAAACGGGCAGGTGAAAAACAAGACCGACCTCTCGCGCTGGCTGGATGCTGCCGCCAACATTGACCTGGGCACCGGCTACGGCCTGAACTACAAGGGCGAGCGCCAGGGCGCCAGCCACACCGATCTGGCCGTGCTGACGCCGGAAGGCAAATTCCGGCATTGACGCCAGCGGGCGGATTCGCGCCCGCCCAAGGCCTGCCGGGCTGGAAAAGCGCGGCAAGCAGGCCGCTGAAGCGCTGAAAACCTGTTCAGAAAGCCTGAGTGGAAAAGAGCCTGCGCCTTGGCAATGTCCGTCAGAAAATACCCAAAACAGGAGCAAATTCAAGGGGTCTTGAATGCCTTTCTGCGCAGTTTCTTCTAGGACCTCATGCTATGGATAGAGGAGCTAAATCAGGCCAGGCTTTGCGTGAGCCTGGCCCTGCGCATGGACTGTTTTTCTGCCCATTTCCCCGCCCATCGCTCCCCGCCAGCGCTCGCGGGCAGGCTGGCCAGAGCGGCGGCTTCGCCCGCCTTGCCACAATCGCCGCATGGCACAGCAAGAAACCCGCACTTTTCGCAAACACTGGCTCTACACCGCCACGGCTCCCGGCGGGCGGCGCGCGCAGGGCGTGGTGCAGGCCAGCGACGCGCGGCAGGCGCTGGAAGTGATCGGGCGCGAATTTCCGCAGCTGGGCAACGTGCGCATCCTGAACATGGCCAGCGACTTGCTGCCGCTGGAAGAAGCGGCGCGGCAGCGCTTTGGCGTGCCGCCCGATGAAGTCACGCCGCAGCAATGGGCAGACCTGGCGGCCAGCCTGGTGGCGGAGATGGAGCAGCAAGGTTTGAGCCTCGCCCAGGGCTTGCGCCAGACGGCGGCGCGGCATCGCCCCCTGCTGCTGGGGCTGGGCGTGGCGCTGGCGCTGGCGCTGTACCGCCAGTGGCCCTGGTGGGTGGCGCTGCTGGCGGCGCTGGGCATGGCGGCGCCGTTTGCCGCCTGCGCGCTGGCGTGGCGTCATGTCTTGCAGCACCGGCAGGGGCTGTGCGCCGCGCTGGCGGGCGACGCGGTGGGCTTGCGGGAGAGCCTTCAGGCGCTCACGGATGCGGCGCTGAGCCGGCCGTGGGCGCCCGGCCTGCGTGAAATGGCCTGGGAGCTGGCTTTTTACAGCGCTTGCATGACCGCGCGCTATCAGGGCGTGGCCGCTGCGCGCGCCGAGCTGCTGGCGCACCCTTGCCGCCCGGAGGCTGGGGCCGGCGGGGCCGATGCGGCCAGCCGTCAGCCGCTGGGCATTTTTGAATACCTGCTGCCCGCGCGCGCGGGTGATTTCGCCACGGCCGCCGCCGTGCTGGAGGGCATGCTGGCTGCCGCGCCGGACCGGCCCGAATGGCTGATGGACCTGGCCATCACGCGCGAGCGCCTGGGGCAGTTTGACGAAGCCCGGCGGCTGCTGGCGCGGGTGAATACGCAAGAGCTGCCCCCTTTCATCGCCATGTACGAGCAGGGCATACGCGGCCTGCTGGCGCTCGATGACGCGCGGCATGCCGACTTCGGCCAGGCCGTGGCGCTGCTGACCGCCGCCTGCCGCACCGCGCTGGAGTGGACGCAGCGCAACCCCGTGTTCTGGTGGTCTGCCATTTCTTTTGCCTGCGAGCTGTCGCTGGCGCTGGCGCGCAATGGCCAGCCGCAGGCCGCGCGCCGGGCGCTGACCACCGTGCGGCGGCTGGCGCCGCAGTGCGTGGATGCGCGCCGGCTGGAAATCATCCGCGCTGAAGTGGAGCCAGCCTTGCCGCCTGCACCTGCCGCCGGAGCCGCCGCATGAGCGCCGCCGTCCAGGCTGGCGTGCAGCTGCGCGCGCGCGACGTGCCCCCCCGCGCCGCCTGGGCGCTGGAGCAGGCGGGCGTGCACCCGCTGCTGGCGCGCCTGCTGGCCGCGCGCGGCGTGCGCCGGGCGGCCGAGCTGGACCCGGCCCTCTCGCGCCTGCTGCCGCCTGTCGGCCCTGAAAGCGGCGGCAGTCCTGAAAGCGGCGGCGGCCTCAAAGGCGCGCCCGAAGCCGCCCGCCTGCTGGCCGACGCCATGGCCGCGCGCAAGCGCATTTGCTTTGTGGCCGATTACGACTGCGACGGCGCCACCGCCTGTGCCGTGGGCGTGCGCGGCCTGCGCATGCTGGGCGCGGCGCACGTGGACTACCTGGTGCCCGACCGCGTGTGCGACGGCTACGGCCTCACGCCCCCCATCGCGCGCCGCGTGGCCGAACGCGGGGCCGACGTGCTGCTCACCGTGGACAACGGCATCGCCAGCGTGGAAGGCGTGCAGGCCGCGCGGGAGCTGGGCCTGCAAGTGCTCGTCACCGACCACCACCTGCCCGGCCCTGCGCTGCCGGCGGCCCATGTCATCGTCAATCCCAACCAGCCCGGCTGCGGCTTTGCCAGCAAAAGCATGGCGGGCGTGGGCGTCATGTTTTACGTGCTGCTGGCCTTGCGCGCCGAGCTGCGCGCGCGCGGCGCCTTCACCGCCGCCAGCCAGCCCCGGCTGGATGCGCTGCTGCCCCTCATCGCCCTGGGCACCGTGGCCGATGTGGTGCGGCTGGACGAAAACAACCGCCGCCTCGTCGCCCAGGGCCTGCGCCGCATTCGCGCCGGGCACATGCAGCCGGGCCTGGCCGCGCTGTTTGAGGCATCGGGCCGCCCGTGGGCCAAAGCCAGCGCCGCCGATTTCGGCTTTGCCCTGGGGCCGCGCATCAACGCCGCCGGCCGCCTGGCCGACATGACGATTGGCATCGAGCTGCTGCTCACCGACGACGCAGCCCGCGCCCGGGAGCTGGCCGCGCGGCTGGACGCCATCAACCGCGAGCGCCGCGAAATCGAAAACGGCATGCGCGAGCAGGCCCTGCTGCACGTGGAAAACCTGTTTGACGGCGACGCCGCCCTGCCGGTGGCCCTGAGCGTGCATGACGACAGCTTTCACGAAGGCGTGATCGGCATCGTCGCCTCGCGCCTGAAAGACAAATGGCGCCGCCCCGCCTTCGTCTTTGCCGCCAGCGGCGCGCCCGGCAAAGAAGGCGAACTCAAGGGATCGGGCCGCTCCATCCCCGGCTTTCACCTGCGCGACGCGCTCGATCTGGTGGCCAAGCGCAGCCCCGGCACGCTGCTCAAATTTGGCGGCCACGCCATGGCGGCGGGCTGCACCATCGCGCGCGGCCAGTTCGACGCCTTTCGCCGCGCCTTCGAGCAAGTGGCCGCCGAAGAGCTGGACGCCGCCGCCCTCAGCTGCTGCATGGAAACCGACGGCTCCCTGCCTGCCCAATACCGCTGCCCGGACGTGGCCGAAGCCCTTCAAGCCGAAGTCTGGGGGCAGGGCTTTCCCGCGCCGCTTTTCTGCGACGAAGTGCAAGTCATCAGCCAGCGCCTGGTCGGCGGCGAAAAGCACCTGTCGCTCAAACTGCGCCACGCGGGCGAGGCGGTGGACGCCATCTGGTTCAACCACACCGGCCCCCTGCCCGAGCGCCCGCGCCTGGCCTACCGGCTGGATGTGGACGAATGGCAGGGCCAGCGCCGCGTGCGCTTCATCGTGGAAGCCGCCGAAGGCGAAAGCCTGGAATAGCCGCGCCCCGCACGGATTGGGCGGCCTCGTTTCGCTCCTTTATTCAGAGCATGAGGTCCCAGAGACTGTTCTCAAAGAGAGAATTTGCGGCAAAAGATCGTCATGTATCCAAGTGGCATGACCGGTGAACAGACCGTCGATAGCGCGCACCACCCAAGGGCTACCCGCCCTGGAAACAGGTCTACAGCACCTCTGCCCGCTGGTGCGGCTGCGTCAGCAAGCGCCAAGCCCAGCGCGGATATGACGCAGGCAAAAGAGTCAAGGGGCGCAAGCGCCACATAGCCGTAGACACAATGGGGCGGCTGCTGGCCGTAGTGGTGCACTCAGCAGGCATTCAGAGCCGAGTGGGTGTCAGGGCTTTGCTGGCGAGGCCGTTCTTGCGCTTTGAGTGCCTCAAGACTGTTTTTGTGGATGGCGGCTACTCGGGCCGTCTGATCAATTGGGCGCTGAGCTTGTTTGGCTGGAACATGCAGGAGATCAAGCCAAATTCCGCGCCCACCGGGGCTGGAACCCTTGCGAGACCAGGCGTCTCCGCAGTCAGAAGCAAAGCGGAGACAGCATGGATGTCAAAAAAGCGGATGGGTGCAAATGCATTCCGCATGCGCACCCATCCGCTTTTTTGAAGAATCAGGCGTCAGCGCCCGCCCGCTGCACCGGACGCGCTGCCTTCTGGGCAAGATGTCTGCGTGTACACACCCCAGGCGAGGCGCTCGCCCTTGGCCAGCTGCTTGTCGCTGGCAAACACAGCCACTTCCAGATCACACGCCTGCTTGGCGCTGCGCTGCACGCGCAAATGGCTGACAGGCGTGCCGTCAAGCTGGCAGGCTGGCTGGCCCACCAGCTTCAGCAGATGGCCCGTGCCATCTGCTTGTTCTTGTACTTGCATGGCATGGGCCGCCGCGCCACAAGGCAGCCAGATCAGGCTTTGCGTCTGTAAGGTCAGATTGCCTGCTGACTCCAGCGCGCGGCTCACCGGCTCCCACTCGCCTTGAAGGGCGGCGGGCAGGCTTTCAGCGGCTGCAGGCGCGGTTTGCACAGGCGCGGCTTGGGGCGGGCTGGCGTCCGCATCTGCCGCCGCCCAGGTTCCCTGCGCCAGCGCTGCGGCCAGCAAGCCCATGACGGCAGGCCACAGCAGGCGGCGCGCTTTCATTTGAAAAGCCCTTCGGGCGCGTGGTGCCGCCCAGCCCAGTCTTCCCAGGCCACATCGCTGGGGCCAACGGCAATGTCAATCAGCTTCCAAGCCTGGCCGTCGCGGCGCAGCAGCGCCACGCATAAATCGGACATGGCGCCCGCTTGAGCCGCTTTATGCAGGGCGGTGCCCGCATAGTCAAAGCGCTTGCCTGCGGCATCGCGCAGGCGTGCCTGCATGAAGGCCCAGTCGCCGTCGTAGCGGATGTTTTCTGGCGCCAGCTTCAGCTGATCCGCATCCAGCTTGAGTGATTGTGCGGCCGCCTGAATGGCGATGGCGGTGATGGCATCGTCATCCGCTTTGTGCACGCTGGGAGCGCCCGCTCCTGCGGCAGGCATGATGGACAAGACCAGCGGCAAGGCCAGCCACTTCACGGGAAATTTCATGTTTTCACTCCGGTTGTTTGAAACGGGGCATTTCAGCATTGCCAACGAATGGCGCTGCAACAGAACGTTGAATGCGCCTTGAGGCGCGCCGCCGCCCTACGAAAAACCCCTGCCCACTGAACCATGGGCAGGGGCCGTTGCGGGCCACGCCAGAAAGCGGCGCGACGCCGCTCTGCTTTGCTGCCGATCAATTCGGCGGCGTCAGGATGGCGGAGAGGTGGTTGTGCCACCAGTTGCTGGTGTCGTAAGTAATGCGCTGGCTGCCATCCGCATTGCGGTTGTTGGAACCAATCAGCGTGACCTTGCCGTTTTCATTCGACGCCACGATTTCCGTGTGCGAAACGCCATTGCGTTCCATGATGACCACGTCGCCCGGCTTGGCGTTGGCCAGCGACACCGGCTGCCAGCCCTTGCGGCGCAGCGTGACATCCAGCTGGCGCACGGCGTCGGTGTGCTCGCCTGCCGACAGCAGGCCGTTTTTCTGCAATACCGCCGAGACGAAATTGGCGCAGCAGACGTTGTTGGGCACATTGGGATTCATCGGCAGCGCGCCGCTGCGCTTGAGTTCGGAGGCGTTGCGGCCTTCAAAGCTCTTGGCGATGGCTGCCGTGTTGGCGCCTTTCCCGTTGCCTGCTGGCGTGGGCGTGGAAGTGCCTTGCGTGCCTTGCGCACCGCCAGTCCCGCCAGCTCCCCCCGTTCTGCCTGCGCCTTGCGCGCCGGAAGGCAGGTTGATCTTTTGATTGGGATAAATCAGGTCAGGGTTGGCGATTTGCGGATTGGCCGCAATCAGGCTCTTGAGCGAAACGCCATGCGAGCGCGCGATATCCCACAAGGTATCGCCCTTCTTCACGGTATAGGAGCCGCCTGCGGCCTTGGCGGGCTGGCCGCCGCCCGTGCTGGGCGCTGCAGGAGAAGGCTGCTGGCTTTGCGCGCCGCCAGTGCCTGTTGGCTTCTGGTTGCCAAACATCTGCGCTTCTTCATTGCGCCGGCGCGTCAGGCCGGGCAGCACGCGCCCGCCACCATGATTCCACTTCGCAAATTCAGCCTGCGCTCCTGCGTAATCACCTGCATTGAGTTTTTGCAGCAAAGTTGATTTTTGAAGCGCACCCGCACCACAGTTAAAAGTAAAGCTCACCAGTGCGTCGAACTGGCCTTGTGTCAGCGGCACCTTCACAGCCTTGCGCACGGCGTTCTCAGCCGTGCCCAGGTCCTTGCGTAGCAGCTCGGTCGCCTGTGCTTCGGTAATAGTCTGGCCTTCACGCACATCGCTGCCCGTATGACCGTAGCCGATGGTCAGAATGCCCACAGGATCACGATAAGCCTGGGTGTACAGGCCCTCGTATTTCTTGACCATATCCAGCCCCGCCTGGCTCATGCTCATGCCAGAAGGCTGCGAGCCGCCCGCGCCAGAAGCTGCTGCTGTCTGCTGCGTGCCTGCGGTCTGGTTTGCCGCGCCGCCGCCAGCAGCGCCTGCGCCGCCCGGCAAATTAATGGTGTCGCCAGCAAAAATCAAATCAGGATTGCTAATCTGCGGATTGGCCGCCAAAAGCGCCTGAAGCGAAACGCCATTGCGCGCGGCAATGGCCGAAAGCGTATCGCCCTGCTGGACTGAAACGGAGCCTCCGGCAGCGCTTGTGCGCGCAGCGTTGGCATGGGAAGAAAAATTGACAGCGGTCATGTTGAGTCCTTTCCTTTGACCAGGGTTGCTACCTGTGCCACATATCCCAAAAGGCTGGCAGACGCATTCATTGTCGGTATCTGTATTTGAAAAAGATAGCTGGGGCGATTACCCTGGGAAAAGCATTTAGAAAACGTGTCACCATGTAACGCAATAATCCTTCCAAATATTTATTTTTTCTGTTTGTCTACATGTACTTGCGATGACGGTTGGCATTCTTGTTTCGATAATTTTTGTTCCGGAAAAATACATATAGAAACACAAGCCAGGACGCTTGTGCAGAACGAATCCCCTTTCATTGGGAGAAGTCACACAAATAGCAATGTAAACGTAAAAAAGTGTTCTGATGGTAAAAATATTTTTCCATTTCATCTGCGTCGTGCAATATTGATTTGCAATTTTTCTTGACGGCCCGCAATAAAGGTGTTCCATGAAAAGCTTTTTCGGCTCATGCCTGAACCCGCTCGCGGCCCAGCCTCAGGTGCATAAAAACGGGTCAGGTCGGAATACGAAGCACAGGTGGTTAGTCGTGGCTTCTCAATGCGATGCCCCCTTCAAGCTTGAGGCACAAGCGGGAGGTTGTGTTTGTCGGCAGAGTAAGGGCGATGGAAGTTGTCGCGCTGCATCCCACGGCGCCAGCTCATCAATGCAGTGGTCTGAAGCGTAATAGCGATACGCATAGGCCCACTGTCTGAATAAAAGGCCCACTGTCTGAATAAAGTCTGGATGAGCCGCCCGGCCATTGCCATGGGTTCTGGGCGTGTAGGGCTTGGTGCGAAAGCGCTTGTGATCCTCAGGCGCTGCAGCAGCCTGGTAAAGCGCCGTGACTGGCAAGCTGTGCCATTGCCAGCTCATCACCGGCTCAACGCATGCCTCCAGGCTTGTCGTAGTGCAGCGCTGCCAGCAGGTGCTGACAGGCGTTCCTGGCCATCTCACGGAAGGCGCCGGGCTGAAGCTCACGGAAACACACGCTTTGTGGATGTCCATTCAGGAAGTCCTGACGTGGATGGTTTGGATTGTTCATGTGTGCCAATGTGGCGGAAGGAAGCGATCGTGCGGGGAGCGGGGCAGGAATGAAGCAGATTTCGGGCGCGCAGGCCGCCGCGCCTTGCCAAAAGAAGAAAATCCGCGCCCATGACTGAAAACCACACTGCCAACCCAACGCCCGCCCTGGCTTTTTCAGACCAGAACCTCGTCTGGCTGGACTGCGAAATGAGCGGTCTGGACCCCGAACGCGAGCGCCTGCTGGAAATCGCCATCGTCATCACCGACCCGCAGCTGCAAACCCGCGTGGAAGGCCCCGTGCTGGTCATCCACCAAAGCGACGAGCTGCTGGCCGGCATGGACGCCTGGAACCGGGGCACGCATGGCCGCAGCGGGCTGACGGACAAAGTCCGCGCCTCCACCCTCACCGAAGGCGAAGCCGAGCAGCAGCTCATCGCCTTCATCTCGCGCTACGTCTCCAAGGGCGTGGCGCCCATGTGCGGCAACACCATTGGGCAAGACAGGCGCTTTCTCGTCAAATACATGCCCCGGCTGGAATCGTTTTTCCACTACCGCAATATTGACGTGAGCACCCTCAAGGAACTGGCCCGCCGCTGGAAGCCCGAGGTTGCGGACGCCTTCCAAAAACGCCAGGCCCACACCGCGCTGGCCGACGTGCACGAATCCATCGACGAGCTGCTGCATTACCGCGAACATTTCATTCGCATTTGAAAACCCGTTCACAGGCGCTTTTTCCGGAAAAGCGCTTTTTTGTTTGAAAGCGGATTCCGGCGGCGTATTTCAGCGCGGATTTGGGCTTTTGTCCTCTTGCGGCCTTTCATTCTTTGCCGGGCCATTCCGCTCCGCAGCCTTCGCGGCCTGGCCCAAAGCATGGTTCCGCCAGGAAGCATCAAAAGCAGGAGCAAATTGAATAGGGCTAAAAACGGTTTCTGCGCACGTTTCACTAGGACATCATGCTCCTTTTTAAGGAGCGGAATCAGCCTTTTTTCCACATGGAAGGTGGAGCCAAATGCAGCCAGGTTTTCCCAAGCTGATGACCGCAATACATGATGTGCAGAGCGCGCTTGTTTCAAGCCATAAAAAAGGCCGTCCAAGCAGGTCTCGGACGGCCTTTCTTGCAGGATTTCCAAACGAAATCGAAAAGCTTCCCCGTCGCCCGCTTCAAACGGTTCCAAATCAAAAACTTTCACCTGTTCGCAAATCTTTTTCATGATTATTGGGCATGGTTTTCGAACCAGCGATGGCGGCGCGGGCGGCGGCAAAGGATAGGGCAAAGGCTGTTCAACATCAAAAAAAGGAGCGAATTTCAGCCGGCGTAATGCCTTGATGTCCTGGTGCAGTCAGGAAACCTTGCTATGAATGCAGGAGCGAAAAAATCGCTGGCGGGGCAGGGCAGGGCGCTTTCAGGCTGTTTGCGCGGGTTTCTTGAGCGCGCCCAGCAGCACGGCGCTCAAGACTGTTCCGGCGGCAATCGCTGCCAGATACAGGCCCAGATGGGTGACGGCATTGGGGATGGGCAGCACGAAGGCGCCGCCGTGGGGCACGCGCAATTCGCACCCGGCGAGCATGGAAACCGCGCCGGTGAGGGCCGAGCCTGCGGCCAGGGCGGGGATGACGCGCAGCGGGTCTTTGGCGGCGAAGGGAATGGCGCCTTCGGTGATGAAGGCCAGGCCCATGACGGCGGCGGCTTTGGCGCCATCGCGCTCTTCGGCGCTGAAGCGGCTTTTGAACAGCCAGGCGGCCAGGGCGATGGCCAGCGGCGGCGTCATGCCGGCGGCCATGACGGCGGCCATGGGCGAATAGACCTCGCTGGCGATCAGGCCGGTGCCGAAGGTGTAGGCGGCCTTGTTGATGGGGCCGCCCATGTCGATGGCCATCATGCCGCCCAGCAGCAGGCCCAGCAGCAAGGCGCTGCTGCCTTGCAGGCCCTTGAGCCACTGGGTGAGCGCGGCCAGCAGCGCGGCCACGGGCTGGCCGATCACGTAATACATGAGCAAGCCGGTGATGAGCGTGCCCAGCAGCGGGAGGATGAGCACGGGCTTGAGGCCGTCCAGGTTGCGGCCGAGCCGGATTTTTTCGTTCAGCCACTTGACGGCGTAGCCCGCGATGAAGCCGGAGGCCAGGCCGCCCAGAAAGCCCGCGCCGATGCTGTTTGCAATCATCCCGCCGGCCATGCCGGGCGTGATGCCGGGGCGGTCGGCCACGGAGTAGGCGATGTAGCCCGAGAGCACGGGAATCATGAGCGCGAAGGTGGCGCTTTTGCCAATGGAAAACAGCGTCCAGCCCAGCGTGCCCTGGTGCGCGTCGTCATACACGTAAATGCCGCCCAGCGCGAAGCCCAGCGCAATGAGCAGCCCGCCGGTCACCACAAAAGGCAGCATGAAGGACACGCCCGTCATCAGGTGCTTGTAGGCCCCGGTGCGCTCTTTTTTGGCGGCGGGGGCGGCTTCTTTTGGGGCGGATGGGGCCGCGCCGTGCGGCTGCGCTTCGGCCAGCGCCTGGCGGATCAGGCCTTGGCCGTTTTTGATGGCCGCCTTGGTGCCGCTGGCAAAAAGGCGCTTGCCTGCAAAGCGGCTGGCGTCCACTTGCGTGTCGGCGGCGATGATGACCAGATCAGCCGCCGCAATGTCGTCAGGCGAAAGGGTGTTTTGCGCGCCGACCGAGCCTTGCGTTTCCACCTTCATCTGGCAGCCCAGCGCGGCGGCGGCGGCCTTCAGCCCTTCTTCGGCCATGAAGGTGTGGGCAATGCCCGTGGGGCAGGAGGTGACGGCAACCACTTTGAGCGCCTGCCAGTTTTCTGCGCCTGGCCGTTCAGCCTCTTTGGGGCCGCCTGCCCCCGTGGCCTCCGTGACATCAGCGCGGGCCGCCATCAAACCGGGCGAACCGGCGGGCGAACCGGCGCCTGCTTGCTGCAAGCACTGGCGCAGCACGCCCGCCGCATCGGCCAGCACGGCGGCCAGCGTGACCACGTGCGCGGCCTTGCCCGCCAGCCGCTGCGCGGGCGCTTCGCCCACGCACAGCACCAGCGGCGCGGCGGCCAGTTCTTCGGGCGCAAGAGGGTCTTGCGCGCCGCTTTCCAGCAGGGTTTCGATGCGCAAGGGCAGCTGCATGGCGCGGGCGGCCTCGCGCAGCGCCTCGCGCGCCAGCAGCGAATGCGTGGCGCGGGCGGGCGTGTTGATGATGACCAGCAGGGAAGAAGGCATGGCTTGCGGCTCCGGCAAGGTGATTACAGGTTGAAATGAGACATCAAATCGCGGCGCAAATCTTCATAGCACGCCGCCAGCCAGGGCACAAAGCCATCGGCCAGCGCAAAAGCGCTGCCATCGCGCATGCACCACACCACCGGCGGCTCCGCCTGGGCGGCAGACACATCAAAGGCCAGCGCGTCGCCCCCGTCCTGCCAAAAGGGCAGCAGGCCCAGCGCCAGATGGCCGCGCTCTTGCGCCTGGCGCAGCAGGCTCTCCAGGCTCAAATGCGGCTCTGGCGCATTGGCCCAGCGAAAACCCTCGCCCACGGCCCGCATTTGCGCCGCGTGCAGGGTTTGAAATTCAATGAAGCTGGGCGGAAAAACCACGCTGAATTCTTTTTCCAGCCGTTCAAAATCCGCCCGCGTGGGCAAGCCCCAGTCGGGCGAAAAATCGCCGCAGAAATCGGGGTAGAGGGATTGGAGGTCGGTGAGGGTCATGAATCAGGCCAATTCAGTTGAATAAATCATGCTTTCGATATTCTTATGGCATGAAAGCATGAGGCATAAATCATGATAATCAAATCTCATCATGAAAATCGTGTTCTCTGGCATATTATTTTGCAAAACAGGGAAGCAGGCGCTGGCAGATTATCAAATTGCCTTGCTTCCATGAATCGGTTTTCAGGGCCGCGTGCATGCGCTGATTCATGGCCGAGCCGTTTCAATCATTTCGGATATTTCCACTTTATTTTCAAGCGCGGATATTGTTTGGCGTTCCATTGAATCCGCTCCAGCCAGGCCCAGTTTCGCCGTCGCAAACGCCACGCCATACCGGAGCGCCTCTTGCCAGCCCAGCCCCGCGTGGCGGGCGGCCAGCAGGCCGGCCACTTGCGCGTCGCCCGCGCCGACGGTGCTGAGAACCTGTCCGGAGTCTGGCCGTGGTTGCACGGGCAAGGGCGCGGCCAGCCAGGCGCCTTCGGGGCTGCTCATGAAAGCGCCTTGCTCGCCCAGGGAGACGACGACGGTTTCCACGCCCTGGGCGTGCAGGCCGCGCGCGGCTTCGCGTAAATCGGCGCAAGTGGGCAGCGGGCGGCCCAGCAGGGTTTCCAGCTCGTGGCGGTTGGGTTTGATGAGGGCCAGCGGCACGCCGCAGGCCAGGGCCTGCTTCAGCGCCGCGCCGCTGGTGTCCAGCGCAATGCGCGCGCCGCGCTCGTGCAAAAGTTTCAGCAGCGGCGCGTAGCCTTCAGCTTGCAGGCCGGGCGGCAGGCTGCCGGCGGCCAGCGCCCACTGACCGGGTTGCGCACGCTGGCGCACGTCTTGCAGCAGGGCCTGCCAGGCGGCGGCGGGCACGGCGGGGCCGGGCAGGTTGATGTCGGTGGTGTCGCCCGTGTCGGCCGCCACGATCTTGATGTTGGTGCGCGTGCTGCCGGGCACGCGCTGGCAGGCGTCTGCGATGCCCTTGCGGGCAAACAGCGCCTCGAATGCCGCCGCGTTGTCTTGCCCCAGCAGCCCGAGCGCCACCACGGGCGCGCCCCAGTCGGCCAGGCAGCTGGCCACGTTGATGCCCTTGCCGCCCGCGTTGCGGCGCGCTTGCGTGGCCACGTTCACCGCGCCGGGGCGCAGGCTGGGCAGGCTCACGGTTTCGTCAATGGCAGGGTGGGGCGTGATGGTGAGGATGGGCAGGGGCATGGCGTTTTTCATGGCGTTTCCGGCAAGTCATTCATTTTTGAAGCGCGTGAATTCAAGGATGGATTCGCTCATGCTTCAATAGCAGGCTCTCCGCGTGGAATGTGCGACATATGGCTTTTTGCAGTGCCTGAATCCGCTCCTTTTTTTGGGGCGATTCCGCCAGCTTCCGGCGGATGGCAGGCATGGCGGGGCAGGGCTGTTTCATTTCCATGAATCAAACAGCATCAGCGCATTGAATGTGGATGCCTGTATGGGCAGGCCATATACCACGGGAGCAAGCCACAAAAAGCCCAGCAGGCCCGCTGCTGCAAAAAACCATGCCCAGCGCCGCGAAAGGCCCGCGCAGGTGGCCAGCCGGGCGCTCATGACATAACTGACGGCCAGCGCCGGAAAATAGTGGTAAATGAACATGGGCCGGTGAATGAAGAAAAAAGGCGCGAAATTCACCAGATACGCCAGCGCCAGCAAATAATCGCTTTGCGCGGGCGGGGCCGCCGGTTTGCCCATATTCGCGCCGCGCCAGGGCGAGGGCAGCAGGGCGGCCAGAAAATACAGCGCTCCCAAAGCCAGCGGCCACCAAATGGCGATATTGGCCGCCATGTAAATGCGCTCCGGCGGCTGGTTCTGGCTGCTCCACACGAAAATGCCGCGCCAGCCCCACGGCCAGGTGTACCAGGGGCTGGCATACGGGTGCCCTGAAACCTGGCTGGAATACGAAGCCATGGCGCGGTGCAGCTCCAGCGTGGCATAAGGGGTGAAAAGCCAGTCACTGCCTGCCGGATTTTCACGCCGCTCTTTCAGCCGCTGCTGCATGGGGGCAGACATATACGCATCGCCCGGCCCCGCCTTGGGCAGCAGCGCAAAATGCAGCGCATATCCGACGCCTTGCACCAGCAATATCACGGCCACAATTGCCAAAAATGCGCCTGTTTTTGCGCGCCATTGCCGCCGTATGTTTTGCCAGATTGGCCCAATGGCTGGAAAACCTTCCAGCGCCAGCGCGGCGAAAACCGGCGCGACAAAGCCCAGCCCCGTCCACTTCACGCCGCAGGCCAGCCCCAGCGCCAGCGCGCCCAGCAGCAAATGGCGCTTTTTGCCCTGCCGCCGCCAGGCCGCCATGCCGCACCAGCCCGCCAGGCCGAAAGTCAATAGCGGAATATCGTTGAGGATGAAGCGCGATTCCACCATCAGCACGGTGTCAAACGCCGCCAGCCAGCCCGCGCACAAGGCCCAGCGCCGCGCCGCGCCAAAATCCAGCGCCAGCCGCGCCACCAGAAGCGGCAATACCGTGCCGCACAGCGCCGGAAACAGGCGCATCCATAAATAAAAACCGCCCGGATAATGCAGGCCGTGCGGATGAAACGAAACCCCTTGCGGCACGCCCGCCAGCGCGCCCAGCGCCGCGTAAATGAGCTTCATGTGCGGCGGATGAATATCAAAATAATATTCCCCGCTGAAATAATACGAAGCAAACCGCCCCACCAGGCTTTCGTCAAAAGCCACTTCGGCAGGCTCGGCCAGCCGCCATAAATGCAGCAGGGCGGAAACGGCCAGCAAAAGCAGCCAGGGCCAGCGTTGCCGCCAATGCTGGCGGATGGGCTGCCCTATTTCTGTTTTCAGACTGAATGGCATTTTTAAAATCTGGCGCGGCCGCTGGACGAATATGAAACGTGTGTTTTTTTGCGCGCCTTAGCGCTTGACCTGCCTGGGCGCTTGCAGCTTGGCGGCCAGGGCGCGGACGCTGTCGGCGTCGGCGCTGTCAAGGGCCAGCTGGGCCAGCTCGGCCAGCAGGGCGCTGTCGCAGGCGCGCAGGGCGGCCTTGACGGGGGCGATGTCGCGCTGGCTCATGGAGAGTTCGCGCACGCCCAGGCCGGTGAGGATGGCCGCGCCGAGCGGGTCGCCCGCCAGGCCGCCGCACACGCCCACCCAGCAGGGGCGCCCGGCTTGCGTGGCGGCTTGCGCGCCTTGCACGGTGTGCTGAATCATGCGCAGCACGGCGGGGTGCAGGGTGTCGGCTTCGCGGGCCAGCTCGGGGTGCTGGCGGTCGATGGCGAGCACGTATTGCGTGAGGTCGTTGGTGCCGATGGAAAAGAAGTCGGCATGCAGCGCCAGTTGCCCGGCCATGACGGCCGCTGCGGGCACTTCCACCATGATGCCGATGGGCACAGCGGGCGCGTTCAGCTGCTGGCGGATGCGTTCGCATTCGGCGCGCAGCGCGCGCAGCTCGGCCAGGCTGGTGATCATGGGAAACATGATGGAAAGCGGCCCGGTTTTGGCGGCGCGGTAGATGGCGCGCAGCTGCGGCTCCAGCAAATCCGGGCGGCGCAGCATGAGGCGGCTGCCGCGTATGCCCAGGAAGGGGTTTTCTTCGTGCGGCAGGTTGAGGTAGGGCACTTGCTTGTCGCCGCCGATATCGAGCGTGCGGATGATGAGGGGGCGGCCCGCCAGCTCGCGCACCATGCCGCAGTAGGTTTCGCACTGCTCGTCTTCGCCGGGGGCGCTGTCGCGCTCCAGATAGAGAAATTCGGTGCGCATCAGGCCCACGCCTTCGGCGCCGGCGGCCAGCGCGGCGGGCACTTGTTCGGGGCGATTGACGTTGGCGGCCACTTCCACGCGTACGCCGTCTTGCGTGGCGGCCGCCTGCAGGGCCAGCCGGGCGATTTCGCGGGCGCGCGCCTGCTGCGCGTCGCGCCACTGGCGGGCGCTTTGCAAATCGGCCTCATCCAGCCCCCAATACAGGCGTGCGCCGTCGCCGTCCAGCACCACGGTTTGGCCGTCGGGCACATCGAGCAGGGCGCCGCCTGCGGCCACCACGGCGGGCAGGCCCAGCGTGCGGGCGATGATGGCGGTGTGCGAGGAAGGGCCGCCCTGCGCGGTGCACAGGCCCGCCACCTGGCGCAAATCGAGCGCGGCGGTGTCTGACGGGGTGAAGTCGGCAGCGGCGATGACGAGGTTTTCGCCGCCCTGCTCCTGCCCGCCGGGCACATCCAGCTCTGGCGCGAGCTTGCGCAGCACGCGCAGACCCGCATCGCGCAAATCGGCCGCGCGCGCGGCCAGCAGCGGGCTGCCCACGCTGGCCAGCTGGCCGGCGGCGGCTTGCACGGCTTCATGCCAGCTCCAGGCTGCGCCGTGGCCTTGCGCCATGCGCTGGCAGGCCTGGGCGATCAGGCCGGTGTTGCCCAGCAGCTCGGCCTGCGCGCGGAAGATGCCGCCTTCGGCCTTGCCAATGCGCGCGGCGGTGTCTTGCGCCAGTTGCAGCAGCTCGGCGCGGGTGGCGGCCAGGGCTTCGTCCAGCGCGTCAGCGCCTTCGGCCAGCGGGGCCGGGCGGTCGGGCACGGCGATGTCGGCGGCGCGGCGCACGCGCAGCGTGCCAATGGCCAGGCCCGGGCTGGCGCTGATGCCTTGCAGCGACGGCGGCTGGCCCGCAGGCTGCCAGGCGCTGCGGCTGGCCGCTTGCGCCTTGGCCTGGCGGGCTTTTTCGGCCTCGGCCTCTTCGGCGGCGGTCAGCCGGTTCATCACGCCTTGCAGCGCTGCCAGGGCGGCGGCGGCATCGCTGCCTTGCGCGGAAACGTGAAGGGTCTGCCCGTGGGCGATGCCCAGTTGCAGCAGGGCCATGAGGTTTTTGGCATCGCCCGCCTCCTGCCCGTTTCGCACGCGCACGCTGGCGGCAAAGCGCCGGGCCGTTTCCACCCACTGCTGGGCGGGGCGCGCGTGCAGGCCGTTGGGATAGGGCATGCGCCAGTCAAAGCCTTGCGCGTAGTCGCCGGCCGGGGCTTGGGCAGCGGCGTCAGCGGCGGCGGCCGGTGCAGCAGGCAGCTCCAGCGCGCGCAGGATGTCGCCCGCATCTGCCGTGCAGGCCAGCTTTTGCAGCGTGGCCTCGTCTTGCAGCAGGCGCGTCAGGCGCCGCAGCAGCGCCAGGTGCTCGTCAGACTGCGCGGCAATGGCGAAGATGAGCGTGGCGCGCTGCCCCGCGTTCCACTCCACGCCGCCGGGCACTTGCAGCACGGCGATGCCGGTGCGCTCGATCAGGTGCCGGTCGGCAATCTGCCCGTGCGGAATGGCCACGCCGCTGCCCAGATAGGTGTTGGCCGTCTGCTCGCGCGCCAGCAGGCTTTGCACATAGGCCGGGGCGATGCAGCCGGCAGCCACCAGCAACTGCCCCGCCTGCCGGATGGCGGCGGTCTTGTCGGCGGGCGCGGCGCCCAGTTGAACCAGTTCGGGGCGGATGAGGGCTTCGGGCATGGCGTTTTTCCTGAATGTGCTTCTGAATCTGAAGTTCTTCTGAGCGGCGCGTGTGATGGCCGCGCAGTCTAGCCGCAGGGCAGGGCGCCGGAGACATCAAAAAAAGGAGCGAATTCAGATATATCTGAATGCCGCCCAGCGCAGTTTCCACTAGGACATCATGCTATGGATAGAGGAGCGAAACAGAGGGCGGAATGGCGCACTCCGCTTCTTGCCCTTGCGCAGGCCTGGCCCCGCTTTTTTTGCCTGCGCGGCCAGCGCTGGCTGCGGGCGCTGAAGGCGGATGAACCACGCTGTGGGCATGGGCAGAACCCAAGTGGGCGCGAGGCGTTGGGCACAATGCGGATTTGTCGCTTTCCCGGGTCTTTTTTCACACTTTGGGCTGCCATGAAACGTTCTGTCTGGTTCCGTCTTTCCCTTCTTTGTTCTGCTCTGGCGCTGGCGGGGCAGGCCCATGCGCTGGCCGTGGCCAGCGTTTCGCCGCAGGGCGAGGTGTCGCGGGTGCGGCAGGTGGTGGTCAGGTTCAAGACGAATGCGGTGGCGTTTGGCGATGCCAAGCTGGCCGCGCCGTTCACGCTGGCCTGCAATGACGCCCAGGCGCAAAAGGGCGAAGGGCGCTGGACGGGCGCGCGCGAGTGGGTGTACGACTTTGAAGACGATCTGCCGCCGGGCACGCGCTGCACGCTCAAGGCGGCGGCGGGCTTCAAGGCAGCCGACGGCTCGGCGCTGGAGGGCAAGAGCAGCTACGCCTTTCACACGGGCGGCCCGATCGTTCAGGACGTGCTCCCGGGCACCTGGCGCAAGGTGGATGAAGACCAGCATTTCGTGCTGGCGCTCAACGGCGCGGCCACGCCGGAGAGCGTGCAGGCTCACGTGTGGTGCAGCGCTGAAGGCGTGGGCGAGCGCGTGCCGGTGAAGCTCATCACGGGCGCGGACCGCGCGGCGCTGCTCAAGGAGCTTGGCTGGAGCCAGCGTGATGAAAAGAAGCCGGGCACGATTTTTGTGATGCAGTGCCAGCGGCGGCTCACGCCGGAAACGAAGGTGGAGCTGGTGTACGGCAAGGGCGTGGCCACGCCCAGCGGCATACCCAACACGGTGGAGCGCCGCTTTGAATACGAGGTGCGCCCGCTGTTTCAGGCCAGCATGAGCTGCGAGCGCGAGAACGCGCAGGCCGCGTGCATGCCCCTGCGGCCGGTGACGCTGGATTTTTCGGCCAGCGCGCCGCGCCGCCTGCTCCAGCAGGCGCGGCTGACTTCGGACAAAGGCGAAATTGCGCCCGAGTTCAACGAAAAAGGCGATCCGGACGATTTGCTGGACAGCCTGAAATTTCCCGCCCCGCTGGCCGAAAGCGCCACCTACACGCTCACGCTGCCTGCCGATTTGAAGGACGACAGCGGCCGCCCGCTGGCCAACGCGGCGAGCTTTCCGCTGACGGTGCGCACTTCGCCCATGCCGCCGCTGGCCAAGTTCGCGGCGGGCACGTTCGGCATCGTCGAGCGATTTGCCGAAGGGCCGAACGGCACGCCTCTGCTGCCGGTGACGCTGCGGCGCGTGGAGCCGCAGCTGGGCGTGCAGTCCATGCAAATCAGCCGCGCGCGCTTTGAGAGCGACGCGGACATCATTGAATGGATGCGCCGGGTAGAGGAGTTTGACGACGCCTCCATCGAGCGCAAAAAGGCCGCGCAAGTGGTGCGGGGCACGCTGCCGCCGCCGCTGAAGGATTCGCCATATTCGGAGAACTATGTGGAAACGCGGGCCATCTCGCTGCTGGAAGGCCGTGCGGACGCGCAAACGCAGCCGCTGCCCGGCACGCAAGAGGGCGACACGCGGCCTTTCGAGGTGGTGGGCATTCCGCTGACCCCCGGCTTTCACGTGCTGGAAATCGCCTCGCGCCAGCTGGGCCAGGCCCTGCTGAACGAAGGCTACGGGTCGCAGCGCACCATGTATGTGCGCACCTCTGCGCTGGTGACCAACCTGGCCGTGCATTTCAAGTGGAGTCCGGAAGGCTCGCTGGCCTGGGTGACCACGCTCGATCACGGCCAGCCCGTGGCGGGCGCGCAGGTGAACGTGTCGGACTGCTACGGCAAGCCCGTGGCGCGGGCCGTGACCGACGCGCAGGGCCTGGCACGCCTGCCGGAAGTCACCCGATCCAGCCCCTGCGCGCTTGAATGGCGCGTGCCCGAAAGCACGCGCGGCTACTTCATCAGCGCGCGCAGCGGCGAAGGCAGCGGGCAGGACATGGCTTTTGTCTGGAGCAACTGGAACCGGGGCATTGAACCCTGGCGCTTCAACACGTCCACGGGCCGCGACGGCGGCGCGGCCGCCGAAGTGGCGCACACCGTGCTGGACCGCACGCTCGTGCGCGCGGGCGAAACGGTGTCGATGAAACACTACCTGCGCCAGTCCGTCAGCCCCGAAAAAGGCACGCTGGCGCTGCCGCCCGCCAACAGCATGCCGCGCACGCTGACCATCACCCACGTGGGCAGCGGGCAGGAATACACGCAGGAGCTGAACTGGCGCGACACCCCCACGGGCGGCCGCAGCGCCGCCAGCCAGTTCGCCGTGCCCAAAAACGCCAAGCTGGGCGTGTACCGCATCACGCTTGGCGCAGGCGGCGGCGATGATGACGGCAGCGGCGGCCATTCCGCCGGCTCCTTCCGCGTGGAAGAGTTCCGCCTGCCCGTGTATCGCGGCAGCGTGGCCGTGGCCGACGAAAACGCCCTGATCGCCACCGCAGACGTGCCCGTGCAGGTGCAAGTGAGCTACGTGGCTGGCGGCGCGGCGGCGCACCTGCCCGTGCAGGTGTCGGCGGCTGTCAAGGACATCGCGCCGCACTTTGGCGACTACGACAGCTTCAGCTTCACCCCGCCCGACGGGCGCCGCAGCAGCGAAACCCGCGTGGACGATGACGGCGATGACAGCGATGCGCCCAGCTCCGCCAGCCAGAAGCTCGTGGCCGACAAGCAGCCGCTCACGCTGGACGCGCAAGGCGCGGGGCGCCTGGTGCTCGCCAAGCTGCCCGCCTCCAGCCGCCCGCGCGAGCTGCTGCTGGAAGCCACCTACGCCGACCCCAATGGCGAAACCCAGACCCTGAGCCAGACGCAAACCCTGTGGCCCGCTGCCGTGGTGGCCGGCCTGCGCGCCGACAGCTGGGTTTCCGTGGACAAAAACCTGAAATTGCAGGCGCTGGCGCTCGATCTGCAAGGCAAGCCCAAGGCGGGCGCGGCCATGACCGTGCGCGCCGTGGCGCACACCACCACCACCACGCGCAAGCGGCTGGTAGGCGGCTTCTATGCCTACGACCACCACCACGAAACGCATGACCTGGGCGCGCTGTGCAGCGGCAAGACCGACGCGCGCGGCCTGCTGCACTGCGATGTGAAGCTGGCGCAGCCCGGCCGCATCGAACTGGTGGCCAGCGCGGCTGACGAAGCGGGCCGCAAGGCCGAGGCCGCGCAAAGCGTGTGGGTCACGCGCCAGGGCGAACTGTGGTTTGACGGCGAAAACAACGACCGCATGGACGTGCTGCCCGAGCAAAAACGCTACAACGCGGGCGACACCGCGCGCTTTCAGGTGCGCATGCCCTTCCGCAAGGCCACCGCGCTGGTGGCCGTGGAGCGCGAAGGCATCGTGCAGACGCAAGTGGTGCAGCTCAGCGGCGACGACCCCACCATCAGCCTGAAAGTGGGCGAAAACTGGGGGCCTAACGTCTACGTGAGCGTGCTGGCGCTGCGCGGGCGGCTGTATGAAGTGCCCTGGTACAGCTTTTTCACCTGGGGCTTCAAAAGCCCCATCCAGTGGTGGAGAGCCTTCCGCAACAAAGACGGCGATTTCGCCCCGCCCACCGCGCTGGTGGACCTGAGCAAGCCTACCTACCGCTTCGGCATGGCCGAAATCCGCGTGGGCGAGCAAAACTACCGCATGCACGTGGGCGTGGAAGCCGACAAGGCCAGCTACGCCCCGCGCGGCACGGCCCGCGTGCGCATTGAGGCCAAGCTGCCCGGCGGCCAGCCCGCCGCCCAGGCCCGGGTGGCCGTGGCCGCCGTGGACAAGGCGCTGCTTGAACTCATGCCCAACACCAGCTGGAACCTGCTGGAAGCCATGCTCCGGCGCCGCTCCTGGGACGTGGAAACGGCCACCGCGCAAATGGAAATCGTGGGCCGCCGCCACTACGGCCGCAAGGCCGCGCCCCCCGGCGGCGACGGCGCGGGCGGCGCGCCCGTGCGCGAGCTGCTCGACACCCTGCTTTTGTGGAAGCCTGACGTGGAGCTGGACGCCAACGGCCAGGCCATCGTGGACGTGCCGCTCAATGACGCGCTCACCACCTTCCAGATCGTGGCCGTGGCCGACAGCGGCGCCAACCGCTTTGGCACCGGCAAAACCAGCGTGCGCGTCACGCAGGATTTGCAAATCATCAGCGGCCTGCCGCCCCTGGTGCGCGGCGGCGATGCGTACGAAGCCGCCTTCACCCTGCGCAACACCACGGACAAGCCCATGAAAGTGCAGGTGCGGGCCGAAGCCGCCCCGCTGCAAACCGAAGCGCAAACGCTGGAAATACCCGCTGGCCAGGCGAGCGAAGCCCGCTGGCAAGTCACTGCTCCGCCGCACATGGGCGTGCCCGGCGCGCAGGAAATCACCTGGAAAATCAGCGCCAAGGATGAAAACGGCAGCGCCAGCGACGCACTGAAAGTCAGCCAGCGCGTCGTGCCCGCCGTGCCCGTGACGGTGCAGCAGGCCACCCTCGTGCAGCTTGAAAAACCCTACACCTTGCCCGTGGCCCCGCCCGCCGACGCCCTGCCGGGCCGTGGCGGGCTGCGCCTGGCCCTGCAACCGAAGCTGGCCGATGGCCTGCCCGCCATCAACGACTGGTTTGCCGCCTACCCCTACTCCTGCCTGGAGCAGCAGGTCAGCAAGGCCATCGGCATGCGCGACGAAGCGCAGTGGCGCGGCGTGGCAGCGCAAATGCCCGCCTACATGGACGGCGACGGCCTGCTCTACTACTTCCCGCCGCGCAGCGGCCAGGAAAACAAAGGCAGCCCCATCCTCACCGCGTGGATGCTGGCCGCCACCCATGAAGCCAGCCGCATCGAGCCGCAATACGCCCTGCCCGAAGACGTGCGCCAGCCCATGCTGGACGGCCTGGCCGCCTTCGTCGAAGGCCGCATCACGCGCCGCTACTGGTCGCCCCGCAAAGACCTGGACGTGCTCAAGCTCGCCGCCATCGAAGCCCTCTCGCGCTACGGCGCCGCACGGGCCGCCATGCTGGAGAGCATCACCATCGCCCCCAACCAGTGGCCCACCAGCGCCGTCATTGACTGGGTGAACGTGCTGCGCCGCGTCAAGGGCATTCCGGCCCAGCCGCAAAAGCTGGAAGAAGCCATGCAAATCCTGCGCTCGCGCCTGTCATGGCAAGGCTCGCGCCTGATCTTCAGCGCCGAAAAAGACGACGACTGGTGGTGGTTCATGGCCGGCGGCGACGTGAACACCGCCCGCCTGCTGCTCACCGTGCTGGACGACCCCGAATGGCATGACGACATGGGCCGCCTCATCAACGGCTTCATCCAGCGCCAGCAAAGCGGCGCCTGGCACACCACCACCGCCAACCTCTGGGGCAGCTTCGCCATCGAGCAATTCGCCCGCGCGCGCGAATCCGCCCCCGTCAGCGGCATCACCCGCGCCAGCCTCGGCGGCGAAAAAGCCCAGGTGGACTGGAGCGAAGTGCGCCCCGCGCCCAAGGAAGAAGGCGTGGACCACGCCAACTCCCGCCTGAGCTACTCCGGCGCGCCCGCCAGCCCCGGCCTCTACGTGAACAACACCATGCAGCTGCCCTGGCCGCAAAAAACGGGCCAGCCAGCAGGCAAGAGCGAGCTGGCCGTCACCCACGAAGGCAGCGGCAGCCCCTGGCTCACCCTGCAATCGCTGGCCGCCGTGCCCCTGAAAGCCCCCTTCGCGGCGGGCTACCAGATCAAGCGCAGCGTCACCCCCCTTGAACAGGCCGACAAGAGCCTGCCGGCGGGCCACTACTCGCGCGGCGACATCCTGCGCGTCACGCTGGAAGTCAATGCCAGCGCCGACATGACCTGGGTCGCCATCACCGACCCCGTGCCCGGCGGCGCCACCATCCTCGGCAGCGGCCTGGGGCGCGACTCGGCCATCGCCTCCAGCGGCGAAAAATCCGAAGGCTGGGGCTGGCTCGCCTACGAAGAGCGCAGCTTCGAGTCCTTCCGCGCCTACTACGAATACCTGCCCAAAGGCAAGCTGAAGATGGAATACACCGTGCGCCTGAACAACCCCGGCGTCTTCAACCTGCCCCCCACCCGCGTCGAAGCCCTCTACGCCCCCGAAATGTTCGGCGAAGCGCCCAACGCGCCGGTGCAGGTGCGGCCGTAACGGGCATCAGCGCCGCCTGAATGGAAAAATGGCGAAAAGCGGGTTGCGGACGGGTCTGCAACCCGCTTTTTTTCACTTTGTATGCCTGCATGGCTGTTTTTAAAATGGCTCGAAACAAGTTTGATTCAGGCTGGAGAAAATGATTTCTTTGAAACGCCATGAAGGCGCGCCAGTCGATATTCGAGCCTGAAGACAAAATGATTTGACGAAATGGCTTGAAAGATAATCAACCATGTCAAAAGAATACGGTGAATATGATTTTGTCTGGCTTGCCGCAGCGTATGTGGCGGCCAGCGTGGTGGAGCATGGCGCGATGCTGGCATTTACTTTTGCGCCTGCATTTGAAGGCGGCGAAAAAGCGGCGGCCTTTCCATACGTCTCTCTGCTTGCGTATTTGCGCGGCCTGGCCTGTGCGGCCTGGCTTTTGAAAAGCGCGGGGCGGGCATCGCCGGGGGCATCGCTGGGGTATCACTGGCTTTGGGCCGCATTCGGGCTGTTTGCCGATTTGATGGGCGTGGCGCTTTTTGTTTTGTTCAATGAGGCGCGGCAGCCCCATCGGCCCAAGCCGTCATCGCCAGCCTTTCACCCCGATTGCGAGAAGTGACATGCGCCAGTGGCTGAACCAGCACGGCGAGCGCCCTTTGCTCTGGCTGGCGGCGGCTTTTGTGCTTGCCGTGGTTTTGCGCAGGGTCTTTTTTCACTCAGAAACGGCGCATTGGGGGCCGCAAGCGGCTTTTGCCATCGATCACGCCTATCAGGCCGTTTGCGGCTTCTGGCTGTGGCGGTATGCCGGGCGCCATCGCTGGCTCTGGCTGGCATTGGGCGCTGCGGCGGGGCTGCCCGCCGTTTGGCTGTTTTTCGTGCTGGAGCGGGCCAGGCGTGAGCGGGGGCATGCATGACGGAAGCAGTGTCATCAAGCTCATCTATTCATAGCAATAGGTCCTAGTGGAATAAGCGCAGGGCGGCATTTCAGGCCCTTCATATTCGCTTCTGTTTTTGATGCGGCCAGGCAGGAGCAGGGCGGCCCGCAGCCTTTCTTGGCGTTCCTGGCTGCGCGCCTGCTGGCAGGGGCTGTTCAAGAGCGGGCGTAAACAGGTTTTCACCGGATGCCTTTTTTTGCGGCAGCTAGAATCCCGCGCTTGCTCTTTGTTGCCATGACAACTTTTTCACACTTTTCGCCATTGCCGACGGCCATGCGCATTGGGCCGCACGCGCTGCCCAATGCCGTGTTCGTGGCGCCGATGGCGGGGGTGACCGACCGGCCTTTCCGCCAGCTTTGCCGCCGCTTCGGGGCGGGCTACGCGGTGGCGGAGATGGTGGCGGCGCGGCCTGATTTGCGCGGCACGGCCAAGAGCCGCCTGCGCGGCCGCCATGAGGGCGAGCCTGGCCCCTTTGCGGTGCAAATCGTGGGGGCTGATGCGGCGGCCATGGCCGAGAGCGCGGCCTGGAACGTGACGCGCGGCGCGCAGGTGATTGACATCAACATGGGCTGCCCGGCGCGCAAGGTGTGCAGCCAGTGGTCGGGCAGCGCACTGATGCAGAACGAGGCGCTGGCGCTGCGCATCATCGAGGCCGTGGTGGCCGCTTGCGCGCCGCAGGGCGTGCCGGTCACGCTGAAGATGCGCACGGGCTGGAGCGCGGCGCAGCGCAACGCCGTTTCGCTGGCGCGCGCCGCCGAGGGCGCGGGCGTGCAGATGATCACGGTGCATGGCCGCACGCGCGAGCAGGGCTACGCGGGCGAGGCGGAGTACGAAACCATTGCCGCCGTCAAGGCCGCCGTGCGCGTGCCGGTGGTGGCCAATGGCGACATTGATTCGCCCGAAAAGGCCGCCGCCGTGCTGGCTGCCACGCGGGCCGACGCGGTGATGCTGGGGCGCGCCGCCTGGCGCGCGCCCTGGCTGCTGCGGCAGGTGGCGCACTACCTGGCCACGGGCCGCCAGCTGGCCGCGCCGCTCACGCTGGAAGTGCGCAGCGCGCTGCTGGATCACCTGCACGCGCACTACGCGCTGTATGGCGAGGCGGCGGGCGCGCGTTCGGCGCGCAAGCATTTGCAGCGCATGCTGGGCGGCCTGCCGGGGGGCGATGCCTTTGTGCAGTCGCTCATGCCCGAGGCCAGCGCCTTGCGGCAGTGGCAGGCGGTGGCCGACTTTCTGATGCTGCTGGCCGAGCGCCACGAGCGCCTGCCAGGCGAAGCGCCCATCAGGAGCCAGGTGGCCTGAGGGCGGCAGGCCGCAGCGGGCTGGCTGGCCGCTGCGGCGCTTTTTTCATTTTTTCTGTCATTTCCATCACACCCATGAGCCAAACCCATCTTGATGCCTGCGTGCGCGAGAGCCTGGAAGCCTATTTCCAGGACTTGCATGGCGTGGAGCCGCACAACATGTATGACATGCTGATCAAAAGCGTGGAATCGCCCCTGCTGGAAGTGGTCATGCGCCGCGCCAACAACAACCAAAGCCGCGCCGCCCAGTGGCTGGGGCTGAACCGCAACACGCTGCGCAAAAAGCTGCTGGAGCACAAGCTGCTTTGAGGAGGCCCGCCCGCGCTGCCTGCCGGGGCCGGGCCTGCCCGCGCGAGGCTGTTCGCGCGCTCGTCCGCGCATTCGCTGGCGCATTCATCAGGCGATTCATCAGGCGGTCTAGAAAGGCTTTTTTTGCTCCTCGGTTCATAGCATGAGATCCTACTGGAATCTGCGCAAACGCCGTTTTTCGCCCCTTTTATTTGCTCTCTTTTCTGAACCCGCCCAATACCTGGCCGCCCTTCGTTTTCATCCCACCCCACTGCCATGAACACCACTGCACGAAACGCCCTGATTTCCGTATCCGACAAAACCGGCATTGCCGAATTCGCCGCAGCGCTGGCCGCGCTGGGCTTTCGCCTGCTGTCCACCGGCGGCACCGCCAAGCTGCTCAAAGACGCGGGCCTGCCCGTGACCGAAGTGGCCGAAGTCACGCGCTTTCCCGAAATGCTCGATGGCCGCGTGAAAACCCTGCACCCCGCCATACACGGCGGCCTGCTGGCCCGGCGCGACACGCCCGCGCACATGGCCGCGCTGCAAGCGCACGGCATCGGCGCAATTGACCTGGCCGTCATCAACCTCTACCCCTTCGAGGCCACCGTGGCCCGCCCCGGCTGCACGCTGGCCGAGGCCATTGAAAACATCGACATCGGCGGCCCCGCCATGGTGCGCAGCGCCGCCAAGAACTGGCAAGACGTGGCCGTGCTCACCCACGCCAGCCAATACGCCGCCGTGCTGCAAGAGCTGCGCGCCAGCGGCGGCCAGCTCAGCGCCAAAACGCGCTTTGCCCTCTCCGTGGCCGCCTTCAACCGCGTGGCCCAGTACGACGCGGCCATCAGCGAATGGCTCTCCAGCGTGGACTTTGACGCCAGCCAAGGCCAGGGCGAAAGCGGCTCTGCCCCATTTGCCCAAAGCGCCCCCGTCCGCGCCCCCTTCCCCGCACAGGCCAACCCCGTCTTCATCAAACTGCAAGACCTGCGCTACGGCGAAAACCCGCACCAGCAGGCCGCCTTCTACCGCGACCTGCACCCCGCCCCCGGCACGCTCGCCACCGCGCGCCAGCTTCAGGGCAAAGAGCTGTCCTACAACAACATCGCCGACGCCGACGCCGCCTGGGAATGCGTGCGCCAGTTCACGCAAGCGGCCTGCGTCATCGTCAAACACGCCAACCCCTGCGGCGTGGCCGTGGCTCCCAGCGCGGGCCAGGCGTACGCCAAAGCCCTGCAAACCGACCCCACCAGCGCCTTCGGCGGCATCATCGCCTTCAACCGCCCGCTGGACGGCCCCGCCGCCGAACACGTGGCCCGGCAATTCGTCGAAGTGCTCATGGCCCCCGCCTTCACGCCCGAAGCCCTGGCCGTCTTCGCCGCCAAACCCAACGTGCGCCTGCTGCAAATCGAACTGCCCGCCGATACGGCCCATGCAGCCCCCGCCGCCCGCGCGCTGGAATACAAGCGCGTCGGCTCCGGCCTGCTCATCCAGACGGCCGACCAGCACCAGCTGCAAGAAACCGACCTTCAAGTCGTCACCGAAAAACGCCCCACGCCGCAGCAAATGCAAGACCTGCTCTTTGCCTGGCAAGTGGCCCAATACGTCAAAAGCAACGCCATCGTCTTCTGCAAAGATGGCATGACCGTCGGCGTCGGCGCAGGCCAGATGAGCCGCCTGGACTCGGCCCGCATCGCCAGCATCAAGGCGCAAAACGCCGGCCTGAGCCTGACCGGCGCGGCAGCCGCCAGCGACGCCTTCTTCCCGTTCCGCGACGGCCTGGACGTGCTGGCCGACGCCGGCGCGGCCTGCGTCATCCAGCCCGGCGGCTCCATCCGCGACGCCGAAGTCATCGCCGCCGCCAACGAACGCGGCATCGCCATGGTCTTCACCGGCGTGCGCCACTTCAGGCACTGAAAGCGGGCTTCAAATTTGCCCGTGGGGCGAAAAGCGCGGACTCGGATGGCCTGCGGCGTTGCAAGCGTGGCGACTCTGCCGGGCAGTCGAACGGGCAACGGCCCGGCCGATGCGCGGCAGCCCCTCAGAGTCTGTTCAAAGTCTGGCCGTGAGGGGCCTCTCAAGATCAGACGCGCGGCCAGATGCGCCTTCTGCCGTTCGCCAGCGCCGGGGCTGTTTACTAAAAACAGGAGCGGATTCAGGGGGTATGAAAATGGCACTCGCGCGCATTCCACTAGGACGTCGTGCTATTGACATGAGAGCGAAAACACCGTTTGCCGCCCTGCATGCTCCGGCCTTTTGTCACTCATGAGCGGACTGTGGCAGATTGGAGGCAGGAGCGGGCCAGGATGGGAAACGGGGCGGCCGGCCCTCTGCCACGGCGGCGTTATCAGCCGCCAAAGCAAAGCGGAAGGCCCGCATTCCCTGGCGCAGGGCTAGCCCGCTGCCGCCGCAGGCGCTTCCTGCCAGCGCCCCTGCGCCAGGATTTCGCAAGGGCGAAACTGCGTTTTGTAGGCCATCTTGCGGTTCTGGGCGATCCAGTAGCCCAGATACACGTAGGGCAGGCCCAGCGTGTGGGCCTGGGCGATTTGCCAGAGCACGCCATAGGTGCCATAGCTGGCGTGGGGCGTGCCAGGCTCGTAGAAGGTATAGACGGCTGAAAGCCCGTCCTTGAGCACATCCACCACCGACACCATGCGCAGCGCTCCAGTCTGCGGCCCATCCGGCTCGCCCTCGCCCGGCTCGCCGCCCTCGCGAAACTCCACCAGCCGCGTGTTCACGTGGCTGTGCAGCAGAAATTGCGTGTATTGCTGCGCGTCATCCACATCCATGCCGCCGCCCGTGTGGCGGCTGGCCTGGTAGCGCCGGTACAGCGCGTAGTGCTCCGGCACGAAGCCCGGCTGCAGCACCCGCGCGCGCAAGCTGGCGTGCCGCTGCTGGGCGCGGCGCTGGCTGCGGCTGGGCGAAAAATCAGCCACGCGCACGCGCAAGGGCTTGCAGGCCTGGCACTGGTCGCAGTGCGGGCGGTAGGCGAACAGGCCGCTGCGGCGAAAGCCCAGCTGCACCAGCTCCGAATAAGCCTCGCCCTGCACCAGATGGCTGGGCGTGGCCACTTGCGAGCGCGCCATTTGATCGGGCAGGTAGCCGCACGGATACGGCGCGGTGACGTAAAAGCGGATGGCCTGAAACGGCAGCTCTTTCAGGTGCGCCACGGCGTCTCCCTGCCATCGTCTTTGCCGCTGTTTGTGCCGCTGTTTGCACTGTTCAGACCCAGCGCGCTCCAGCATGAGGGCGAAAAGCGCCAGGCGGGGCCGGGCTGCGCCGCCAAAAGCGCCACTTGCGCCGCGAAGTCCGCGCGCGGCATGGGCGCAGCGCCCAGCGAGGCCAGATGGCGGGTGTTTTGCTGGCAGTCAATCAGCGGCAGCGCGTGGGTGCGGCAAAAGGCCACCAGCGCCGCGAGCGCGATCTTGGAGCCGTCCGTGACCCGGGTGAACATGGATTCGCCAAACACCGCCCGCCCCAGCGCCACCAGATACAGCCCCGCCAGCAGGCGGCCTTCGGCCCACACCTCCACGCTGTGCGCCAGCTGCTGCGCGTGCAGCTCTTCGTAGGCGGCCACCATTTGCGGCGTGATCCATGTGCCCGACTGCCCCGGGCGCGGCGCGGCAGCGCAGGCGCGAATCACCTGGCCAAAAGCGCTGTCAAACCGCACTTCGCACGCTGGCGCGGCCAGAAATCGCTTGAGGGCCTGCTTCAGCGAGCGGTGCAGCCGGAAGCGCTCCACGGCCAGCGCCATGCGCGGCTGCGGACTCCACCACAGCAGCGGCTCGCCCGGCGCGAACCACGGAAAAATGGCCGCCGCGTAAGCGCGCCGCAGCGTCGCCGCATCCAGCGCGCCGCCCACTGCCAGCAGCCCCGGCGCGGGCGAGTCGGCAGGCCAGGCCGCTTCCAGCGGCGGAAACGCATCGCCCGGCTTGAGCGCCGCCAGCGGCGGCAGGCTGCGCGCGCTTTCAGCGCCCGGCTCGCTCATGACGGCAGCTCCTGCTCATGCACGCCCAAGCAGCCCGCGCGCCAGTCGTCAAAAAAATACTGCAACGTCAGCCGCACCGTCTCAAAGGCCAGCTGCGGCCAGGGCACCTGGCTTTCGGCAAACAGGCGCGTTTGCCGCGTTTCATGCCCGAAGCCGCCGGGCAGGCCCTGCCGCAGGCATTCCTCCAGCAGCGGGGCCAGGTAAAACACATGCACCTGCCCCACTCGCGGCACGCTGATCACGGAAAACAGCGCGCCCGGGCGCACATGCCGCCCTGCCTCCAGCGCGGCTTCCTCGCTGGTTTCACGCAGTGCGCCGCCGCGCAGCGTCTCGCCCAGCTCCATGAACCCCGCCGGCAGCGTCCACAGCCCTTTGCGCGGCTCTATATCGCGCTGGCACAGCAGCACGCGCCCATCTGGCGCGAAAGGCAGCGTGCCCACCACCAGCAGCGGGTTCTGGTAATGCACCAGACCGCAGGCCGTGCACACATCGCGCAGGCGCGTGTCGCCATCATCCGGCAGACGCCTGGCGGTCGGCGCGCCACAGCGGCGGCAGTAATGAATGGCAGGAGCGGGCATGAGCCGCATTGTGCCTTTGCGCTCCGATCTGACATGCCGCTCTGGAACCAGGGCTGAGAGGCTGTTCAGAGTCTGCCTGGTGTAGCTCAGCGAAGATTTGCAACGCAGCAGGTCGCCCGGATCCGCGCTTTTCACAATCACGAATGGACTTCGTGAGCAGGTTTTCAGGCGGGCGTGAATGCCAGGCGCACGTAAATGGGCGCGTAGGCTTCGGCTTGCGTGATTTCCACCAGCGCCTCCTTGGCCAGTTCCAGCAAGGCGATGAAGGTGACCACAAGCACGGGAGCGCCGCGCGTGAGGTCAAACAGTTCTTCAAACGGGGCAAAGCGCCGGCCTTGCAGCTTTTTGAGCACCAGGCTCATGTGTTCGCGCACGCTGAGTTCTTCGCGGGTGATGCGGTGGCTTTGCACCAGGCGCGCGCGGCGCAGGATGGCGCGCCAGGCCTGCTGCAAGTCAGCCAGGTCCACTTGCGCGAAGTCCGGAGCCAGCGCCTGCTCCACGTGGATTTGGGCGGTGATGAAGTCGCGCTGCGCCACCTCGCCCAGCCGCGCGGCGGCGAGCTTGATGCGCTCGTATTCAAGCAGGCGGCGCACCAGCGCGGCGCGCGGGTCTTCAGGCTCTTGGTCATCTGCCGTTTTCACGGGCGGCAGCAGCATGCGCGACTTGATTTCGATGAGCGTGGCGGCCATGAGCAGGTATTCGGCGGCCAGCTCCAAATTGCGGTTGCGGATTTCTTCCACGTAGCCCAGGTATTGCCGCGTGACGGCGGCCATCGGGATGTCAAGAATGTTGAAGTTCTGCCGCCGTATGAGGTAGAGCAGCAGGTCAAGCGGGCCTTCAAAGGCTTCGAGAAAGACTTCCAGCGCGTCTGGCGGGATGTACAGGTCTTGCGGCAGCGCGAGCAGCGGCTCGCCATAAAGGCGCGCCACGGCCAGGCTGGCGTCTGCCTCCGGCGGGGCGGGCCGCGCGTGCGTTTCAGGCAAGGTGTCGGCAGGCTGCACGGCGGCGGTTGTTGCTGCGGTTTTGATAGCGGCTCGCGCCCATTCCACAGGGGCCAGCGGGCTTTTTCAATATGAAAGGAGCGGCGCGAGCTGGCATGGCCTCAGGGCCTCCGGCTTGAGAACAGCCCAGGACGCGCAAATCGCCCGCTATTTCAGCCTTGCCTGCTTTTGCCGAAATCGCCCATCGGGTAGTACACGTAGCTGGGCTGGGCCACGCGGCCCGCGCGCATATCGGCCTGCTGCTGGCGGTCAATCTCCTTGTCCCACAACAAGGCGCGGCCCTGTTGCTGGGCGGCATCCAGCCAGGGGCGCTGGGCCTTGAGTTCGTTCAGGAACTGCGTGGCGTCTGACGTGTAGTGCGGGCGGCGGAAGAAGTTGGCGATCGGCATGTTTCAGGCGTTTCGGAACGTGGGAAAAGAAAGGATTATTTCAGGGCCGCAGCGGCCGCAGCAGCCCGGGCGCGCGCCATGGCCGCTTCAATGATGGCGCGGCGGGCATCGGGCGATGCGGTTGAAGGCGATGCGGACGCGGGCGATGCTGGCGGCGAAACAGCCAACCCCTCAGGCGACTGGGCCTGGAGCCGGCTGGCCTGCGCCTGTGCGCCGCGCTGGCGGCGCGCCTGCGTGGCGGCGTATTCGGCGCGCGCCTTCGCCGCCTGTGCGGGCGACCAGGCCTGCCAGCCCGTGAGCGGGGCCGTTACGTCTTGCATGGCAATGCAGTCCACCGGGCAGGCGCTCACGCACAGGCCGCAGCCGGTGCAGTCGGCCTCGATCACGGTGTGCATGCGTTTGCTGCCGCCCACGATGCAGTCCACCGGGCAGGCTTTCACGCACAGCGTGCAGCCGATGCACCAGTCTTCATCAATCACCGCCACCTGGCGCGGCGCTTCGTTGCCGTTTTCAGGGTTGAGCGGCACGGCGGGCCGACCCGTGAGCGCCGCCAGCCGCACGATGCCTTCCTGCCCGCCCGGCGGACACTGGTTGATGGGCGCGCCCTCATGGGCAATGGCGCGGGCGTAGGCCGCGCAATCGTCATAGCCGCAGCGGCGGCACTGCGTTTGCGGCAGAGCGTCGAGCACGGCGGCGGCAAGTTCGGCGGGCGTAGGCATCAGGCGAGCGTTCGTGGGAAGGGACGCGGAAGTTTCCGTGGCGGTTTCTGGATGGCGGATTTTGCCTGCGGCCACACAGGCGCCGGTCTTGCGGGGTTTTCGCGCGGGCTGCATGAAATGATTGCGGGTATTGCGCATGGCATTCACGAATGCGCCTATTCACGAAGGGCCATTCATGGATGCAATTTGGCGCTTTTTCATGCCGCGCGCGCAGCGAAGCGCCGTGGATAATCCCCCGCTTTTCACGATTGCGGCTGGCCTGAAAGAGCCTTCAAACACGAAAAGCTGGCCGATGAAACTGGCAATGAACCTCAAATCGAAATTCGCGCAGGCGGCCTTGGGGCTGTGGCTGGCCGCGCCCGCCCTGGCGCTGGCTGCCTCCGCCGCTCCTGAAGCCGCCCCCGGCTCCCATTCCGATTCCATTTTTTCGGGCTGGACTTTCGGCTACGCCCCTTACACCTACCATTTTTCGGAAGCGAAGAAAAAGCACGAATTCGAGCCGGACGTCAAACACTCCTACGTCTGGCTGGTGCAGGCTGAAAAACGGCTGGCGGGCCGCAGCGTGGCAGGGCTGGCCCTGTTCAGCAATTCATTTGGCCAGCCCAGCCAATATCTGTACTACGGCTGGCGCTTCACGCCCCTGCGCGCCGCGCCCGGCGTATTTTTCAAGCTCACGGGCGGCGTGCTGCACGGCTACAAAAAGCCCTTTCACCGCAAGATTCCGCTGAACACTTCCAGCGGCTGGGCTGTCACCATCATTCCGGCGGTGGGCTACAACTTCACCCCGCACATTGGCGCCCAGGTGAACGTGCTGGGCAAATCCGCCTTGATGTTCCAGCTCAATTACAGCTTCTGAAAACACGCCCCAAACAGGGCCGAAGACAGATCCAGCAGGGGTGATTGACGCTCCTGTTTCAGGAGCGTGATGTCCTAGTGAAGCCTGCGCGAAACGGCTTTTTTACCCTGCTGTATTTGCTCCTGTTTTTAAGTTGAACGGACAGGCGCTGCGCTGGCCTGAAAACGCCGTTCAGGCCAGCTTGGCAAACGCTGCCACCACTTCGGGCGGGGCCTGAACCAGCTCGATCAGCACGCCTTCGCCGGCAATGGGAAATTCCTCGCTGGCCTTGGGGTGCAAAAAGGTGATGTCGTAGCCCGCCGCGCCTTTGCGGATGCCGCCGGGCGCAAAGCGCACGCCTTGCGCCGTGAGCCATTCCACGGCCTTGGGCAAGTCGTCAATCCACAGCCCCACGTGGTTGAGCGGGGTGGCGTGAACGGCGGGCTTTTTATGCTCGTCCAGCGGCTGCATCAGATCAACTTCCACCTTGAAGGGGCCGCTGCCCATGGCGCAGATGTCTTCATCCACGTTCTCGCGCTCGCTTTTGAACGTGCCTGTGACTTGCAGGCCCAGCATGTGCACCCACAGTTGTTGCAGGCGCTGCTTGCTGGGGCCGCCAATGGCGATTTGCTGAATGCCCAGAACCTTGAAGGGGCGTGGCGAGGTCATGTGTTTGTCTCCTTGAAGTGGCTTGAGTGGCGCGCCGCAGCGCGGAAAAAAAGGGGGCTTCAGCGGTGCAGGCCCTGTTCGTCCGGTTCTTCGGTCGAGGTGCTCACGATGCTGGCGTGCTGCCCTGTGGCTTTGCGCCAGGCGTAAATCAGGTAGCCCGAGAGCGCGTAGCCGACGAAGAGCAAAAACAGCATGGTGGCCGGTTCGATGCTGATGACGGCCAGCAGCAGCGCCACCAGCACCAGCATCACGAAAGGCATGCTGCGGCGTCCGCCCAGATCCTTGAAGCTGTAGTAGGGAATGTTGGTCACCATGGTCAGCCCTGCCAGCAAGGTGATGCCAAAGAGCGTCCAGGAGAGATCGCCGCGCTCCAGCGGCGCGCCGCCCAGCAGGGTGAACAGGCTGCGGAAGATGGGCACATCCTTGTGCGCCAGCAGCATGGCGCTGGTCAGCCAGATGAAGCCGCCCACCAGCGCGGCGGCGGCGGGCGAGGGCAGGCCCTGGAAGTAGCGCTTGTCCACCACCGCCGTATTGACGTTAAAGCGCGCCAGCCGCAGCGCCGCGCACGCGCAGTACACGAAGGCGGCGATCCAGCCCCAGCGCCCCAGCGGGCGCAGCGCCCATTCGTAGGCCACCAGCGCAGGAGCCACGCCGAAGCTGACCATGTCGCACAGCGAATCCATTTGCTCGCCAAAGGCGCTTTGCGCGTGCATCATGCGGGCGGCGCGCCCGTCCATGCCGTCCAGAATCATGGCGGCGAAGATGCTGGTGGTGGCGTAGTCAAAGCGTCCGTTGATGGCCATGACGATGGCGTAAAAGCCGCAAAACAGCGCCGCCAGCGTGATGGAGTTGGGCACGATGTAGATGCCCTTGCGCAGGCGGCGCACGCCCGCTGGTGCGGCAGGCGCCGGGCTGGGCGTTGGCGGAGACGCCGGAAAAGGCGCAGGGGAGTGCGGGCGGTTTTCAGGCGTTTGCGAGTCTTGCATGCTGGGGCGGCCTTGTCTCTGGGAATCTCGCCAGGCAGGCCTGCGTCAGCGCGAACGCCCGCGCTGCCCACCCGGCAAGCCGGCCAGTGTAGCGAGCGGAAAACCGCCTTCGCCAAAAGGACTGGCGCCGAATGCAAGAATCCGCCCCTTCCCACAAGCCGCCTACAAGCCGTCCACGAGCCGCCCACGAGCCGCCGCCCATGAGCACCCCGCAAGAGTACGTTCAGCAAAAGGCCGCCGCCTCTGGCAGCAGCTTCTATTACGCCTTTTTGTTTCTGCCGCCGCCCCGGCGTGCGGCCATCACCGCGTTCTACGCCTTCTGCCGCGAAGTCGATGACGTGGTGGATGAAGTCAGCGACGCGGGCGTGGCCGCCAGCAAGCTGGCCTGGTGGCGCGGCGAAGTGGCGCGCGCCTTCGCGGGCCAGGCCACGCACCCGGCCATGCAGGCGCTCATGCCCCACGCCGCCGTCTATGGCATCGAAAGCCGCCACCTGCTGGCCGTGATTGAAGGCTGCGAGATGGATTTGACGCAAACGCGCTATCTGGACTTTCCCGCGCTGGAGCGCTACTGCCACCTGGTAGCGGGCGTGGTGGGCGAAGTGGCCGCCCGCATCTTCGGCCAGACGCAAGAGGCCACCACCGCCTACGCGCACAAACTGGGCCTGGCGCTGCAACTGACCAACATCATCCGCGATGTGGGCGACGACGCCATGCGCGGCCGCATCTACCTGCCCATCAATGAGCTTCAGCAGTTCGATGTGAAAGCGCACGAAATCACCAACCGCGCGCACTCGCCGCGCTTTGTGGCGCTCATGCAATTTCAGGCCGACCGCGCCCGCCGCTGCTACGACGAGGCCCTGGCCCTGCTGCCCGACGCCGACCGCCGCGCCCAAAAGCCCGGCCTGATGATGGCCAGCATCTACCGCACCTTGCTGGATGAAGTGCAGGCCGAAAACTTCCAGGTGCTGCACCAGCGCATCAGCCTCACGCCCCTGCGCAAGCTCTGGCTGGCCTGGAAGATGCAGGCGCTGGGGCGGTTCTGAGAGCATGTTCGGATGGAACATGCAGGAGATCAAGCGCTGCCAGCAACACATCTTCAAGGTATTGCTCAAACGCTGAATTGAGGAGAGAACCTTTGCCAGGCTGAGTCAATCGAGAAGACTGAGCCAAGGCTACGAGGTCACGGCCCTCTTCAGCCGAAGCATTCGCGAAGATCGCTTGCATTCGGCGCATGGTCAGGCTTCCGGGATGATTTTGGGGACAAGCTCTCAGGGCTGCTGGCCTTCAGGCGCATCCAGCGTCAGCCCCTGCGTCTCACGCCCCAGAAAAGCCACGGCCAGCGCGCCGGTGGCAATGGTGAGGGCGAAGAACGTGAAGATGGCGCTTGTGCTCCAGCCCCAGCCGCCCAGCACGGGAATGGCCAGCGGCCCCAGCACGCCGCCCATGCGGCCAACGGCTGCCGCTGCGCCTGCGCCGCTGGCGCGAATGGCGGCGGGATAGTTCTCGGGCGTGTAGGCATACAAAGCGCCCCACGCGCCCAGGTTGAAGAAAGACAGCATCGCGCCTGAAAACAGCAGCGTCGCATCGTAGCCAGCGTTGCCAAAAGCCCAGGCGCTGCCCGCTGTGCCCATCAGGTAGCCCACCAGCACGAACTTGCGGCCCATGCGCTCAATCAGCCAGGCCGCGCTGAAATAGCCTGGCAACTGCGCCAGCGTCATCAGCAACACGTATTCAAAGCTCTGAATGAGTTCAAAACCCTTGCTCACCATCACGCTGGGCAGCCACAGGAACATGCCGTAGTACGACAGCACCACCGTGAACCACAGCACCCACAGCATGAGCGTGGCGCGGCGATGCGGCGCCGACCACAAGGCCGCCAAGCGCCGCAGCCACGGCAAGCGCTGGGCGGCGCCAGCTGGCGCGTCCGCTGGCAGCTTGCGGCGCAGGTACAGCGCATAAAAAGCAGGCAGCGCCCCCAGCAGCAAGGCCACGCGCCAGCCCATGTCAGCCGCGAACAGGGGCATCACGAAATAGGCGATCAGCGCCGCCAGCAGCCAGCCTGCGGCCCAGAAACTCTCCAGCAAAACCACCACGCGGCCGCGCTCATGGGCAGGCACACGCTCGGCCACATAAGTGGCTGCCACCGGCAACTCGCCGCCCAGCCCCATGCCAATGAAAAAGCGCAACGCCATCAGCGCCGCCAGCGACACGCACAGCGCCGACAAGCCGCTGGCCGCAGCAAACAGCAGCAGCGTGGCAATGAACACGCGCTTGCGCCCCACGCGGTCAGCCATCAGCCCGAACGCCACCGCACCCACGGCCATGCCTATGGAATTGACCGCGCCCAGCCAGCCCATCTCCGCGCGGCTCAGCCCCCAGGCAGCCTGCAAGGCAGCCAGCACAAAAGCCAGCAGCCCTACGTCCAGCGCGTCAAACATCCAGCCCAGGCCGGAAGTCAGCAACAGGCGGTTGCGCGACATGGGCGCCGCCGCAGGAACAGATACAAGGGAAATACTGCTCATGACATCTCCTGAAAAAAACAGTCTCGGATGAAAGCGCCTGACCAAGCGGCATCGCTCCCATTCATGCCTGAAACGATAACCGCAACCCCTAACCCTACCAGACCACACGAGCCATTCATTTTCTAGAAATGGGTCTTGCCAACGGCCCCGGCGCCCCCATCCGGTTTCATACATGCCTTGGTGAACTAACTCACAGCCCCATAAGCGCAGTGCACAGCCATGCTGCTGCGCGGCGGGCTTTTCCCAAGGTATCAATTGTGCTGATACATGATTTATTGAGCAAATGACACATCATCTTGGCCTGATTAAAGGCGTGTAATCTTATGATATGTGTTTTTGGACCAATCGTGCTAGTTATCTATATCGCAGGTTTTGGTATCCATTTATCTGCCTGCGTTGTCAGCATGAAGATTTTTGATAAGAAAGTTGTATGTAGTGCAAATGTCGAAATTATTTGATCTGTGAATCTCCAATACTTTTCTCTTTTGCCTTTCAAAAGGCTTGAGATCAACAAAGAAGTTTTCAGCCAATATAAGCTTACCTCCCAGGATGGATTTTTGAGAGATATGGAATCCACATCGTGCAAAATAACGACAGAAAATAAATACGTTGTTTTGTATGCGATGCCATCTGCATCTATAAAAAGCTCGGCGTTTGCAATATTATATCTGGCTGCAAGTTAATCAATGCAACAATTAGAGCGCAGGCTGATAAAACAACAAATTGACCATGAAACCCCCTTCTATATTCGGGCCTTGACTTCATAAGGCAGCGTAGCGGCAAAAAAGGGCAGGGGATCGATTTGCGCCGCGCGCTGGCCCAGCACCTGGCCGACAGTGCTTTGGCCGCCGTTTTGACGGTCGATATAGGCTTTGAGCCTTTGCTGATAAGCGCTGAGCTGGCCTTGCAAGGCAGCGGTGTTCAAGTGCTGCACCCAGCCCTCGGCCTCATTGACTTGTGCGCCTTGCCCGGCGGCGCTGATCAGGGCGGCCGCATCCAGCGGCACGGCCTGCTGAAGATCCATGCCGTCGCTGTAGGTGTATTGCTTGAAGCTGGCGTCTATGGGAATCCAGGCGTCGGGTGCGTAGCGGGTGCAAAGTGAACAAGGTTCAAAGAAGCAGCCTGACTTGCTCCTTGATTGATAGCATAAAGTCCCCGTACTTACCGCGGCAAATGGCTTTTTGATAGGGCTGAATTTGCTCCTGCTTTTGATGTGGCAAGAGGCTGGCGATGCGGCATTGACAGTCTTGGTGAATCCGGCCTTGATTGCGGGACCATTCTCCCGCAACGAAATGAGGCGAAGCCTTTTTCTCGTACTGCTGTTCATGATGGCCTGATTGAAGTCATCAGCAGGCAAACCTTCTTTTAGTGGCAAGGCGGCACTATTTCAAAGATAAGGTGAATTGCCTTCTTTCAGACTTTTGCGCACTTCCGCAAAAGTTTTATCCAGTTCCCAGGGGCCAATATGCTCCATTGACTCAGAAGAATGATCAAGCTCTCTCATTATATAGAGATAATTTAATAATCTGCACGCCAATCTTGTATATTCCTTATATATCTCCCCGAAATAATCAAATATTATGTTTTTGATTTCATTTCCATCTCCAATCTTTAGGAATAATTCCAAGGCGGCATGCTTTTGATTAAAATCCAGCCGAGGGTATATTTCCAGCAAGTTTTCTATAATATATTTACAAGCCTCGCTGTCAATTTTTCTTTCATTACCAAGTCGTTCCCATAGGTCAAGTATTGCTCGCTCCTTCTTGGTTCCTCTTCTCCTCTTTATTTCCTCCATAGCGGTCACATACCATTCCATATTCCCATACCTTGTTCAGCTTGTGCAATGGTTACACCGACACCAATTTCTCCTTTAATAACTTCTCCAGGCAGGGTATTAGATGTCGTGCCTCTAAAATTATTGCAATATTGAATCGCTTCCTGTGGATATTAATTCATGCATTGGGAGAAGGATTTAGAGCGATGTCGACAGATAAGCCGCAACTGGCCAATCTCTCTATTATGGCTGCATTAAGAAAGAAACCTGCTGGTTCATCCGCCTCCTGAACAATCAAGAATTTCTAAACAGATCTCCCTTTGAACATTTAAAAAAATAAATCTATTGTTTTTGCATGCCTGTCAATATAATCTTGGATTGCTGTTTGAGACAATATGAAATTCTGATACATATAAACGATTTGTTTCTCGGTAAACTCATTAGTTGTCTTGTATTTTAGTTTTGTAAACTTTATTTTATGATATTCGGGCTTCTCGAGCGGAACTCTGCCATTGGCCCATCTATAAATTCTCCCTTTTTCAATAGAAAAATCTCTCATGGAAACTGCTTGACTTTTCAGAAAGGCACCTTCGTCAAAATCAAAGGCGCCACACAATATCTCACATTCAAACGACATTTATTTCCACCTGAAATCTGTTATTATTGGTATTGCTCCAACGGGAATGCTGCCACATTTTTGCACCTCCCATATCACGATGCCTCCATCCTTGCAGCTGCATATATCGAATCTACTAACAGGAGTGGCTCCATATTCAGCCTTGAATTCATGCTCTCTGCCCAATATCGGTTCTGGCATGGTAATCTTTAGGATTTGAGGCGTTGCTTTTGTGCAATCTTATAAAACAACTTGTCCCTGAATTGGCGGCCATGGCTGGCTTTGATTCACGGCGGATATGCCTTCCGCACACGGATTTAATGTCGGGTTCTGGATTCGCCCGTTTTCATCCGTATGGCTGCACTTCGTTTTATCCACCCAGAACGCCTCCGGCACCGCATGCTCCATTGCGCTGGCGTATTGGCCTCTCATCCTGTTGTAGGCAATCCAGCGGTTTTGCGCGGCTGTTTTGCCGTTTTGGGCGAGATTGGGATCTTTGTTGATTTGGCTCTTTGGATCATCATCTTTCACCCAGCGTACATGCCGCAAGTGGCCTATGTCCATAGCCAGACTCTCAATCAACAACGCTAAATTCTGCGCTCGTAACTACGTCTAGATCATATTTTATTAAACACGCAACTCGACCAAACGTTTTTGATCCATAGATCAAACCTGTACCATCGCCAAATGAAAATTTTAGATTCTTATTGCTTGATCGGATACTTAGTTCTGACATTTTTAATTCTAACGAATTGCTGCAAATCTCCCTGATTTCATCATGTTCTGATTTGATCTGATAGACCAAATAAACAGCGAATAGAAATATCAAAAAAAATACCCAAACTCTTTTCATTGACGAATCCCTGCACATCCAAAATTTGCACAATATCCACCATATAGGCCGGCAATCAGCTGATCCCAAGTCACCGGACTACCTCTGAATGGTGAATATCCCTGGAGTATTAGGTTGGACAACGCTTTCACAATCCAATATCCCTCTGTAGCTATTGCATTAACAAGCCACCCTTGTTCAGGCGTAAGATGCTGAAGTGCATATAAGAAATGCTCAGCTTCCCGATAGTTGGCATTAAGCTGGCCTGTGATGGATTGTAGGGCGATCCTGTCTTGGCGAATTTTTTCCCAAGCCATTGGGCCATACAAAATCAGGTAATTATTTGCCAAAGCAAGCCATCCCCCATTCCCACTCCCTTCTATGATATAAGCCCCGGCCCCCGTTTCCGGATCAATCACAATATACCCGAACCCCTTCCACCCGTGCTTGTTGATGCTCTTCTCATGCACGGTCACTTCCTTGCCGGCATTGACGGCATTCCTGATTTCACTGCCCACTTCTCCTCCTATGGGCAACTTTTGCAGCGCCGTCTGCGCATTCTGTTTGTTGATCGTGTAAATCTTCTGCCCTTCGGCTTGTGCGATGGCAATGGCCTTCACGGCGGATATGCCTTCCGCACACGGATTTAATGTCGGGTTCTGGATTCGCC
>ERZ773075.207-NODE-207-length-51213-cov-12.4041_pt1 | contig 51213 bp, 42 predicted proteins | sample MGYA00580614_ERZ773075 | MGnify/ENA primary metagenome ERZ773075 (study PRJEB29015, sample SAMEA2738021) | human oral metagenome | biome: human oral; feature: human-associated habitat; material: dental | place: China | collected 2043 ...
CGTCGAGGCACGGGCGCCCGCCTCGTCCCCCGAGCAGATCCGCGTGGCCGCCCTGGCCAACGGGTGGGCGATGCGCGCCGACGAGGGGGCCGTCGACGCCCGGACCTCGGCGCGCGAGGAGTGGATGCGCGACTGCGTGGCCACTCTGGTCGGGAGCGGGCGCAAGGTGGCGGCCCTGGTCGGCGCCTTCCACGCCCCCGCCCTGCTCCGGCTCGAAGCGGACGGGGCCGGCGCCCTGCCCGGAACCGACGAGGTCCGCGCCGCCCTGGTGGGGTACTCCTTCGAGCACCTGGACTCCCGCTCCGGGTACCCTTCGGGCATCCGCGACCCCGGGTGGCGCCAGCTGGTCCTCGAATCCGGCCTGGACCCCGCCGCCCTCGAGTCCGGCGCCGTCGGGATCATCACCTCCATCACGCGGGCCCTGCGCGCGGCCGGGTTCCCCGCCGGCCCCGGGGAGGCGGCCGAGACGGCGCGGCTCGCGCTGGACCTGGCCGAGCTCCGGGGACTGGCCGCCCCCTCGCGGCGCGAGCTCATCGAGGCGGTGACCAGCGTCCTGGCGCAGGGGGAGGTGCTGGGGCGCGGGCGCGCGGTGGCCGACGCCCTGGAGCAGGTCCTGGTGGGCACCCGGACGGGACGGCCCGCGCCGGGCGTGCCCGCCTCGCCGTTGCGGGAGGCGGTCGCCTCGGAGCTGGCCTCCGCGGGCCTGCCCACCGCCGGCGGCAAGCGCTTGTCCCTCACCCCGGGCCGGGGCGGGGCGGACCTGGCGCGCTCGGTGCTCCTGCGCCGCCTGTGCGCCGGGGGCATCGCCTACGGCCGGCCGCTCGCGGCGGCGGCCACCCGGGGCGCCGAGGCACTGGCGGAGCCGTGGGACGTGTCGTGGAGCGCGGCCACGGACGCCAGCATCGAACTCGCTTCCTCCCGGGGGCTCACCCCCGAACAGGTGGCGCGCACGGCCCTGCTCACGCGGGAGGCGCAGGATCCCGCCAACGTGATCGCCCTGCTGCGCGAGGCCGCCGCCTGCGCCTGCCCCTCCGCCGTGGAGCGGGCGCTCGCCGCCGCCCAGGCGATGGCGTCGACCGTTGGCTTCGCCGACGCGGTCGCCCTGGGGACTGCCCTGGCCGACGTGTCGCGCTGCCACATCCCCGCCTCCTCGCTGCTGCCCGCGCGGTGCCGCAAGAGGAGCGAGGAGTTGGGCGCGCTCCTCGCATCGGCTGCGCTGCGCGAAATCCGGGGCATCGAGGGCTCGGACGACGTGGCCGACGCCTCGGCGCTGGCGGCCTTCGCCTCGGCCGGGGCGCCCCAGGGGCTCTCCCTGGACCACGCGCTGCGCCGCCTGGCCGCAGCGGGCTCCCCGCTCATGCAGGGCGCGGCCGCCGGGCTCCTCATCGACCAGGAGGGAGCCGCCTCGCGGATCGCCTCGTGGTTGGACGCCCCGACGGCGCGGGCGCGCTCGGCCCTGCGCCGCAGGATCGCCGGCCTGCTCGCCGCCGCCGGCCCGCGTTTCGACACCGCGCCCGCCGCCCTCGCCCTCGTCGACCGGGTGGGATCCATGCCCGACGACACGTTCACGGCGTTGCTTCCCGCGCTGCGCGGCGGCTTCGACGTCCTGGACGAGGAGGCGCGGGAGAGGCTGCTCGTCGACCTGGCGCCCTCCCTGGGGCAGGGGCGCGCCCTGGTGCTCTCCCCCGATGACACGGTCGCCGTGGCCCGCCACGACGCCGGGGCCCGGGCGCGCCTGGAGGCGCTGGGCCTGGCGGACCTCGTTTTCACTCCGCCGCAGCGGTGGCGCCTCGTCCTGGGCCTCCGCCGGGGGGACGAGGGCCCCCGCGAGCTCCGCCTCGCCTCGGCGCTCGACGAGCTCTACGGGCGGCCCCGCGCCGACGCCCTCGACGAGCAGTCGCGCAGTGCGGGCATCGGCCCCTCCCAGTTGGGCGTGCGCCAGTGGGAGCAGGAGATCGAGGCCCTGTTCGGGCGCGGCGAGGTCGAGGAGATCTTCGGGGAGGCCGCGCAGCGGGGGCGGGGCGACGTCCTGGAGCGCCTCGACCCCGATTCGGTGCGCCCCTCCGTGGAGCTGCTCACCACCGCCCTGTCCCTGGTGGGGGCGCTGCCCGAGGCGCGCCTGGCGAAGCTGCGGCCCCTGGTCGCCCGCCTCACCCGGGAGCTGGCCGAGGAGCTGGCGGTGCGGATGCGCCCGGCCCTCAGCGCCTTGGCGTCGGCCGCTCCGACGCGGCGTCCCAATGGGCGCCTCGACCTCCCCCGGACGCTGCGCGCGAACCTGCGCCACGTCGCCGCCGTCGATGGGCGCCCCCAGGTGGTCCCCGTGCACCCGGTGTTCCACGCGACCCGGGCCCGCCAGGTCGATTGGCGCCTCGTCCTCCTGGTCGACGTGTCGGGCTCGATGTCGCAGTCCGTGGTCTACAGCGCGCTGACGGCCGCCGTCCTGGCGCAGTCGGGGTGCCTGTCGGTGGACTTCCTGGCGTTCAGCTCGGAGGTCATCGACTTCTCGGGCCGTGTGGACGATCCCTTGTCGCTGCTGCTGGAGGTGGAGATCGGGGGCGGCACGGACATCGCGGGGGCGATGCGGGTGGCGCGCTCGCGCCTGCGCGTCCCCTCGCGGACCCTGGTGGTCGTGGTCTCCGACTTCGAGGAGTTCGGTTCCGTGGACGCCCTGATCGGGGAGGTCGAGGCGATGCGCGCCTCGGGCGCGGTCCTGCTGGGGTGCGCGGCCCTCAACGACTCGGGGGAGGGCGTGTACAACGCGGGAGTCGCCGCCCGGGTGGCCGCGGCGGGCATGCGCGTGGCGGCGCTGTCCCCCCTGGACCTGGCGCGCTGGGTGGGGGCCGTCGTGAGGGAGGCGCCATGACGCGGATCAGTCCGGCCCTGCTGGCCAGGATCGTCGACGCCCTGGCCCCCCGGGTGCGCAAACGCGCGGACGCCTACGTGGCCGAGGGGGTCGAGGTGGGGCCCACGACCCAGGTGGCGGGCGCCAGCGTGCGCCTGGCCGGAGCGGGGGTCCTCACCGAGGACGACCAGATCGTCTGCGATTGCCTGTTGGCCCCCCGCTGCGCCCACCGCGCGGTGGTGGCCCTGTCCCTGGAGGTCGCCGGCGACGACGGGCCGGCGCCCGGGGAGGCGCCCGCCGGGGCACGCGCCCCCCGCTCGGGGACCGGGAGCCCTGCGGCGCCGGGCGGCAGCGGCGGAGGAACGGGCGGCGGAGCAGTGGGAAGCGGAGGCGGCGGGGCGACGGGGGGCGCGCCCCTCAGCGGCGCCCAGCGCGCCACCGCCGACGCGGTCCTGGACCACCTCGGCGAGATCCTGCAGGCGGGCGCCTCGCGCATGGGCTCCCTGCACCGGTCGATGGTCGCCAAGGACCTCCACGCCCTGCGCCTCCACGGGTTCGTCACCGCCGACCGGGCGCTCACCGCGTTCCTCTCCTCCCTGGGCGCAGCCCCCGCCCCACGCGCCGCGGCATTCGCCTCGGCCGCCCTCAACCTGCACCTCCTGACCCGTCCCGGCGCCCCCGCCGACCCCGGGCTCCTCGGCCGCGCCCGCCAGGGGTACAGGGAGGTCGGCGGCCTGTCCCTCACCCCCCTTTACGCCGAACCGGTCCTGACGGCGTCGGGGTTCGCCGGGGCACAAGCGGTCTTCGCCGACTCCTCGGGGGCGACGTGGTCGGTGGCGCGCGTGCGCCCGGGGGACGCCTCGTCCATCCCCACCGCGTACGCGGCCGAGCCCGTCTGGCGGGAGCTCAGCGCCCCGATCCGGCAGTTGTCGCGCCACCGGCTGCTCGTCGCGCGGGCCAGCGCCCGGGACGACGGCCGCCTCAGCGCGGGGGCCGCGGTCCGCGCCTCGATGGGCGCCGCCCACACCGGTTGGGAGGGGGTGCCCGACCCCTTCGAGGTCGTCGAGGGGCCCGTCAGCGGGGGCGACCGGCGCGGCCTGGTGGTCGCGGGCCGCTCCCTGGCGCTGAGGGCGGCGGCCCGGGCGCTGGGCGCGGGCCTGGCGACCGAGTTGTTCGGGCTGGCTGTGGGCGCGCGCGTGCGCTGCCTGGTCCTGGGCGGGGAGCTGCTGGGCATGACCGCGCGCGAGGGAGCCATCCACGTGCCGGACGACCTGGGGGGCGTGTGGTGGCCCGGCCTCGACCGCGTCACCCGCTCCTGGGCGGGGGCTCTGCCCGAGGGGGGAGGCGCGCCGCGCCCGGGGGACGAGCCGGGCGCCTCCGGGCCGTCCCAGGTCCGCGGCGTCGTCGGGCGCTGGTGCCAGCGGGTCCTCGACGCGGGGCCGAGCGTGCTCGCCTCCCCCGCCCTCGAGCGGGACCGGGCGTGGGCCGTGGCCGCGGGCGCGCCGTTCGCCGCCCGGCTGCTGGGCGGCTTGGAGGCGGCCACCCACCAGGGGAGCCGCCGTTTCGACGGGACGTGGGAGGCGGACGCGCCGGCCCTCCTGGCCGCCTGGCTGGCCGCCAGCCAGTACTGAGGCCACCGCCCTAACGCGGGTCATGACACGCCAGTTCCGCACACTTTCAATTGGTGTTCTTCCCACTGGGCACGCTTTCGCACTTTCAGCGCCAGCAGTCGCGGCACCCGAAGACACTGTCACTCAAATCCTTCAGATCACCCCTGGAGTCTCCAGAGACGAACTGATCCACGCAGCCAGCGACTGGGCATCAGAAAACGGGACCACCCCGGAGGAATCTACTACCATGTCTCGCAAGCGACGCAGGACGCCGCAGCCGATTACGCCTACAACAATCTACGCGGTTACAGCTACAATCTGAATTTCGCTTTCAACAAGTCGAAGAATCCGTGGATGCTGAACTGCTCACAGCTCGTCTGGTACGCGTACAAGTATGGAGCCGGAGTAGATATTGACAGCAACGGCGGCCCCGGCGTGTACCCGCACGACATCGTGGAAGGGTCGCTCGCCTACACCGACGCGAACCTCTAGGAGGCGCTGATGCTGTCCCAGTCCCCCCGCGCCCTCTCGGCGCCATCAGCGGGCGTCGCAGCCCTCGCGCTCGTGTGCGCCTGCGCCCTGCCGGGGTGCTCGTCGAGCACGGCATTCCCCGAGGTCGGCCAGGACCGCGCGACGACGGCGGACTCGGTTCTGGCGCTGCGCATCGGGAACTCCCCCGGAGTCGGCGCCGACGCGTACAGCACCGGAGTCGGCCGCCTGCTGCTGGTCGACGGGGCGGGGACTGGGAACAGCGTCGACGTGGGCGCCATGATCGACGCCGGGCTGGTGTGGAACGCCTCCGGCCTCCACTACGGGACTTCGGGGGCCGAGGTCGCGGTGTCCGACAGCGGGACGACCAGCGTCCCGCGCGGCAAGGACGAGCGCCACGAGCTCAGCCGGTACTCGATCGACGACGGCGGGGCCTCGCTCGCCTTCTACATCGACGGCGACCAACAGGACGCGGTGGCGGTCACCGCCGACGGCGGCAGCGCGTTCGCGCCGATCCCAGGCATGCACCCCTTCAACTCCGTCTGCGGCGGCCACCTTTACTCCATGACATCGACGCGCTTCCCCGGGAACGGGTCCCTACCCACCCAGTTGGACGCCTCGGGCCTCCAGGCGGACACCCGTCCGGATGGCCAGGGCCCCGCGGACATGCTCATCCGCGTGGACCCGCATGATGACCCCCAGGCCACCATCGTCGGCATCGCGCCGATGGACGAGGGGCTGGACACCCCCCAGAACGAGGCACCCTGCTACGACGGCAAGATCTACGTGCCGACATTCCACAAGACGTACCCGGGGGCGAATCCCGACAACGGGCAGGACCCCACCGCGGGCGAACCCGTGCTGCAGGTCTGGGACACCACCAACGGGACGCGCGACCTGGTCCCCATGGCCGGGGACGACGGATCGCCCATCGCGCTCTCCCCCGGGCACCTCGATTGGCTGGTCGGGCACCTATCGGGATCGGTGTACACCTTCGTGACCTCGTACGGCGAGGTCTACAGCACCGATTTGGGCACCGGGACCACGCGGCCGCTGTTCACCGTTCCACTGACCGACCCCGATAGCCAGGCATCCCGTTTCACCGTCGACGCCCAGAACGTCTTCACACTGGACGTCCCCGCCGATTCCGAGGCCCCCCTCACGCTCCGCCGGGATCCCCTCGACGGCGGTGGGGGCGAGGTCCTGCTCACAGTGGACGCGTCCCCTGTCCGCAAGGGCACGTTCCTCACCGGCGGCCCGCTGATGGTGCAGGCCTTCGCGCTTCGCCCGGCCTACATGGAGGGCTTCGCGCGCTGACGCCCCGTGACCGGCGGACACAAGGAGCGCCCGAGCCCACCCTGCGCCCGGACCCGCCCCCGCCTCGTGCCCTGTGGACCGGCCCCGCAGCGCCGCGCGCGCCCGATGTAGCCTATGAGTGCGAGGCAGTTTTCCGAGCGGACCGGATCCGCGCAGCACGAGGAAGGCGTCGGCGATGAGTGTTTCACCGGATGGGCGGCGTGAGGAGTCCTGGGAGCAGGGCGGGCCGGGGGGAGGGCGTTCGCCCTCCGAGCGGGTCGTCCTCCCTCCGCCGCGGGCCACGCCGATCTCACGTTCTTGGTCGGGGGCGGTACCGCCTGGATCCGGTTCCGTTCCGGGTCCGGCTCCGTATGGGGGCGCGGTCGCGCCCACGGAGGGCGCGCTGTTGACGGCGCAGTCGCCCGGTGCGGCGGGGGCTGGCAGGCCGTTGTGCTCTTTGAAGGACGTCATCGCGCTGGTCATCGTCGTGATAATGTTCGCGCTCATGTTCTACGACCTGCATTCCAGGCAGTCCTCCTCGTCCTCCGATTGGCGGCAGTCGGACCCTTCGCGCCAGGAATCCGACATCGTGGAGACGGATTCCGTTCCCTGGGAGGTGGCGGGGGCGGTGGTGCGCCCCGATGACGCCGTCGTGCCGTCGGGCCAGTGGCTCAACGGCTCGCAGAGGGCGTGGGGCCTCGACTTCCCCCCAGCCGATGGGGGCGACGACCAGTTCGTCCGCGTCTCGCCGAATGGGAGCGTTCTGGTGACCCTGGAGAGGACGAACCTGTGGCAGGGCACGGTCAAGGGCTGGGACGTGGGCGGGGGCGCGCCCCGCCAATTGTGGTCCCACACCGTCCAGAACCGCGGCATCCCTGACATCGGGGACGAGCGGAAGAGCACGTGGGTGGGCAGCACCCTGTTCGTCGGCCACTACGCGGTCAACGCCGACACGGGCCAGATCGTTTCCTTGACGTGGATGCGCGAAGAAGCCGAGGGGCATGCGGACAAAGAGCTGCGCGTCACGGCGGGCCTGGTGCTCGTGGCCTGCGACAAGAGCACGGGCGGGTGCTCGGGGCGCAGGGCGGACGGCACCGTTATGTGGGAGGCCCCCACCGGCCTGATCGGCACCGCCATGTGGGGCAGTGCCGCATCCACAGGGCACGACTGGATCTGGCTGGGCAGGACCTCGACATCGAACGTGTTCCTCAACGCCGCCACCGGGCAGGTCAAGACCTCCTCCTTCGAGCCGGCGCAGGGGTGCTGGCGCGCGCCCGCTGCGGACGGGTGGCTGGTCGCCTGCGAGGGCGACTCCCAGATCAGGGCACTCGCAGCGGACGGCACCCCGGTCGAGGCGTTCGACGCCGCCCACTGGCCCATGTCCACCCGCTCCAAGCACGAGTGCTCCGACGCCAGCGTGCCCGCACTCATGCTCACCAAGACCGACACCGCCCTCACCGCGACCGCACCCCGCTGACCCCCGCGCGGCGCTGACCCCCACCACCAGCGCACACCACCAACACCCCCGCCCCGCGCGGCAGCAGCCCAGTGATAAACGCAAGCACCGCCTTGGCTAAGTCCTCCCGGCGAACGGCTCCGGGATAGTGGATCCGACCCCGGAGAAGCCGCTGACGACAGGGACTTTCCGGCGCGGAAACGCCGTTCCCGCCATTCAGGCGGAAATGCCACGACAAAGGCGTGGTGGGACCTCGGACCCACGCATATGCTGGCGGCACCACGCCCCTCCGAGGAAGGACACCCTATGCGCATCGCCCTGTTCGCCACGTGTCTTGCGGACGTCATGTTCCCACAAGCCGCGCAGGCCACCGTCACACTCCTCGAGCGCCTCGGGCACGAAGTCGTGTTCCCCGAGGGCCAGGTCTGCTGCGGGCAAATGCACGCCAACACCGGTTACTTCGAAGACGCGGCGAAGATCACCCGCAACCACGTGAAAGCGTTCGAACCCGTGCTCGACGGCCAGTGGGACGCGATCGTGGTCCCCTCCGGGTCCTGCACGGGCGCGGCCCGCCACGAGCAGCGCGTCGTCGCCGAGCACGTCGGCGACCACGAACTGGCCAAGCGCTCCGCCCAGATCGCCGCCCACACCTACGACCTCACCGAGCTCATCACCGACGTGCTGGGCATGGAGGACGTGGGCGCGTACTTCCCGCACACCGTCACCTACCACCCCACCTGCCACTCGCTGCGCATCGCACGGGTCGGCGACCGCCCCTACCGCCTGCTGCGCGCCGTCGAGGCCCTCACCCTGGTGGACCTGCCCGACGCCGAGGTGTGCTGCGGGTTCGGCGGGACGTTCTCGATCAAGAACGCGCAGACCTCCACGTCGATGCTGGCCGACAAGGTCGCCAACGTCATGTCCACCCGCGCCGAGGTGCTCGTCATGGGCGACTACTCCTGCCTCATGCACGTGGGCGGCGGCCTGTCGCGACTCCAGTCGGGCATCCGCCCCATGCACCTCGCCGAGATCCTCGCCTCCACCAAGGACCAGCCGTTCCTCGGGAACATCTCCTTCGCCCCAGAAAGCGCCCAGGTGATCTGACAATGACCGCAACATTCATCGGGATGCCCGCAGTCGCCGACTCGGCCTCCTCCGACGTCCACACCGGCGGGTGGCGCACCACCGTCGACATCCCAGAGGACACCCTGCGCTGGGGCACCACCTTCCCCGAGGGCGCGAAGAAGACCCTGGCGAACACGCAGATGCGCCGCAACCTGGGCCACGCCACGCGCACGATCCGCACGAAGCGCGGACAGCGCGTCGAGGAGATGCCGGACTGGGAGGACCTGCGCAACGCCGCCGAGGCCGTGAAGTTCGAAGTCGAATCGCGGCTGCCCGAACTGCTCGAAGAGTTCGAGCGCAACGTCACCGCCCGTGGGGGCATCGTCCACTGGGCGCGCGACAAGCACGAGGCGAACCGCATCATCGCGGGCATCATCAAGTCCAAGGGCGTCGACGAGGTCGTCAAGGTCAAGTCGATGGCCACCCAGGAGACGAACCTCAACGAGTACCTCAAGGACCAGGGGATCTCCGCGCGCGAGACGGACCTGGCCGAGATGATCGTTCAGCTGGCCGACGACATGCCCAGCCACATCGTGGTCCCCGCCATCCACCGCAACCGCTCCGAGGTGCGCGGCATCTTCCTGGACCGCATGGAGGACGCCCCCGAGGACCTGTCCGACGACCCGACCGAGCTCACCGGCGTCGCCCGGGCGCACCTGCGCAAGAAGTTCCTGCACGCCAAGGTCGCGGTCTCGGGCACCAACATGGGCATCGCGGAGACGGGCACCGTGTCCATCTTCGAGTCCGAGGGCAACGGCCGCATGTGCCTGACGCTGCCCGACACGCTCATCACCCTGATGGGCATCGAGAAGCTGGTCCCCCGCTTCCAGGACGTGGAGATCTTCTCGCAGCTGCTGCCGCGCAGCGCCACCGGCGAGCGCATGAACCCGTACACCTCCATGTGGACGGGCGTCACGCCCGGCGACGGCCCCCAGGAGTTCCACCTGGTGCTCATGGACAACGGGCGCACGAAGACCCTGGCGGACCCGATCGGCAGGCAGGCCCTGGCGTGCATCCGCTGCGGCTCGTGCATGAACATCTGCCCCGTGTACCAGCACACCTCCGGCCACGCCTACGGCTCCGTGTACCCCGGGCCGATCGGCGCGATCCTCACCCCCCAGCTCACCCAGGGCATGGCCCACGACGACCCGGTGCACACCCTGCCCTTCGCCTCGTCCCTGTGCGGCGCGTGCGGCGACGTGTGCCCCGTCAAGATCGAGATCCCCACGATCCTCATCCACCTGCGGGCCCGCACCGTCGACGAGAAGCACGCCGTGCTGCCCGACGTGTGGGATCTGGCGATGGGCTCGGCCACGCCCGTCATGTCGAACGCGAAGCTGTGGACCGCGGCGGGCATGGCCGTGAAGGCGACGCGGCTCGTCGGCGGCAAGAAGGGGCGCATCGGCGCCCTGCCCTTCCCCGCCTCGTTGTGGACGGGGGCGCGGGATCTGCCCACGGCGCCGAAGGAGACCTTCCGCCAGTGGTGGAAGCGGACCCACCCGGACTCGGATGCCTCGTCGACCCGCTGGGACGCCCCCGCCCGGGGGATCCCGCTGGCCAGCGAGCACGGCATGACGACCCGCACGAACGACGACACCACGGAGGACTGACATGGCTCCCATGGACGCGAAGACCGCGATTCTGGCCCGTGCGCGCGACGCGATCGGGCGCTCCCAGCAGGGCCGCCCCGTGCGCCCCATCCCCCGGGACTACATCCGCTCCACGGCGGACGCCCCCGGCTCGGACGCCGTGGTCGGGGAGATGATCGAGAAGCTCGAGGACTACTCGGCGAAGGTGGTCCTGGCGCCCACCGACGCCAAGGTGGCCGACGCCATCGACTCCTTCCTGGAGGGCATGGGCTCCGTCGTGGTCCCCACCGGGCTGGACGCGCCCTTCAAGAAGGCCGCCGCCCGGTCGGGCCGCACTGTGCGCGAGGACTCGCGGGAGAAGGCGATCCCCACCCTGGAGCTGGACGCCATCGACGCGGTGGTGACGCGCTCGCGCGTCGGCATCTCGATCTCCGGCACGATCGTGCTGGACGGCGAGCCCGACCAGGGGCGCCGCGCGATCTCCCTGGTGCCGGACACGCACGTGGTGGTGCTGGAGCGCTCGGCGATCGTCCCCACGGTGCCGCAGGCGGTCGATGTCCTGGGCGAGAACCCCCTGCGCCCGATGACGTGGATCGCGGGCGGTTCGGCGACCAGCGACATCGAGCTGGTGCGGGTCAACGGCGTGCACGGCCCCCGCAACCTGCGGGTCGTCATCGCGCACTGACTCCCTGGCCCCGCTTTTCCGGCCCCCGCCCCGCCCACTATTCGGTGGACGGGACGGGGGCCGCACTCGCGTGGCATCCGTCCCGCGCTCCCCCGCAACCATCGTCAACCGGGCACGGGCCACTCCCGGTCCCGCCCGCTCGTACGAGCCCCCTGTTCAACCGCGCCCCGCAGTGGGACAATGGGACTGGGCACCGCCCGCGGACGCGCCGCGCCCACAGCCGCCCCGCGTTCGTTCCAACCGCCGAGAACCACCCAGGAGCCCCTCATGACAACGTTGTCCCAATCGGACCTCGCCCCCGACTACGACCGTTCCCGCATCACGACGGGCATCGTGCACATGGGCGTCGGCGGCTTCCACCGCGCCCACCAGGCCGCCTACCTCGACGACCTCATGCGGCGCGGCGAGGCACTGGACTGGGGGATCTGCGGCGTGGGCCTGATGCCGCAGGACACGCGCATGCGTGACGCGCTGCGCGGCCAGGACTACCTGTACTCCCTCACCCTCAAGCACCCCGGAGGGCGGGCCGAGTCCCGCGTCATCGGGTCGATCCACGACTACCTCTTCGCCCCCGACGACCCCGAGGCCGTCCTGGGAGTCATGACCGCGCCGACGACGCGCATCGTGTCCCTGACGGTGACGGAGGGCGGTTACAACGTCGACGACGCCACCGGCCTGTTCCGCACGGAGTCCGAGGGCGCCGCCCGCGATGCCGCCGATCCGCACCACCCGACGACCAGTTTCGGCTACATCGTGGAGGCCCTGCGCCGGCGCCGCGACGCCGGCGTCCCCCCGTTCACGGTGATGAGCTGCGACAACCTGCCCGGCAACGGGAAGGTGGCGCGCACGGCCGTCGTGTCGCAGGCGCGGATGAGCGACCCGGTCTTCGCGCAGTGGATCGACGACAATGTCGCCTTCCCCAACTGCATGGTCGACCGCATCACCCCGCAGACGACGCCCGCGGACATCGAGTCCGTCCGCGAGCGCCTGGGCGTGGAGGACGCGTGGCCGGTGGTGTGCGAGCCCTTCACGCAGTGGGTGCTGGAGGACCGCTTCACCGACGGGCGCCCGCCCTTCGAGGACGTCGGCGTGCAGATGGTGTCCGACGTGGTGCCCTACGAGCTCATGAAACTGCGCCTGCTCAACGCCTCGCACCAGGGCCTCGCCCACTGGGGGCGGCTGTTGGGCATCGAGTACGCGCACGACGCCGCCGCCGACCCGGACATCGCCGCCTGGGTGCGCGCCTACTTGGAGCGCGAGGCCCGCCCGACGCTGCGGCCCGTGCCCGGCATCGATTTGGACGGGTACGTGGACACGCTCTTCGAGCGGTTCACGAACGAGGCCATCGCCGACACGCTGTTCCGCTTGGCCCAGGACGCGTCGAACAGGATGCCGAAGTTCGTGCTGGGCACTGTGCGCGACAACCTGGCGTCCGGGGGCCCGATCCGCTTGGGCGCAGCGATGGTGGCCGCGTGGGCGCTGGGCGATGAGGGCGTCGACGAGGCGGGCGCCCCGATCGCGGTCGACGACCCTGCGGGCGCACGCCTGCTGGAGCTGGCGGCGGCCCAGAAGGCCGGTGACGACCGCGCGTTCGTCTCCGACGCCGCGGTGTTCGGCGACTTGGCCGGCCAGGAGCGCTTTGTCGAGGAGTTCGCCTCGCAACTGAGGGCACTGCGGGCGGAGGGCGCCCGCGCCCGGATGCGGGCGCTCGTCGGCTGAGCGCAGGCGGACGAGGAGGAGGCCGGGCCTCGGGGCCAAACTGTCGCTTGGCCGGGCCCCGCCTGCCGCGGCCTAACCCAGGATCCCGGGCCGGGCGGCGCGCAGATGGCGTCCCGTCGCCGAGTCCGGGTGGGCCGCCACGTCGCGGGGCGCGCCCTGCGCCACGATGCGCCCGCCGTCGGCCCCTCCGCCGGGCCCCATGTCGATCACCCAGTCGGAGTTGGCGATGACGTCCAGGTCGTGCTCGATGACGACGACGGTGGCACCGCGGTCGATGAGGCGCTGGAGCACGTCGAGGAGGACCTGCACGTCGTCGGGGTGCAATCCGATGGTCGGCTCGTCGAAGACGAAGAGCGCTCCCTCCTGGCGCCGTCCCATCTCCGAGGCGAGTTTGAGCCGCTGCGCCTCGCCTCCGGACAGGGCGGGCGTGGCCTCGCCGAGCGCCAAGTAGCCCAGGCCCAGGCCCGACAGCGTGCCGAGCAGCGCGCCCGCTCTCTTCAGGCCCCGCACCGCTCCCCGCGCGTCGTCCACGCTCATGGCCATGATGTCGGGCAGGCTCAGCCCGTCGCGCCGGATCCCGAGGGCCTGGGCGCTGTAGCGGCTCCCCCGGCAGTCCGTGCACTCGATGTCCACGTCGGGCAGGAACTGCACGTCGAGGGTGATCTGGCCCGTCCCGTCGCACGTGGGGCAGCGCAGCGAGCCCGTGTTGTAGGAGAAGGCGCCCGCCTTGAGGCCCGCCGCCCCCGCCTCCTCGGTGCGCGCGAACGCCCGGCGCAGCTCGTCCAGGACACCGGAGTACGTGGCGACTGTGGAGCGCACGTTGACGCCGATGGGCGTCGCGTCGATCAGGTTCACCCGCGTCGCGCCCGCCACGTCCACGTCCCGCACGTGCGCGGGCAGAGCCTCCCCCGCCAGGGCCGCGCGCAGGGCGGGCACCAGGGACTCCAGGACCATCGTCGTCTTGCCCGATCCGCTGACCCCGGTGACCGCCGTGAGCGCTCCCACTGGGATGTCGACGCCCAGGGGGTGGACCGTGTGGAGCCGCGAGGTCTCCAGGTGGATGGCGCCGCGCCCGTCACTACCTGGGCCGCCGCGCTCGTCAGCGCCCGCCTCACCGCGCCCGTCCGTTCCCGCGCGCTCCCGGTCCCAGCCCGCCCGGCGCTCCACCCGGCGCCTCCCGGCCAGGTACGGGCCGATGCGGGAGCCGGGGGCGCCTGAGGCCCCGGGGACAGGGCCCTGGTAGACGACGCGTCCGCCGTCTGCGCCCGCGCCCGGGCCGATCTCGATGAGGTGGTCGGCTGCGGCCAGCACCCGGGTGTCGTGGTCGACCACGACGACGGAGTTCCCATCCTCGATGAGCTCGCGGATGATGTCCAGGACCCCGTCGACGTTGGAGGGGTGCAGGCCGATGGTGGGTTCGTCCAGGACGTAGAGGACGCCGGTCGTACGGTTGCGGACAGCGCGGGCCAGCTGCACGCGCTGGCGCTCGCCGTTGGACAGTGTGGAGGAGGCGCGGTCGAGCGAGAGGTAGGACAGGCCCAGGTCGGCCAGGCGCTCCATGGGCTCGGCCATCTCGTCGACGATGACGCTGGCCATGGGCGCGACCTCGTCGGGGACGAGGCCGGGCACGCGCGCCGCCCACTCGCGCAGTCCGCTCAGGGTCAGGCGCGAGGCCTGGCCCAGGTCGATGCCGTCGATGAGGGTCGAGCGCACCCGCTCCCCCAGGCGCGTGCCGTCGCAGGCGGGGCACGTGCGCGTGATGAGGTACTTGTCGAGGCGGGCGAGGGCCTTCTCGTCCTTGGCCTTGGCGAGCGCGTTCTCCACGGTGGCGATCGCGTTGAAGTAGGTGAAGTCCAGTTCCGCGCCACCCGTCTTGGTGGAAACCACGATGTGGCGCTTCTCAGCCGGGCCCTCGTAGACGATGGCCCTCTCCTCCTCGCTGAGGTCGCGGAAGGGCACGTTCGTGCGCACCCCCATCTCGCGTGCGACGTCCTTCATGAGCTTCCACATGAGGGAGCCCCACGGCGAGACTGCCCCCTGGTCGATGGTGAGCGACTCGTCGGGCACCAGGGCGGCGCGGTCGACGACGCGTTGGACCCCGGTGCCCTCGCACACGGGGCAGGCCCCGGTGGAGTTGAAGGCCATCTCCTCGGCGCCCAGTCCGTGGAAGGACTCACCGCACTGGGGGCACACGAGCGGCACTTCCAGGGCAACGTTGCGCGAGGGCGGGACGCGGTGCCCGTTCGGGCACAGGTAGGAGCCGGCGCGCGAGAACAGCAGGCGCAGGTGGTTGAGGAGCTCCGTGGCCGTGCCGAAAGTGGAGCGCACGTCGGGCACGCCCGGCCTCTGGCGCAGGGCGAGGGCGGCGGGGACGTGGGCGACCTCGTCGACCGGCGCCCTGGCGGCCTGGGAGATGCGCCTGCGCGTGTAGGTCGCCAAGGACTCCAAGTAGCGGCGGGACCCCTCCGCATAGAGGGTGCCCAGGGCCAGGGAGGACTTGCCCGACCCGGACACTCCCGCGATGGCGACGAAAGTGTTCAGGGGGACGTCGACGTCGAGGTCCTTGAGGTTGTGGACGCGCGCTCCGCGCACTTGGATGCTGGAGGGGGTGGTGCGGTGGGGCATGTGCTTCCATTCGGGTCGACGAGGCGGGGGCCGGTCCGCCTGGTCCCACAGTAGCGCCACCGCCCAGCGCGGGGAGGCAGGCAGTTCGGGATCGCGGACGCTCAATTCGTGGTTAGCGCCGCCGCCCCGCGCGGGGAGGCAGGGCGTCGTTCCACCGCCGACTGACAAGCCCTCCCCGGTGCAAGCCCGCCGAGCCGTGGGCCGGGGGAGGCGCGCCCGCCAGTTTTGAGGACGCGCAGCGCCTCCCTCGTCAAGTCGCGCGCGGGGAGGCGCGGGCGGCCCCCGCTCCGCCATGGGTTCGCACGGGCACCAACCCGTGCGCGCGAGACGGCACACCTGAGGGGGCAGGCCCCGCCCCAACGGAAGGGCACCAACCCGTGCGGGCGAGACGGCACGGCGGCACCACCGGCCACGCGGAATCTCGCGCCACCGGGAGCACCTCTCCACTTATGCCCTGCCATGCCCGCGGTTTCTCAGTCTTCTTGGGGGTCCAAGTGGTGCGGAGGCGGTCTGAGTCGCGCAGTGGCACCCCGGCACGCAATGCTGAAACTCGCACTCCTCGGTGCGAACGCGGTCTGAGTCGCGCAGTGGCACCCTATGGGAAACGCAGTGGTCGGGAGCCCCGCATCGGGGCAGGTTGCGGCAGTAGGCGCATCTCCTCGGCTTCCTCCCGCAGTCGATGGACCGCGCATTGGGGCAGGCTACTGTGCATTGGGGTAGGTTACTAGCCTGCCCCAATGGGGGTTAGCCTGCCCCAGTAGGTGATTTCCTGCCCCAATGCGGGCCCGAGCGCCACCAACTGGGCGAGCACACCGTCCACGCCGCGGTGGTTTCCTACCCCAATGCGGGCCCGAGCGCCACCTGACGACGTTCGTCCGCCCGAGGCTGGGTGGTTTCCTGCCCCAATGCTCCCCCTCTTCATCGAGTCCCTGGCTGAGGCGTTGTTCAAGGGCGCCATAACTCTCAAGGACACGAACAACGGAGCACGCCGCCCCCGGCGACGCACCAGAAGCCGGGCGCACACAGACCCGGAGAACACTAAGAACCCACCGACTCGGTACACGGCAGAAGCCGGGCGCACGGGGCCGCACGACGGCCATGGCCGTGCTCCACGAGCACCAATATGGGGCGCGCCGGGGACAAGCGTGCGACCCGCCGCCCCGTGCACGCGCAACAGCGCCGGGCGCGCGGGCCGGACCCAGGTCCAGCCCGCGCGCCCAGTCGCGCATCAGGCGCCCGCTACTCCTTCTTAGCGGCCGCCCTTCTCAGCCGCTACTCCTTCTTGGCGGCCTCGCGGTTGCCCAGGCGGACCTTCTCAACGGTCCTGCCCTGGCCGAAGTCGTCCTCTTTGAACCCGAAGAAGTAGGTGCACACGAAGGCGACGGCGAGCGCCACGAAGGACGCGATCCAGAAGTTGACGGCGGAGGAGGTGTCCTTGCCGGTGGGGTCCACGAAGGACGCGAACCCGGTGAACGCCCCGGCGAAGCCGTACATGTTGATGTTGAGCAGGCCGGTGACCAGGCCGCCGGCGGCCCCGCCGACCGACGCCGTGAGGAAGGCGCGCCCGTACTTGAGGTTGAGGCCGTACATGGCGGGCTCGGTGACCCCGCAGAACGCGGAGATCGTGGCGGGACCGGCCAGGGAGCGGATCTTCGCGCTGCGGGCCTTGATCCAGAAGGCCAGGGCGCCGCCGCCCTGCGCGATCATCGTGGCGGACACGATGGCGTTGATCGTGGAGGACTGCCCGTGGACAGCGAGCTGCTGGGCGATCACGGGGATCACGGCCCAGTGCAGGCCGAAGATCACGAGGCACTGGTAGAAGGCGCCGATGACGAGGCCCGCGAAGGCGTAGTTGATGGCCAGCACCCAGTTCAGCCCGGCCGCGACGCCGCCGGAGACGAACATGATGATGGGTCCGAAGACGGTGAACAGCAGCGTGGAGATCACGAAGATCTCGATGAGCGGGGCGAAGATGGAGTGGACCACGGCGGGGATCCACTTCTTGAGCAGGGGCTCGATCTTGGACGCCAGCCACGCCCCCACGATGATCGGGAAGATCGAGTAGGCGTAGGCGTTGTCCAGCGGCAGGGAGATGGGGATCCCGAAGAGCTCCGCGTTGAAGTTCACGCCCAGCAGCGTGTGCAGCACGTGGTACCCGGGAGCATCGTGCTTGGCCAGCTGGACGATCGACGGGTAGGCCAGGACGCCGCCGATGATCGCGACGATGATCGGGTCGGCGCCCAGGCGCTTGGCGGCCGTGAAACCGATGATGATGGGCAGGAAGAAGAACATCGAGTCCGCCATCGCATTGAGGATGATGTTCGTGTCGGAGTCCTTCACCAGCCAGCCGGCCTGGACCAGCAGGCCCAGCAGGCCCTTGAGGATGCCCGATCCGGCCAGGACGCCGACGACGGGGATCATCGACCCGGTGATGACGCCGATCAGCGAGCTGAATCCGTACTTCACCCAGCCCAGGGGGGTGGTGGGCTTCTCGACGGGCTCGGCCGCCGCCTCGTCGTCCCCGGCGGTGCCCTGCGGGAGCCGCTTGACGATCTCCTCGTAGACGTCGCCGACGGTGGCGCCGATGACGACCTGGTACTGCCCGCCGGCCTTGGCGACGTCGATGACGCCGTCGATGTCGGCGACGGCCGCGTCATCGGCCTTGGCGTCGTCCTTGAGGTAGAAGCGCACGCGGGTGATGCAGTGGATGACGGAGGCGACGTTGTCCGCGCCGCCGATGCCGTCGATGATGCGGGCGGCCTGCAGGGCGAACCCGGTCAGGCCCTCGTAGCCGTCGTCCGCCTCGACGGTGGCGCCCGCCGCTTCCGGTGCGGTTCCCGACGACGCGGCGCTGGTGCCGGACGAGGCGGGGGCCGCCTCCGCCTGGGCGGGCGCGGCAGGAGCGGCGGCTTTGAGGAGGGCGTCGGCGACGGCGTCGCCGGCCTGGGCACGGCCGGTCCGCACGTCGAGGGACTCCACGCGCTTCTTGGAGTTGGTGATGACGGTGATGGCGACCGTGGACTTCCCGGCGGCCTCGACGGCGGCCAGGTCCATCGTCCCGACCGGGCCGCCCGCCTGCACGGTGTCGCCCTTGGCGACGACGAGGCGGAAGGGCGCGCCCTTGAGCTCGACGGTGTCGACGCCCAGGTGGAGCAGCACCTGCAGCCCGTCGGCGGTTTCGAAGCCGACGGCGTGGCCGGTGTCGGCCACCATCGTGATCCGCCCTGAGACGGGGGCCACGACCGTGTTCTCCTCGGGGACCACACCGAAGCCGACGCCCATGGCGCCCCCGGCGAATGCGGGGTCGGGGATGTCGGCCTGGGCGATGACGTCGCCCGGCATCGGGGCGAGCAGTGACGCCCTCTGCTGTGGTGATTCGGACATGGTTGTTCCTTTCGTGCCGTGTTCGGGCACCGTGTCAGGCACCTGTGATGATGGACAGGCTCTCGTAGGGGCGCAGCGTGATGCGCGAGCGCACGACCGCGTCGTCGTAGTTCCCGATGAGGACGCGCCCCTGGGCGAAGCCCCCCAGGACGTCGACGCCGACGTCATGGGCGCGGAAGTTGTTGAGCACTAGCAGGCGCTGGCCGTCGTGCTCGCGCACGTAGGCGAAGACCTCGTCGGGCGCGTTGTAGGGGATGTAGGAGCCCTCGGCGATGACCGGGTGGGTGTGCCGCGCCTCGATGAGGCGCCGGTAGTAGGGCAGGATGCGGCCCCGCTCGGCGGACTCGACGTTGACCTCGGCGTGGTTGACGGGCCGCAGCCAGGGGGTGCCCCGCGTGAACCCGGCGTTGTCGGAGGCGTCCCACTGCATGGGGGTGCGGGCGTTGTCGCGGGCCTTGGAGTGGACGACGGCGAACGCCCGCGCGGGGTCCGTGCCCCCTTCGACGAGGGCGCGGTAGGCGTTGCGCGCCTCGACGTCCACGTAGTCGTCGATGCTCGTGTAGGCGGGGTCGCTCATGCCGATCTCCTCGCCCATGTACACGAAGGGCGTTCCGCGCAGCAGGTGGATGGCGGAGGCGAGCATCGTCGCGGACTCGTAGCGGTACTCGTCCGCGTTCCCGAAGCGGTCGAGGGCTCGGGGCTGGTCGTGGTTGTTCCAGAACAGGGCGTTCCAGCCCCCGCCCTCCTGCATGCCGAGCGCCCACTCCCCCAGCAGGCGCTTGAGCGCCGCCAGGTCGAAGTCCTTGAGCGTCCACTTCTGGCCGTCCTCGTAGTCGACTTTGAGGTGGTGGAAGTTGAACACCATCGACAGCTCGTGGTTGGCGGGGTTGGAGTAGCCGATGCACGCCTGGATGGAGGTCGAGGACATCTCGCCGACGGTGATGGAGTCGGCGTCCTGCCCGAAGGACTGCTCGGAGAGCCACTGCAGGTAGGTGTGGACATCGGGGCCGTCGGTGTACATCGCGCGGTCGTCGGTGCCCTCGGGGGCGTCGAGCAGCGCCTCCGGCTTTCCGATGAGGTTGATGACGTCGAAGCGGAAGCCCCGCACGCCCTTGGAGCGCCAGAAGTTCACGACTTTGGCGGCCTCCTCGCGGACATCGGGGTTGTGCCAGTCGAGGTCCGCCTGCGTCCGGTCGAAGAGGTGTAGGTAGTACTTGCCGGTGTCCCCGAAGGGTTCCCAGGCGGGGCCCCCGAACTTGGACACCCAGTTGGTGGGCAGTGAGCCGTCGGGCTTGGGGTCGCGCAGGTAGTAGTAGCGCTGGTAGCGCTCGTCGCCGGCCAGCGCCTTGCGGAACCACTCGTGCTCGGTGGAGGTGTGGTTGAGGACCATGTCGAGCATGACGCCGATCCCGTGGGCGCCCAGGGCCTCGACGAGCTCCTCGAAGTCCTCCATCGTCCCCATGGCGGGGTCGATGGCGCAGTAGTCGGAGATGTCGTAGCCGTTGTCCCGCCCCGGCGAGGGGAAGAACGGGTTGAACCAGACGTGGTCCACGCCCAGCGAGGCGATGTAGGGGATCTTCTCGATGACGCCCCTCAGGTCCCCGACGCCGTCGCCGTTCGAGTCGTAGAACGACTTGGGGTAGATCTGGTAGACGACTGAACTACGGAACCCCGTCATCGTGCCCTCCAATGCTCTCGCATTCGCCAACGTTGTTTCGTATGCGAAAGTTTACACTTTGGAAGACAAGTCAACGAGTGGTCTTTCACATATTCACACCACCGTTGTGGACGGCTACAATGCTCCCCTCAGAAGCCGAGGCGCCCCAGCATCTTCGGGTCGGACTGCCAGTCCTTGGCGGTGCGCACGTGCAGGTCCAGGTACACCCGCTTGCCCAGCAGCTCCTCGATGTGGCGCCGCGCCTCGGTGCCGATCTCCTTCAGGCGGGCCCCGCGCCGCCCGATGATGATCGCCTTCTGGGAGTCGCGCTCCACGTAGACGTTGACGTGGACGTCCACCAGGGGCGGACGGGTGTCGCCCTCCCTGTGCTCCCTCTCGATGATCTCCTCGACCTGCACGGCCAGGGAGTGGGGCAGCTCGTCGCGCACCCCCTCCAGCGCTGCCTCGCGGATGAACTCGGCGATCAGGGTGTCGCGGGACTCGTCGGTCACGTCGCCTTCGGGGTACAGGGGCGGCGAGGCGGGGACCGTTTGGGCGAGCACGTCGCGCAGGTGGTCGATGCCCTTGCCCTCCACGGAGGACACGGGCACGATGGCGCTCCACTCGCCCAGCCGCTCGATGGCGAGCAGGTGCTTCATGACGCGCTCGCGGCCCACCGCGTCGCACTTGGTGGCCACGGCGATGACCGGGCGCTTCACGCCCCGCAGCTCGCGGGCGATGAACTGGTCGCCCGGGCCTATCCTCTGGTCGGCGGGTAGGCAGAAGAGCACGGCGTCCACCTCGGCCAGCGCCTCGCGCACCATGTCGTTGAGCCGCTTGCCCAGCAGCGTGCGGGGACGGTGGTAGCCGGGGGTGTCCACGAGGACCAGCTGGTAGCCGTCTCCGTGGACGATGCCGCGGATGTTGTGGCGGGTCGTCTCGGGGCGCCCCGACGTGATCGCCACCTTCTGGCCGACCAGGGCGTTGGTGAGGGTGGACTTGCCGACGTTGGGGCGCCCCACGATGGAGACGAAGCCCGCGCGGAAGTCCTCGGGGTAGTCGGGGACCCCGATCGCGGCGGCCGCGTCCTGGCGCAGCGAGGCCACCGAGGCCAGCGCCTCGAAGGCGCCCAGGTCCGCGTCCGCCTCGTCCTCCAGGTCCGACAGGTCGTCCTCGGCCCCGTCAGCGGCCGTATTCTCGGTGTCGTCGAGGCCGGCGTCGTCGCCGGGCCCGTCAGCGTCCGGCGCTTCGGCATCACCGGAGCCGGCGCCACCACCGGGCCCGGCCCCGTCCTCCCCTCCTAGGCCGGCACCGATCTGCGCGCGCGCCTCGGCTTCCGGATCGTCGGCGTCGGGCGCCACCTCGATGCGCGCGTCCCCGAGGGCGTTGGGGCCTGCCATGAGCTCGTCGTCACTGGGGAAGCGCATCAGTCCTCTTTCCGTGTTCCTGCCTGGGGCGGGGCGCCGGGCGCCCCACTGCCCCCAACTGTAGAGCACACGATGGTGCCCACCTGGCGCCGGCGCCCCCGCGCCTCCTCGGCGCGCATGCGCACCCCCGCCAGTTCGCCGCGCGCCCCGGGCAGCGGGACCCTGCCGATGGCCTTGGCCAGCAGGCCGCCCACCGAGTCCACGTCCTCGTCCTCGACCTCGACGCCCAGCAGGTCACCGAGCTCGGAGATCGGGTAGCGCGCGGGCACGCGCCACTGCCCCCCTCCCAGGGCCTCGGGCTCGATGACGTGCCGGTCGTGCTCGTCGGTGACCTCGCCGACGACCTCTTCGATGATGTCCTCCAGGGTGACCAGGCCGGCCACTCCCCCGTACTCGTCGATGACGATCGCCATGTGGGAGTGCTCGGCCTGCATCTGGCGCAGCAGGTCGTCGGCGGGCTTCATCTCGACGGTGAACTCGGCGGGCCGCATCATCTGCTCGGCGGTGAGGTCCAAGTCGGGCCCGTGGGCCTCCAGGCGGGCCACCACGTCCTTGAAGTAGAGGACGCCGCGCACGTCGTCGACGTCGTCACCCACCACGGGCAGGCGCGAGAACCCGGAGCGCACGAAGAGGCGCAGGGCCTTGCGGGCGCCCAGGTCCGCGTCGGCGGTCACCATGTCCGTGCGCGGGACCATGACCTCGCGCACCAGGGTCTGGCCCAGGTCCAGGACGGAGCGCACCATCTCGCGGTCCTCCTCCTCGATGGACTCGGGCTCCCCCACCTCGTCGACGATCTCGCGCAGGTCGGAGACCAGTTCGGCGCGGGCCTGCGCCTCGGTGGGCTCGGGCGCGGGGCGGGAGGCGCGCACGCGCCCCAGCAGCGGGTCCACAAGGCGGCTGAGGCGCACGAGGCGGGCGGCGGTGGGAGCCCCCGCCAGGGCGATCCCCTCGGGGCGGCGCGCCGCCCACTGGCTGGGGACCAGGGACACGAAGAGGAACTGCAGGGCGGAGACGGAGGCGACGGCGATGAGGGCCACGGCCCACCAGGCGATGCCCTTGTCGACCAGGATGAGCGTGACGGACACGGCGAAGACCACCTGCCACAAGGTGCGCGCCGAGCGCAGGACCAGCAGAGTGCGCCTGCGGTGGGCGACCAGTCCCGCCAGCACCCCGGCGCGCGCCCTGCCCTGCTCGGCCAGGTCCTCCACGGCGGCGGCGCTCAGGCGCGACACGCCCTGTTCGACGCTCTGCGCCAGGCACGCCACCACCAGGGCGAAGGCGGCCAGCACTGCGAGCGGCAGGTCGGGCACGGCCCCGATCGACGAGGCGCCCGCCGCCTGGGCGGGCAGCGGCGGGGTCATCGGGACGCCAGGAAGGTGAGGAGCAGTTTGCGCTGCAGGGCGAACATCTCCGCCCTCTCGGCGTCCTCTGCGTGGTCGTAGCCCAGCAGGTGGAGGATGCCGTGGGTGGCCAGCAGCAGCATCTCCTCGGCGGCGGTGTGCCCGGAGTCGGCGGCCTGGTGGGTGGCCACCTCGGGGCAGATGCAGATGTCGCCGAGCATCCCCGGGGGCGTGGGGTTGTCGGCGGTGCCGGGTTTGAGCTCGTCCATGGGGAAGCTCATGACATCGGTGGGGCCGGGCAGGTCCAGCCATTTGACGTGCAGCTCCTCCATGGGGCCTGCCCCGATGAACAGGATGTTGAGCTCGGCGTCGGAGGCGACGTGCATCTGCGTGAGCACGTAGTCGGCCAGGGCCGCGAACTCGGCGCAGTCGATGTCGTAGTCGGTCTCGTTCAGAACCTCGGTCATGAGCGGTCCTCTCGGGGGTGTCGGGCGCGGGAGCGTGCGGAGCGCCGGCGCGCGGCGCCGTCCTCCCACCGCTGGTACGCGTTGATGATATGGCCGACCAGTTCGTGGCGGACCACGTCCGCGCTGGTGAGGTGGCAGAACTCGATGCCGTCCACGTCCTCCAAGATGGTCTGGATGACGGCGAGGCCGCTGGGCTGGCCACCGGGCAGGTCCACTTGGGAGGCGTCGCCGGTGACGACCACTTTGGAGCCGAAGCCCAGGCGGGTGAGGAACATCTTCATCTGGCCCAGAGTGGTGTTCTGCGCCTCGTCGAGGATGATGAAGGAGTCGTTGAGGGTGCGCCCGCGCATGTACGCCAGGGGCGCCACCTCGATGGTCCCGGCGGCCATGAGCTTGGGCAGGGCCTCGGGGTCCAGCATGTCCCCCAGGGCGTCGTAGAGGGGCCGCAGGTAGGGGTCGATCTTGTCGGTGAGGGACCCGGGCAGGAACCCCAGGTTCTCGCCCGCCTCGACGGCCGGGCGGGTCAGGACGATGCGGCGGGCCTGCCCGGACAGGAGGCGGCGCACGGCCTGCGCCATGGCCAGGTAGGTCTTCCCCGTGCCCGCGGGGCCGATGCCGAAGACGACGGTGGAGCGGTCGATGGCGTCCGTGTACGCCTTCTGCCCGGGCGTCTTGGGGCGGATGGAGCGGCCGCGGGCGGAAAGGATCTCCTCGGAGGGCGCTTCGCCGCGCGTGACGCGCCCCAGCAGTGAGATGGCCTGTTCGACGGCGTCGGCGTCGAGCGCCTGGCCCCGCCCGGCCAGGCCGATGAGCTCCTCGACCAGGTTCGCGGCCAAGTCGATGTCGGCTTGGACGCCGGCCATGGAGATCTCGCGCCCGGTGACCAGGAAGCGCACGTGGGGGAAGCCGCGCTCCAGGGCGCGCAGCACCTGGTCGGCGACACCCAGGACCATGATGGGCTCCAGGCGCGCGGGGATCATGGCACGCCTGGTCTGCACGAGGGTGCTTTCAACGGTGGGGTCGCTCATGCGGTGGAGGTCCACGCTCCTTCGGATCCGCTTGTGGTGCAGCCCCGATTCTACCGGCGCCGCCAGGGCGGGGGCCACTCGGCGGGCCGGGGCAACTGGGCGGGTGGAGGGCGCCACCGGGGCGGGCATGGGGTCGGGCGCAGCCGCCCCTACCCTGCACCCGGGGGCAGTGGGCCCGTCATGTAGCGCTGCAGCACCGGCGCGTAGTGGGCGACGACCTGCTCGTCGTCCAGGTCCGCCAAGGGCTGGAGCCGCAGCACGTAGCGGGCGACGATGAGCCCGATAACCTGCGAGGCGACCAGGTCCGTCCGCAGCGCCCCCGTGCCCGGGGGGTCGTCCAACAGCCAGGCCGCCAGGGAGTAGACCTCCTCGGTGAGGAAGCCCGCCACGGACTCGACAGGGCCGCCGGGGGCCATGCGGGCGCGCATGACCGCCACGTAGTCGCGACCGTGGGGCGAGGCGAAGACCGCGAGGATCCCCCGCACGACGGCCTCCCCCAGGTCCTCCAGGGTCCCGTCCGACAGCTTCTCCAGGGCGCCGCCCATGTGCTCCATGGGGTCGAAGGGCACATCCATGGCGGCCAGGAACAGGTCCTTCTTGGTGCCGAAGTAGTGGTGGACCAGGGATTGGTCGACGCCCGCCTGGGACGCTATCGACCTCACCGAGACCGCGGCGTAGCCGCCGTTCGCGAACGCCTGCCGGGCGGCGGCCAGGATGCGCTCGCGGGTCGCCCTCCCCTTGCTGCCCTTGGCGCCGTCCGCGCTGCTGGCCCGCCCCTCGCCCTGGGCGGCGGCGTCCGCACCGCGGCCCCGTTCCTCGCTCTGGGCGGCGGTGCCGGCACGAGCCGCCTTCCCCTTGCCGTCCGCGGCTGCGGCGGCATTGCCCGCTGCGCTCCTGGCGCCCGCGGGGGCGCCGGCACTGGCCCTCTGGCGGGGCCTTCCTTTCCGTTCTCCGCCGTCTCCGCGCGGAGCGGGGGTCCGTCTCGTCACCTCGTGCGCCTCGGCATGGTGAGCGAGGCGACGACCAGCGCCCCGATCCCCCACGCGAGCATGACCGCGAGCGCCTTCCAGTACCCCTGGCCCGGCGCGGATTGGAGGCGCACCTCCTCCAGGGCGGCGACTGTGTGGGTCATGGGGAGCACCGCGGCGACCCGCTCCAGGGGGCCGGGCAGGTACGCGGTGGGCACGAAGAACCCGCACAGGAACAGCTGGGGGATGATGAAGACGGGCATGAACTGGACGGCCTGGAACTCGCTGCGCGCGAAGGCGCTGGCCACCAGGCCCAGTGCGATGCCGACGAAGGCCCCCACGCCCGTCACATCCACCACCCAGGGCGCCCCGGCCTCGGTCCTCACGCCCAGGAAGAAGTCGCCCACGAACCACATGACCAGGGATTGGAAGACGCCGATCACGGTGAAGGCGGCGGCGTAGCCGAAGAGCAGGTCGGCGCGGTGCAGGCGGGTGGTCCACAGGCGCTCCAGCGCGCCGGTCACGCGCTCGCGCTGCATGGTGATCGAGGTGATCAGGAACATCGCGACCATGGGGAAGATCCCGTACATGTTGACCGCCAGCACCGGGAAGGCGGGTTCCGCTCCGGGGGCGACCGGGACGTCGAGGAACACGAAGTGGAGCAGGACCAGCAGCGCCGTAGGGACAATGAGGACGATGCCGATGGTGCGGCGGTCGGCGACCAGTTGGCGCAGGACGCGGGTGGTGGTGGCCCACCAGGTTGCCGGGTTCATCGGACGCCCCCTTCTGCGTCGTCGTCGGCGTCCTCCCTGACCAGGGCGAGGAAGGCGCGGTCCGGGGTGTCCTGCCCCGTGGCCTCCAGGAGCTGCGCGGGCGTCATGACCCCCAGGACGCGGCCCCTCCTCATGAGGATGAGGCGGTCGCAGCGCATCGCCTCGTCCATGACGTGGCTGGAGACCAGCAGGGTGCGGCCCTGCCCCGCCAGTTCGCGGAACACGTCCCACAGGGACTCGCGGGTCAGGGGGTCCAGGCCGACTGTCGGCTCGTCCAGGACCATGACCTCGGGGTCGCCGACCAGGGCGCAGGCGATGGAGGCCCGCGAGGCCTGCCCTCCCGACAGCGTGGACACGACCTGCCCTGCCCGGTCGGCCAGGCCGACGGCGCGGATGGCGGCGTCGGCGGCGCCGCGCCCGGCACCGGCGAGGGCGGCGAAGTAGACAGCGTTGCGCCGCACAGTGAGGTCGGGGTAGGCGCTCGCCTGCTGGGTGGAGTAGCCGATGCGGGCGCGCAGGCGCTTGGACCCTGCGGGGCAGCCGAGCACGGTGGCGGTTCCGGCGTCGATTCGCTGTACCCCGACCAGGGCGCGCATCAGGGTGGTCTTGCCGCAGCCCGAGGGACCCAGCAGCCCGACGATCTCTCCGCGCCGTATTGAGAAGGACACGTCGTGGAGGACGGGCGCGCGCCCGCGCGACACCCGTAGGCGCTCGACACTGATCGCGGGAGGGGGCTCCGCGCCGGGGCCCTCCGGGACCGTCGGAGCGGCGCAGCCCGGGGCGGGGGCCGCGCCCGGGGCCGTCGGCTTGGGAGGACCCGCACTGTCCGGGGCCGCCCCCAGCGTCCTGGCGGCGCCCGGAACTTCATCACTCGATGAATTAATCACGTGATGAATATACCTTCTCCCAGCTCGGGGAACAAGCCCCTCACTCACGGTTTTCGAGTACTTCTCGGCTCCGCGCCGACGGACGTAGTTTTGGAACATGGCTGGAGCTTTCGAGGATCTCGATCAGATGATCGCCGACGCGCAGCGGCGCGTGTCGGAGAACGCCCGGGCGGGGGCGCGTTTCAGACGGGCCAGCGAGGGGGTGGTGGGGCGCGGGCGCGCCCTGGGAGGCGAGGTCGCGGTGGAGGTGGACGCCTCGGGCGCGCTGGTGCGCTGCGCTTTCGGGCGGGGCGTCCAGCGAGTTTCCCTGTCGCGCTTGGGCGCCGGGGTGGTGGAGGCGTACACGGCGGCGCGGGCGGACGCTCTCGCCGGGGTGCGCGGGGCCGCTGTGGAGGCGTTCGGGGCGGACAACCCGATCCTGGCCCCCTTGATGGGAGGCGGGGACGGTGAGTGAGGAACTGCGGGTGGACACGGACGTGATGCGCTCCTACGCGGCGCGCGTGGACGCGACCGCCGACCAGGTGTCGCAGGCCCAGTGGGCGGTGGGCTCCTTGAACACGATCGGGGCGCTGGGCGCGTTGTGCGCGCCGCTCCTGGGGCCGGCGGTCGGCCTCGTCGAGGCGGGGGCGCGCTCGTGCATCGACGCGACGGGCCAGGGCCTTGGGCGTATGTACGAGCTTCTGGGGAGCACGGCCCAGAACTACGACGCGGTGGAGGCCAAGATCGTCGACGACCTGCGCGCGATCATGGAGCGCCTGCCGTGAGCGGCGGGGAGACGCTGAGCGCTGCCGACTCCCCCGGTGGGGCGGTCGGAGCCAGCGGGAACCCCGGCAGTGCGCTGGTGGCCGAGCGCCAGGACGCGCGCAGCGGCTTCGAGGGCTTGGGGATCATCGAGGACGGGCACGCCCTGGTGGAGGCCATCCAGGGCGGCAGCTGGACGGGCACCGCGCTGGGGGTGGCGTTCACGGGGTTGGACGTGGCGTCCGCCGTCTCCGATCCCATTGGCACGCTCATCTCGATGGGCCTCGGCTGGGCGCTGGAGTGGGTGTGGCCCTTCAACGAGCTGTTCAACGCCCTGGCCGGGGACGCGGCGCAGGTGGAGGCGAACGCGCAGACGTGGGAGAACGTGGCCATGTCCCTGGGGGCCGCCGGCGCGCAGTTGGAGGCGGACACGACCACCTGCCTGTCCGACATGGCCGGGGACACGGTCGAGGCGATCCGGACCTCGGCCGACGGCGTGGCGGAGCACGTGCGGGCGGCCTCCCAGTGGGCGCAGGCCATGGCGGACGGCCTGCGCATGGCGTCGGGCATCGTCCAGGTGGTGCACGACGTGGTGCGCCAGGCGATAACGGATCTGATCGGCACGATCTGCTCGGTGGCCATCGAGGAGGCCTGCACCCTGGGCCTGGCCACCGCCCTGGTCGTCGAGCAGATCACCACCCGGGTCGCCGCGTTGTCGACCCACGTCTTCGAGGCCGTCGGCCATTTGAAGACCGCGTTCTCCAGTTTCCACGGGCTCCTGTCGGAGCTGGGGCGCTTGTGGAACACGCTCACCGGGGCGATCAGCTCCATGTTCCACCGGGGGGCCGTCGCACTGACGCCCCACGGCCCCGTGGCGGGCACGACCGCGGCCATCGGAATCGGCGGCGCCCCGCACGGCGCTCACGGCCCGCACGCCTCGGCCCAGCCCGCTCCCCCGCCCCACACCAAAGACCCCGTGAAGGACGAGCCCCTGGTCTTCCCCGAGCGCAAGCCGTGGAAGGACACGAAGAGGGAGAAAGCCGACGAGTCCCACAACGGCGCCAAATGGGGCAAGGGGCGCGACCAGGCCCAGCTCAACACGCTGAGGAAAGCCCGTGTCGAAACCAAGCAGCACATCAAAAACCTGGAGGCGGAACTCCGCGCTCACGGGGTAGATCCCAAGGAGGCGACGCGCGACAACATAAAAGCAACAATTGATAGACTAGACGAGGAAGGTCTCTCTATACTAGAGAGGAAAAACGTCGAACAACTCGCCGACGACCTGTCTCGCGCCCGTGGAGAATACTCGCAGTTAGGAGAAGAAGTCGGAATCGTTGGGGCAGAATCCAAACTGGAGAGTCAGGGAATGGAGCTCCTCCCCAACACCGGGGGCGCCGGCGCGGGGAACGGTAGTGGCGACATCTACGCGACCGCCCTGGACAAGGAGGGCCATCGCCAAGCCTTCCACGTGGTGGAAGCCAAGGGATACAGTAGCGAACTGGGAACGCGAATGGTCGACGAAAAGCCCTTCAAACAGGGGTCCCCCACATACGTGCGCGACATCATGCTCAACGACACCCAGCTGCACGACGCACTGGCCAGGAACGCCGCCCTCCGCGAAGCCATACTCAAAAGAGAGATCCCGGTGATCGCGGACGTGTACCGCACCCGCCACCCGTACATGTCCTGCGTCACCCTGCAACAGACAAAGACCGTGCCCCTCGACGACGACTTCATAAAGGAGTTGGAAAAGATCCTCAAGGGACACCCCGCATACACGCCTCTGCCGCCCCCGAAACCCACCCCCTGAGAACAACACTGGAAGAAAACACCGACACGGAGTAAAATATAATCATGAGCATCGCATTCGAAGCCTACCCAACAGATCGCTTCATAGAAATTGTCAAAGCTTGGATCAACCACCCATGGCCCATAACCATAGAAGAGGCAAAAGAAATATACGAAAGCATCGGCTACCACCCCTACGTCCCAGATCCGAGTTTGTTCACATCAGATTTGTCAAAAGACGGCGAACCGGACTCTTACTACACGCATAATGACGGTTACATAAACACGGTCAACATAACAGTTACGAGACGAGGAGAAAAAGGGACTGAGAGACATAATGCGGACAAAATTGAGAAGACATACAAACAGTACTGCAACGCGATTGACACCCTTGTTTCGAAACGACTTACCCGACGACATCAACAGGATTCCGCAACTGAGTGGTTCACCGACAATAATGTGAACATAAGAATCGGAAACCCTGGACACAGGGTAACGTTTTCCGTCTCCTCGCCGGCCATGACCCAGTTGCGTCGCGAGGAGCAGGAAATGGGCTTGACCAGCTACGACGAGATCCTCGAGGACGACTGAACAGGACATTCTGCCCATGACCCGACACCCCGCCAGATTCGAAGCCTACGCTACGGACCGTTTTATCGAAATTGTAAGGGCATGGACAGGGCACTCTTGGCCCATGAGTCCAGAAGAAGGTAGGCAGGTATTCGAAGACTTTGAGTACAGGGCAGACCCATCCGATCCCGACATGTTCTCCTCTCCCTTTACAAACGGCACGCCAGACTCTTTCTTTACAGCACAGGATAACATCATTGACAACGTACTCATCGCCGTTGCAAACAGATTGACGATGCCCGAAAGCAGTAACATCATTGAACGAACATATCTCGAGTACTGCGACGCGATCGACGAGTCTTTCACACCCACTGCCGCAAGACTTCGCATCCAGAAGAAGAACACCGAATGGCGTTTCAATAACAATGTTGAACTAGGCGTTGGCAATGCGGACATAACGGTATTGCTGTTCATCCGCTCGCCCCGCATGACTAAACTTCGCCTCGAAGAAGAAGCGATGGGCTTGACCAGCTACGACGAGATCCTCGAGGACGACTGAACAGGACACTCAGCCCATGACGCAGCGCCCCGCCAGATTCGAAGCCTACCCAACAGATCGCTTCATCGAAATCGTTAAGACATGGATCGACCGCCCATGGCCCATCACCTCGAAAGACGGAAGGATAATATTCGAGGATTTAGGGTACTCAGTCGATTCAGAAGACCCGGAGATGTTCGCGTCACCATTTGCGGAACGAGAACCGGATTCCTACTATATCGTTCGGAACGGGCTTATTGATGACATCGATGTCGCAGTATCCACAATATGCACACGGGAATCCATGAAAGAAAACGCAGCCGCGATAGAGAGAACCTACGACACATATTGCAAGGCGATAAGTGGCGCCTACCCTGAAGCATTATCGAAAAGAGATAGAACGGGCAACGCGGTCGAATGGTTCTTTGAAAATGACGCACAAATTAGGCTCAGTAACATCGGGATCACGATTTCATTCATCATACACTCACCACGTATGACTCAATTGCGCCGCGAAGAGGAGGAAATGGGCTTGACCAGCTACGACGAGATCCTCGAGGACGACTGAGCGGAACACCGGCGCTCCAGACTTGAGACCACCACTACGGAAGAAACGAGGATTCGAGGAGTGGACACCACCAACATGACACGGACGCGCATAAGGCGCACACTCAGGCAGATGGCGAACAACCGGAGCCCGATCACGGAGCAGCGCCGCATCGCGCACATCGCCGACGCCCTGGCCCACGAGCAGGGCGAGTACACCAGGCTCGGCGAGGAAGTCGGCATCGTGGGCGCCGAGTCCTCCCTGGAGCGCGAGGGGATGGTAATACTCCCCGACATCGACGGCCCCAACGAGGGGAACCACAGCGGCGACATCTACGCCGTTGCCTACGACGAGGACTCCAGGCCCCGTTCCCTCCACGTGGTCGCGGCCAAGGGGTACTCGCACAGGCTGAGGACGCGGCCAGTCGACGGCGCCTACGCCACGCAGGGCTCCCCGGAGTACGCGCGCCACCTCATGCTCACAGACCGGTGCCTCCACGCCGCCCTCGCCAAAGATCCCGTTCTGCGCCGGGGAATACTCGACGGCAGTATCGAAGTCATCGCCGACGTGTACCGCACGCCGCGCCCGTACATGTCGAGCGTCATCCACCCGAGCGCCATCCCCGTCCCCCTCGACCGGGCCTACGCTTCCACGCTCCAGAGCATCGTGAGGCAGCACCCCGACTACACCGAGTAGAGCACAATGAACAGCACCGCATTCCAGTCCTACCCCGTGGACCACTTCATCAGCATCGTCCAAGCCTGGGTCCACCAGGCATGGCCGATCACCACGGCGCACGGCCGACGGATGTACGAATCCCTCGGCATGAAGCCCCACGCCGCCGATCCCAGCCTCTTCATGTCCCACTTCGCGGTGGGCGGCGAACCCGACGCGTACTTCACGGAACACGAGGGCCTCATCAACACGGTCCGCATGCAGATCGGCCGCCCATGCCCTCCCGGGACCGAAGGGCAGAACGGGCCCGTTATCGCCCAGTACTTCAACGCGTACTGCGGTTCAATCGAACAGGCATTCGGGCCGAGCACACTCAGGCGCAGGCAAGAGGACAACGGGGCAATCGACTGGATCCTGGACAACAACGTCGGAATCAGCCTCGGCCCCCTCAGCCACTCGATCATCCTGTTCATCGACTCCCCCACCATGACGCAGCTGCTCCGCGAAGAGGAGGAGAACGGCCTGACCAACTACAACGACATCCTCGAGGACGACTGAGCAGAACGGAGAAGGCATGCCACAGCACCCCTCCAGTTTCGAAACCTATCCCGTAGACCGCTTCATCGAACTCATCGAAGCCTGGATCACGCATTCATGGCCGATGACACCAGTACAAGCCAAAAAGCTCTACGAAAGTCTCGGGTACCGTGTTCACACCCCAAAACCAAGCCTATTCTTCTCAGAGTTTGCTCAGGAAGAACCCGATTCCTTCTTCACGGCGCATCACAAGCGAGTAGGGAACGTGCGGATCTCTGTATCTCGTCCATGCGCCGCACGGACACAACAGGACGAGAACCGCATCTCACACGTATTCACAGAGTACCGTGCCATCATCGACAGCAGTCTCAGAGACTCGATCTCCCAGCGCGAGACAGAGGAAAGCTCCATTAGATGGACCCTTGATAACGATATCGAAATTCGACTGGCAAAGCTACCGAAGAACATCTCACTCAGAATCGCGTCGCCACGCATGACACAGCTGCTCCGCGAAGAGAGGGAAATGGGCTTGACCAGCTACGACGACATCCTCGAAGACGATTGAAAAGGACATCCAGCCCATGACGCAGCGCCCCGCCAGATTCGAAGCCTACCCAGTAGACCGCTTCATCGAAATTGTCGAAGCCTGGGTCAGCCACCCATGGCCGATTACACCTGACGAAGGGAAGGAAATATATGAAAGTCTCGGACTCCGTGGATACAATCCGCGCCCGAACTTTTTCTGGTCCGATTTCTCCACGGACAAGGAACCAGACTCCTACTACGTCGTCACGCGGGATCAAGTCAGCACGATCGACATGAAAATAGCACGACTCCTCCCCGGCGGGGGAGCCAGCGACAATTCACCACTCTATGAGATCTATGCCCGATACTGCAACGCCATCGACACGGTATTCAATGGAAACGCAACAAAACATCCAGTTCATGATAAAGCGACCGAATGGACGTTTCATAACGATGTCCGAATCAGGATCGCGAACATCGATATCGCAGTATCTTTAGTTATCCATTCACCTCGCACAGCCCAATTGCGCCGAGAAGAAGAGGAAATGGGCTTGACCAGCTACAGCGAAATCCTCGAGGACGACTGAGCAGAACGGAGAAAACATGCCACAGCACCCCGTCAGCTTCGAGGCCTACCCAGTAGACCGCTTCATCGACATTGTTAAGGCATGGATAGAGCACTCCTGGCCGATCACAGCAGCAGAAGCCCGGAACATTTACGAAAGCTTGGGCTACTCAGTGGATCCAGAGGACCCCGAAATGTTCGCCTCCCCTTTCGCAGGCGGAGAGTCCGATTCATACTATGTCACTGTGAAGGGCCTTGTCAGCACGGTTGACATCGCAGTAGCGCGCCCATGCAATGTGGGCGAGGAAGAGGAGTCCTCAGTCACCATAGCAGATGCATACGCTACGTTCTGTCGAGCGATCAATTCGCACTACAAGAACGTGATTAGCGCCACACGGTCCGAGGATAGTTCCACGGAATGGACTTTTACAAGTGACGTTGAGTTAGAAGTCTCAGTCTGGAACCGTTCCGTTTCAACGTGTATCCATTCTCCTTACATGACCCAGTTGCGCCGCAAAGAGAAAGAAATGGGAATAACCAGCTACGACGACATCCTCGAAGACGACTGAGCAGAAAGGAGAACCCATGCCACAGCAACCCGTCAGCTTCGAAGCCTACCCGGCGGAACGATTCATTGAGATCGCCATAGCCTGGGCCGACCACGCCTGGCCGATCACCGCCGAACAAGCACAGCGCGTGTACGAAAGCCTGGGCTACCACGCTTACCCACCGGACCCGAGCCTCTTCATATCCGACCTATCTGCGGACGGCGAACCCGACTCCTACTACACTGCCACAGGCAAACACATCAATTCAATCAGACCCGCAATAGCTCGGCGTTGCCCTCTTGAAGAAGAGGCCAGATACGCCGCTCTGGTTTCCGACACCTACACACAGTACCGCTCCGCGTTTGATAGGACTTTCAACCATGTCGCTAAGCATGTGCGCGGCAGTCGGTCAGATGAGTGGACCCTGGACAACGATATGCGATTCAGGATCGGCGATATAGGCACTACAATCACATTCGTCATTCATTCCCCGCGCATGACCCAATTGCGCCGCGAAGAGGAGTCGATGGGCTTGGCCAGCTACGACGAGATCCTCGAAGACGACTGAAGAGAACATTCAGCCCATGGCACAGCGCCCCGCCAGATTCGAAGCCTACACTGTTGACCGCTTCATCGAAGTCGTCAAAGCCTGGGTCGACCGCCCTTGGCCGATTTCTACGGATGAGGGGAGGAGACTGTTCGAGGATCTTGGGTACGCAGTCGATTCAGAAGATCCGGAGATGTTCCTCTCAGAGTTCGCCTCGAACGGAGAAGCCGATTCGTACTTCACAGCTCGGGACGGCACAGTGGGCACTGTCGACATCAACGTCACAAAGTACTATAACGCTGATGACACCACTGTGGACGCCAAGTCGGTCGCGGACAGGTACGCGCAGTACTGCGAGGCCGTTGATCGTGCGTTTCACGGCACAATAGTCCGAAGGAGGGAGAAGCCCGGGGCAACCGAGTGGATCATGAGTCACGGAGTCCTGCTATGGGTCGGCAATCCAGGCAGTATAATCACACTGTACGTCGAGTCTCCTCGCATGACGCAACTCCTCCTAGAGGAAGAGGCCATGGGCCTCACCGACTACGACGACACCCTCGAGGACGACTGAACAGAACGGAGGACCCATGGCGCAACAACCCACGAGATTCGAATCCTACCCCGTTGACCGCTTCATCGAAATCGTCAAAGCCTGGGTCGGCCATTCTTGGCCCATCACGGCGACGGAAGCCCAACGCGTATACGAAAGCCTGGGCTACGCGGCGGATCCGGGGGATACGGAAATGTTCGCGTCCCCGTTCGCGAAAGGGAAAGCCGATTCGTATTACGTCACGGTGAAAGACCGCATCAGCACGGTTGACATCGCCGTCGCACGCCCGTGCGACGCAGGCGAGGAAAAGGAGTCGGCAGCTGCGATAGCCGCCGCATACACCGCGTACAGTCACGCGATCGACTGCCACTACAAGAACATGATTCGTAGCAGCCGCTCCAGAGACCGCTCAACAGCTTGGACTTTTGACAATGATGTTGAACTCAACCTTTCGGTCTGGAATCGTTCCCTTTCAGTACGCATCCGTTCCCCGCACATGACCCAGTTGCGCCGTGAAGAAGAGGCCATAGGACTCACCGACTACGACGACATCCTCGAAGACGACTGACCCGGAGCACCCGTCCCTGCGTCCTCGCCCGCCCCGGCAGCCAGGCCCGCCGCCCACAGCCTCCGCGCCGTTTAGGCGCAGCCGTGCGGCGGGAGTATCCGATTGGTGCCCGCGCCACAGGCCCCGTCCCATTCCGGCGCAACCACGCAGCAACACTGTCCGGCCGGACCCACCGACCGCAAACCCCGGCCACCCCCACCGCCCCGCCCCCGCGCCTTCGGGGCGCAGCGGCGATAATGGTGGCGTGCGCACGCTTGAGGACCTCGTATCGGACCCGCCCGACCTGCCCGTCGCGGCCTCGCTGCCCCGAATCGCCGCCGCCGCCCGCCCCGGCGCCTGCGCCGTCATCACCGCTCCCCCCGGAACCGGCAAGACCACCCTGGTCCCCACCGCCCTCGCCGCAGCACTGACCCAGCCCCACCGCGAGCGCCCGGGCCGGATCCTGGTCACCCAGCCGCGCCGCGTCGCCGTGCGCGCCGCCGCCCGCCGCATCGCCCGCCTCCTCGGCGAACGGGTGGGCGGCCAGGTCGGCTACACGGTGCGCGGCGACTCCGCCGCCTCCCGCTCCACCCGCGTCGAAATGGTCACCCCGGGCGTCCTGCTGCGCAGGCTCCAACAGGACCCCGAACTGCCCGCAGTGGCGGGCGTGCTCCTCGACGAGTTCCACGAGCGCGACCTCGACACCGACCTCGCCCTCGCCTTCCTGCTGGACGCGCGCACCACCCTGCGCGAAGACCTTTTCATCGCCCTCACCTCCGCCACCCTGGAGGCCTCCCGCACAGCCGGCCTGCTGGAGGAGGCGACGGGCACCGCCCCCTCGCTCGTCGACATCCCCGGCGCCATCCACCCCCTGGACGTGCGGTGGGCCCCTCCCCCGCGCGGGGCCGAGCCCCTGGGAGCCGTGGGCGGGCGCGTCGGCGTGCGCCGCGAGTTCCTGGCCCACGTGGCCCGCACCGTGGACTCCGCCTACGCCGAAAACGACGGGGACCTGCTGGTGTTCCTGCCCGGCGTGGCCGAGATCGAACGCGTCCGCTCCCTCATCAGCGCCCCGGGCGCCGACGTGCTCCCCCTCCACGGGCGCCTCGGTGCCGCCCAGCAGGACGCGGCCCTGTCTCCCGGCTCCCGGCGCCGCGTAGTGCTCTCCACGTCCATCGCCGAGTCGTCGCTGACCGTGCCGGGCGTGCGCGTCGTCGTGGACGCCTCCCTGGCCCGCGAGCCCCGGCTCGACGCGGCGCGCGGAATCTCCCAGCTGGCCACGGTCCCCGCCTCGCGGGCACGCCTCGAGCAGCGCGCGGGCCGCGCCGCCCGCCTGGGGCCCGGCATCGCTGTCCGCGTCATGGACCCCGTGGACTTCTCGCGGCGCCCCGCCCAGTCCGCGCCCGGCATCGCCGTCCAGGACCTCACCGGCGCGCGTTTGCAGGCCGCCGTGTGGGGCGCCCCCGACGCCACCGGGCTCGCCCTGCTGGACGCCCCTCCGGCGGGCGCGTGGAACGCCGCCGGGGCCAGGCTGCGCGCGTTGGGCGCCATCGACGAGGCGGGGGCCGCCACCCCCTTCGGCCGCGACCTGGCGTCCCTTTCCCTCGACCCGCCGCTGGGACGCGCTCTGCTGGCGGCCTCGCCCGTCGTGGGCGCCGCCCGGGCGGCGCGTTTGGCGGCCCTTCTGTCCGAGGACGTGCGGGCCGACGGCGCGGACCTGGCGCGCCTGGAGCGGTCCCTGGGGTCCCCGCCCGCCCACCTGCGCGCCACTGCCTCGCGGGTGGCGGAGCAGGAGGCGCGCCTCGTCTCCCTGGCGTCCACGGTGAAGGCCCCGGGCGCCGCCCTCCCGGGGGCGCCTGTGGAACCGGCGACGGGCGCGCCGCGCAGGCGGGAGGACGCGCTGGCGCTCACCGTCGCCCTTGCCCGCCCCGAGTGGATCGCCCGCAAGCGCCCCGGCTCCTCCGCCTACGTGCTCGCCGGGGGCGTGGGCGCGCTCCTGCCCGCGGGCTCCGCCCTGGAGGGGCAGGAGTGGCTGGCGGTCGCGGGCATCGACCGGGCCAGCGGCGACAAGCAGGCGCGCGTCCTCGCGGCCGTCCCCATCGGGCCCGACGACGCCCTGGCGGCGGGCGCTCCGCTGCTGGCCACCAGCACCGAGGCCGCACTCGAGTCAGGGCGCATCCGGGCGCGCCGCGTGCGCCGCCTGGGCGCGATCGAACTGTCCTCCCGGCCCGCCGGAGCCCTCCCCGCCGACGAGGCACTCGCCATGGTCCGCGCCTTCGCGGACAAGAACGGACTGGGGGCCTTCGGATGGGGGCAGCGCGCCACGGCGCTGCGCGCCCGCCTGGCCGTCCTGCGCGCCGCCATCGGCGAACCCTGGCCCGACGTGTCCGACGAGGGGCTGCTGGCGGCCTCCGACATCTGGCTGTCCCCCCACGCCCAGCGCCTCGCCTCCGGGGCGCCCCTGTCCGGCGTCGACATGGCCGAGGCGCTGCGGGCGCTGCTGCCCTGGCCCCAGGCCGCCCGCCTCGACGAACTGGCCCCGGAGAGGATCACCGCCCCCGGCGGCGCCCAGCGCGCCATCGACTGGTCCACCGGATCCCCCGTGCTCACGCTGCGGGTGCAGCAGGCATTCGGATGGACCGACACCCCCGTCCTCGCCGACGGCAGGCTCCCCCTGGTCCTCCACCTCACGAGCCCCGCGGGGCGCCCCGTCGCCGTCACCTCCGACCTGGCGTCCTTCTGGGCAGGGCCCTACGCGCAAGTGCGGGCGCAAATGAGAGGGCGCTACCCCAAGCACCCGTGGCCGGAGGATCCCCTGTCCGCCCGGCCCACCGACCGGGCGAAGCCCCGACGCCGGTGACTGCGCGCCCGCGGCACCCTCAGTCCCCCAGGCTCTTCTCCACCACGGACCTGCCGTCGGGCAGGTTCTTCGACGGCATCTGGTACCCGTCCACATCCGCTATCGACGGACGCTCCAATCCGAGGTCGCGCAACTGGCTGAGCGTCGACATGCGCACGGGGCCGAGCTCGGCGACGGGCACACCGCCCTCCATCAGAGTCACGACCTCGCCCGATGAGACACGTGCGACCACGTCCCCCATGTTCTCCCGAAAGTCACCAATATCAAGAGCCCTCATAGGGCTTATCGTTGCACATTCCCCAGCCCCGGGGCCAGTGGTGCTCCAACAGGTGGAATACTCGCGCCACCAGCGGCGTTGAGACCCGGGAAACACGAAAGCGAACGACTGAAATGGAGGCGGCATGACCACTGCGCCCGCAACGGAGAACTTCGACCTGCTCGTCGTGGGAGGGGGGAAAGCCGGGAAGTCCCTGGCGATGGACCGCGCCAAACGGGGATGGACAGTGGCGATGGTCGAACGCCGCTTCGTGGGCGGCACGTGCATCAACGTCGCCTGCATCCCGACCAAGACCCTGGTGGGCTCCGCCCGCCGCCTCGCCGAGGCCCGGACGGACGCCGACTTCGGCGTCGTCGGCACCGAGGGCGCCCGGATCGACCTCGCGTCGCTGCGCGCCCACAAGGAAGGGGTCGTGGGCGCGATGGTGTCCGCCCACGAGAAGATGTTCACTGCCCCGGGCATCGATTTCATCCGGGGCAGCGCCCGGTTTGTCGGCGAGCGCACAGTGAACATCACCACTGATGACGGCACGATTAGGACCATTAGCGCACCCCGGGTGCTTATCAACCTGGGCACGCGCCCCGCACGGCCCGCCATCCCCGGCCTGTGGGAGTCGGGCGCGTGGACCAGTGAGGACATCCTCCGCCTCGAATCCCTGCCCCAGTCCCTGGCGATCATCGGAGCCGGGTACATCGGCGTCGAGTTCGCCTCCATGATGGCCACTTTCGGCGTCGCCGTCACCCTGGTGTCCTCCTCGCCGCGCATCCTGCCCCGCGAGGACGCCGACGCCGCGGCAGAGCTGGAGGCCGCGCTCGAGGCGCAGGGCGTCACCATCGTGCGCGGGGCGCGCGCCGAGTCCGCCTCCCGCGACGGCTCCACGACCGCCCTGGCCCTGTCCGACGGCACCACGGTCGTGGCCGAGGCCGTCCTGGCGGCGGTCGGGCGCACCCCCAACACCGACGGCATCGACCTGGAGCTGGCAGGGGTCGACGTGGACGAGCGCGGCTTCATCGCCGTCGACTCCCACCTGCGCACCACCGCCGAGGGCACGTGGGCGGCGGGCGACGCGGCGGGCACGCCCATGTTCACCCACGCCTCGTGGAGCGACTTCCGCATCATCCGCAACCAGTTGGACGGGGTGGGCCTGGACGACCCCACGACCTCCACCGCGGGCAGGACCATCCCCTACGCGGTGTTCTCCACCCCGGAGCTGGCGCGCATCGGCCTCAACGAGGCGGAGGCCGCCGCCCAGGGCCTCGACGTTCGGGTCGCGAAGATCCCGACCGCCGCGATCCCCAGGGCGAAGACGCTGCGCTCGCCCGCCGGTTTCCTCAAAGCGGTCGTGGACGCGCGCACCCACCGGATCCTGGGGGCGACGCTCATCGGGGAGCACGCCTCGGAGACCATCACCGCCGTGCAGGTGGCGATGGCCGGGGGCCTGACCTACGAGCAGCTGCGCTTCCTGCCCATCGCCCACCCCACGATGGGCGAGGGGCTGCAGATCCTCTTCGACTCGCTGGACTGAGGCGCACCGCTCCCGCGGGCCGGAACCAGTGGGAAGACCCCGCCGACGGCGAGCCAGCGCAGCGGACGCGCACAGGACTGCCCCAGCGCCGCACACCGAAGGACGACGGGCGGCGCACAAGAGCGCGAGGCACGACAGGGGCGGGGCCCGGACCATTGCGGTCCGGGCCCCGCCCCTCGCATCGCACCAACAGGTGCTACGCGTTGGTGGGTCAGCCGATCCAGCGGCCGGAGGAGTCGAAGTTCTGCCAGCGCCCGTCGACCCACTGGGTGCCGGTGGCCATCTGACCGGAGGGCTTCAGGTAGTACCAGTACCCGTCCACGCCCTTCCAGCCGGTGGCCATGGTGCCGTCCTCGTTCAGGTAGTACCAGCTGCCGTTGGAGGCCTGCCAGCCCGTGGTCATCGCACCGGAGGCATCGAAGAGGTACCAGTTGCCGTCGATCGACTTCCAGCCGGTCGTCATGACGCCGGTGGCCTCCAGGTAGTACAGGCTGTCGCCGACCTTGGTCCAGCCGATCTGCATCCGCCCGGTCGACGGATCCAGGTAGTACCACAGGCTGTTGACCCTGGTCCAACCCGAGGCGCGGCCGTTGGCGCCGTAGTAGTACCAGTTGCCGTCGACCTTGTCCCAGCCGTAGGCCAAGTAGCCGTCGGCGTCGAAGCGGTAGGCGACGCCATCGATCTCAACGACCTCGGAGGAGGGATGGGTGCCGTCGGAGTACTGGTAGGACCAGCCCTTCCCGGAGTTGATCCAGCGCCCTGTCTTCACCGCGGTGGCGAAGAAGCCGACGGTCTGGGTGACGTCGTCGTCAGCCGCGGCGTCGTTGTTGACGCCCTTGGCGGTGACGGTCGCGTTGACCGGGGTGGCGTCGGACCCGCTCAGGTGCAGGTTCGCCAGGTCGATCAGGCCGGACTCGACGACGACCGAGTCGGCGCCCTCATCGACCGTCTTGGAGACTGTGGCCAGTCCGGCCACGTCCAGGCTCGCCGAGGTCACGGACCCGGTGACGGTCGCGCGGACGTAGACGGTGCCGGACAGGGTCGCGCCCTCCAGGGGCTGCCAAGTCTCGTTGTCGGTGGAGTACTCGACGGCCGAGACGACGGGCTTCTCCTGGTCGCGGGTGACCGCGGCCAGCGCGTTGACCAGGCCGGCGCCTCGGTACTCCTTGCCGTCAGCGGGGACCGTGAGGCGGTCGAAGGAGTAGCCGGCCTGCTGCTTGAGCAGGGCCACCAGCTGGTCGGCGGTGTAACCGGGGTGGATCTCCTTGAGGAGGGCGACGACGCCCGCGGCGTGCGGGGAAGCCATCGAGGTGCCGGACAGGTAGGCGTAGCCGGACTCGCGGATCCTGGTGGGGACGGTGGACCACACGCGCACACCCGGTGCGGCGACGTCAACGGACTTGACGCCGTAGTTCGAGAAGTACGCGCGGTCCAGGACGCCCGTGGACGCGTCCTGGCCGTCGGGCAGGACCAGCGCGGACACGGAGATCACGTCGTCGTTGAGCATCGCGGGGGCGTCGACGCCGCCGGTGACGTCACGGGAGAAGGCAGCGCCCTCGACGTCGTTGGGCGAGCTGGTATCGACCGTCGGGTTGTCGTGGTCGTCGTTGGAGTTGCCCTCGGCGGCCACGTTGACGACGCCCTTCTGGTGGGCGTAGTGGACGGCGCGGCTAGCGGCCTCCAGGCCAGCGGCCTGCGTCGGGTCGTTGGGCAGCCAGAACGCCCAGGGATCCATGTAGTAACTCGAGTTGGTCACATCGACCCCGTGATCGGCCGCCCACGTGAAGGCGCAGGTGACGTACTCGGGGTAGAAGCTGCCGTTCGCGTTCGAGGTCTTGATCGCGACCAGGGTCGCCTCGGGGGCGACGCCGTCAACGCCGATCCCGTTGTGGGCAGCGGCGATCGTTCCGGCCACGTGCGTGCCGTGGTAGTGGTCGTCCTTCCAGGCCGAGTAGTCCTGGTCGGCGATCCCGTTGGAGGCGCAGCCGACGGAGCGGGTGCGGTCCACCTGGTCCTTGAGGTCCGGGTGGTCGGCGTCAATGCCGGTGTCCAGGACGCCCACGGTCACCTTCGCACGGGGGACGTCGACCTGCTGGGCCTGGACCGAGCCGACGGCGTACAGGCCCCACGCGTTCGCGTCGCCCTCGTCGGGCGTGAAGTCGGCGTCGCCCTCGGGGGCGAAGTCATTGAGCTGGGAGTTGGGCGACAGGCTGTCGTCGTGGTTGGCCACGGCCTCGGCGACCGCCTGGTTCTCGCCGGGGGTGCCCTGGTTCTGATCCACCTTGACCTCGGCGCCGCTCACCGTGGCGTAGCGCGTGGGGCCGATGGAGTCGTAGGAGATCCCGGCGGCGACCAGGGCAGCTCCGAGATCGGGCGCGAAGGCGGCCTTCACCGACTGCACGAAGAAGGAGTTGAAAACCGGGTACTGGGCGAGGACCACTCCGCCCACGTCACCGGCTTTCGAAACAGCCGTTGCGAAATCCGATTCGGAAGCGCCAACGGGCAGGTTCACGGCATAATTCATGACCTCGTCGCGCTCCCGCGCGGCTGAGGTAATTCCTGGAGTGCCCTCCGCGTGCGCGGTGGGACTGCTCACGGCGACAACGGACAATGCTGTGGCCAGCGTTACTGCGGCGGACAGCATGACCCTTACGGGCGTGCGCGACATCGTGTCCTCGATTCATTCGACGGATGGGACGGTCCCCCGAGTGGCGGAAAGGCCCCTCCACTCAGGATCCCGTCCTTTTATAATGTCGGGGATAACCGGTAAAAGTCCAGCAATATCCACATTTTAAGAACTGTTTACCATGTGCGAACGCCGGGTCCGGGACTATCCACAACCCGCCCACTCCCTTGCCACCACTGCGTTCGACGCACTATCGGGGAAGCGGTGGCAGTGGAGCGGGAGACATATCACTCCCGTATTCCCGTCGGGATCAGACAAAGCACTGACCACCTGTACCACATCCGCCACAAGAAGCAGCGCGCCACCGCGTTCTGAGCGCCGCCGGCCGGCCAACGCGCGCACGGCCCTCCGGCCTCCGCCCCCGTCGGCAGCGGCCAGAGGACCGAGCCCCGCCACGGCGGCCAAAACCGAGCCCCGCCACGGCGACCGGCCGGAGGGCCCCGCCGACAGCGGGACAAGGCCGCGCTCCGGCCAGCGGCGGCCGCGCCCCGCAGACGGACGGGGCGGAGGCCGCACCCCGCTCAGCCCTCCAGGCCCGCGTCCAGGGCGAGCAAGTGGTCCAGGCCCTGCGGCCGGACCAGCCAGTGGGGCTCCCCCGCACCGACGCCGACGACACCGGGTTTGGTGAGCATGTTGTAGTTCGACGCCATCGAATAGCCGTAGGCGCCGGTGGCCGGGACCGCGATCACGTCCCCGGCACGCACGTCGGCGGGCAGATCCACGTCGCGCACCACGATGTCGCCGCTCTCGCAGTGCTTGCCCACGATCCTGCAGCGGGCCATCTCCTCGGCGCCCGCCCTGCCGGCCAGGGCAGCCGTGTACGACGCGCCGTACAGGGCCGGGCGGATATTGTCCGACATCCCCCCATCGACGGCGACGTAACGGCGCACGCCACCACCGGGCACAGTGACGTCCTTCACGACGCCCACCGTGTACAGGGTCAGCGCAGTCGGACCCACCACGGACCTGCCGGGCTCGGCGCTCACATGGGGGACCGGCAGGCGCAGCGACTCGCAGCGCTCGCGCACCACCCCCGCCAGGGCGCGCGCCACGGCCGCGGGCGAGTCGGGCACGGGGTCCTGGCCCGTGTAGGCGATGCCCACGCCCCCGCCCAAGTCGATGGCCCCCGTCTCCACACCCAGCTCGTCGCGGATGCGCGCCGCGAAGTCCACGACGACGCGCGCGGCCTCCTCGAAGGCCGCTGTGCCGAAGTTCTGCGACCCGATGTGGGAGTGGAGGCCCAGGAACCGCAGGTGCGGGGCCTCGCGGATCCTCCGCACGACGTCCAGGGCCTGCCCGTCGGCCACGGACACCCCGAACTTCTGGTCCTCGTGGCCGGTGGCGATGTACTCGTTGCTGCCCGCGTGGACGCCCGTCTTCAAGCGCACCATGACGGGGGCCTCCACCCCCAGCCGCGCGGCGATGCGCTCGACGGCGCCCACCTCGTGGGCCGAGTCGATGAAGATCCTGTGGACGCCGGCCTGAAGGGCCAGCTCGATCTCGGCGTCGCACTTGTTATTGCCGTGCAGACCGATCCTGCCCGGATCCACCCCGGCGCGCAGCGCCAGTGTGAGCTCGCCCAGGGACGCGGTGTCGATCCCCATCCCCTCGGCGGCCACCAGGCGCGCCACTTCGGCGCTGAGGAACGCCTTGCTCGCGTAGAAGGCGTCGCCCCCGGCCATCCCGTAGCCGTCCCAGAACTCCTCGGCCATCGCCGACACCCACACGCGGGCGCGCGCGGCCAGGTCGGCCAGGTCCACGACGAAGAGCGGGGTCCCCAGCCGGCCGGCCAGGTCCGCCATTCCCACGCCCCCGACCTCGAGGGCGCCGTCCGGGCGGCGCTTTGCGCTCCACGGCCACAGGTCCGGGCGCTCGGCGGGCCCGGGGCACGCCAGCGAGCCGACTGGCAGGGCGTCCGCCCCATTATTGGAACCCAACATGGTCACATCCTCTCCGGGGCGGCGACGCCCAACAAGCCGAGTCCGGTGCGCAGCACCTGCGAGACCGCGTCGTTGAGCCACAGGCGCGCGACGTGCCCCGCCTCGACGGGGTCGTCGCCGCGCGGGGTGACGCGGCACTGCCCGTACCACGCGTGGTAGGTGCCCGCCAGCGCCTCCAGGTAGCGCGCGACGCGGTGCGGCTCGCGCAGCTGCGCGGCCTGGGCGACCTGGGCGGGGAACTGGGCGAGGGCCCCCAGCAGCTCCGCGTCCGCGGCCGTGTCCAGGGCGGCCGGGTCGAAGCCCGCGTCCCGCCCCACCCCGTGGTCCGCCGCGTTGCGCGCGACGTTGCGGGTGCGGGCGTGGGCGTACTGCACGTAGTACACGGGGTTGTCGTTCGTGTGCTGGGTGAGCAGGTCCAGGTCGATGTCCAGGTTGGAGTCCATCGACACGCGCACCAGCGCGTAGCGCGCCGCGTCGACGCCGACGGCGTCGACCAGGTCGTCCAGGGTCACGATGGTGCCCGCGCGCTTCGACATGCGCACGGGGGCGCCGTCCTTCACCAGGTTCACCATCTGGCCGATGAGGATCTGCATGTTCACGCCGGGCTCGTCGCCGAAGGCCGCGCACATCGCCATCATGCGGCCGATGTAGCCGTGGTGGTCGGCCCCCAGCAGGTAGACCGCGGCGTCGGCCCCGCGGCGGCGCTTGTCCAGGTAGTAGGCGACGTCCGCCGCGAAGTAGGCGGCCTGGCCGTCGGACTTGATGAGCACGCGGTCCTTGTCGTCGCCGTAGGAGGTCGTGCGCAGCCACACGGCGCCGTCGCGGTCGAAGACCTCGCCGCGCCCGCGCAGGGTCTCGATGGCGGCGGACACCGCCCCCGAGTCGTGCAGGGAGTCCTCGTGGAAGAACACGTCGAACTCTGAACGGAAAGCGCTCAGGCGCGCCTTGATCTCCGCGAACATCAGCTCCACCCCGCGGGCGCGGAATGCCTCGACGGCCTCCTCCTCGGGCAGGCCCACGGGGTCGGGCAGCCCGGCGGCGCGCGCGTCGGCGCGCACCCTGTCGGCGATGTCGGCGATGTACTGGCCGCCGTAGCCGTCCTCGGGCGCCTCGCGGCCCAGGGCGCGCGCGTACAGGGAACGGGCGAAGCGGTCGATCTGCGAGCCGTGGTCGTTGAAGTAGTACTCCCGCGTCACGCGCGCGCCCGAGGCGGTCATCAGGCGGGCCAGCGAGTCGCCGACCGCCGCCCAGCGGGCGCCGCCCAGGTGGACAGGGCCCGTGGGGTTCGCCGACACGTACTCCAGGTTGATGTCCTGGCCCGCCAACGAGGCGTTCGTGCCGTAGGAGTCCCCCGCCCCGACGATCGTGGCGGCCAGCTGCCCGGCCGAGGAGGCGGCGAGGCGGATGTTGATGAACCCGGGCCCGGCGACCTCCACCGACTCCACGCCCTCCGCGTCGGACAGGGCGCCGGCGATGAGGGCCGCGAGGTCGCGCGGGGCGGTGCCCGCCCGCTTGGCCAGCTGCATGGCGGCGTTGGTCGACCAGTCGCCGTTGTCGCGGTTGCGGGGGCGCTCGACCCGCACGGGGTCGGGGATGTCGGAGGGGTCGAGGGCGACGCGCCCTTCGGCGGCCGCGTCGAGCAGGACGGCGCGGATCAGTGAGGCTAGTTCTTCAGGAGTCACCCCCCAAGCCTACGGGCAACGGGCGGGTCGGGCGAACCGCCGAGCCCCTCTCCCCTCCCGGTGCCGCGCACAAGGGACGGGATTACGCAACACGCGATCGCGCTGGGCGGCTTGATCCCGCCGTTGTGCACAACTCGTGTTCCGTGATCCAACGCCCTTGTGCGCGTACCCGGGCGCACCGGGGCGCGGGGCCGGGCGGGGCGCACCGGGGCGCGGGCGCGGGCTGTCCGCTCCAATGGGCGCGGGCGCAGTCGGAGCGGCGCCCGGGGCGCGGTATGATCGCAATGAGTCGAAGTGAGGGGGACTCCCATGGCCGCGCCCCAGGACCCGCGCCACAAGCACGCGATCATCCCACTGCTGGGACCCGCTTTCGTGGCGGCCGTCGCCTACGTCGACCCCGGCAACGTCGCGGCCAACATCACCGCCGGCGCCCGGTACGGGTACCTGCTCGTGTGGGTGCTGGTCGCCTCGAATCTGGCCGCCATGGTCGTCCAGTACCTGTCGGCCAAACTGGGGCTCGTCACCGGCGAGTCCCTGCCCTCCCTGCTGGGCGGCAGGCTCCCCACCGCGGGGCGCATCGCCTTCTGGGCGCAAGCCGAGATCGTCGCCGCCGCCACCGACCTGGCCGAGGTGATAGGCGGGGCGCTCGCCCTCCACCTGCTCTTCGGCGTCCCCCTGGTGTGGGGCGGCGTCATCATCGGCGCGGTGTCGATGGCGCTGCTGCTCATCCAGGGCGGCGGGCGCCAGCGCAGCTTCGAGAACGCCATCATCGCCCTCCTGGTCGTCATCACCCTGGGGTTCCTGGCGGGCCTGGTCGCCTCCCCTCCCGACTGGGGCAGTGTCGCCTGGGGCATGGTCCCCCGCTTCCAGGGCGCCGACTCCGTGCTGATCGCCGCCTCGATGCTGGGCGCCACCATCATGCCGCACGCCGTCTACCTGCACTCCTCGCTGGTGAACGACCACGAGGGCGGCACCATCCCCACCGCCGACGAGCACCACAGCGAAGGGCACCTCAAGCGCCTGCTGCGCGCCACCCGGATCGACATCTACTGGGCGCTGGGCGTGGCGGGCGTGGTCAACACGGGCCTGCTCCTCCTGGCCGCCTCGGCCCTGCAGGGCCAGCAGGGCACCGACACCATCGAGGGCGCGCACGCGGCGATCGCCTCGGCCCTGGGGCCCACCGTGGGCACCGTCTTCGCCGTGGGCCTGCTGGCCTCCGGGCTCGCCTCCACGTCGGTGGGCGCCTACGCGGGCTCCGAGATCATGAACGGCCTCCTCCATATCCGCGTGCCCCTGTGGGCGAGGCGCCTCGTCTCCCTGGTGCCCGCCCTGGCCATCCTGGCGGCGGGCGCCGAGCCGACGTGGGCCCTGGTCGTCTCGCAGGTCGCCCTGTCCTTCGGCATCCCCTTCGCGATCATCCCCCTCGTCTCGCTGACCCGCGACCGCCGCGTCATGGGCGAGCACGCCAACTCCCCCGTGCTCGCAGCGGCCGGAGCCCTCATCGCCGCAGCGATCGTCGTCCTGAACCTGCTGCTCGTCTACCTGACGGCGACAGGCCAGGGCTGACCCGGGCGCCCCGCGCACCCACCCGGCATCGGGGCGCCCATCGGGGCGAACCGGCTCGTGGCATCTCGGGGGTGGGCTGGTCCGAAATGCGTCTGAGTTTCGCCGTTCTCGGAGGGCTCCGCGCGGGGTTGGTCCGAAATGCGTCTGAGTTCGACGGTTTTGGCCGGATCTGGGGGAATCCGGGCAGACTCAGACGCATTTTGGACCACATGCCCTCCAAGCCCGTTTCCCAGCCCGAGACTCAGACGGATTTCGGACCACCGGCCCACTCGCGCCACGGGGCCGCCAACCACGGGACCACCGCGCGACTGGGGCTCCATCAGCGCGCACCACCACCGGATCAGTAGAAGTCCCGCGCCTGCGCCGCCCCCGCGAACAACGTCGCACCCTCATATATCTAGAGCATGAAGAACTGAGCTGTACAACATAAAACCGCACTGGTCAGAGGAATCCCGCCCTTGTGGGCATAACTCGGGCGGAGCGGGCGCCGGAGCAGAAGACTTGACCAACGACCCACCCGTCTGCGCCCCGAGCAGCAGACTCCCGGGGCGCTGCCCACGGCCAACGGGCGGCGACCGCGCGAATCCTGCGGATCCACCGCGCAGCGCGGCCCCCTCCCACCGCTTCCGGCGGGAGGGGGCCGCACCCCCGCTCACGCGCGGTGCGACGCCTCGTACTCGGACATGAGGTCGATACGCCGCTGGTGGCGCGCGTCCCCGGAGAACGGGGTCTCCAAGAAGGCGTCCACCAGCGCCAGGGCCTCCTCGGCGGTGTGCTGGCGCGCGCCCACCGCTATGACGTTCGCGTCGTTGTGCTCGCGGGCCAGGCGGGCCGTCGCGTCATTCCAGACGAGGGCCGCGCGCACCCCGGCGACGCGGTTCGCCGCCATCTGCTCGCCGTTGCCGGAACCGCCGATGACGACGCCCAGGGAACCGGGCTCGGCGACGACCGCCTCGGCGGCCTCGATGCAGAAGGGCGGGTAGTCGTCCAGGGGCTCGTAGGACAGGGCCCCGTGGTCGACGACGTCGTGGCCCGCCCCGCGCAGGTGGGCCACGACCTTTTCCTTCAGTTCGTATCCGGCGTGGTCGGTGCCGATGTGGACTCGCATATGACACTTCCTCGGGTGATGTGACGATGACACGCGCAAGTATGTCACACATCACCCATGCGCACCCGCCCGCGAAGGCTGGTACACTGTTGCGCGCCGCCCCGATAGCTCAGTGGATAGAGCGTTCGCCTCCGGAGCGAAAGGCCGCAGGTTCGAATCCTGTTCGGGGCACTCTCAGCGCCCGCCGCCCCGCCCGTGCGGATCCGGGTAGAAGATGTCCTCGATGCGCTTGCCGAAGACGGAGGCGATCTTGAAGGCGAGCCCCAGGGACGGGTCGTACTTGCCGTTCTCGATGGCGATGACCGTCTGGCGGGAGACCCCCAGGGAAGCCCCGAACTCCGCCTGGGTCCAGCGCTGCTCCGAGCGCAGCTCCTTCACGTTGTTCCTCATCAGCGGTACCTCCGTTGCAGAACGGCCATGCACAGGCCCCACGCGGACATGAGGACGACGAACGCGGCGATGAACGGGACGCGGACCGCGCCGACGAGGTCCAGAATGCCGGCCGTCGCCAGGAGCGGCGCCGAGACCGTGAACGCCAGTCCCGCGGAATCGATGAGGAGTTTGCGGGGGAACTCGTCGGCCTCGGCCCAGTAGGCGCACACCGCCCAGACGATGATGCCGATGGCGGGGACGACGAGCAAGATGGACCAGGGTTTCGCGGGTTCGGGCAGCACTCCTGCGAGTGCCAGCGCGGCGGCGAGCAGCGCCACGTAGACGGCCATGCCCACTCCGAAGCGGATCAGATAACGGCGCTGTGCGGGTTCCATGTCTCCAGTGTCCCTCATTTCTTCGTATACGCGGATTGCGGTTGCGAACGCGGCGCGGGGGACCGGGCGCCTTCGGCTCCCAGTCCCTCGCGGGCGGCGACGGTCATAGTGTCATCATGAGGATCGGCAGGCCCAGGAAGAGCAGGTCGAGCATCCAGTGGGCGATGACCGTGGGCACCGTGCGCTTCCAGGCCATCATGAGGGCCCCGAAGAAGAGTCCCGCGATGAGGGTCGTGACCAGCTTGGCGACGGCAGCCTCGGGCGATGAGAGCGCGAACCCGAGGTGCTGCAGGGAGAAGGCGAGGGCCGGGACCACCAGCGCCATCCCGGCGCCGAAGCGGACTCCAATCCGGGGCTGCAGGTATCCGCGGTAGAGGCCCTCCTCGGCCAGCGCGATGGTCAACGGCATGACGGCGAAGCACAGCAGGCCCGCCCACATCGGCAGGCGCGCGCTCATGGCGCCCATCGGCGGCGCCCCGTGGTAGGCGATCAGGTTCCCGATGAAGGAGGCGACGAACCAGACGACCACCGTGCCGATGAAGGCGAGGAGCCCCCACCCGATGTCCCTGAGCAGGAACGGGCGGTACAGGTCGGCCAGCGACCGGCCCTCCCTGCGCATGAGGAGGGCGAGCATGGCCAGGGTGAGGACGTCGATGAGGACGGTCGCGGGGCTGATCCAGATGAGGGAGCCGCTGGCGGCCAGGGCGGCGCCTGCGAGCAGGATCGCTCCGCCGCGCGCGAGGGCCGCGAGCGCGAGCCT
>ERZ773075.209-NODE-209-length-51012-cov-16.8387_pt1 | contig 51012 bp, 43 predicted proteins | sample MGYA00580614_ERZ773075 | MGnify/ENA primary metagenome ERZ773075 (study PRJEB29015, sample SAMEA2738021) | human oral metagenome | biome: human oral; feature: human-associated habitat; material: dental | place: China | collected 2043 ...
ATGGATGCGTGCGACAAGGTCGGTGATCTGTTCGCTGCTAAGACCTGTGCTAGAGTACATGGGAAGGCTCAACTTTCGATTGACTGTGTTGGTACTATCAATTATTCAGGAAGTTGAGCCTTCCTCGCGCATACCGACACGCACAACACGTCAATTAACTATTGCAGCCACCGATTCTGACTAAGCCTCTTTGAATAATGAGGGCTACATCCTGGTTGAGTCAGTGCGGAAGTTCTCATGGACGTAGGGCATCACGTGTTTCATGATGAAGGTCTCCCAAGCAGCCTTGTAAGGCTTATAGTCGGCATGTATGTCCATGAAGAAGGAGCCCACCCCGCCATCAGGCATGACGACAATCACGTCCTGGCCTTTGGTCGCCTCGATGACGTTTCCCTTGTCGCTCTAGTCCAAGAAGTCTCCCATGCCCCCATGCAGCAGCAACAGGACGGGGTACCGGCGGTCCGGGGAGGAATCGTAGCTCTCCGGCAGGGTGACCCGCACCGACGGATCGAAAATCTCGACATCTTCGGTCTTGAACCGGAAGTCGATCGATCGGAGCTCTGGGCGCTGCCACGGTGACCCGTCAATCGGCGTGAGACCATGGGAAGCGCCAAAGGCATGTGCTGTCTCCGCGGCGCCGAAAGCCAGCAGGGGCACTGCCGCAGCCCCCGCGAGGAGAGACCGCCTGGAGACCTTCAACGAAGTCGCTTTAGATTTCAATACGGACATGGATACCACCCCTCTCATATAGATGTCACCTTAGACTATATCCTTCCAAAGAGGAAATAGCTGCACCTCCACGCCAATTTCAGGAAATAACGACTTTTGATTATTGAAAATACACTCCCGATACTATTTTCATATTCAAAAACACATCATTTGCTACTGCCTCAGATCACCGCAGTAGCACCCAGCCCGACCAAATCCCCGCGACCCTGCCCCACCTTATGCAGCAGAGGTGAAGAGCTGATGTGCACCACGACCAGGTGTGCGCTCAGCAGACCACTGCCCAGTCCTCCGCCCTCCAAGAAAGCAGGCTGCCCCCAACGCAGGCGCCGACGCGGGCAGGGCGAGACAGGAAGGCCCGGTGATTGATCCCGGCTAACGGCACACCAGACCCTGGGGCGATCAACCCATACAGCGTCGCAGGCCCCAACCCCGGCTAGCAGAGCGCGCCGTAAGCCCCGCCGTACAGGCCAGAGGGCCGAAGGACCTCGGCAGCGACACCACCAGCCTCTATCATGGTCCATGACCCGTTTCACCCCAGCAGGAGCACTCGATGTCCGATCTTGAATATGATCGCGCTCAAACCCAGGAGTCGCAGAGGGTTGTGAGCCAGGAAGCAACCGCCGAGACCAGCCAGGCCGCCGGAGGGCTCAATACGATGGCCACCTCCCAGAGCGAAACCAGATGGGGCGTGGAGGAAGGCGCCGTGGCATATAAGGCGCAATATGAGAAGAACCTGCAGGCCGTACACGGTGAGGTCACGGCACTGAACCAGCGTCTCGGGGCATTCGTCGAAGCCTTGAAAGCCAGTGCCGACTCATTGGAAGCCGATGAGGACGACATCGTGTCCGCCCAGCTCGCGCTGCAGAAAAAGTTGGACGCATCCACGCCAGCCGTACCCCCAGCGGATGAATCATCTTAATTCACAGACCAACCCTTCTAATAGCGATCTAGCATATCCCAACCCATCCAACGGATCTGAGAAAGAAAACTGACCAATGCCCGACAGTCCCTTCTACGCGAGGCTAGAAGCAGTAGCGCACCTGAATCACGAGGATTCCGGCGCAAGCGATCTCGAGAAGCTCCGATCGCACCTTGAAACGGCAAAAGAATTAGTAGCCAAGGTCAAGGAGAATCCCGGAATCACCGGCCAGATAAAGTCGGCTATAGGCGAAAAGCTCAGTAGTTATATCGCAGGTTTTGAGCTTCAAGAGCAGAACCTCACGACGCTACGCAGCAACCACGAAGAAGCCTGTCGGGCCATGGCCGAGGCCAAAAATAGCTTCGGCTCACTTTCGCCAGCTCTGCTATCCCCCGCAGAGTCAGCCCTGCAGTCCTTCAACGAAACGGTCAGCTGGGCTGGCATAACATTGCCGACGGAGGAATACCTGACTGGGGTTGCAAACAATAGAAACGCAGAACGTGAGCAGCAAGCCAATGCAGCTTTGACGAAGATGAATGCGGCTCTCCACAAAGCAGCTGCGCTCGATATCGCCAAAGGAGACAAAGACAGTGACAGCGGAGGCTCTGGTGGCGGTGCTGGAGGAAGCGGCGGTTCCAATTCCCCCTATTCCCACAATGGGTCGCCGTCCCCCTCGTCAGGCGCTGGCCACGCGGGCGCTCCTGGACTGGCCTCAGCTGTAGCCGCCGGGGCTATACCGATCGTCGCCAAGAAGGCCAAGAATATAGCGAGTAAGATCCGCTCTGGATCCGACGGCATACTGCGCAGGGCTCTCAATCCGCTGCACAGCCAGTCCTTCAAGGATGCGCAGTGGCCTCGGGACGCGCTCAAGTACCCCATCGGCGCTCGTATGACCCCTGATGGCCCGGTGGGGGGCTACCTTCCCCCTGACGTCACGAACCCCGACGATCCTCGCTGGCGTGCCGACTTCTCCCATCCAGCTCTTGGCGGAGCAGCAACCGGCGTGAAAGCCGGTGGAGTGATCGGGGGCATTCTTGGGGTAGGCACTCTGGCTGCCCGAGGAGCGGGCGGCTTGGCTACCCAGGCGATCGGAAGTACCGCTGGCCTACCAACCACAGGGGTCGCAGGCTCGTCCTCTGCTGGGGTGGCCAACTCCAGCATGGCCGGCTCCACCTTGCGGCCTGGAGGGGCTGGCATGTCTGACGGCTACGGTGCCGGCGGCTATGGATACGGCGCCGCTGGCTATGGTGCTGGCGGTTATGGATACGGTGCCGCGGGTGCCAGGAACTCAAAGAAGGGCGACAAGAAATCCCGTGACCTGGTGGGGTACCAGGTGGTCCGAATCGATGACGAGGCTGCGGCTGCCCCCGTCGATCCCTCACTGTTTGGTGCAGGTGATGTCTCTTCGCTGCGCCCCATGGAGACGGGTGATAACGACAGCTGGTAATCGCACCGGCCTCAAGGTGATATCGCCCGGGAGCCGGCCACTCTGGCAGTCCTGATACTGCCCCTGGTGGCAGGCCTTCCCGGGCGATTATCAATGTAGTGACGTTCCAGGCAGAAGTCCTCGGGACCAGCCTGGAATCACTCTGCAGCAGTCTTCTTAGCCCCGGCTGCCGCCGCCTGGTTGTCGGGACGATTAGTCTCGGGATTCTCGCCAGCAGTAATCTGGGAGACATCCTCGACGAATTCCGGATTGTCCCAATAGTCACTATGTCCGCGCTCATCGGAAGAGATATTCTTGACGCCAGGCAATTTAACCGGGTTATGACCGAAGGAAGAATCAGGACCCAGACCAGCCACAAAATCCCCTTTATTGGCGGAGGCGTAGACGTGTCCTTCTGGAACGTTGTATTCATGCACATCGTCGGCCCGGCCACCCGGCGAGCCGTAGAGCACCATGTCATCGACCACACCAGTCTTGGTGCTCAACGCAGCCGTACCAGCGGTGAGAGAACCATAGGAATGGTCGACGGTGGTCAGATGCGGGTCAGTTCCCTGCGACTGCCGATACGCCTGAATCCCCTCATGGAACCCATTGAGAGAACGAGCACCCTCATCGGCCCTACCCGTCGTTATAATGTCACCCACAGAACCATTTTGATCGCTAGTATCGCCAAGAATCGGAGCAGCAGGAGGCGCGTCATAGCCGAGCCACGCCACTGCGGCCGTGCTATCGGCACCGGCATGGGTACGCAGCTTTTCGGCGTTACCGAGCATGCTGTCCATATCGTTTCGGACCGTCGTACTGACTCCCGGCACCATCGTGGCGACATTGGCTGCCTTGTCGACATCGCCCGTCGCAATGGCAGCCCTGACGTCCTTCTCACCAGATGCATCCAATGTGAGGAGGTGATACTTCGGAGCACCGTTCTCCTTCTGCCCTATGAGATCATGGATCTTCTGGAGATCCCTCACCTTCTGGTCAGCATGCTTCAACTCATCCGCATAAGGATTGACCTCTTTTACAGAAAATGAACTATATGTAGTATACCCTTTATGTTTCTCAAATTCTTCATCGATTTTTGCCTGCTGATCATCGTATTTCCTCTGAACCTCAGCTCGATGCTTTTGCGCTGATTCCAGCTCACCATCGATGAGTCTGCGGTTCGCCTGGTCGCGGGCTGCCATTGAGATGCCATCGAGGTTGCCGATAGCCTCTGGGTGCTTCTCAATGATCTTTTTACGCTCATCATCGGTGAGAGCATTCCACCAAGCAGCCACCTCGGTGGCCGACCAGCCTTTCTGCGGCAGGTCCGGCAGCCCCTGGGATTGACTGGAGGCAGTCTCCGAGGACCTGTAGGTGCCATCGCCTACGGCCTTCAACCGCTTGTCATAGGCGTCATCGACCTCACCGGCACGGTCGATAGCGGCCTTGATCAGCGCCTTGAGCTCTTCAGATTTACGGTACCTGTCAAAATCCTCACTGGCATTTGCACTCGCAACACGATTTGCTTCCGCCGGGTCTTTCCCAAATGCTGAAGAACCCGATGAAACTATGCTATAGGTAACGCTCCCTTCTGCATCTATTTTCAGGTAGGTATGTTCCGCTGCGAACGACGTGCATTCGGCAACCTTGGTCTTCACATCCCAGACCCCCTCCGCGGCAGCGGCGGTGGCCATCATGAGCTCTGAAATGTCGTTCACCAGCTGGTCGAGATTTGCATTCAGAGATCCCAGTGAAGTCTTCATAGCCTTCACCGCCGCCCCCGTGGAACGAATCCGCTTCTTGGCACCATCGGTATCGTCGGCCTCAGCCATCAGCCCCTGTCGCAGTTCGCGCAGCTTACGAGAAGCCGAGTTGAGATTCTCCGGATCCCACCGCTGAACATCGCCCCAGGTGATCGTCATATTTACTCCATTTATGCAGGCAGATGACTCAATACATCATTTTACCAGCCCGCCCGGTCACAACGGCCGCTACCCTCATCATTCCCGCAACGCAGTCCCCTATCAGGGCACGAATCAGCTCTCCCTAACTGTAGGAATAGCGCTCTCAGGCGGCCCCCAGGAAACAGTATCAAGAGCAGCCCTAGCCTCAGACGGAACCGCACTCTCACCAGGCGCAGAATTCAAAGTAAACCGCCACAACCCATCATGACGCCCGACAAACCAAGTCTCATATACTTTAGAAGTATCAGCTTCAGTATAGACATTGCTATAACCCACAGCACGCTCACCCCCGATCACACGATCTGGCAAACCAACGACATCACTAACTTGTTTAGTCGCTCCTAGGCCTGCCATATGTTTATCGCGATAGGAGTTCATATTAATAACGACTTCTTTTTCTTCATGGCTTACACCCAAAACAGCCTTAAGAATATCTGGAGACCAGTGCTGAACCCTCAAGGAAGCAGCAGAAAAACCAGGATCACCATTGGCAGAAGCTATATAATCATTAGCTTCGTCTGGATCCACGGGAATCACAACCCACCTTTCAGGAGGTGTAATATGGAAACTGTCAGCCCTCTCCGAAACAGCAGTAATAACCACCGAGGGCGAAGACTCCGCACTGGGGTCTTTCGAAGAACACCCCACCAACAGAGCAGCAGCCAGCAACGCTGCCGACAAAGCTCGCTGAAGAGATATCATGATTCCGTAGCGCTCGGAGAGGCGGAAGGCTCCGGCGGCCCCCAGGCAACAGTATCAAGAGCAGCCCTAGCCTCAGACGGAACCACAGTCTCACCAGGCGCAGAATTCAAAACAAACCGCCACAGCCCATCATGCCGCCCAACAAACCAATCCTCATAACGCTGACTAACCCCATCCTTTTCCTGCAAACAACTGTATCCAACGGCAGGATCACCCCCAATCACACGATCCGGCAAGACCTCAATATCACTAATACCATCGACTGTTTTCGCACTCGCTATATCACTATCTCGATAGCCATACATATCAATAACTATTGGCTTCTCCGAGTATCTTTCAAAGACAACTCTAAGAGCTTCTGGCGACCAGTGCTGAACCCGCAACGACGCGGCAGAAAACCTAGAATCACCATTCGCAGAAGCTATATAATCCATAGCCTCATACGACTTCACAGGAATAACCACCCACCCCTCAGGTGGCGTAATATGGAAACTATCAGCAGTCTCCGAAACAGCAGTAATAACCACCGAGGGCGAAGACTCCGCACTGGGGTCTTTCGAAGAACACCCCACCAACAGAGCAGCAGCCAGCAACGCTGCCGACAAAGCTCGCTGAAGAGATATCATGATTCCGTAGCGCTCGGAGAGGCGGAAGGCTCCGGCGGCCCCCAGGCAACAGTATCAAGAGCAGCCGTAGCCTCAGACGGAACCGCACTCTCACCAGGCGCAGAATTCAAAGTAAACCGCCACAACCCATCATGACGCCCGACCAGCCAGGTATCATATCTTTCAGGAACACCATCATCAGTGACAATTCTGCTATATCCAACAGCGTGCTCACCTGCAATCATACGATCCGGCAAGACCGCAACATCACTGATTCTTTCAACCATTCGCGCGCTTGCCATCCCCTCATCACGATAGCCATTAACATCAATTATCACAGGCTTTTCTTCTCCCCTACCAAGGGTAACTCTAAGAGCTTCTAGGGACCAGTGCTGAACCCTCAAGGAGGCCGCAGAAAAACCAGGATCACCATTCGCAGAAGCTATATAATCATTAGCCTCATACGACTTCACAGGAACAACCACCCACCCTTCAGGAGGCGTAATACGAAAACTATCAGCAGTCTTCGAAACAGCAGTAACAACCACCGAAGGTGATGGCGTAACTCCATTATCCCCTGGGCTACAAGAAACTAGGATGGCAAGAGCGAGGGAGACGGCAAAACACGATAGGCAGTGTCGCCAAGTCTTTAGAATTTGCTGACGGCAAGAGAGCAGCACAATAATACTCATTCCGTGAGAGTGCGGGCATCACCATGCAACGTGGTAGCGCGTTCGACGGCATCTCTGATTTCCATGAAATCACCAGAATTCTTCAGGCCGGACCCCATCTCCATCAAATACAACCGGAACTGCTTACGAGCAGCTGGGGACATTTCTGAATACGACATAAGCGAATTATCACTCTCACGCACAAACTTCTGCTCGTTGTTTTCTAACTTTGATGAGTAATCCTGGGGCGACTGCACGGCACCCGAGAAATCACCCTGTTCAGTTATCTCTTGATACAGGGCATTTGTCATGTATTCCTTAACTAGATCCTTCTTATCGACAAGACTTTTTTCATCGATATCACCAGTGGGGAAAAACGCCTCTAGCGTCGGCGCAGTACCGTTTGATTTCACCTGATCAATGAAATATTCAGCTGTTGCATCTTTGACGATCCCACCGAAGGGAATCGCCCCAATGCCTGCACTGAGGAGTTTCTGCCAGCTTTCATTGTGGGCTCTTATCGCAGCCTGGACTTGGCCATTGGCATCCGCGGGCGCAGTGAACAAGGCCTCCAACAGGGGCGCCCAGCGGTCCGCGACATTCTTTACACTAAGATTACCCCTGCCTGCGACGGCTTCATGTAGCGTCTGGCCATACTCTCGCTGCGCCTGCACCATGAGATTATCGAGGGCAGGGGCACGCCCGCCCTCATAGTAGTCGTCGCTGTGGTCATGCGGGGTGCCATTGTCATTGACAGCCGGATTGTCGAAAGCCAGATCGGTAAAGAAGCCATTCTTTCCCAGCAAACGATGCTGCATTTCTGAACCCAGAGTAATCCAGTGATTATCATTGACGCCGCCACCTACACCAGTCTCTGGCATGCTACCATCACCCATCGATGCGGTGATCCCCTCAAGATGTGGCGCCATGATGAGGCCAGCCCACGAGCGCAAACGAGGATTACGGTAGCCAAACACGTCTTGGCCGTCGATCTGGTCGTTTTGATAGTGCTGAATGTCGAGACCGTCCTGATACCCGAACATGAAGTTGGCTGCGATATTCGTGGCTCTCTTGTCTCGCGGCCGCCATTCATCATAGTTGTCCGGAGCATAGGGCTCTGGAACTGAGGCCTGTTGGATGACCTTGCCGAATTGCTCGCCCCCATCCTGGAAGCCATAGTACATACTCGGCGGAATAGCTGGCGACCGCCCTCCGGTGAGGTAGCGGGTCATATTAACCGACTCATCGCGCCCATCTATGATTCCGTCCTGATTCGTATCGACCATGCCAGCCGAGGTGTCGGAATTCAAGAAATTCTGGACGCTGTCGAGGCGACTCCTGTCGGCGGCCTTCAGCACGGGGTCCAGATCACCATTCGATTCAAGACTCTCGGGCCTGTCCATCAAGGTATACATGGCATGCGTAGGATCACACATCTTGTTATCGCTGGCGAAAATCGAGACGGCATCAGAATAGGCATCGATATTACGAACTCTCTTCTCTGCGTCCCAGGCAACCATGTCTTGGGCTATGGAACGGCCTCCGTCAGGAACGTCGAAGAACCCCGATCCAAGAGCAAGATTCGGATTTGCTCTCCCCGCCTCGCCTATGAGCTGAGACAATATATCATAGCCCTCAACTGGAACGTTATAGGGAACCGAGGATTTCGAGAGTTCCCACGGATTGTAGGTGGCACGCCCCGCCTTTTTGAGATCTTCGGCAAAGTTTCTGGTCTGTTCTGAGATGCTGTGTCCCTCGTCAGTCACCAGACCCTTCCTGACTGTCTCAAAGCAGGCCTGATCGTGGGCGTTGACTTGATCAGGATTCATTCCGCCAGTTGCAAGCACTATCGCCGCCCCAACCTGGCGGTTGACCTCATCGCCAAGCTGAGGGTTTCCTATAGACATGCCCGCGGAAGACGCTCTCAGTCCGAACTCCACCATCTGCTGTGGGGAGATCTTTTCGACCAGCGCATTCGCCATGAAAGGATTGGACAACAAGCTGCCGTATTTCTCGTGAAAAGCCTTCAGCTTCTCCGGTGTGAGGTCGGGATCCTTCATGGCATTTGCCATCTCAGGAGCCATGTGCTGCGCTTGTTCCCACTCCGCCTGGCCATCGACCAAGGGGATGTCGTCAAACAGTGACGCTCCGATCTTGTCGCGTGAATCCTGTTTCGCCGGATCGACGATCGAGTCGAGAACGCCCTGGATCTTGCTCGCCGCATCATTGGCGTTGGTGTCCAGCCCATCCATAGCCACCAGGTATTCGGAGATGATCCCATCCCACGTCTCCTTAAGAGTGCTGACCAAGCTCGACTCACGCTGATCAATCACATCCTGCGGATAGACCTCCCCGCTCTGGCGTGCCGCTTCGATCTCATCGTTGAGGGCGGCAATACCCCGGTTGTAGACATCCACGGCATCATCGTGGCGGCGCCAAAACTCGGGAACCGTGGTCGTGATCATCGTTTTCAGAGCAGCTTCCCAGGTGTGAAGCGCCGTGACCGCCGGCGCGAAGCTCCCGCCCAGGGTTCTGGCGTGCCCACCAAGTTTCTTGATTGCTCCCGTATAAGCATCCGCGGCCGCACCGATCCAGCCAGGCACCCCATCAGTGTGGTCTGCGGCCACTTGAGTGTTCATGACCGCCTTGCCTACCGCCGCCCAACCGGACGCCACCTCTTCGATATCGCCGGTGACATCCTCAGGCAACGGCATCTTCTCCTGAGCACCCATGGATCAGCCCTCCATCCTCGCCACGAGCGCACGGAAATTATCAGTATTCTGCGATTCGGTTGCGTCATAGTTTGAGACGGCGGTCTCCTGTCCAGAGCCCAGCGCAGCACAGGCATCGGAATACTCTTGAAGAACCGAGTTCATCGTCAGCACGAAATGAGCTGCTGCCTTGCGCAGCGCCCCCACGCCGCCGTTGTCACCCACAGGCAGGTCAGTGGCCACCCCGCTTGCTCGCAAGGTAGTGATGAACTGGCCGATCCACGCGAACTGCTCCGAATCCTTCCAGTCTTTCTTCGCACTCACGCCCAATGCCTCGCGATTGAACTCGATGTCGCCCACCGCCCACTCCTCCTGCCGTCACTGGCTCTGATGGCGAAACTTTAGCGAGTCTGGCTGGGACGCACTAGGAGAATCGTAAAATTTCTCCAGTCAGCCGGCAGGGCATGAGCCAGCGGACTCAGCGCTGGCCCGACCACGCCAGCTGGGCCAGGAAGTAGCCGTCATCACGTGAAATCACCTGAGCCCGGCCAGCCACCGACCGCACCGGCTTCACCCGCCCGATCACGCTGCCCTCGTCTGGGTTTCCCGACAACATGATGCCGGTAGCCCCCAGGTCTCGCATCGACTGCAACACCGGTTCGAACGCCGCCCGCGACGCCCCACCCATCCGGCGCACCACCAAGACGTGCAGGCCAACGTCCTGAGCCTGGCCCATCAACGGCTGCAGCAAAGAGACCGGGTTGTTTCCCTGAAGCGCCACCAGGTCGTAGTCATCAACCAGAACCCATGCCTCAGCGCCCTGCCACCAGGAACGGTCACGCAGCTGCTGTGGGGTCACGGAGTCGTCGGGCATGCGCGTCCTCAAGAACTCAGCCAGGCCACTCAACTGCTCCCGGACCTCATCAGCGTTCGTCATATATGCGGCCAGATAGTCCTCCGGAACCTGCTCCAGCAGCGAACGCCGATAGTCGACCACGAAGACCTGCGCCTGCTTCGGAGTGAAGTTACGCGTGATTTCCTGGGCGACCGACCGCAGGAATGTCGTCTTGCCCGACTTGGCATCACCGAACACATACATGTGGCTGTCCTGACGCGGCCGAAACAGGAAGGGGCTGAGACGGGCCTCCTCCACCCCCAACACCATGCCCTGGGATGCCTCGGGTTGCTTCAGCAGCTCCTTGACCGTGATGCGCACCGGCAGCAGGCGCAGCTTCGGCCCCGGTGCTGGTGCTGCCTTCTTGATGCTCTCCAGAGCCGTCGTCACGCCCCGCCCCAGGGTCGATGGGTCCTGGTCGCCGTCAATCCGTGGCAAGGCAACTAGCACATGGTGGCGCCCCATGTCCTGGCCACGTCCAGGACGTTCTGCAGGCACCGCCTTCGCAACATTCCGGTCGAGCCGGGTGTCAGTGACATCGCCCAGGCGCAGCTCCAGGCGCGATCCAAGCGCGTCCGAGACCTGCTGTCGGAAATCAGCCCAGCGGTTACTCCCCAACAGGACGTGGACGCCAAAGGAGAGAGCCCGCGCCATGATCGCCATGATTCGCATATCCATGCCCTCAAGCTCCGTCTTCATCACGGCCCAGCCGTCGACCACCAGGAAGACATCGCCGTAGCCGTCGTCGAAACGTCCCTGCGCCCGGGCCTGACGGTAGGTGTCCATAGAATCGATCCGGTTGGCGCGAAAGTACCTCTCGCGATCGTCGATGATGCCCTCGATCTCAGCCAGCATGCGATTCAGCACATCCGGACGGTCGCGGGTGGCCACACCTGCCACGTGCGCTGCGCCGTCGAAGGGCGTAAACGTGCCACCACCCAGGTCGATGATGTAGAACTGCACCTCCTGCGGGGTGTGCACCAGGCTCAACGCCATCACCACCGACCTCAAGACGGTCGACTTGCCTGTCAGCGGGCCACCCACCACCCCGAAGTGACCGTTGGCGCCTGAGAAGTCGAATTCCAGCACCTCACGGCGCTGCTCCAACGGTAGGTCGACGATGCCCAGTGGGATGCGCAGCGGACCGCGCAGCCGCCACGACATCGACACCAGGCCCAGACGCGGGTCGGGCGCGAGGTCCTTCATCATCAGGTCCATCGTGTCCGGAGCCTCCAGCGGCGGCAGCCACACCTGGTGGGCCGGGACCCCCTTGCCCCTCATCCGGGCGACGGCGATGTCCATCTGGGTCATATCGGCCCATTCATCGTCACCAGACCTGTCCGGGGAAACCTCGGCTTCGATGGTTTCTTCGGGTTCTTCTTGAATCACGGGATCGGTCGTGAAGGGAACGATCTTGATGGGAGCATTGCTCTGCCTCACCCGGTCCGACGGATTCTCCTTGCGCACGGGCGGCGGGGCCGCCACATAAGATGCGCGGAAGCGGATCATCTCCTCAGTTCCCGGCTTCAGGTAACCCACCCCGGGGTAGCCCGGCAGCTCATAGGCATCCGGTACGCCTAAGACGTCCCGAGACTCGCCCGCAGAGAAGGTGCGCAGCCCAAGCCGGTACGACAGATGAGAATCCAGGCCTTTCAGACGCCCAGACTCAAGACGCTGGGAGGAGAGCAGTAGATGGATCGACATCGAACGCCCCAGACGTCCGATCGCCACGAACAGGTCGACGAATTCCGGTTTTGCGCTCAGCAGCTCCGAGAACTCGTCGAGAATGATGAACAGGGCAGGCATGGGCGGGAACTTATGCTTGCCCGCCAGGCGATCGGCCTCGTAATCCGTCACATTGGCGTAGTTGCCGGCCTGGCGCAGGATCTCCTGACGCCGCACCATCTCGCCGCGCAGCGCCTCCTGCATACGATCCACCAGCGAGAGCTCCGACTCCAGGTTCGAGATCATGGCCGAGACGTGAGGCAGGTCAGCCATGCCAGCGAAGGTGGCGCCGCCCTTGAAGTCGACCAGGACGAAGTTCAGCTGTTCTGGTGAGTGCGTCATCGACATCGCCAGGACCAGGGTGCGCAGCACCTCGGACTTGCCGGAGCCGGTAGCGCCGATCAGCAGCCCGTGCGGCCCCATGCCCTGCTGCGCTGACTCCTTGATGTCAAGGACAACTGGCACCCCCTCGGGGGTCACGGCGAACGGCACTTTCAGGCGGTCGCGGCCTTCGCGCCGCTTCCACTGCCGGTCGGGGTCGAAGTCGCGGACATCCCCGCAGCCGAGCAGCTCCATGAGGTTCTGAGAACGTTTCGGATCCGCTTTACCGACGGGCGCCTCAGACTCCGGGCGTCCCTCCGCCATCCAGGGAGCCATCCGCCGAGCGATAGCCTCCGCCTGGGGAATAGCCATCGCGTCCGGGATCACCAGGATCGGCTGCTGGTCCAGTAGCAGCAGCTCCATCTGCCCGCGGTCCTCAGCATCCGTCCCGGGATGCAGGATCATGCGCAGTGTTGAGCGCGAGGTCATCGGACCCCACGACGTCATAGTCCGCACCACCGTCACACCATCGACCCCGCCGATCCGCCCCAGAGAGCTGTCAGCAGGCAGGCTCACATCGTCCAAGAGCAGGAACAGATGCGGCCACTCCGTTGCCTCCGAACGTGTCCGGAACACGCCGCGCCCAGTGAACTTGTCCCCCAGCAGTTGCATCAGCTCACCGGGGTCTGTCGTCACCATACGTGCTGGCCCCAGAGCATCGGCTGCCTCGGTGGAGCGGATATGGGGCAGCCACTTCATCCACTCCCACTCGCCTTTGTTCTTCTCAGAGCAAAGAACTGCCATGCGCAGGGCCTGCGGCGAGCTCAGCGTCGCCATGTGCATGATCATGGCGCGCACCTGGGCGTGTGCCGCCTCCTGGGGACCGGCCACCTCGATATGACTGAAGTCGCCAAGCATGATTCCCAAGGGCATGTCGTCGACCACCGAGTGGGCGTCGATGAAGCGCCGCATCGCTGACAGGCACACCACATCGGGCTTGGCCAGGGGCGCCAGCTCGGGCTCAACCAGCTCCATCGCCAGGTCCTGTGACGACGCCCCCAGCCGCACATGCGTCGCCATCTTGTCGTCGATGTCCCGTTCCCACAGGCGGGAGCCCTCCTGGGCGATCAGCACCAGGGAATCCGGCGAGGGCAAATGCCAGCCGACGTAGTCGCGTTGCTTGCGGGTCACCGTGCGCACGCTCTTGCGGGTCTCGCCCAGATAGGCAATGTATTCCCGGCGCAGGGTGTCGACCTTCTGGCGGTGGCCGCCGATCTGCCGGTAGATGTTGAACCCCACCATCGCCAGCATCGCGAAGAGCATAGCCCCGGCCATGAGCAGCATCCGGGTGTTCTGCCCCTGCGAGATCGCCATGAACACCATAACGCCGACCGAGCCCATCATCGGGACGACGGTCATCAAGACATTGCCCATGCCCCCGGCCTCGGGCTGGTCAGGGGGAACCTGGATATCAATCTGCCCGGAGGGAAGCTCAGGGGCCTTGGTAGCCTCCTCCTGCTTGGGTTGGACCATTCCTTAGCACTCCTGGTCACGTGGTTATGGTGTTGGTCAGGTCAGATGGTCGAGATATCGTCTAAGCCCGACTCATACTATCGTCAGGGCAGAGCACCGCATCCTTGATCGTTCTGCAGCATGGAGGAGCACATGTCCACGCCTCTAGCGTCGACCACGATCCTTCACGGTGCCTCCAAGCAGGACGTCGCGGTGCCCGTGGGGACAACCGTCGCGAAACTCATGAACATGCTGCACATCGACGCTGACGCCGACTCCCTGCGTGTGACGCACGCCGACGGCACCCCTGTGGACCTGGGCCTGGCCTTCGGCAGCGACCTGGCCTCTGGGGTCGTCCTGACCCTGAGCGGACCCACTGAAAACGAGCGCGTGGCCCAGCAGGTGGCAATCCGCGCAGTCTCTCCCTGGTTCCGTCCCACGCTGGTGCTGTCGCTGTTTCTGGCTCTGGTCGCAAGCATCGAGGTGGCCTGCCTGGCAGGCCCCGCATTTGGCTGGTGGCCTGTCGCAGAGCAGCTGCGAAGGGCGTCCGCCGTCATCTGCGTCATCGCCCTGAGCTGGTCGCTTCGATGGTGGAGGTTACGCTGCACCGCCGCCGGGATTCTGGCCACGACGACACTGATCGGTGTGTGCGGAACGGTGTTGCTGTCCACTGACATGGACTTTCTACCGCAGCTGACCGTAGCTGCGACAGCATGGACAGCGCTGGTAGCGGCGCTCCTCGTCTGGCTGATCGACAGGTCGGCTCTTAGCGCCACCATGGCTGCACTGTGGGGGCTGACAGGGGTTGTGATCTCTTCCATCATCATGACGGACGCGCCCGCCACCATGATCGCGGCCCCGGTCCTGGCAGTCACCACCATGTCAGTGGCCACCATCCCGACCTTCTCCTTTCGGGTGCCTGAGACCCAGTTGCTGGACCTATCCGCAGTCACCACTTCAGCCCCAGCAGTTCGCACGCCCGACGTCGCGCCTCCCACGCCCATCACCACCAGCAGAGTCATTCGTTCGGTGCATGATGCCGAGCAACGCGGGCAGTTGCTGCTCATCGTCTGCTGTGGGGTGATTGCGATCGTCGCTTTCCCTGCCGCACAGTTGCTGAAGGGCGGCGATTGGACGACGATCACGGGCAGCATCATGATGGTCAGCGCCTTCCTGGCCCTGGTCCTGCTGCCCCGGTCCCGGCGTGACCGTCTAGGCCGTGTCCTGCCCCGTGTCACCGCGCTACTGCTCGTCATCGCGGCACTGACCGCGTTCGGCACCTCCCAGCCCCTGGGTGCGCAGGCAACCGCCCTGATCATCATCATCGCAGCCGCCTCGCTCAGCATCCTCGCCACCGTCCTGGCCAAAGCCAGTGAGTCGGCGTTACTCGGACGTATCGCCGACCTGACCCAGGGGCTGTCCCTTTTCATCCTGCTACCCACCGCCGTCTATGCCGCAGGACTGTTCGACCTCATCCGGCAAGCCGCATCATGACCCAACTCGATCTCGCCACGCTTTCCCCACCCGCCGCCCCTGGGTCAGCCGCTAGCCCGGTGGAAGCCGGGCAGACTGGAGATGACCTGAAGCTCAAGCCTGTCAGCGGCCTGGTACGTGCCCTGGTGTACCTGACGGATCTGGCATGCGTCTTCGCTGTGACCGGGTTGCTGTGGTGGCTCTTCCCCTCCCCGGTCCTAGCAGGCATCACCATCGCTGAGGCAATAGTCGTCCTAACTCTGTTCCGTGCCCGGACAGGACGCACCCCCGGCGCACTGGCAACGGGTACAGCCGCTGTCGCACACGGCAGCAATCACGCACCTGGGCTCGGAAAACAGCTGGTACGCAGCATCCTGATGACGCTGCTGCATGTGACGGCGGTGGGACCGCTGGTCGGCTGTTTCATGAGCCGGGACGGGAGAGACTGGGTGGACCGGATCTCCGGGACCGCGATGGTCAACCTGCGCACATCCGCCGAGGAGACCGAGCAGGATAAAGAGACGGTGGAGGAGGAGATCACAGAACCCCGGCAAGGGCAGGGATTGCCTGACCTCCAGCAGCTGCCCGTGTCTCCACAAAGTTCCGTTCCCGCCCCCGCGCCCACCAGCGCTGTGGCCCCGGCTCCCTCGCCGCCCCGTCCCTCGCCCTTCTACCCAGGCACAGCGGTACCACCCCCGGACAGGACGCAGAAGCCGTCGCCCCCTGCGACGTCGTGGAGCAGGGCAGGAGTTCCGCAGGAATCTCCTGCCCCAGCCACGCGTAAAGAGGGCCCAGCCACGCGCAAGGAGGTACGTCGCGACACCGGAGCCCCGCCCCCGAGAGGAGGGGTAACGCGTCTGACGTGGGATTGGGGAGGGCCTCCCGAGCCGCCAGCTCCCAGCGCTTCGCCTCCCCGCCGCGCTGCCGCTTCTCAGGACCCAGCGCCTGCGGCTCCTTCTTCCCCCGCAGCAGCCCCAGCCGGGCCTCTGTCACCGCGACGTGCAGCAGCCCACAGCCCTCAGACATCCAAGGCAGAACCCCCCACAGTGACCCGCCGCGTCGCCGGACCCAACGGGCTGCCCCGCGCGACGTTCCTCTGGGTGGTCGTGGACTCTGGACAGAAAGAGAAGGTGGACGCCGCACTGGTGATAGGTCGCGAGCCCTCCACGAGCACGGCTGGGGAACGATTGATCGCCGTTCCCGACTCCACCAACTCGATCTCACGAACTCATCTCCGGCTCGGCCCAGCCCGCAATGGCGTATGGGTTGAGGACGCCTCCTCGACGAATGGCACTGCGCTACGTGCGGCCGACGGCAAAATCACCCTTCTGGAACCCGGTAGGCGCATCCTGGTTCCCGCCGGAACAATGATCATCATGGGGAAACGCACCATGACAATCATGGGCGGTGCAGTTCAATAAGGAGAAAACCTGAAAGGGTTATTCACGAAGGACTTTCAGTTCGGTAAACACCCTTGTCTACCCAGGATTACTTGTGGTTGTGAATAATCTCCTAAGTGATCTGGAATTTTATTCAGCAATGCAGCCGCACCCCTACCAACCTGCGGTCGGCAAGGAGACATACCGCGAAACGATGCGATTCCTGGAGGCTTATCCAGCAATGCGGCCTCCATTAACCCGCAGTTGACGAGAGAGATGCTGCGAAAGGAGTGATTCCTGAATAACCCGCCTGGTAGACGAAAATCCACAGAAAACGAAGGGTGGGGTGGGAAGCCTGCTGGCTCCCACCCCACCCAGTAGCTGTTCCTGATGAGTAGAACAGCTACACAGAATCACACGATGTCCTGCATCATATTGGTGTTTTGGGCCTCATTGGACTGGTATGACTGCCCAGCCACCACGACCTGCTGCTGGAATTGCAGGAAATTTCCATTGAGATCTCCCATCTTTCCATCCCAGCCGGTCTTGGCTGTCTGATAGGCTTCCCTGGAGTCGCCGTCCCAGCTCCCAATGAACGGTTTGAGCCCTGCATCCAGGTTATCGAGGATAGCCTGAATCGCCTTATTGCTGGACAGCATGTCATCCCCAAGGCCAGAAATAGCCCCAAAAGAGATGTTCATATCCTTGTTAATTCCCATTTTACTTTCCCTTTCTCCAGGAGTCTTTAGTGCCTACGACGAGCCGACTAAACTTGCAGGCGAGCCATGACGCTCTGGAAGGAGGAGCCACGCTCTTCCTCGACCTGTGCGTTGTTGGTGTCGACCTTGAGAAGCTTCTCTTCGAATACCTCAAGGATGGAGGCAACCTGAGTCGCGTTTGTGATCCAGTTCTCTGCAGTCTGGATCATGGCATCTCCACCCTGGCCCTGCCAGCCGCTCCCGTGGGCTGTTTCCACATGGCCCCTGATCCTGCTGATCTCCGCGGTGATCTGGTCATGAGCCGCTCTCGTGTCCTGCGCAGCCTTCTGATGCGAACCTGCGACTACTCTCACTTGGTCTGACATGCATGCCCTCCAAATTGGGTACCTGCGGCGCGATCAAGTGTCGCACCGCGAATGACACGCCCACCATACTGCACACCTGGTGCACCCAAGGGGTGTTGTTGGACCCATGCGATACTGCTGCGATACTGCGGTCAAGGATGCGATGACCTGGTGGGACGTGAAGGTTGCCCAGGGGAAGAAGTAGCCTGGACGCCGAACCTCGCTCCAGTGTCCCCGACAAAGGAACCCGATGCCTTCCACCGACAGCTCTCGCGCCGGAGCCCTGATGCCGATCTCGCTGAGCATGGCGGGAGACACAGTCGATATGTCGGTTCCCTCCAACATCGCACTGGCCGAGCTCGTACCCGTCCTGGTCAAGGCAGTGAGCCCCCTGGATCCAGGAACCGCCACTCGTGGCTTCACCATCCGCACATCAGACGGCAATGTCCTCAGCCAGTCGAAGACCCTCCCGGAGCAGAAGGTTCGTCCCGGTGCCGTCCTGACCTTGGAACCGATGGGAAGCAACTCCCAGGACCAGCGCTACGACGACCTGGTCGAAGCCGTAGGAACCGCCGTGGCAGACAAGTCCACTCCCTGGGAGAGGACCAACTCAGTCCAGCTCTCAGCTCACGCATCGGCGGCCTTGGTGCTGCTGGCTGCTTTGCTGCTGCTGACCGGCGCGCACGAACCCACTCTCACCGCAGCGGTGGGAGCCAGCGGAGCGCTCCTCACCACGCTGGCCGCTGCCGTCGTGGCACGGATGCCCAACCGTCCAGGTGCCCTCTCGCTGGGGCACACCACCCCGGTCCTGGTTGCCTGCGCGGCCTTCGCCATCACCGCGGGAGACTGGTTCTCACTGCCGTTGGCCGCCTCCGGTGTGGGTCTGCTCGCCGGTTCCTGCACGCTCCTGGTGCTCCCCTCGGACCTGCGTGTGTCCATGGCAGCCCCTATCACCACCGGTTTTTCCCTCGTGCTGGTGGGTGGCCTGGTGAACCTCGCGGGAGTTGCCCCTGAGAGAGCTGCCAGCCTGACGCTGTCCCTGCTGGTGGTGGTGACGCTCAGTGCCCCCTGGGTGGCCATGGCCCAGATACCGATCGGAATCGGGACCAGCCAGGAGAACGAGAAGATCGATACGCCGCGGGTTTATTCGCGTGTCGACAACGCCCGTGTGCTGGTCATCTCCCTGAAGGCCGGCTGCTCTGCGGCGATGGTGGTCCTGGCCCCCTTGATGACGACCTCCCCGGTGGCGATCGCCATGCTTGCCTGCGGCGGCGTCGCGCTGATGCTCACGACCCGGTCACTGCGTTCTGCGGTGGAGGTCCTCATCGGTGTGCTGACGGGCATGTTCCTGACCATCCTGGCGGCGGTGTCCACCACGACGGTGGCGCCCGACGCCCTGCCGTGGACACTTGGCGCAATCATCCTGACCGCGGTCCTGCTGCTGACAGCCAACGTGGTCTCGCAGAGGCTGCGTCCCTGGCTGACCCGGCTCGCCGACGCGGCCGGAGTCCTGGCCCTGCTGGGCATCCTGCCACTGGCGGCTCTGGTGTGGGGAGTGATCTGATGCCCTCGCACAAGGACATCCTCGAAGCGCAGCGCTACAACCGACGCCGCCTGATCACGGCTTTCTCGTCGGGCATACCTGGCGGACGTGAGATGGAGTCGAAGTCTCCATTCGTGCCGCTCATCGTGGGGGTGGTCGTCGTAGCCATCATGCTGGGGGCTGGTGCGATCATCAGCCGGTTCCTGCCGACCCTGCCAAACGACTGGCAGAACTCGACCCTGATCGTCGTGAAGGGAACCGGGGCCCGGTACTACACGATCAAGGGGGTTCTGCGCCCGGTCACCAACGTCACCTCGGCTCGCCTGCTGTCGGAGTCCGGCAAGTACCAGACCAGCGAGTTGTCGGCCTCCACGATCGACGGGATCAGCCGCGGCACCCAGATCGGTATCACGGGCGTCCCCGACGACGTCCCACCGGCCGCTCAGCTTCATTCAGACAAGTGGTTCTCCTGTGTTCTGCCCGGGAAGACCCACACCTGGGTGGCGCAGATCCCCGAGAACCGGACCCCGCGTGGGAATGCGCTGGTCAAGAGCCAGGACGAAGTCTTCCTGATAGCTGACGGCCTGCGTCACAGAATTCCACGCGAGCACAAGAACAAGGTGCTCCTGGCCTTGGGAATGGAGTCCGTAGCGCCGACAGAGGTGAGTGCCCCCTGGCTGTCGCTCTTCAAACTGGGGTCGGACCTGAAACCTCTGGAGATCCCGAACGCAGGCCTGCCCGCTGGCGGCATGCCCGAGCGCCTGGCGACGGCTGTGGTGGGAACCGTCATCAAGGTGGAGGAGGGCGGTTCGTCCCGGCGCTACGTCGTCACCGGTTCTGGCAAGGTGACTCCCCTGTCGGAGACCGCGGAGAAGTTCTACCCGGCCGAGGCCTCGTTGACCGCCTCGGTCGCCGAGATGTCGGCGCTTGAGATAGATCCGGCGGGGATCACCCCGCCGGACTGGCCGAAACGCGTCGAGAACACCGTCCCGACTGGCTCCCTGCCCTGCACCCAGCTGGAGCAGGCGCCCGACGGCTCTCCCCTGTCGGCGCTGTACTCGATGTCGCAGGAGACGCTGGCCAGCATTCTGCCGGTTCCACAGAACAGCGAGATGACCGCCGACCAGAAGCTACAGGCGGTTCAGGCTCCCGCATCGGTTCTGGGCGGGTCGGGAGCGCTGGTGCGCGCCACTTCCGGCGGCTCGCTCGGCATGGTCATGCTGGTCTCCGACCTGGGGGCCGTGCATGGTCTCGGGACCCAGTCGGCCGACACCCTGGCCCGTCTCGGATACAAGGACAGCGACGTCCACGTGATTCCAGCCGAGTGGACGGCCCTGATTCCCGAGGGAACCGCGCTGGATCCAAACGGCGCCTGGGCCACGGTGGGGCAGCAATGAGGCGAGCGGTCTCCCTGGCCAGGAACCTTGCGGTGGCCTGCGGCGTCATGGCTTTTCTCGCCCCGGCGATGCCTGCCCAGGCCATCCCTGCGCTGCCTTCCGATGGCCTGGGGACGGTGGGCAGCAAGATCACGACGGTCACCGAGGACAAGAACACCCCCTGCGAGCCCGGCAAGACTTCCCTGGTGGATCAGCCTCCCGAGGCGGTCGCGCTGCTGGGCATCAAGAAGGCCTGGCAGCTTTCCCGCGGCAAAGTGGTGGTCGCGGTGGTGGACTCCGGGGTCGCGGCGTCCAATGTCCATCTCACCGATAAGGTGCTGCCGGGCGCCGACCTGGTGGAGAGCGGCGACGGCCGCACGGACACCGCGGGGCATGGCACGGCCATCGCGGGGCAGATCGCTGCCCACGAGGCTGAGGGATCGGGGCTGGTCGGGTTGGCTCCGGCGGCTGAGATCCTGCCGGTGCGGGTCTACGTCGACGAGAGCAATGACTCTGTGAAGGCCGGGAAGCAGCCGGACACCACCCGGACCGCGGCTGGGGTGCGCTGGGCCGCAGAGCATGGCGCGAAGATCATCGTCGTCGCCCAGTCGGTCATCGACAACCTTCCCGAGATGCAGAGCGCCGTGGAGTACGCGGCCGCGGCGGGGGCCCTGGTGGTCGCATCCGCCGGCAACGTCCCGCAGGAGACCAATGCCTCTCCGAAGGAGGACCCCAACGCGCCACGCTATCCGGCCGCCTACCCTCAGGCGCTGTCCGTCACGGCCGTCGACGCCTCGGGGGCTCCTTCCGACGCGGTCCTCCATGGTGAGCACGTCGAGGTGGCCGCGCCCGGGTCGCGGGTGCTCACCACGTTCCTGGGTGACGGCGACTGCATACTCGCCGGGGACAAGCCGTCCACCTCCTATGCCACCGGTTATGTGGCCGCTGCGGCGGCGATGGTGGCTGCGATGCATCCAGGCGAGACGCCCGCCGAGTGGAAGTACCGGCTCCTGGCAACGGCTCTGCGGCCATCGCGCTCCCAGCGCGACGCCAAGATCGGGTGGGGCCTGATTGCCCCCTACGATGCGCTGAACTTCAGCAATGACGGCTCCCTGGAAGGGCCCCCGAATCCACGCTTCTCAGCTCCCGCCAAACCCGAGAATCCCGGGATGACTCCCCCCGAGTCTGTGCCGGATCTGCGGCCGATGCGCACCATCTCGCTCGGGATCATCGCCGGCACCGCCTGCCTGGTGGTGCTGGCAGTCTTGTTGTCCTCCCGGGTGCGGGACCTCCTCTCACGCAAATCCCGCTGAGCCCAAAGCCCGAGTAACCCAGGAACACCCCAGTGATCTAGCCTGAGTCGGCATTCTTCCTATCAGAGTCAGCATAATTCAGCCCGTCCTCCGCCACATCTCTATGTCCGGTCTATGTCAGGGACGACAGCCCCACAGTCTGCTCGATGTCGCAGGAGGCCCCAGTAACTACTTCTTAGCAGGCGGCTTGGTCACTGCCTCTGCCTGGTTGTCAGAACGGTCAACACCAGGGTCCTCATTGGCAACGATTTGAGAGGCATCCTCGACGAACTCCGGATTGTTCCAGTAATCATCATGTCCGCCACCATTGGAAGCAATGTTCTTGACGCCATGTAGTTCGACTGGCTTCTTCCCCATACCAACAGCTTCTTCGCCGCCGCCTAGGATGCCCTGCCACCAGCCCCCTTTGCCCGTTACCTCATCTTTATCGTTGGCGGAGGCGTAGACGTGTCCCTCTGGGACGTTGTATTGATGCACATCGGTAGCCCGTCCGCCTGGTGAGCCGTAGAGCACCATGTCATCGACCGCACCGGCTTTGGTGGTCAGGGCCGCAGTGCCAGCGGTGAGGGAGCCGTAGGAATGAGCCACCGTAGTTATATGTGGATCACTACCCTGTGACTGCCGGTAGGCATGGATCCCTTCATGGAACCCATTGAGAGAGCGGGCGCCCTCATCAGCCGTACCAGTGCCACGAGTTTCGGGGCTCCATATACTATCAGGTGTGTCATATCCAATCCAGGCTACCGCAGCGGTGTTGTCAGAGCCAGAATGGTTACGCAATTCCTCAGCCTTATGCAGCTCACCGTCCATGCTGTCTCGCACTGTGGTGCCGACCCCGGGAACCACGGTGGCGATATTGGAGGCTTTATCAACATCGCCCATCGCAATAGCAGCCCGGACGTCCTTATCGCCAGAAGCATCGAGGGTAAGAAGATGATATTTCGATCCATCGCCCTCTTTTTCACCCATTAGATTCTGAATCTTTTCTAGATCTTTTACCCTCTTATCAGCCTTATTTTTATCATCTAAATAAGGATTAATGTTATCATCATCAAACCCCTCTTCATCAACTTTCTTCTGGAGCTCATCCCGATCATGTCTCGCGCGCTCCAGTTCCTTACCGAGGATCTTTCGATTGGCTTCATCGCGGGCATTAGCGGAGATGCCATCGAGATTCCTGATATCATCAGGATGGTTTTCAATGATGTTCTTTTTCTCCTCAGGAGTGAGGGCGTTCCACCAAGCGGCGACTTCAGTAGCCGACCAGCCTTTCTGCGGCAGGTCCGGCAGCCCCTGGGATTGACTGGAGGCAGTCTCTGAGGACTTGTATGTGCCATCGCCCACGGCCTTCAAGCGCTTGTCATAGGCGTCATCAACATCACGAGCACGGTCAAGAGCGGCTTTGATCAGATTCTCCAAATCTTTGCCTTTGTTTTTCGCTTCCATTGATCCACCCGCATATTTCCCCGAGAGATCGACAACGACTTCTCCGTTGCCTTGGATCTTCAAATATGTGTTTTCTGCTACGAATGATGTGCATTCTAGGACTTTGGTCTTCACATCCCAGACCCCCTCCGCGGCAGCTGCGGTGGCCATCATGAGTTCTGAAATGTCGTTCACCAGCTGGCTGAGATTTGAATTCAGGGATCCCAGTGAAGTCTTCATGGCCTCCACCGCCGCCCCCGTCGAACGAATCCGGCTCTTGGCGCCATCGGCATCATCGGCCTCAGTCATCAGCCCCTGTCGCAGTTCGCGCAGCTTACGAGAGGCCGAGTTGAGGTTCTTCGGATCCCACCGTTGAATTTCATCCCAATTAATGGCCATTATTACTTCCCTTCCATCCTATTGGAGATCTCCTGATAGCAGATGTTATTATGCATACCATTTGAATTGCCTGGAATACCAGCAGAACGTAAAGATGCCTCGACCTCAGCCTCGGTTCTCCCGTAAGAATTTGACGCCTTCATCACGTCGTCACTGAAGTCTTGATATTTATCTTTGAGAGTATTGCGCCTCTTATCGACAGCCTCGCTGGTGTCTTTGATGCCGTGCTCTGCTGAAGCCGATCCTGGCATCGCCGCGGGAGCTTCCGCCAAGGCGTCTAACACATTTTTCTCACCGATCTTAGAGGCTGTTGCTGCTGTCTCTGATGACAGGGTTTCCAGGTCGCCTACTTCGATCTTCACATCACTCATAAAGGCTTCCTTCCCTCGATTGATCTCGATTTCTTACTTTCCTGCCAGTTGCGTCATTTATCAATGACGATTCACGGCCCAGGAATATTCCGTAAGGCTGGCCAGAACGGTCATTATCATGCGATCTTGCGGCACAGCTCTTTAGAGCCAATGGGCCAACTGACACTATGTGGTTGTCTGCTTTTTAGCCATGCAACCACAAGGCCCCGGCGACCTCAAGTTCACCGGGGCCTTTTTGTGTTTTTTGTAATGGGTTGTCCTCCCCATGGGTTGTTCTCCCCATGGGGCTGCGCTCACTCCTCGCGCTGGAAGCTCATCGTCGCAGCATAAGCGCCGGACTCAGAGGGCCAGCGGACCGTGATGGCCTTCGCGCGGGTGTAGAAGTTCACGCCCTCGGGGCCGTGGATGTGGGTGTCGCCCAGCAGCGACTCCTTCCAGCCGCCGAACGAGTAGTAGGCCACCGGGGTGGGGATGGGCACGTTGACGCCCACCATGCCGGCCTCGACGTCCAGCTGGAAACGCCGGGCGTAGCCGCCGTCGTTGGTGAAGATCGCCGCGCCGTTGCCGAACTCGCTGGCGTTGACGATCTCGATGGCCTCCGCGTAGTTCTTGGCGTCGACGATGCACAGCACCGGGCCGAAGATCTCTTCCTTGTAGGCGGGGGCGTCGAGCGGGACGTGGGTGAGGACGGTGGGGCCGAGCCAGAAGCCGCCCTCGTAGCCCTCGACCTTCAGGCCGCGACCGTCGAGCGCCACCTTCGCGCCGCGCTTCTCGGCGTCGTCGATGAGACCGACGATGCGGTCGCGGGCCTTGGCGGTGATGACCGGACCCATCTGGACGCCCTCATCGAGACCGAAACCGACCTTGATCTTCGCGCCATTGGCGGCAACCAGTTCGGCGAGCTTGTCGGCAACACCACCGACCGCCACCACGACGGGCAGCGCCATGCAGCGTTCACCTGCCGCACCGAAGGCGGCGGCGGCGATGTGCTGGGCGGCGAATTCGAGGTCCGCGTCGGGCAGGACGATGGCGTGGTTGTTCGCGCCACCGAGAGCGTGGACGCGCTTGCCGTGGGCGACGCCCGTGTCCTGAATGACGTGCGCCACCGGGGTGGAGCCGACGAAGGAGATGGCGTCGATCCCGGGGTGGGTGAGGATGTTGGAGACCAGCTCGCGGTCACCGGCGAGGACGTTGAACACGCCGTCGGGCAGGCCGGCCTCCTTGTAGAGGCGGGCGATGATCAGCGATGCGGTGGGCGTCGGGGAGGCGGGCTTCAGGATGAAGGCGTTGCCGGTGGCCACGGCGATGGGGTGCATCCACATCGGCACCATAACGGGGAAGTTGAAGGGGCAGATGCCCGCGACCACGCCGACGGGCTGGCGGATGGTGTGGATGTCCACACCGGAAGAGATGTCGAAGGAGTACTCGCCCTTGAGCGCCACGTTGATGCCGCAGGCGAAGTCGAGGGTCTCGCGGCCGCGCTGGATCTCGCCGATGGCGTCGGAGTAGTCCTTGCCGTGCTCCTCGACGATGGCCTTGGCCAGCTCGTCCTGGTGGGCGAGCACCAGTTCACGCATCTTGAACATGATGGCGGTGCGCTTGGCGAGGGAGACCTTCGCCCACTTCTTCTGCGCTTCGGCGGCGACGGCGACGGCGTGGTCGAGGTCAGCCTGGCTGGCGGACAGGACTTCGCCGACGGCCTTGCCGGTGGCTGGGTTCTCGACGGGGACGGTGTGGGAAGGCTGCCCCTCGTAGGGCGCGCCGTCTATCCAGTGGGTGATTGTGGTCATGTACCTCTCCCTGGTCTCTGGGACGTTTCGGCTGATCCGGCGGACGACGTCACCCCTACCGGCAGCAGTGCCGACTGCACCGCGTTCGGGTCCGTCCAGTCCGCTGGCCCGGCGGCCGGAACCGCCAGGAGCTTTGTACTTACAATAGCCCCCAGAGGCAAGAAGCGCCAGCCTACGCGCCTCCGCGCAGCCACCGGGCGAGGACTTACCCCAGGCCCATCAGAGCCTCACTGTTTGTAATGACAATTATTTGATCCGCCGGTTCTTCGTGCGCTGAGCCCGCCTACCAGGACCCAGGAGAACGCGCCTAGGCGCCGATCCCCGCACGCCTCAGCGCGCGGGGGCAGGGAAGGCGTCGCCGGCATGCACCGTCCCCTTCATGAGAACTTCCTCATGGAAGTCTGCGGGATTCCTCATCCTCGTAGGCTTCACTGTAAGGAGGTGGAAGGAGAAGCATGATGAAGTCAGAACGCACCCGCCTGGCCGCGATGCTGGCGGGCATCGGTGCCGCCGGAGTGTTAACAGCAGGGCTGCTGTACCAGCTCGCCCACCCGGCAGAGTCCGAGTCGAACCTGCCTGCGATCACGATGCCGCAGAGCAAGCCGCCAGCTCCCAGCCAGACTCCCACCGCCAGCCCCGAGCCCACGGATTCCACCTCCACGGACCCCGCCACGCCTACCAGCGGCCCGACGACCGGAGCGACGCCAGGCCAGGAAGCGACGTCGGGCAACGGGAATAACGGGGGATCCTCGGACAATGGAGGCTCGGCCAGCACTCCCAGGTCCTCCAGCCGCACCAGCGCCACAGCGGTGAAACCAGCCCCGCCCGTGAAGGTCGGTGACGACGACGACGATGACGACAAGAAGAGCTCCGGCAGGTCGTCGGACCGGGACAACGACAGCGACGATGATGACGACGACTGATCCCCAGCCCCTTTGGTCCCTCCTTTTCTGATCCTTCCCTTTCACTGGCAAGGCCGGTTCGCTGGCCTTACTGAGTTTTTGCTGGTCTTGTTCGCGTTTGCTGGCCTCACAGCACAGGCAAACGTGAATAAGGCCAGCAAACGGGCGTCGCGCCGGCCGTGTGAGGCAGCCGGGCATCACACCAGGCGGTAGCCCATGCCGCGGACTGTCTCGAAGCGCTCCTTGCCCAGTTTGTTGCGCAGGTAGGAAACGTAGACGTCCACGACGTTGGAGCCGGGGTCGAAGTCGAAGCCCCACACGTTGCTGAGCAGCTGCTCACGGCTGAGCACCTGCCCCGGGTTGCGCAGGAACACCTCGGCCAGGGTGAACTCACGGGCCGATAGGTCAATCCACTGGCCGTCCACCTGGACCCTGCGGGTGCGGTAGTCCAGCACCAGTCCGCGATGTTCCAGGTGCGTCGCTGACGACCGTCCGGCGGCGGGCTCGGCCGGTTCGGCCCGCAGCCGCAGCCGGATCCGGGCCAGCAGCTCCTCGAAGGAGAAGGGTTTGGGCATGTAGTCGTCGGCGCCGCTCTCCAGCCCGGCCACCCGGTCGGTCACCGAGGACCGGGCGGTCAGCATGATGACCGGAGTCGCCACACCCTGGCCCCGGATCCGCTCCAGCACCTCGAAACCGTCGATGTCGGGCAGGCCGATGTCGAGCACGATGAGGGAGAAGTCGCCGTGCACGGCCAGCGTGGCACCCATCTCACCGGACGCGGTGGTCTCCGAGGTGAACCCCGCTGACTTGAGGCCTTTCGCGATGAAACCAGCGATCCGCGGTTCGTCCTCAATGATCAGGATGCTGGTCATGGCTACTGCCTTCCTCTTTCAGGGGTGGATGCCGGGAGCGGCCCGATGGGCGAGGGAAAGGGACTCGCGGGGTTCACCGGGATCCGCAGCATGAACACGGACCCGCTCTGGGGCGCGGACTCAATCTCCAGGTGGCCGCCGTGGGCCTCCACGATGCTCTCGACGATGTTGAGGCCCAGTCCCGATCCTGGGGCTCGCTGCGCGGCGGCAGCCGTCCGCGCGAATCGCTGCCGCACCGTCGCCATCTCCTCACGGGTCATGCCGATCCCCTGGTCGCGCACCCACAGCAGCACCGACGTGCCGTCGAACCGCGACCCGATGCCGACCCGGGTCCCGATGTCCGAGTACTTGACTGCGTTGGCGGCGAGCTGGAGCCAGGCCTGCGTGATCCGCATCGGGTCCAGCACCGCGTGCACCATGGCGACGTGCTCTAGCTGCCAGTCCCGTTCCCCCAGCGCCCGTGATTTCTCCAGCACCTGGTCGGTCAGCTCGGAGATGTCGCTGTCCTCGAGGGACAGGAAGTCGCTCTGCCCTGCCTTCGCCAGCGTCAGCAGGTCGTTGATGAGGATCCCCATGCGGTCCAGCTCCTCGATGGCGAGGTCGCGGGTCTGGAGGACATCGTCGGGATCCTCGGAGTCGATCAGCTCCAGGTGCCCGCGCACCACCGTGATGGGGGTGCGCAGCTCGTGCCCGACGTCGTCGAGGAGCCGTCGCTGCCCCTCGACCGCGCCCTGCACCCGGTCCAGCATCCGGTTCACCGCCTTCGCCAGCGCCGTCAGGTCGTCCCGGCCACGCACTGGGACCCGGGTGGTGAGGTCGTGCTCGTGGATCTGGTCGGTGGCGAGCCTGAGCTCCCCGATCGGCCGCAGCAGCATGCCGACAGCCAGCCAGGCAGGGGCGATCAGCATCATCACCGTCAGCACCGCAGCCCCCGCGTAGAACACCATGGTCCGGCGCAGCTCGCCCCCGGTCTGCCCAAGGTCGATCACCCGCACCAGCGCACCGCGCTGGTCGCCGAGCATCACGACGGCGACCAGGACCTTGTAGCTGCCCTGCGAGGTCCTCACCGGCCTGATCACGCTCCCCTGCCCCGCCAGGTCCGGCTGGATGGCGTCGAGGAGTTCGGGATCCTGCTCGGGCCGCAACTTCACCTTGTCCGGTGACGTCCACGTGAGCCTGCCCTCAACGTAGCCGACCTCCCCCGTGCCGGGGCCGACGACACTGCGCCGCACCAGGTAGGTGTACAGCACGTCGGAGACCGAGTCGAACGGCTCCTTCGTCTCGGGGTTCACCCCGTCCGTGGCGAGTGCCTCAAGCTCGTTGCGGGCCTTCTCCAGGCGCTCCGTGGCCAGGTCCTGAATGTGACGCTCCTGGAGGACGGCGACGATCACGCCCGAGACAGCCAGCGCTGTGCCGGCGACCAGCACGAGCGCCAGCATGATCCGGGCGCGGATCGTCGAGGAGCCGCGGCGCAGGAACCTCTTCACGCGACCATTCTGCCTGCATACGGATGACAATCTGGGGAGCTGCGCACCCCCAGGCGGCCCATCAGCGCCCCAGGCCTTGGTAGGTCCAGCCCGCTGCCCGCCACCGGGCCGGGTCGAGGGCGTTGCGGCCGTCGATGATGGCGGGCCGGCGGACCAGTCCCGCGGCGGCTGACGGGTCAATGCCGGCGTACTCGGCCCACTCGGTGAGCAGCAGCACCAGGTCCGCGTCCCGGAGCGCCCGGTGCAGGTCTGGTTCGGTGGCTAGGTCCGGGTGGCGGCGGGCCACGGCGCCGAGGGCCTTCGGGTCGGTGACGCTCACCTGGGCGCCAAGCTGGTGCAGCCGGTGGGCGATGTCGAGGGCGGGCGAGTCGCGGATGTCGTCGCTGTTGGGTTTGAACGCCGCCCCCAGCACGACGACCCGCGCCCCGGGCATCCGGTCGCCGAGGCTGCGCAGCGCCAGGTCGACCACCCGGTCGCGGCGACGCTGGTTGATGGCGTCGACCTCCCGCAGGAAAGCGACAGCGTCGTGGACACCGAGCTCCTTGGCGCGGGCCAGGAAGGCGCGGATGTCCTTGGGCAGGCAACCGCCGCCGAACCCAACCCCGGCCCCCAGGAACCGCCGTCCAATACGATCGTCATGCCCGAGGGCGCTGGCCAGGGCGGTGACGTCGCCGCCGGTGGCCTCGCACAGCTCGGCCATGGCGTTGATGAAGCTGATCTTGGTGGCCAGGAACGAGTTGGCGGCCACCTTCACCAGCTCCGCCGTCGCATAGTCGGTGACGATCTGCGGGATGCCGTCGGAAAGAAGTCGAGCGTATGCCTCGTCGAGCCGGGCGCGCGCCAGCTGCGCTGGCCCGGGATCAGCGGGCAGGCCGTAGACGATGCGGTCGGGGTGCAGGGTGTCCTCGACGGCGAACCCCTCGCGCAGGAACTCGGGGTTCCACACCAGGGCCAGGTCCCTCTCGGCGAGGCGTTCCGCGAGACGCGCGGCGGTGCCGACCGGGACGGTGGACTTGCCCGCCACCACAGACCCTGGGGACGCCCCCGCCAGGAGGGTCTGGACGGCGGCGTCGACGTAGCTGAGGTCGGCCGCGCCGGTCTCGGACTGCGGGGTGCCGACGGCGATGAAGTGCAGCTCCGCCTCCGCCAGCCCAGCGCAGCCGGGATCGGTGGTGAACCGCAGCCGGCCGGTGCCCAGGGCCCGGGTCAGCAGCTCGTCGAAGCCAGGCTCGTAGAACGGCGCCCGGCCGGCGGACAGCGCCTCGATCTTCGCCTCGTCGACATCGATTCCGGTCACCTCATGCCCGAGCTCCGCCATGCAGGCAGCGTGCACGGCGCCCAGGTATCCGCAGCCAACAACCGAGATCCTCATGCGCTTCTCCTATCGAAGTTGACGGGGCTGGAGGACCTGAGGGTCTCCTCCACCCAGTGGGGCAGCCAGCTGGCCGACTGCGGCCGGAAGGCGTAGACGTAGGCGAGCCGCAGCCGGGCGGCCCGGTGGTGGGTGACGACGCGCCGGAGCGTGGTGGGAGCGGCCGCGACGACCTCGCCCAGCAGGTCGAGGATGCGGTCGCGGTCCTGCCGGGTGAGGCGTCCCTGCACGTGGCGCAGCTCGATGTGCGCCCACAGGTTCCCCAGGTCGAGGGCGGCCTCGCCGCGGGTGGCGGTATCGAGGTCCAGCAGGCCGAGGGTGGTCCCGTCCCACATGAGCTGCTTGTCGTGGAGGTCCCGGTGCACGAGCACCCGGGAGCCGTTGTCGCCCGATGCGAGCTGCTGGCAGGCCTGCGCGGTCGCGTTGCCGAGCCGGTCCAGCTGCGGAAGCGCCCGGTGCCCCTCGATGTGCTGGAACCACTGCCAGAGCACGTTCGCCTCGTCGGCGCCGGTGTGCTCGGGCAGCCCGACGAACCGGGTGATCAGGCTGGGCCACACGTCGGCGAACCGCCGCCAGCCTGGCATCGCCTGGCCGGCGAGGTCGTGGAGGGTGCTGCCCGGCAGGAGCTCCATGCTCACCCGCGACGGCGAGTGGTCGAGGACCTTCGCCGCGGCGATGCCCGTCCCCTCGCACAGCTCCGCAACCTGCGAGGACTGCACCGCGACGGCGCTGGCGCGGCCCTCACGGGTGAACTTGATGGCGCTGTGCGGGGTCAGCACCACCGCCCGGCGGTGGAGCCGGTGCACCACGAGCCTGCCCTCAAGACCCGGGGAGAGCTCCGGGATCTCCGGGTCGGAAGCGTAGCCGGTGATCCACAGCTCCCCCTCGGGGGAGACCGATCCGGCACGCAGCTTGCCTCCCGGGGCGATCAGCTCGAAAGTGATCGAGCCGTCGCCCCGGGGCCAGGCACGCCGCACACCGACGAGAGCACGAACCGTTGACAAAGCTTTCATCTCACAACCTCCAGAATCTGGTTCAGGTTTGCCGCGATACCGGCCTTCCAGTCGCGGGAGGCCCGTCGCAGCGGGTCGGCGGCCCGCAGGACCAGCGACGCTGCGGTGGCCCAGCGCAGCTGGTCGCGGGGGGGAAGCTGGCCGCCGCCATCGCGGTAGCCGTCGAGGAGCGTGCCGGCGTCCAGGACCGACAGGAAAGAGCCGAGGTCGACGGCGCGGGGCGCCAGGCAGGCGCGGTCGAAGTCGGTCAGCCACACCTGGCCGCCGTCGCGGGTGGTGAGCACCTGGTCGGGTGAGAGGTCGCCGTGGGACAGCACCGGAACCGCCGGCGCGGGCGCCGGCAGCAACGCGACCACCCGTCGCATCTGTTCCGCCAGTTCCGGGGCCAGTTCGTCGAGCAGCGCGGCGTGGGCAAGTCCCTGCTGCACCGGGTCGGTGCAGGGGTCCAGGGACTGGGCCAGGGCGGCGGGGACGGGCGCGGCATGGAGCCGCGCCAGCTGGGCCCCGGCGGCGTGGCTCAGCCGCTGCTGGTCAGGCCCGGGCAGCTCCTCCAGGTTGGCGCCCCCGGTGAAGGCCTGAACGCTGATACCCGCCTGGGTCCCGTCATCGAGACGAGCGGGGACATCAACGACCCCCTCGATGAAGCGGTCGAGGCCGATGCCATGGCCGTCCTCGGCCGCGACCCGCACCACGCGCATCCCGTCGCGTATCACCAGGCGGCGCAGCGGGTTGTAGCGCAGCACCTGCGACGCCTCCCACTGGCCCAGCAGCCCCGAGACGGCGGCGGCGTCGAGCCGCTTCAGCAGCTTCGGGTCGGCGCCCAGCGGCCCGGACTGCACCAGCAGCTCCCCCAGCTCCCGCTCCGTGGTGGCCAGGCCGACCTCACCGGCCTCCCGCAGGGTGCGGGCAGCCTTGTCGTGGCTGACGGGCCACAGGAAACGCGCCCAGCCCGACGGCTGCCCGTCCGGGCCGTCGAGGCCGACGACCAGCGAGGTCTGGGGTTTGGCCCTGAGCCTCGCGGCCCGGACGGGGCGGCCTACCTGCTCACTCAGCCAGCCGGGGTCGAGCACCTGCGTCACGAGCTGGTCCATGCGGATGGTCATTGCGGGCTCCCGATCCTGATGGCGTCCATGTCGCGCCCGCTGGCCTGGATCCACGCCCGGAAGACCTCGCTGTTCGCGAGCAGGTCCGTGGGGCTGGCATCGAGCCGGATCCGGCCGTCCTCGACCCAGACCACGCGCGTCGCCCGCAGCGCCACCTCGGCGTCGTGGGTGACGGCCAGGGTTGTGCGTCCCGCGGAGAGACGGTCGATGGCGTCCAGCACCAGGCTCGCCGCCTCGGGGTCGAGGCCAGTGGTGGCCTCGTCGAGGACCACGACCGGAGAGCGCCGCAGCAGCGCCCGTGCGATTGCGATCCGCTGCCGCTGCCCGCCGGAGAGGGTGCCGCCGCGCTCCCCCACCACCGTGTCGTAGCCCTCGGGCTGCTCGGTGATGAAGTCGTGGGCGTTGGCGGCGCGGGCCGCCGCCTCCACTTCGGCGTCGGTCGCGTCCGAGCGTCCCATGCGGATGTTCTCGCGGATGGTGCCGGTGAACAGCACCGCCTCCTGGTGCAGCAGGGAGATGCTGGCGCGCAACTGGGTCAGGTCGAGGTCGGTCAGGCGGTACCCGTCGAGCCGCACGCACCCGGAGACGGGGTCGATGGCCCGCACCAGCAGCGACACGAGGGTGGACTTGCCCGCCCCGGACGGCCCGATGATCGCGACCCGCTCGCCGGGCCGGATGTTCAGGTCGAGACCGCGCAGCACCTGGACACCATCGTATTCGGTGACCACGCGGTCGAACTGCACCGCGCCCACCACGACGTTCGGTCGCACCGGCATGTCGGAGGTGACGACGTCGGGGGTGATCTCCATCAGGTCAGCGACCCGCTCCCCCGATGCGCTGGCCCGGGCAATGCGACCCGTGTACTTGGCCATGTCACGCAGCGGTTTCATGGTGGTGCGCAGGTAGGTGGTGAACAGCACCAGGTCGCCGGGGCTCATCGCACCCTGCATCACCCGCAGTCCGCCGCCGACCAGCACGACCGCGGTCGCCAGGCCGACGATAACGTCGGTGGTGCGTTCCAGCCTCGCGGCGTAGCGGCGCGACCGCACCCCCTCTCTGAGCGAGGTCCGGTTGGCGGAGGTGAAGTTCTGCGCCACCATGTCCTCCAGCCCGTAGGCCTGCACGACGTTGATGGAGGCGAGGGACTCCTGGGCCGTGTTCGCGAGCTGTCCCTCACCCTTACGGGTCTGACGGGAGGCGGAGGTGATCTTCTTCGACGTCGGCGCGGAGGTGAAGGCGAACACTAGGATCGCCACCAGCACCACGCTGGCGAGCAGCGCATCGAGGACGTACATGACGATGACCATCACGAACAGGGTCAACACATTCGCCAACAGCGGCAGGCCGGCGGTGATCGCGACCTCCTGCATGCGGGCGACGTCGCCGACGATGCGCTGCACGGTGTCGGCGCTGCGGTTGCGGGCGTGGAACTGCTGCGACAGGCCCTGCACGTGCCGGAACACACGAGCGCGCAGGGAGGTCGCGGCCCGGGAGCCGACCAGCGCGAAGCAGATGGTCGCCAGGTAGTTGCTGACGGCCCGCAGCCCCACGATCAGCAGCAGCGCGATCCCGCACCACAGCAGCAGCTCGAAGCTCGCGGGCTGGTGCGACACCTTGGCGCCGCGGTAGGCCGTCACCGCGTCGACGACGACCTTCATCGGCCACGGCTCCAGCACCCGGAACGCCACCTCCATCAGCAGCGCGACCACGCCGGCGAGGATCAGCGCGCGGTGCGGGGTGACGTCCGGCGCGACCAGCCGCAGGCTGCGGCGCATGGACGGTTTGCCGCGCTCGGGTTTCGCAGCTATCGACCTGATGGACGAGACGTACGTGCGAAGACGATGCATGAGGCTCCTTCCGCGTTCAGCCACCGGACCTCCTGGCCAGTTCGAGGATGCAGTTGACGGCTCCCGCCCAGCTGTGCCGCTCCTCGGCCTGCTCGCGGCCCCGCCGTCCCAGCTCGGCGCGCAGCCCAGGGTCGGCGGCAAGGCGGTCGATGGCGGCAGCCAGCGCGGCCGGGTCGGAGGGCGGCACGAGCGTGCCGATCTCGCTCAGGATCTGCGGCAGCTGCCCGACGGCGGAGGCCACCACCGGCAGCCCCGCCGCTAGGTATTCGTAGACCTTCAGGGGCGAGAAGTACTGCTGCTGTTCCCCGCCGAGGTCCGGGTAGGGGGCGACGCCGATCGCGGACCCAGCCAGGTGCAGCGGCATGTCGGCGGGGGCGACAGCGCCACGGAAGTCCACCGTGATGCCGAGGGCCCCGGCCTGCTCCTCAAGGGCGGCCCGCTCGGGCCCGTCGCCGATGATCCGCAGCTGCCAGGGCTGCTGGGCCAGGGCGGCGGCGGACAGCAGGTCGGCGACGCCATGCCAAGGTTTGAGGGTGCCGACGAAGGTCACCACCGGGTCGCCGCCGGCCTCGGTCTGGGGGGTGATGCGGGTGGTGCTGACCCCGTTCGGGACAGTGTATGCGCGCTCGGTCCCGGTGCGTTCCCGCACCCAATCGCGGACCGGGTCGGAGACCGCGATGGTGACGGCCGCGGCCTGCACCTGCCGGCGCAGGGCAGCCTCGGCGGCCGCCTCGTCGACGAGCACGCGATGGGTGCGCTGCTCCTCGATGAGGGGGGCGTTGGCTTCCAGGACCCCGGCTGCCCCGGTCGTGGCGACGACGTCGGCCAGGACGGTGCTGAACAGCGAGTAGCGTTCGTAGACCAGGTCGGTTCCGTCGGCGATGATGCGTTCTGCGATCTGGGCGGAGGCGTTCTGCTGGGCGCGTTCCCGGGCGACGGGCTCATCGGTCGTGACGGGGGTCTCGACGACCTTGAGGCCGGCCAGGTCGAAGGGGATCTCGTCTCCGGCGCGGGTGGTGTGGACCACGACCTCATGGCCGCGGCGGAGCAGTTCGCGCACCACCTCCTGGATGTGCACGGAGGCTCCCTTGGTGCCGAAGACAGGGATTCCCGAGTCGACGTTCACGTAGGCGATGCGCATCAGCTCTCCTTCGTCCCGTTCACCCAGGCCGTCAGGGCCGCGGCCTGGCGGCGGCTGTTGAACTGTTCCTCGATGAGGGCCCGGGCGTTGCGAGCGAGGGTGATCACGGGCACCTGTCCCTCAGCCAGCCGGGTGAGGGCCTCGGCGAGGGCGGGGACGTCGCCGGGCTCGGTCAGGATGCCGGTGACGCCGTCGTGCACGACCTCCGGCAGTCCGCTGACCGACGTCGCGATCACCGGGGTGCCGATGGCCATGGCCTCCAGCACCACGGTCGGCAGGCCGTCGATGTTGCCGTCGTCGGCGGGGATGCAGGGCGCGACGAAGACGTGGGCGCTACGGATCAGGTCGGACACCTCGTTCTGGGTCAGCGGCCCGACCAGGCGTACCCGGTCGCTGAGGCCGAGGCGCTCGATCTGGGCGGCGAGGTCGTCGTGCAGCTCACCGCCGCCGGCGATGTCCAGCTCGACGGGCACGCCGAGGCTGGCGACGGCGTCGATCAGGTGGGGGAAGCCCTTCTTCGGCACGAGCCGGCCGACGGTCGCCACGCGCAGCGGGACGCTGGGCTGGATGGGGTCGCGGTAGGGGAAGCGTTCCAGCTCAAGGGCGTTGTACTGCAGGGAAATATTCGCCCCGGACCCTGCCAGCACCTCCTGGAGGTAGCGCTCGTTGAAGCGGCTGATCGCGACCACCCGGTCGGCGTCCCCGCAGACGCGGCGCAGCCACTGCCGGTTCACCGACTCGTGGTAGATGTCCTTCGCGTGCGTGGTGACGGTGTAAGGCACCCCGGTCAGCTGTGACGCGACCCACGCCATCCGCCCGGACAGGGAGGCGAAGTGGGCGTGGAGATGGTCGATGCCGTCCTCGATCACGGAGTTGGCCAGGCAGACGCCCTGCGCCACCTCGTCGGCGGGCAGCTCAGCGAGCACGGGGGCAATCTCAGCGAAGCGGCGGCGCAGGTCGTCGTGCCGCAGGGCGTCGCCGAGCTGGAGCCAGAAGTCGCTGGCATTGGTGACATATGGCACCCAGGAGACGTGGGCGCGCACCCGGGCGATCTCGGGGTGGAAGCGGGCGTCGGTGGTGGGTCGCAGCGCGTAGATCCGCAGGTCGTCGCCCTGGGCCTCGCGGGCCAGGATCTCGGTGACGATGAAGGTCTCGGAGAACCGCGGGTACACCTTCAGGACGTATCCGATGCGGGTCATGCCACTACCTCCCTTTTCGAGCCTTCGTCATCGAGCAGCAGGTCGGCGGCGAAACCGGCGGTGGCGGCCAGGCCGTCGCGTTCGATGTGGGACCGGCCGACCCGCCGGGTGACGGCGCCGGCGACCCAGGCGCTGAGGGCGTCGGCGGTGACGCTTGGGGCACGCAGGACGTCGATGGCTCCGGCGTCGCGCAGCGCGCGGGCGCGGATCAGCTGTTCCGGGGTAGGGGTCTCGCGGGGGACGACCAGCGCCGGGGTGTCGGTGGCGAGGATCTCGCAGGCGGTGTTGTAGCCGCCCATGGCGATGACGGCGGCGGCCTGGTCGATCTGGCTACCGAGGCCCGGCCAGGAACGGTGCACCTGCGTGCCGGGGCCGGCCTGGGCGGCGATGGCTTCGTAGTCGGCGTCGTCCAGCTGCGGTCCGGTGACGATGATGTTCTCGTGCCCGGCGGGGGGTCGCATGGCGACGGCGGCGCGCAGCAGCTCGTGCCCGTCGGAGCCTCCGCCGGCTGTGGTCAGGACGAAGGGCCGGGGGGCCAGGGGTTCGCTGTCCTCACCGATGTGGCGGTCGTGGGCGAGGTACCCGGTGAAGCGGATGCAGTCCGTCAGAGCGGACGGGATCTCACCGGTGGTGGTGGGGTCGTAGACGTCGGGGTCACCGTAGGCCCAGATCTCGTCGAGGACGTCGCGCAGCTGCTCGGGAGGCCCGAGGCGCTCCCATCCCACGGCTGCCATCTGCGGGTCGTCGAGGACCTCACGCAGGCCGAGCACCACCTTGACGCTGGGGTTGAGGATGCGCAGCTTCAGCAGCGGCTCCTGGAGTTCCTTCATCACGCCGTAGATGTGCCGGTCGATGATCACCAGGTCGGGGTTGAAGCCGAGGAGGGCGCCCTCCAGCAGCTGGGAGCGGAGCTTGATCAGCTCGCCGGTGGCGCCGGGGAGGCGTCGTGGCCGGTAGCCGTGGATGGTGCCGGTGACCCCGGGAATGGTCAGCCAGTCGAATCCCTCGGGCAGGGGGAATCCGGAGGCGTCGGCGAGTCCCGAGACCAGCAGGCCCGCCACTTGGGCCCCAGTGGCCTCGGGAAGATGCCTGACCAGGTGGTGAGCGATGGTCAGGTTGCGTCGCACATGCCCCAGGCCTAGGGAGTCATGGCTGTACAGCAGGACCCGGTAGGTATCCGCCATGATCGTTGCCTTTCTCTCCAGTCCCCGTTCTCGGGGACTGGTATGAGCTTCGCAACCGATGATGAGGCGGCCCATGAGGCCGGCATGAGAGCTTTCTTATAAACGGCTGAACCCTAGTTGACAGGCCTCGACGCCAACACGGCGGCGCTCTCGCTAAGGGAATCTCAGGGCAGAATCAGTTACCAGCCTGATGCAGCCCGGCGGATGGATGCGATTGGCTTGCAGACATGAAGATCCTCAAGGTGCTAACCAGCGTCTGGCTGCTGTTGGTCGTGGTTCCGATCCCATTGTTCTATGGGATGCTGCTGCTCACCAATGGCGTCTGGGGCGGTCTGTTGGCGCTGGTACTGACGACGGGCCTGGTGGTCCTGATCGTGTGGCGAGGGCTGCGTGGCCAGATCAGGAGGCGACCGGTCCGCACCGTTTTCATTGGGTTGCTGGCTGGCGCGCAGCTGGCATTGTTCGGCTACCTGTGCGTGCCGCTGGGTGACCCGTCGGCGATGCCGCCGGCAACCCCGCCCGGGGTGTCGCCTGAGTACTGGGATCTGAGCACCGGCAGCCGGATCGCCTCCTATCACCTGCCCTCCCAGGTGCCCGGGGAGCCGAAGGGCACGGTGCTGTACATCCATGGTGGTCCGGGAGGAATGATCGGCACCAGCAACCTGCGATTCCTCAGCGGGCTGACGGAACACGGCTACGAGGTCTACGCCTACGACCAGGCCGGAGGCGGTATGAGTGGCCTGCTGCGTCCCGAGGAGTACTCACATCAACGCAACATCGACGACCTGGCCGAGGTCATCGCGAGAATTCCCAGCGGCAACCTGACGGCGATCGGCCAGTCGTATGGCTCCACACTGCTCGCGAGTGCCCTCGCCGACGAACGCATCCAACCCCACCTCACGAAGGCAGTATTCTCCGAGCCAGGAGGCCTGCCCATCACGAACGCCAACGACTACGCCAATGCCCATGTGCCCGGCACCCCACCTCAGGCCGCGCCGAAGTTCGGTGGGAGGCTGCCCTCGGTCGTCTCAGCTCCTCGCGTCATGCTCAGAGTGGCTTTGCCCCCCAGCAGCCTCTTCGTCTCGCAGGAGGAGACGGTAGCCGCGCAGACAGAGCAGGAGCAGCTGGACCTGGTCCGGTACACCGTCTGCAAGGACAAAGCCGGAGAGGTGATGCTCCAAGGCAACCCACTGCGTGTCAACATGGTGACCAACATCCGCGTCGCCACCACCATGAACACCCTCGACCTGGAACGGTTCAGCCAGACCAAGGTGCCGGCGATGCTGATGCTCGGCGAATGCTCCTATGTCGGGCGCAAGGAGCAGCTGGCCTACCTCCACGCCTATCCGGCGATCGAGCGTACCCAGTATTTCCAGGGGATGGGCCACTCGTTGAACAGCCCCGAGGTGTTGCAGAGCTTGCTCTCCTTCATCGAAGACACCCCAGCGCCGCTGCCCAACTATCCGCAGAAAACCGACGCCGAGCAGTTCATCAACGAGGGAAGATGAGATCCGGCAGGCTCGTGACCTGGCGACGTTCCGCAAGCAATGCCAGAGCGAGCACGGCGAGATCCTACGCCCCAGGCTCCCAGCGGCACCACGGCTTACGGCATGACTTTCACTGCCCTTCGCCGCATGCCTCGACGGTCCAGTCTTCGACTATGAGTCCCGGGATACGAGAGAAGGCATGGTCACTTGTCACGAGAACAATGTCCGCGTCATCCTGCCTGTGCTCCAGGGCCGTTGCGGCAATCAATGTGTCCAAAGGCGACATGGGCATACCAGATGATTCCAGATCTGCTCGCAGTGATCCGTAGACCAGAGCGGTGCGCGCGGTGAAGTCCAGCACCTCGACCTGCTCCCGCAGCACCTCCACCGCACGATGCAGCCGGACCGCTCTCGCGGCGCTGACGTAGTGGCCCTGGCTCCGCCCCGTCCTGCGACTGAGCACCTCGTCGTGGGTGGCCAGGGGAACGACCAGCCCGGCGTGACCAAGGAGAATTCACAGGACGATACGCCGGGAAATAGTTCTATCTACAACTATTTACACTTTAAGATCCCCGATTGGCCCATCCCGTACTGCGGCACAACGGCACCCTATTGCGTCTCCCTCCGGCATCCCCCTATGCTGGGGGCAGCGTTGAGCACAACCTAGGAAGTGGCCATCGCCGGAATGCGCGGCGATTGACGTCCGCCCTTGCGTCTTGTTTATTTCTAGACGACTTCCCGAATCGAGAATCAGCAGCCCACTGCCCAAAAGACACCTTGCCCGGCAGTCATATGCCGGAATGGCAGCCTTTCCGTCAGTGGTTTGCACCCAAAACCTTCAACACACCCCCCAAGAAATCACGAGATTGGATATGTCACTATGAATATGAATGAGAATCCGGGAAAACTGAATCGGCGTGTGGTCCTGACCGCGCCCCTGGGAGGGCTGGCCCTGGCCTCGCTGGGGGGACTGGCCGCGCACGGTGACGACGGAAGCACGGTGCCGAAGTACCGGATGATCGGCGTCGCGATGCCGGACGTCACGGCTGGGACCGACCGGCACAAGGAGCTGGCCAGCTGGTGCGAGAAGGCGAGGATCAACAAGGTCGGGCTCGTCGCCGGGCGGGTGGACTGGACCGCTTTCCCCTCACAGGATAGGAGCAGCTGGTCCTCCGACTTCGGAGAAAACGGCGACAAGGACCCGCTGCGGGATGCCATCAACATCTTTTCCGGCGATGACGATCCCGGACAAAAAATCGTCCTCGTGGTTGACGCCCAGGCCGAGAGATTCTTCGAGAAGTGTCCTAAATTCGCGGGCATAGACACCGAGGGCCGCGCGAAAACAAATCTCCCCAGCCTCACAGCCCTGGTCAAAGAAGATTCCCAAGGGAAATTCGGGAAAGATATCATCTCTCTGGCGACTGAGCTAGTGGAGAGATACAACCCATCGGCGATCAGTCTCACGGATTTGTATTTCGAGGACAGCACCTACGGAGAGGACGACCTGAATCATTTCCGCGCGGCGACGGGCGAGAGCGACTGGCCGCGTGACGATGCAAACAATATCAAGACCGATGACGAGCGGATCGTGGCATGGCGTTGCAAGGCGATGGCCGGTTTTGTTGCCCGCGTCCGTGACGCAGTCCATTCCGCGGGGAATCGTCGCTGTGAGTTGTGGATGGAGGTCCGCTCACCCAGGAACGACCCCCACGGGGACCGGAAGGACAACGGGCAGGACTACGGGCTGCTGGCCGACGCCGCAGACCGGCTCGTTCTCTGGGACTACTTCGGCACCGAGCCCGACTACCTGCCGACCCGGGACCTCGCGGCCGCTTTCACCGAGAGAACCGGGGGAAGCGGAGTGCTGTCCGTCGGCCTGTGGGGCAGGGAACGAGAGGATCTGATCACCCCAGATGAACTGGAGACCGCCGTGAAGGAGGCCGTGCGAGGCGGGAGCGACTGGGTGTGGGTGACCCCGACGCAAACCGTTGCGCAGCCGATGACCGACGCCCACTGGGAGGCGCTCGTCAGGGCGTGGAATCAGTAGGAGCGCCAAGTAGGAATAGAGAAATAGCGCCGGCCGGGCTCAGCCACACACCCGCTGAATACCGGCCGGCTTTCTCATGCCGACGCGCGGTCGGGGTGGCAATCCCATGTTCCCCGTGCCTTGACGGCAGGTAGCGCCCACACAGTAGGACGCCACTTCCTATTGCGCTGCAGCGGAGATCGCATGACCCAGCCCGGAGTTAGGTTGGTGCCATGAGGGAGCCTAACTCGCCTGAACCCTCCGACCACGACGACGTGCCAGACCTGGTCGACGATGAGCCGACGGCGGCAGCGGTCACGTCTGCTGATGAGGATGCTCAGGAGACGCGCAACGAGACTGACAAGACTCAACGTCCTCAGTCTTTCCGCACTACCTTCCTGCATGCCCTGCGCGCGGGGTTTGTCCTGGGCGCCCTGTGTCTCTGGATCGCGTCCTCCTTCTTCATGGGTCCATTTCCCACATTGCTCCCGGAGTGGCGCAAGCTGATCCCCGAGGGGTGGCCCTGGAAAGTCGCCGCCCAATTGGAGCAGCTGTTCTGGTGGCTCTTCATACCTGCGGTCCTGATGCTGGCCGCTGGGCTCAGCAGCCTCTACGCTGTCATCGCAGGCCGGATTGCCCGGTTCGTCAGGGATCTGCTGACGATGATCTGCGTCGCCGTCACGCTGACGAGCGCAGGGATGCTGGTCTGGAACTGGTGGCGCATCTACCAGACCTACGGGGTGAATGCGGATCAGTCCCTGTACATCGCAGCCGCTTTGACGGCGGTGCTCTGCTTCGTCATTAGTTGCTGCCTCCTGATCGATTCTCCTGAAGAAGAGCCGGGATACGACCCAAGGCCGCTGCTGGCCCGGATGTCCCGGTTTGCGACGAGGATCACCCTGGGCCAGGGACCGATCCCGCAGCGTCACTGGGGCGTGGCTGTGACTGCTCTGCTGCTCCCAGCGCTCATGGTGCCGGGCCTGGCGCTGATACCGCCGGCACTGCTAGCCCAGCCGCCAGTCACCCAGCAGCTTGCCACCCCGGTATCCGACGATGCCCTACCAGCCATGCCCGCGACGGTGGGCACCGCAGCGGCCTGGAGCCGGGAATTCAAACCCCACCCCCTCGACATCGCCGCCGGTGCTCGTGGCCCCATCATTCTCACCAAGGACGGCCTGGAAGCCCTCAACCCCGAGGACGGCACCACGCTGTGGAGCTATCACCGCGACCACACCACCTACCTGAATATCTCCGAACCCCAAAAGGGTAATAAGGCGTTATCTGAGCCCTATCTGGTAACCAGCCCAGACCGCAAGCACATCGCCTTCATCATCGCAGCTTCCGGCAACTGGACCCTCACCATCATCCTGGACACGATGACAGGCCACGTCACAGCAGAAAGACTCTGCGACCTGAAATGCTCGCTCCAGCTGACAGATTCCGCCGCCCTAGTGGGTGACACTGCCATTTCATTAACCGATGGATCAATCCTATGGTCATTTCCCCCTCATGAGAATGAGGACTACAACGCAGATAAAAAAACCAGAGAGACACAACACAGGTTTCACCGGAACAGCCGGCCACTCCACCTTCATCCGAGAGGCTCGCTACAACCGGTATGCCGTAAATTTTGAACTCGTGCCAGACACTGACCCGACGCAAGTCACCACATTGGAGAATGTAAATCCGTGCGCTGAACATAATGAGTTTGCGGATGAATGCTATCGCTGGCTCCTGATAGATGGCTGGGCGGGCGTCATAGCTGATGGTTCTCCCGCCGATAAATTCCAAGGCAGCCGAGAGGTTGAGGCCGTTAGCATTGATGAGATCGCAGCCAAAAGAACCTCGAAGGGGGTCAAGCGTATCCCGTTGGGCCAGGCTAGAGGCATCAACTACATCGCATCCATGTCCTCCGGCCAGCTCGTCACATATCCTCCCTCCGCGGAATACGATCGAGGGCGCGGCCCCTGGGTAGGATCAATCCTGGACACCACCACCGGCACCGTCCACTCCGCCGCCCAATCCACCTCACTAGCCGGAGCCGAGGTCGGCTACCGAACGAACCTCAACGAGGCCGGCGAAGCAGAGGGGGCTATCGTCCTCAAGCCCGGGGACGGCTCTCCAGAAGCTTCCATACCACTTCCTTGGGCATCAGTCGGCAGCGGGTCTTTCGAAGAACGTGTCAGCGGCCTGCACTACCAGAGTACGCTCGCTAGCAGCTTCCGGTTCCTGGCAACGCCCGGCGCGGTGATCGTGGCGATAAATCCGAAACCTTTTAGCGATGATTATTACCACTACAGCACCCATGTCTACGGCGTGAGATGAGGCCATTGTGAAACTTCAGAGCATTGCAGGCACAATCTCCCGGCGCACGTGGTTCCTGATCCTGGGAGTCGTCATTGCCCTGGCGCTGGTGGTACATGGCATCTGGCCCCTGAGTAACCGGTCCACAAGTCATGACGATATCTCAGTTGACCTCGGTCATATCGCCGATGCCGGTGCCGCCCAGGACGCGGGCGTTATCGGATCCCCTGAGGCCGGAGCTCCTGGCGTGACCTGGCAGGTTCCAGAGCTCTGGATCCAGAACGACATCACTTCCACCTCGTCGGGCCCTGTGATATTTACGGGAAACAGAAAGAGAGATAACTATTCGGATATTCGGAAATTCTGGTTGGAGAACGCAGTCGTCAGTCTGGATCCGGACAATGGCTCGGTGCGCTGGTATCGTCTCATCAAGCCCGGAAGGGAATACAAAAGAACAGAATATGAAAGGGAGCTCACAAGAAGAGCCGACATCTCGACGAGTCCCGATGGACGGTATGTGGCGCTACGCCTGGCCCCGGTATGGGAGGAAGAGCCATCCGTTGGTTCTCCACCATGGGATAACTCCGACGCCACAATGGGTAAGAAGTCTCAGACTATCGTGGTACTTTCCGCCGAGAGCGGGGAGGTGGTGCGCACCATGCAGACTGACCACAATGTCCTGGCCCAGGCCCTCACGAACAATGCCCTCATCGTGCAGACCTCACCTTCCTCCTACCTCGATGAAGGAACCATCTCCTCTTATTCCCTGGATACCCCAGAGGCGCCACCCAGCAGCTGGCCAGCCACCGGCTGGCTGGTCAGCTCCACCTCAGACAGCGTTGTCCTGTCACCACACAAAACACGCAACGACAACTCCTATTGCCAAGAGACCAGCTGTGCCACGGTGACGCTGACCCTGGCCGACCCCGCGACCGGCCAATCCCGCAGCACCGTGGATCGCATCTATCGCGTAACCCCCTATGGGTGGGCTGAAAGATTCATAGACGCGGCCAGCACCACGATCAACCCCAAAGACGTCCAGCAGTGGCAGAAGACACCACGCGAGCTCGTGGACCTCGGATCAGATGCCCGGACAAACATCACCGGCCTGGCGGTTAAAAACCAGCTCACACCCACCGGCAGCATCCGGCTACTCAGAACACCGACGACCAAAGCCACGCCGACCGGCACCCCCGTCTCCTGGCTGCCGGGCACCCAAGATCCAGATCAGCCGCTGACACCCCGCACAGATCCCGTCGAGATCATCGAGATCACCTCCGGTTCTTGTTCCGGCAAGGACTGCGTCCAGCGCACCACCTTGACCCTGGGGACATCCTGACCTGTCCGGCATTCCCAAGGGTCCGCAACCTTTGCCCCCTCACCGAGAGGGAGACTTTGGAGGCCGTTACGTCCCGGCCTGACGTCGAGATCCACCACATCACCAGTGATGGCAGCCCGGCATTGATCCTGGTTCCCAGGGCCAGCGGCACCGGCAGATTCTGCGCAGGTCGCACACGACCGGGCAGAGCCGCGAGACATTTCTGGCTTCTGGCTAGGGGGTTTGTTTCACCCAGCCAAGGGGGTTAGCATTAGCAAACCAATTGAGTTCGCAGTAGCAAACTTCTGGCGGTGGGCTGCCCCCGCTCGGGTGAACAGGTTTGGAGGATCGTTGTGAGTGATGTAAATATCGTGACAGGCGACCTGGAGGCGCTGTCCTCGGATATTGGCGATGTGGCCAGTGATGTTGGAGGCGTCGATCTGGTGACGGCGATGGCCGATGCTCCATCGGCAATGCCGGGATCGGAGTCGGCTAATTCCTGGATTGGGCCCACGGCCAGCGAGGTTGATAATCGGCGGACCTCCGTGAAGGACAAATATCAGGACCTCAGCGATGACGTGCAGTCCGCTGCGAATTCGTATGGTCAGAATGAAGCTGACGTCGAGGCGTCACTGCGTTCCGCGGGGACGCCGCCTCCCCAGTCGGATGATTCTGGGACCACAAGCACAGGTACTTACGGGGATTGGCAGAGCAGAATGGAGGACAACTGATGGCTATCGGATGGGCTGATATCCAAGATTGGGATCCGGCGAATCTCAACACCACGAGCGAGAACCTATCCACCGCGCGCAGCACATTGATGACCGAGGCGCAGGAGGCCTCCGGCGCGAAGAGCCGGGTTCAGTCGACAGGGACTGCGGTGGATGCGATGCTGACCACGTTGGGCTCATTGAATAAAGATCTCGACACACTGGTTAATGATGTCTCCGAGCTAATGATGGCCACCTCAGAAGCCTCTAATGGCGTATGGGATGTACAAACCAAAGTACAGGAATGCACATCCTTCACAGAGCAATACCCCTATCTCACCATTAGCACCGACGGCACTGTAGATTATGACCGATTTGATTCGGGACGGACTGGGAATGAGAATACAGACAAGGCACTAAAGCAGTCGGATGATGCAGAGAATAGCACTAGGTCCACGAAATCCTCGGAACTGGATGGCATGGTCACAGGTGCCATTAATCGCGCCGTCGAGGTTGATGAGGCTTACCGCGACCGATTGAAGGCTGTCTACGACGGCACCTACCAGTGCGATGAGACGTCGGCGAGTGAGTCGCAGGGGCTGCCGGATCTGCCGCAAGAGGGTTGGTCGGCCACGGAGGTGAGTGCCTGGTGGAACTCTCTCACCGAGGATGAGAAGAATAAGATCATTGCTGAGCATCCAGAGGCTATCGGCAACCTGGATGGCATCTCCATGGACGCGCGCGGTAAGGCGAATGAGATACGTCTTCAAACAGAGAGGACCAAGGCGGCAAAAGAGCTCGCGGCCGCCGAAGCGGCACGCGATAAATGGGACATGAATAGTCTTGAATATGAAGCAGCACAGCAGAAGGTGGACAAAGCTCGGTTGAAGGTAGAGGATTTGGAGAAGATCAAGGAACTGATATATCCCAACGGGGATCCCCTGCTCAGTGATAATATTCCGAAATCTCCATACAATCTGCTCTACCTAGATGCATCCGGCGACGGAGATGTCCGGGCCGCCATCTCTGTTGGTGATGTCGATACAGCGGAGAACGTCACGACTTTGGTCCCCGGGATTGGCACAACAGCGCGAGCAGAGGAAGGCGGCTTATCTGACCTGTTGGGTCATGCGAAAGCAGCGCGTAACGCTGCAGGGGCCGACAATACGGCTGCTGTGGCGTGGCTTGGCTATGATGCGCCTCCCAAGGTTGGAGAGATTAGCGATGCTTACAATGGTCACCAATGGGAGTATATGAATGCGGATAGAGCTGATGAGGCTGCCCCGGCGTTGAACAGCTTCCATGAGGGGATTCATAGCTGGCATCAGTCGCAGGGCACCGACCCAAATTTGACCACCGCCGGCCATTCCTACGGCTCCCTGGTTACGGGCACGGCATTGACATCATCAAAGACAGGCGTCGTTGATGCTGCGACCCTATACGGCTCACCAGGAGCCCATGGTGACAGTGTTCATGACTTCAACGTTCCTAAAGACCACATGTATGTATCCAGAAACACCGGGGATCTTGTTACCAGGATGTGGCTTGATTCGGAATTCGGGCCCGAACCCGACAAGATAGATGGTATGACTCACATCTCATCCGGCTCCGGCGGTCACTCCGCCTACTGGAACAACCCAGAATTCGTCGAGGACGTCGGTCAGATAGCAGCCGGCGAAGACCCATCCGTCGACCGATGATTGATCGGAGGCTGCGGCAAGGCAAGAGGAATTCCATGAATACGCGGAAGAACAAGCAAAGCAGAGTTCATTCCGAGGAGAAAACTAGGATAAATTAATGGGCCTACCTCCCGTGATGAAGCCTCCGGTTACCGCATAGATTGCGGCAACCGGAGGTTTGGAGGGATTCCGTAATACGGTGTTGCATTGCAACCAGCCCACTGATGTCTTGGCCGCTGAGAGCACCGGTCCGTGTCAAATTGCTGACAGGGCTGATCGGAGCTGGTGAGACTGGGCAGGTGCGGTCAGAGGAACGGATAGTCGGTGTAACCCTCGGGACCGCTGCCGTAGAACGTCTCCTGGACCGGGGCGTTCTCCGGTGCGCCGGTGCGCCAACGCTCCACCAGGTCCGGATTGGCCAGCGCCGGCCGGCCGACCGCCACCGCATCGGCCACGCCCTCAGAAATGTAGGCGGCGGCACTGTCCCGCGTGGTCATGGTCACGAACCCCTGGTTCACCACGAGGGGCGCACCGATGGCGCGTCGCAGGCCCTGGACCAGACCGGAGGCCGGGTCGGCGTGGAGGATGTCGACGAAGCCCAGCCCCAGTGGCTCAAGTTCCCTGGCCAGGTGGTGGTAGGTGGCGTCGACGTCGGAGACGTCGGTCTCCTCAATGCCCTGGATGTTGTGCTGCGGCGACAGGCGGATCGAGGTGCGCTCCCCGCCGATCTCAGCCACGACGGCCCGCGTCACCTCGATCGCCAGACGTGCCCGGGCCTCAGGGCTACCACCCCAGGCGTCGGTGCGCAGATTGGTGTTGGTTGAGAGGAACTGGTGGATGAGGTAGCCGTTGGCGCCGTGGATCTGGACGCCGTCCATCCCTGCGTCGATGGCGTGGCGTGACGCCCGCACCCAGGAGGCGATGATCTGCTCGATCTCCGGTTCGGTCAGGGGCTCGGCCTGGATGTAGTCGACGCGGCCGGCGGTGTTGTGGGTGTATCCGGGGGCGGTCGTCGCGCTGGCCGAGACCACCCGGCCGGTGCCGTTGATCGTCGGGTGGCTGAGCCTGCCCGCGTGCATGATCTGCATGACGATGGTGCCGCCCCGATCGTGTACGACGTCGGCTATCTTCCGCCAGCCAGCAATCTGCTCGGGGGTCTCTATGCCCGGCTGCCCAAGCCAGGTGCGCGCCGCCAGGTCGGGAAAGACCCCCTCCGTGACGATCAGACCCATCGAGGCACGCTGCGCGTAGTACTCAGCGACCAGGTCACCAGGGACACCTTCCACACCGGCGCGGAGCCGGGTCATGGGCGCCATGACGAGCCGGTTGCGCAGCTGGTACGGTCCGAAGTCGAAGGAGGAATAAAGTTCCATGTAAACATTCTTACTCTGGTTCGTTGAACAGTCAAGCAGGCCGCTTCGGGGCTTCAGAGAGTCCCGCAGCCAGACGGAAGCCCCCTCCTGAAGCACCATCCTCGGTCCTGCGCGGGAATTTCTGGGATTCCTCCCCGAAGAGGGGCTGTGTTATCTAGGATCAGTTCCATCCTCCTGTCCTGGGGGTTGTGGTGCACCAATGGAGGTGTGAGTGATGGTTCGCTCGGGTATGCGGATTGCTGCCGCTGTGGTGGCGGTGGTTGTGGTGTCAGGGTGTGGTGGTGATGGGTCTTCTGCTCCGAAGAGTCCTTCGCCGTGGGGGAAGACAACGATGGTGGCGCCGTCGACGACGTCCCCATCTCCTAGCCTGTCTCCGTCTTCTAGTGCGTCGCCGCAGCCGTCGGAGACGTTCAGCCCGGAGCAGCAGGAAGCCGCCGACCGGATCATCGAATATTTCCACCTCCTGGACGAGATCAGGACCAATCCTGAAACCTCGGTTCAGCCGTTGGCGGATATCACTACGGGGCAGACGCAGGATCTGGATCTGAAGGACATTGACGAGTACCGCAGCAAAGGCTGGGTGCAGAAGGGGGTTTTTACAACCCATATCAAGGGTGCTGCGGAGCCGGTGGATGTGGATGGGGCCCGGATGGTGCAGGTGCAGGTGTGCACCGATGGCAAGGACACGGACCTTGTCGACGCCAAAACCGGGGAGAGCACCGTAAACCCCACCAGGCCGCGCTATCTCTTGTGGGATATGCAGGTGGTCAAACCCGCCACGGTATGGCTGATTGGCGATGCCACCAATGAAATCGTCGGTGGGTGTTAACCATGAAGAAACAATTCACTCTCCTCATCGCATTCCTACTCATACTGGCCAACCTCTCCATGCAACAAGCCGCCGCCGAAGTTAGGTGCGGACAAAACGGACAATTCGGTTCCTGCCGAATCGAGGTGAAGACTCCGGGGAGTTCTGGTGGGTCGCGGCCGGGAGCTTCTGCTGCTCCTGGTAGTGGTTCGGGTGGGGAGCAGAAGTGTTATGGCCGGGATGGTAGTGAGATCAGTTGTGAGTCGAGTCGCGGGTTTACGTGGAATGCTGGGAAGAACTGCTACACGAATATCGCTAGCCCGCAGCCTCCCAAGTCGGATCCGATCTGGGCTGGTCATAGTGGTGGGGTGATTATGCGATGCTCCAACCTGCTGACAGGCTACAACTATTGGGCACCCGGAGCCGAAGAGGCTGCTGCGCCGAATCCCGCTGATCTGGCCAAAATCGCGGTGGAGCGCATGGGGTTGCAGCCGGTGGGGATGGGGATGTGGCCGGACCGGATTGAAGGCTTCCCCGGCCGCCACACTCTGGTGGGGTGGCGTAACTGGCTGTGGGTCACCGACCCCGCCCCCAACACGTGGGGACCAATCGTCAAGACCGCCTCCCAGGACGGCTACAGCGTCACCGCCACCGCCAGCGTCACCCGTCTGGACTGGGACATGGGCGACGGCCACCACAAAACCTGCGGCAAAGGAATACCACACCCAGCAAACAAAACCCGGGATGAGGCATCACCGTTCTGCGGCTACCAGTACCCCAAGCGCGGCCTGACTTGGCTCATTTAGTGTCGTTCCCGGGTGTTGTGGATGGCGTCGAGCCAGGCTTGGATGTTGTCGGGGATGGGGTCTTCA
>ERZ773075.216-NODE-216-length-50458-cov-7.56475_pt1 | contig 50458 bp, 40 predicted proteins | sample MGYA00580614_ERZ773075 | MGnify/ENA primary metagenome ERZ773075 (study PRJEB29015, sample SAMEA2738021) | human oral metagenome | biome: human oral; feature: human-associated habitat; material: dental | place: China | collected 2043 ...
GTACCGACTACGCAATCGCATCGAACGTTGCTTTGCCAGGCTCAAACAGTTTCGCCGCATCGCCACTCGCTTCGACCGCAAGCCCCCCCACTTCCTGGCTTTCCTCTACCTCGCATCGATTCCCTTGTGGGTGGGGGGAATGTCGAGACGGCCTAGGAGCATTCATGTGCAGCGTTGCTGGTTTTATCGCGAAAACGCTGCCAATAGAACGGTACGCCTTAAAGACCGTCTCAAAAAAGCGGGCAGCACGGATATGATGCAGGCAAAAGAGTCAAAGGGCGCAAGGGCCACATGGCCGTAGACACAATGGGGCTGCTGCTGGCCGTGGTGGTGTATTCGGCAGGCATTCAGGACCGAGTGGGTGTCAGGGCTTTTTTGGTAAGGCTGTTCTTGCGTTTTGAGTGCCTCAAGACTGTTTTTGTGAATGGCGGCTACTCGGGCCGTCTGATCAATAGGGCACTGAGCATGTTTGGCTGGAACATGCAGGTGATCAAGCGCTGCCAGCAGCGCATCTTCAATGCGCTTCCCAAGCGCTGGATTGTGGAAAGAACCTTTGCCTGGCTGAGTCAATTGAGAAGGTTCTCCGAAGGCTATGAAGTACTGTCGCTTCAGCTGAAGCCTTCGTCAAGATCGCTTGCATTCGGCGCATGGTCAGGCTTTTTGGATAACTTTTATAACAGGTTCTTAAAACGGCCCTTTTCCGCCCATTCCGGGAGGCATGGGCGGCAGGCCGCCGCCGAGCAGGCCGCCCAGGCCCTTCATGCCGCCCATGCGGCGCATGAGCTTCATCAGGCCGCTGCCTTTGAGCTGTTTCATCATGCCCTGCATCTGCTCGAACTCTTTGAGCAGGCGGTTGACTTCCTGCACATTCACGCCCGCGCCCTGGGCGACGCGGCGCTTGCGGCTGGCCTTGAGCAGCTCGGGCTTGCGGCGCTCTTCGGGGGTCATGCTGTTGATGATGCCTTCCTTGCGGCGGATGTCTTTTTCGGCGCGGGCCAGGTCGGCTTCGCTGGCTTTGGCGGCCAGCTGGGTGGGCAGTTTGTCCATGAAGCTGCCCAGGCCGCCCATTTGCTTCATCTGCTGGAGCTGGCCGAGAAAGTCTTCCAGGTCGAAGCCGCTGCCTTTTTTCATTTTTTCGGCCAGCTTCCGGGCAGCGGCCAAATCCACGCCTTCGGCCACTTGCTCGACCAGGGCCACGATGTCGCCCATGCCGAGGATGCGGCCCGCGTGGCGTTCGGCGTCGAACACTTCCAGGCCGTCGATTTTTTCGGATGTGCCCGCGAATTTGATGGGCGCGCCGGTGATTTGCCGCACCGACAGCGCCGCGCCGCCGCGCGAGTCGCCGTCCATCTTGGTGAGCACGATGCCGGTGAGCGGCAGCGCCTGGCTGAAGGCTTTGGCGGTGTTGGCGGCGTCCTGGCCCTGCATGGCATCGACCACGAACAAAGTTTCCACGGGCTTGAGGGCGGCGTGCAGGGTTTTGATTTCCTGCATCAGCGCTTCGTCAATGGCCAGGCGGCCTGCGGTGTCCACCAGCAGCACGTCGTAGTACTGGCGGCGGGCGTGGTCCAGGGCGGCGCGGGCGATGTCCAGCGGCTGCTGATCGGACGAGGAAGGGAACCAGTCGGCGCCGGCCTGCGCCGTCACGGTTTTGAGCTGCTCGATGGCGGCGGGGCGGTACACGTCGCCCGAGACGGTGAGCACTTTTTTCTTGCGCTTTTGGATCAGGTGGCGCGCCAGTTTGGCCGTGGTGGTGGTTTTGCCCGCGCCTTGCAGGCCGGCCATGAGGATGACGGCGGGCGGCTGCGCGGCCAGGTTGATGTCGCTCACGCCTTCGCCCATGGTGGCGGCCAGCTCGCGATTGACGATGCCCACCAGCGTCTGGCCGGGCTTGAGGCTGCCCAGCACTTCCTGGCCCAGCGCTTTTTCTTTCACGCGGGCGATGAAGTCGCGCACCACGGGCAGGGCCACGTCGGCTTCCAGCAGGGCCATGCGCACTTCGCGCAGCATGTCGGCCACGTTGCTTTCGGTGATGCGGGCCTGGCCGCTGATGTGCTTGACCAGGCGCGAGAGTTTTTCGGTAAGGGCGGAGGCCATGTCAGGAAGGGCGATGGAAAAGGGCGCTGGAATGCGGCGCGGACAAGGGAAATCGGGAAATCGCGCGCCAGGCGCGAAAGAAGAGCCAAGAGGGCAGCAGCGGTGGCGAAAGCGTGAAAGAGCCATGAAAAAGCCCCTTGCGCAGAGGGGCCAGCCGCTAAACTTGTGCGCATGATTTTAGCCAGCCCCCCTCTTGAAGGCGTGCTTTTGGGCGCGGGCGCGGCGCTGGCTTACGCCGTGCCGGCGCTGGCCTGGCGTGCGCTGGGCGAGAGGCGTGCGCGCTGGGCGCTGGTGGTGGCCTGGGCGTTGCATGCGGCGGCGCTGGGCTGGGCGCTCTTGGGCGGACATGGCGGCGCGCGCTTTGGCTTCGCGCAGGCGCTGTCCGTGACGGCTTGGTTGGTGGTGACGGTGTATGTGGTGGAAAGCCAGGTGCTGCCCCAGTTGCGTGCGCGCTGGGCGCTGGCCGGTTTTGGCTCGGCGGCGGTGCTGCTGGCGCTGTTTTTCCCGGGGCAGAAACTTCCGCCCACGCAATCGCCCTTGCTGCCGCTGCACTGGGCGCTGGGCATCGCTTCCTACGGGTTGTTTGCTGCCGCCACAGCGCACGGCTGGCTGATGCTGCGCTCCGAGCGCCTGCTGCGCCAGCGCGCACAAAACGCCAGCGGCGTGCCGCTGCTGACGCTGGAGCGGTTGATGTTCCGGCTGATCACGGCCGGCTTCATCGTGCTGTCGGCCACGCTGCTGGCTGGCGGCATTTTTGGCGAAACGCTGTATGGCAGCCAGCACACGGGCTGGCGCTGGGATCACAAGCGCGTGTTCACGCTGCTGTCGTGGGTCACGTTCGCCGTGCTGCTGCTGGGCCGCTGGCGGCTGGGCTGGCGCGGGCGGCGCGCCGTGCACGTGCTCTACGCAGGTGCGGCGCTGCTGCTGCTGGCGTATGTAGGCTCGCGCTTTGTGCTGGAAGTGCTGCTGGAGCGCACGGCATGAAACTGCTGGTGCTGCTGGCCGTGGTGGCCGGGCTGTGGTGGCTGCGGCGGCTGGCGCAGGTGGGCCGCCTGGCAAGGCAGCTGCGGCAGATGCGCCAAGTCAGCCGCGAGGCCCCGCCCCGCCCCGCCCCGCAGCCCATGCTTCGCTGTCTGGTGTGCGGCACGCAGACGCCTGCCAGCGAAGCCTTGCAAGATGCCCGTGGCGCGTATTGCTGCGCGGCACATCAGGCAAAGGCTGCGCAGGACGCGTCATCCCGCCCTGAGGAGAGAAAAGAGTGACTTCTTCCTCCGCAGAACAGGCCCGTTTTGCCGAAGCGCGGCTGCTGAACCGCCTGACCGCCGCCAGTGCGGCCGAGTGGCCCCAGCCGCCAGAGACGCGCCGCAGCTTCACGAGACTGTGGAATGCCTTTTTGACGGCGCGCACGCTCATCGCCCTGGCGCTGCTGGCCTTGCAGGGCCTGGCGTGGGGCATGGGCCGCCCGGCGCCGCAGGTGGCGGTGTGGGTCTGCGTCACCTATCTGGTCATCACGCTGGTCACCCGCCTGTGGCTGACGCCGCCGCCCGCCCGCGCCGCTGGCGTGCGCTGGCTGTGGGTGGCGGGCGTGGATCTGCTGGTATTCGCCCTGCTGCACTGGTGGCAGGAAGCCGCCAGCTACACGCCGCTGTTCGTGGTGCCGGTGCTGATGACGGCCATGCTGGCCACCCGGGCGCTGGCGCTGGGCACGGCGGCCGTGGCGACGTTGCTGCTGCTGTCCAACGCGGGCTGGACTTATCTGGCGGAAAGCCGCGTGTCGGTGGACAGCTTCTCGCAAGCGGCGCTCAGCGGCGCGGGCCTGTTCGTGCTGGCTTTGCTGACCAGCCAGCTGGCCGCGCGGCTCAAGCAGGAAGAAAGCCAGGGCCGGCGCGCGCACGCCGAGGCTCTGCTGCAAACGCTGGTCAATGACCTGGTGATCGAATACATGCACGATGGCCTGCTGGTTGTGGACGAGCAGCTTGCGGTGCGCGCCGCCAACCCGGCCGCGCGCGCCATGCTGGGCACGGACGAGGTGGTCACGCCCGCCTCTTTCGCGCTGACGGACGATGCCGCCTGGGCCGATCTGGTGGCGCTGGCCCGGCAGGTGCTGGCCGACGGGCAGGAGCGCACGGCTGAAATCACCCTGCAACGCGAGGGGCAGACTGCACGCCACGCGCTGGCGCGCGTGCAGCACACGCCCGCGCCCATGCCCAGCGCCAAGGGCCTGTGCGTGTTTTTCATGCAGGATTTGCGCGAAATGCAGGCGCGCGTGCGCACTGAAAAGCTGGCCGCGATGGGGCGTTTGTCGGCCGCCGTGGCGCATGAAATCCGCAACCCGCTGGCGGCCATCAGCCAGGCCAACGCGCTGCTGCTGGAGCAGCTGGACGATCCGGCCATGCGGCGCCTGTCGGGTATGGTGGCGCAAAACGCCCAGCGGCTGGGCCGCATCGTCAATGACGTGCTGGACGCTGCCCGCGTGCAGCACGAAGGCAGCACGGGCACATTGCAGCAAATCGCGCTTGACGAAGAGGTGGCCGATATCTGCACCGGCTGGGTGCGCCAGCACGGCATCAAAGGCAATCTGCGCATCACGCTCAGGGGCGAAGACGCGCAGGTGCGCTTCACCACTGACCATCTGCACCGCGTGCTGGTCAATCTGCTGGACAACGCCTTGCGTTATGCCGCGCCGGGCGAAGGGGCCATTCAGGTCGTGACGGAACTCGTCTCTGCGAAGCAGGCCCGCCTGGCGGTCTGGAGCAAAGCCCCTGCGCTGGAGCCGGGCGTGCAACGCCACTTGTTCGAGCCGTTTTTTTCTTCCGAAAGCCGCTCCAGCGGCCTGGGGCTTTTCATCTGCCGCGAGCTGTGCCAGCGCCACGGCGGCGCCATCGCCTACGAACGCGCCTCGCGTCTGTATGAGGGGCAGCTTGTGGAAGGCAACGAATTCTTCGTCACCCTTGAGCGCGTTGCCGCGCCCGCCGCCGTGCCCGTGCAGCCCCAGCTTGCGCTCAATGATCCCGCCTGACCGCCATGACTACAGCCGCACGCATTCTTGTCGTTGATGACGAACCCGACCTGCTCACCCTCTACGAGCTGGCCCTTATCCGCGAAGGCCATCAGGTGCAGACCGCCAGCACGCTGGCCGAAGCCCGCAGCGCCCTGGCCGAAGCCACGTTTGACGTGCTCATTACCGACATGCGCCTGCCTGACGGCCTGGGCATGGAGCTGCTGCGCGAACTGGCCGCCGCCAGAAGGCCGGAGCGCAGCATCATGGTGACGGCCTACGGCTCTCCCGAAACCGCCGTGGAAGCCCTCAAGGCCGGCGCGTTTGACTACCTCACCAAGCCAGTCGATCTCAAACAGCTGCGCACCGTTGTCGCCTCTGCCTTGCAAGACGCGCCCGCGCCTGCCAGGGCCGCTGCCCCGGCGGCATCCGCTGCGCCCGCCGCTTCGCAAGCTGCGGCGGCGCGTCCGGCCCCGGCCACCCTGTCCCCTGCCGCACCTGGTGTACCCGCTGCGCCTGCATTCGAAGGCGAAGACATCAGCCCGCAAGGCCAGGCGGCGCTGGCGCGGCTGGTAGGCCAGTCGCCAGCCATGCAAATGGCCAAGCAGCGCATAGCCAAAGTGGCCCGCAGCATGGCCCCCGTGCTGGTGCACGGCGAATCGGGCACGGGCAAAGAGCTGGTGGCAAGTGCTGTGCATGCATGCAGCCACCGCGCCAGCGGGCCGTTCGTGCCCGTCAATTGCGGTGCCATTCCTGAGAACCTGCTCGAAGCCGAATTTTTCGGCGCACGCAAAGGCTCCTACACCGGCGCCACGCAAGACCGTGTTGGTTTTTTCCAGGCCGCTGCGGGCGGCACGCTGTTTCTGGACGAAATCGGCGACCTGCCCCTGGCCATGCAGGCCAAGCTGCTGCGCGCCATACAGGAGCGACGCGTTCGCCCGCTGGGCGCCACCCAGGAAGAGCCTGTAGACGTGCGCATCGTCAGCGCCACCCACAAAGACTTGGCCGCCCAAGTGCAGGCCGGCCACTTCCGGCAAGACTTGTATTACCGCCTGAACGTCATTGAACTCATCGTGCCGCCCCTGCGCGAGCGCCGCGAAGACCTGCCCCTGCTTTGCCAGGCGCTGCTCGCGCGCATCGCCAGCGAAGCGGGCAGCCCGCCGCTGGCCTTGACGCCGCAGCTCATGCGCGACATTGCCTCCCAGCCGCTGGAAGGCAACGTGCGCGAACTTGAAAACCTGCTGCACCGCGCCGTGGCACTGGGCGAAGTGGCCTTGGCTGGCAGCCCCGGCGCGCTGGACTGGGCCGATGCCGCGCGCATTGCCGCTGCCGCCACGCCCGCCTGGCCGCAGCCTGCCGCCGCCATGCCTGCGCCAGCGCTCGCGGCGGCATACCCGGCTGCGCCGCCGTATGCCCAGCCTCCCCAAGCGTTTCAGGCGCCTCAAACGCTGCCTCAAATGCCGCCTCAAACGCCGTCTCTTCAGGCGCCGCTCCCGCAAGCGCCGTTTTACGGCCAGCCTGCCGCGCCCGCGCAGCCGCCGCAGCCTTACCCGCCGCCATCCGCCGTGGCGGCGCAGCCTTTCGTGCCGCCTCCCGCGCCTGCCGCATTCCAGCCGCCCGCGCCCACCTTCGCCGAGCAGACGGCCCGCGCGGCCCAGGCGTATGGCGCTCCTTTTTCGCTGGAGCCTGCGCCTGCCGCACCGCCCGCCGCGCCCGTTTCAGATGCGGGCCTGCCACCGGGCGAGGCCGTTGCCAGCGGCCAGACGCCCCTGCCGTCTGATCTGGAAGCCTGGCTCAACGAGCAGGAGCGCCAGGTGCTCATCCGCGCGCTCAATGAAACGGGCTTCAACCGCACGGCCGCCGCCGCCCGCCTGGGGCTGAACCTGCGCCAGATCCGCTACCGCATGGCGCGCCTGGGCATCGTTCCGCCCGGCAGCCACGCCGAAGAAAGCGGTAACGACGGCGATGACGGCGAAGCAGCCTGACCCTGCGTTTTCCGCCGCTTCCGCCGCCTCTGTCTGGCAGGCCGGCTGGTTAGCTGGCGCGCGCCGCTGCCCCTCGCCCAACATTGGCGCGCGTCCTGCGGGCGTGGCGATCAACCTCGTCGTCATCCACTCCATCAGCCTGCCGCCCGGCCAGTACGGCGGCGACGAAGTGCAGCGCCTGTTCACCAATACGCTGGACTGGGACGCCCACCCCTGGTTCAGCCAGATACGCGGCCTGCAAGTGTCGGCCCACTTCTACATCCGCCGCACGGGCGAACTCTGGCAATTCGTCCCCGTGCAGGCGCGCGCCTGGCACGCGGGCGCTTCCAGCCATGAAGGCCGCCCCAACTGCAACGACTACTCCATCGGCATCGAGCTGGAAGGGCTGGAAGGCGGCCTGTTTGAAGACGCCCAGTACGCCACGCTGGCCGCCCTGTGCCGCGCGCTGGCAACTGCCTGCCCCATTCGCGCCGTGGCAGGCCACGAGCACATTGCCCCAGGCCGCAAGCACGACCCCGGCAGCGGCTTTGACTGGCCGCGCCTGCGCCGCGCCTTGCAAGATCTTCATTGGCGTTTCCCATGCACTGATGCGCCGCCGCAACCGTAGTGGTCCGCACCAGGGCGCGGGACGGGTATCAACAGCAGACGGATAGACACTATTCTAGCTACTTTATTCGTAGCGCAATGTCCTAGTAAATACTGCGCCACTTGATATTTTGATGCCCTGTTTTTTTGCTCCTGTTTTTTTTGATTCATTCAGGCTTGCAGTGCATACACATAGCCCGCCTGCGGGCGGCGAAAAACCGCTTGTACGGGGTCTGTATCGGGCGGCAGCGGCAGCCGCGCGCAACGGCCGCCGAGCGAGTAACACCAGCCGGGAACGATCCCCGCAAATTGAGGCTGTCAGTATTGAAGGGCCTCTGGCGGCTTTTTAGTCAAGCCGAACCGGTTGCTTTCCCATTTTTTCCATGAAAGGCTTTATATGGTGGTTTCTTTTTCTTCTTTCAGCTGCTAGCCAATGCGCCTGCTCTCAAGTGGGGGGAGGCGGCGGAGCATCAGCCGCAGTCAATAAAACCCATGGAGGAGGTAGCCGATTTACCGAATGAAGATGCCAGTGCGGTGGTGAGCAAGCTTTCAGAAGCAGCCATGGCTATTTATGCCAAATCGGTCATAAATGCCAAAGCGTATAGGCAGTTGGGCGATTCAGGTTCGTTTGGCACGGGGCAATGACTTGAAGGAAGATCACGCAGAGTTGTTCAATAGCCCTAATTTCAGTGACGCCAATAAAAGGTAAAAACCGTCAATGCGTTAATCAGCAACACGGTCGCAGTGGTGGTTCTGAGACTGCCGCCTTTGGGCGGTGCCGGTGTAACTGCGGGCGCGACGGGAAGTGGTGTTGCAGTCAAAGCCGTCTACGATCAATCCGTCAGTGCCAAGCACGATGCCGTGGCCAAACTGCTGGATGCCTCTTTGCCTGTTGGCAGCGCCCGCCAGCATCCGAACGGAGAAAAAGATAAGGAGACAGCATATAAGTCGAATCCGATTGACCTATTTCGTAGCGACATGGATTCTTGTCAAAAACAGCGCGCAGCCATGAAACCAGGGACGCTTATCCGCCTGACGCACAGGCGCAAGGCTGGGCTGGGCCATGTATGGCTGCTTGTCAACCTGATTGCGCTGTTGGTGGCGTGCAAAGATGCGTGTTCACAACCTGTCTGGCACGACGCCGAAGCCACCCCCAGCGCCGGGAGCACTTTCATGACCGCTCACCACGAACCCAAGCCCCAGCAAGCTGCGCAGACCATCGCCAGCTTGCGTGATGCTTTGCGCGCAGGCAATGCGCAGGCCGTAACGCAGGTGACGGCGCTGGTGACCGGCACGCAGGCCCCCGAAGTGGTGCAGGCCTTGGCGCTACACGCACAAGAGCGCGACGGGCGTGCGCTTCACGACTGGGCGCGGGCGCTGCTGCGCGCGGGCGACACCCAGCCCCTGGCCGATGTGCTAGCACGGCTGGTGTTAGGAGGGCAATTGCAGCAGCCAGCGCCACAGCGCTTTAACACGGCCACTGCGCCATCGACATCCCATGCCCCAGCTGCGCCCTACGCGCCGTACACCCCTGCGGCAACGCTGGGCTATTGGGCTGGTGTGTTGCAGGCTGCCCTGGTATCGGCAGCGCCCGACGAAAGCGCGCGTGGCAAGCTGGTTGAACGCCTGTTGGCTTATGCGGCCAGCCTGGCTGATGCCACGCCAGCCGGTCGTCAATGGCGCATGCTGAATCTGGATTCAAATACGGCCCGCAAGATGTCTCCAGACACCCGTCTGAGCAACGCCATGCGCCCACTGGCTGTCAAGGGCATCCGGGCCAATGGCGAGCCGGACGTCGAAACGGCAGACGAGAGCGGGCCATTTTCCGCGTTCATAGACGCTGCCAGGCGTGTGCGTGAAGGCCTGGAGCGCAATGCCAGATAGAGAGCTGCGGACTTCAACGGATCACTTCAACTGTCCATCAGCGGCTGGCAGGCAAGGGCAAAGCCCTCAGAGCCTGTACGAAATCTGCCCACGGGTGCGGCCCACGTTTTGTTCGCGGCTGCCTGCCGCCACGCAGCAAACCACACCGCTATCGCTACAAGGCTTCACGCATGCTGCACAGCAGCCCGCGCTGCGGCATGCATGTCGGCCATGCCGGAAAGAGAAAGAGGGGAGGCGAATTTGCCCCTGATTTCATAGCATGAAGTCTTGGTGAAATCAGCGCGAAACGGGTTTTTTGACCCTATAAATTTGCTCCTTTTTAATTGAGATTCCGCCCTTAAAACGATCCCAAAAGTCTGGCCATGCGCCGGACGCAAGCGATCCTGATGAATGCTTCAGCTGAGGCCACGCTGACTTCGTCGTCCTTACTCAATCTTCTCGATTGACTTATTAGCCAGGCAAGCATGAACAGCCTGATCAGCAAAGCCCTGGCTCCTGCCCGGTCTTGAATGCCAGCCGAGTGCATCACCACGGCCGACAGCAGTCCCATCGGGTCTACGGCTATGTGGCGCTTGCGCCCAAGATTTTTTTTGCTTGCGTCATATCCGCGCTGCCCCTTTTGAGACGGTCTTGACCGATTGGGAGTCGATGACGACCGCGCTGGGTTTGGCCCGCATGCCTTGGCGCGCACCTTCTGGTACAGCAGCGTCAGCAGCACGTCCCACACGCTGCGCTGACGTCAGCGGGCAAAGGTGTTGTAGATCTGTTTTAAAGCGACTGCGCGCCGAAAGTGTCGCAAGCCGCCACGCTGCCGCTTTTGTATCCCGTCAAAAACCAGCGCTGGCGCTGGGCGCTGGTGCCGTGGGTGAAGGTGTCGGGCCGGGCCACGCCAGATTGCTCGCGCTGGAGATGGTCATCGCCGATCTGGGCGGCGGCATTGATGGCTGATTCCAGATCGCCCTGCTCCAGCCACTGTTTGGCCCGTTGCGACTGGTGCGCCCAGATGCCCGCGTAGCAATCGGCTTGCAGCTCCACGCGCACCGACAAGGCGTTTTGCTCGCGCTGGCTGATGCGCCCGCGCAAGGCATCTACCTTCTGCGTGGTGCCCAGCAGCGTCTGCACGTGGTGCCCCACCTCATGCGCAATGACATAGGCCCGCGCGAATTCGCCCGGCGCGCCCAGTTGCCGGCTCAGGGTGTCAAAAAAATCCATGTCCAGATACACCTTGCGGTCACCAGGGCAATAAAACGGCCCCATCGCCGCCTGCCCTGTGCCGCAAGCCGTAGGCGTTGCGCCCCGGTACAGCACCAGACGCGGCGGCTGGTACCGCGCCCCTGCCGCAGCGAACACCTGCTGCCAGGCATCTTCGGTTGAAGCCAGCACGGTAGATACAAAAGCGGCATCCCGGTCATTGGCGGGCGGCTGCCTTGCAGGCGCCTGATGCGCCACCTGTGTTTGTCCGCTGCCCGCCAGCAAACCCAGCGTGGTCAGCGGATTGATGCCAAACACGCCCCAGGCCACCAGCGCAATGACGATGCTGCCCACGCCAATGCCGCGCCCGCCCACGCCGAAGCTGCCGCCGGAACCACGCCGGTCTTCCACATTGTCAGACTGTCGATTGCCTTCCCATTTCATCGCAAATGCTCCCGCGTTCCAAACCTGCAAATGAAAAGATGGTAGTCCCGGACAGAGGCTGCCTTCTGGCTGGCGCGCCGGTCTTCTGCTCCGGACGAAGCACGCCTCTTTCCGCGCGCAGGCCTTGAGGCATTTCATTAAACAGCAGACCGGTCATAGATACTTTTGTGCCAGCCTGATCCGGATGGTCTTTTATTTCTGCCCATCTGGAGGCTGTTCTAAAAATCATCCTCAATACCGCACCATCGTTTGACGATATTACAGCCAACCTGTCGTGCGGGTATTATGTTAGGCACATTGAAAATATGCGTCAGAAAACATACTCATGCGAAATTTCCAATTCAAGTTGTTCACTCAGTAATATGCTGTACATTTACAGCATCCTCCGCCCAGAAACCAAACCAAAAAAGCTCTGCGCATGGCCTGATGAAGAGGGATAAAAAGCAGCCCAAAATACCCAAGCTGAAATATCCAAGCGACATTAACCGAAAACAGCTTGAGTGCATCTGCCCCCTATTGGAGAGGTAGGGCGCACGCAAGAGCACCCATCCGCGTAAGGTGGCCCCTTACGATGTGTTTTGTGCCGCGCTGTTTTCTTGTGCGCGCTCTTTCTTTAACAGGCGCCTGGGGCCTGCTTCAATGTGCTTATGCCGCTCGTTTCAGGCTCACTGCATTTGTGCCAGCAGGCAGCATGCCCTGCCACGTTGGAAAACCGGGTGGTAAATAGCACCACAGGCAGTCTGTGACGTTTTAAAGCAAGAGCGAGTTCAAGGAGAAAAAAAGGCATTCATGCCCGTTTTGCCAGGACTCGGTGCTATTGATAAAAAAGCGCAACAAGCCGATACCAGCTGCCTGTTGCGCAGCCTGCCTCGCATCCGCGTTTCTTGCTATTTTCCGCAAGCCTTGATGCACGGCTTGGCAGACGTCGTTTCCTCTTGAGGCGAAGCGCCTCATTCGCGCCCACGGACTGCTGACAGGGTCTTATTTGTTCAGCTTGCCCGGCTCGCTGTCAGGAGGCAGGCCCATGAGGTCGGTGAGATTGGCCGGGCTGGTGGTGGTCGCCGCTGGTTTGCCGCCAGCCTGGCTGCCGCCTTTGTCTTGCTTGATGTAGTAGGAGGCGATGGGGTCGCGCGCGCGGCCCAGCGATTCGGCCAGCTTGGCGGCGAATTCTTCGGGCGGCGGCAGCTTGCTGACCGAGCGCTGGATGCGCAGCAGCCGCAAATCCACGCTCTTGAGCACCAGGGTTTTGAAGGCGGTTTCGCGGCGTTGCTGGTTTTCGTCGATGTTGGCGCTGCGCATGCGCACATCGAACACATGCTCGGCCTTGCCGTCAGGCGTGCAGACGACGAAATCCACCACATGCGCGGCCAGTTGCGCGGTGGCCAGAGCGCGGTTTTCGGAGTGGCGCACGGAAATGATCTGATCCATGCGGGGGCGGAACAGCACGGCGCGGCCCGGGAAAGCCTCGCGCAGGTACATCAGCAAGCTGATGTGCGCGGGCGAGATGGCTTCTTCCGTCGCGTAGCGGTTGTCGTCAATGGAGGCGGTGGATGACTTGTTTTGCTGCTTCATGTACAGCCACGCGCCAACGCCTGCCAGCACGGCGACGATGAGCAAAAGCCCCAATCCCAAAGACATGATGCGTGTTCTCCCTAGTGAAAAATGACGGCATGATAAGCGACTTTTTTCAACATTTGAACGATTTTTCTTGCAAGGAAACACCATCATGAACGCAATTGCGAGCGCAGCCTGCCCGCCGCTGGCGGCGCAGACCGTTCTGGTGACGGGCGGCGCGCGCGGTCTGGGCCGCGCCATTTCGGAGGCCTTTTTGGCGCAAGGCGCGCGCGTGCTCATCAACTGCCTGCATAGCCTGGAGGCGGCCCGCGCGCTGGCGGCGCAGCATCCCGGCCAGGCGCTGGCCGTGCAGGCGGATGTGCGTGACGCGCAGGCCGTGCAGGCCATGCTTGAGCAAGCGCGCGCGCACTTTGGCGTGCCCGTTTGCACCGTGGTGAACAACGCGCTGCCCGCCTTCAGCTTCAACGGCGACGCCCGTCCGCACGCCGATGCGCTGAGCTGGCAGGCCGTATCCGGCCAGCTCGAAGGCGTGCGCGCCGCGCTCAACACCACGCAGGCGGCGCTGGCGGGCATGCGGGCGCAGGGCTTTGGCCGCATCGTCAATATCGGCACCAATCTCGTGCAAAACCCCGTGGTGCCTTACCACGACTACACCGCAGCCAAGGCGGCGCTGCTGGCGCTCACGCGCACGCTGGCGCAGGAGCTGGGGCCGGAAGGCATCACGGTGAACATGGTCTCTGGCGGCCTGCTGCGCACCACCGACGCTTCTGCCGCCACGCCCGCAGCGGTGTTCGATCTGATCGCCGCCAGCACGCCCCTGCGCCGCGTGACCACGCCTGCCGAGCTGGCCGATGCCGTGCTGTTCTTCGCCTCGCCCTGGGCGCGCGCCGTGACGGGGCAGAACCTGATCGTGGATGGCGGCCTGGTCAAGCACTGATCGGCGCTGACAGTCCGCCCGCAGCTGCCGTGCGAGCGCAAGCAGGCAGTAATTCAGCTCCTTATTCCATAGCATTAGGTCCTAGTAGAAAGTGCGTGGGTGCCCATTTCCGGCTCCTGAATTTGCTCCTCTTATTGATGCAAAAAACCTTCTATTCGCGCCCGGGCCGCTTGGCCTTGGCCCTGCTGGCCGCCAGCCTTTTCGCGCCCGCCGTGGCGCAAGGACAGGGCGGCGTCACGCTGTATGGACGCCTGGACGTCAATCTCACCCGCGCCCGAGGTCAGAAATGGCACATGGATCGCGCCTCGCACAGCCGCATCGGCCTGCGCGGCAGCGAAGATCTGGGCGGCGGCCTGCGCGCCCAGTTCCAGCTTGAAAGCCGCATCAGCCTGAAAGACGGCGCTGTGGACGCCGTCCGCCCCTGGGGCCGCCAGGCCTGGCTGGGCCTGCGCGGCCCTTGGGGCGCGCTGCGCATGGGGCGCTCTTACTCGCCTTCGCGCTACGCCGCTTCCAGCTATGACGCAATGGACGGCGGCATCGGCACGCCAGGCACGCGCGCCCTGCTGCTGGGCCACGCTTCAGCCACCTTCGTGCGTTTTGAAAACGGCGTGTATTACGAAACCCCCCGGCTGGCGGGTTTGGCCTTGTCTGCTGCCGTCTCGCTCCATGCCGCAGGCGGCGCAAAGCCCCGGCGCCGGGCGCGTTCGCTTCGCCTGCACTACCGGCGTGGCGCGGCAGATCTCTCCGTGGCCTACGGCCAGCCAGACGAAGGCGGGCATGTGGCATCAGCGGGCCTGGCATGGGATTTCGGCTTCATCAAACCAATGGCCCAGTTCCATGCAGGCGCCCGCGAGGGGCGCCGCCGCGCCGCCTGGCAGATCGGTCTGGCGCTGCCCAGCGGCGCGGGCGAATGGCGCGCCGCTTTTTCGCGGCTCGATGACCGTGGCCCTGCGCCGCAGGCCGACCGCAAGCTGCTGGCCTTGAGCTACCGCCACAAGCTCTCCCGGCGCACCCTGCTCTACGCCACGGTGGCGCATGACCAGGCCCGCAGTCAGCCAGGCCGCAAGGGCATTGAGCTGGGACTGCGGCATTCTTTTTGAGCATGGGTTCTGAAGGCCCGCTCAAAGTTTGCCTTGGGTGCGGAAAGCGCAGCCTCGGGTGACTTGGGGCGTTGCGAATCCTCGCCGGGTCACAAGATCCGTTTGTGGTTTGCGCCTTGCCGTTCGCGCTGATCCTCTGCCCCTGACGGTCAGATTGCAAACAGGCTCTTGGGGCGTGAAGCGGCGCATCGCGGACACGGTCTGTTTCCTGCTGTTCATCGCTGTTTCCGTCTGTTCATTCCGATAGCATCCGCCAGGCTGCTGGCCGCATGGAGCTGGCGGCGCGCTCCCATTTCCCATTCCACATTTCCCATTCCATCCCGCCCGCCTGATCCGCCAAGGACCGCCCTCATGAATGCCCCTGAAGAACGCAACGCCGAACGCGCCGCCGAAAACCCCGAAGCCGCCGCCGTAGATGCCGTGGATGCCGCCGTGGCTGCCAGCAGCAGCTATGAGCTGCTGAAAAAGCGCCTGCAAGCGCAAGGCGGCGCGCTGCTGGACAAGGCGCTGGCGCTCAACGCCGGGCGGCAGGCGCAATTCGGGCAGACCGAGCAGCGCCTGGTGCTGCGCACGCGCGCGCGCACCGAGCACAACTGCGTGGCGCGCGACATGGTGCGCATCGGCCCCGGCAAGTTGCTGTTTGGCTTCAACGTGTTCATGGGCTTGCGGCAGGAAACGGGCGTGGGCGACGTGTTCGCGCTCTACGAGCTGGCGCACACCGAGGGCGAGGCGGAAAGCGACGAGCTGATCGCCCTGCCCATTGAGGGCAGCTTTTTGCAAGACGCGCGTTTTGTGGCCGATTTCCGCGAGCTGTATACCTATTACAAACATGCCACGCTGCGGCAGCTCACGCACACGCAAGAATATGTGCTGGCTTCATTTCAGATCGGGCAGCAAAACCAGGATATTCGCGTATTCCGCTGGCGCCATGAATCCGACGGCAGCCTGACTTATGTGGACAATCGCGGCGAACGCGATATTGCCCTGCCCGCCAGCCATGATTTTGAATGGACGGCCGTCACGCGCGAGCAGCACGTGAGCGGGCGGCATCCGCACATCAATATTCTGGACACGGTTTTTGTTGAAACCACGGGCGGCGATTTGACCGTGAAGGTGGAAAACAATACCGAATCGGGCCTGGGCATTTATAGCGAGCCGGTGGAAGACGCCAGTCAGGCGCTGGGCGATGCCGAAATTGCCTACGCGAAACTGGGCCGGCTGATTTTGCTGCGCATACGCCCGTACCGTGAAAGCACGGTGCGCTATCTGGTTTACAACCAGCGCACGCAGCAGGTGGTGCGCATTGATGCCATCGGCGCTTCCTGCGTGCAATTACCCGAAGACCACGGCATTATCTTTCCGGGCGGCTATTATTTGCAATCAGGCGAATACAAGCAGTTTGATTTGCCGGCCGAAACGGCGGCCAATTTGCGTTTTGCCCGCATGTTGCGCTCGCCCAATGGCGAAGATGTGGCGTATATTTTTTACGGCAGCACGCCCCATAACGGAAAATCAGGCCAGGGCCACTCCGATATTTCGCATCTGGATATTCCGCATTACGCCCTGTTTACATACAACCTGATTGAAAAGCGGCTGGCCGCGCCGATTATGGCCAACGGTTTTGCCCGGTTTTATGACGGGCGGGTGCTGGTTTTTCAGGCCACGCAAGGCGAGGCCACGCGCATACACCCCATGCAGCTGTGGCAAACGCCTTTTGCCACGGAGGAATACGCCAGCCGCCAGCCGGGGCGGCACGGCACGGGCTTTTATGGCCGCGTGGGCAATGCCGATTTGGTGCGCGGCATTTCCGACCTGAACGGCATTGCCCGCGCGGTGCGCGAGCAAGCGCCCACGCGCACGGCGTATGAAGACCTCATCCGCCAGTGCCAGCGCGCGCGCGATGCCTACTTCTGGCTGGACGCGCCAGAGGCCGGCCAGGCCGCGCAAGACCTGCACGCCATCGAGCAAACGGCGCAGGCCACGCTGGCCGAGTTCGAGAAAGTGGAGGCCATCCGCGCCAGCACGGCGCGCGCACTGGACGCCGCCGAATCGAAAACGCGCGAACTGCTGGGCGAGCTGGCCGCGCAGATGTGGCGCCAGCCCGCCGATTTCGTGCACGCGCTGGAGCAGCTGCGCCAGCGCCAGGGCGAGATGCACGCGCTGCGCGAGCTGCGCTATGCCGATGTGCCGCGCATCGATGGCATGGCGCAGCAGCTGGCCGCCGAGCAGCAGCGCGTGGGCGAGCGCGCCCTGCAATTTCTGGGCGGCGAAAAAGCCTTTGCCGCGCAAGAGCAGGCGCTGGCGCAACTGACCCAGCAGCTGCCGCAGGCGGCCAGCGCCACGCAAGTGGGCGACATGCTGGCCGGGCTGGACGCGCAAGCGGCCGGGCTGGACTTGCTCAGCGAGCAAATCGGCCTGCTGCCGGGCGGCGACGCCGTGCAGCGCACCGCCATCCTGGACCGCATCGCGCGGCTGTATGCCGACATCAACCGTCTGCGCGCCGAGGCCCGCCAGCGCCGCCACACGCTGGGCGCGGCCGAGCAGCGGGCCGAATTTGGCGCGCAGTTCAAACTGTTTGGCCAGGCCGTGGAAAACGCGCTGGAGCTGGCCGGCACGCCCGAAAAATGCGACGAGGCGCTCACCCGCCTGCTGGCGCAGCTGGAAGACATCGAGGCGCGCTTTGCCGATCAGGAAGACTTTCTGGCCGACATTGCCGCCCAGCGCGAAGCCGTTTACGAAGCCCTGGGCGCGCGCCGCCAAAGCCTGCTGGACGCGCGCCAGCGCCGCGCCAAGGCCCTGGCCGACGCGGCGGGCCGCATTCTGGACGGCGTGCCGCGCCGCGTGGCCAGCTTTGCCGACGTGGCGCAAGTGCACAGCTACTTCGCCGCCGACCCCCTGCTGGCCAAGCTGCGCGAGCAGGTGGCCGAGTTGCGCCGCCTGGGCGCGGCCGTGGCGGCCGATGACCTGGCCACGCGCCTGAAGGCCGCGCAAGAGCAGGCCATGCGCGCCGTGCGCGACCAGCGCGACCTGGCCGCTGAAGACGCCGCGGGGGGTGCGGGCGGCATCCGCCTGGGCCAGCACGTCTTTACCGTCAATCGCCAGCCCATCGACCTGACGCTGGTGGCGCATGAAGAAGGCGGCCAGCCCGCGCTGGCCTGGCAGATCACCGGCACCGACTACCTGGCCCCCGCGCGAGACGAGCGCCTGCTGGCGCTGCGCCCTTTCTGGAACCAGCCGCTGGCGTCTGAAACGCCGCAACTGGCCCGCGCCGAATGGCTGGCCGCCCAGTGGCTGGACGCCGTGCAGGCCGGCCAGGCCGAACCCGGCTGGGACGCGCTGCTGGCCGCGCTCGCCGAATCCGAACCAGCCGCCCCTGCTGAATCCGCCGAATCCGCTGAAAACGGCGAAGCGGCCGCCCCCGCTGCCCTGCTGGAGCCGCTGCGCCGCTTTGCCGCCGCCCGCTACCAGGAGGGCTACCAGCGCGGCATTCATGACGATGACGCGCTGGCCATCGTGCGCGCCCTTGCCCCCATGCAGGCCGCCGCCGGGCTGCTCATCTACAGCGGCGCGGCCCGCGCGCTGGCCCTGCTGATGTGGGAAAACGGCCTGCGCGACGAAGCGCGCGAATCGCTGGCCCGGCGCGCGCGCGCTGCGCAAGGCATTGCGCTACTGTTTTCAGAGCACCAAAGCGTTGATGCGCTTGCGGCAGAGGCGGATTTGATGCTGCAAGCCTTCGCGGCCGAACACCCCGACGTGCTGCAAGAGCTGCTGCCCGCCGCCAACGACGACGCGCAAGAGCGCGCCAGCCTGTGCCGCGAAGCCGCCGCCTACCTTGCGCGCGAGCTGGCGCAAGGCGAAGCCGAAGGGGGCCTGACCTGGGCCGCCAGCGGCAGCGGGCAGGACCTGGCTGCCGCGCTGGAGCGCTCGCTGGACAGCGGCGGCCAGCTGGCCGCCTGGCAGCGCGACCTGGCCGCCGCCGCTGCGCTGGAGAAGTGGCGCATCGCCCGCCAGTGGGTCAGCGCCTTCGCGCAAGCCCAGGGCAAAGACAGCGCCGCACGCCCGTGCAGCGTGGAAGACGCCGCCACCTGCCTGGCGTGCGCCGCCGCGCGCCGCCGCGTCAATGCCTCTCTCACGGCCACCGTCACCGGCCTGCGCAGCGAGCACCCGCGCATCACGAACGGCGCGCTGGCGCTGGACCTCAATGACTTCTGGCAGCGCGTGCGCCGCCACCGCGAGCGCGTGCTGCCCGGCTTTCACGCCTTCCAGACCCTGCGGCACGAGCTGCTGGAGCAAGAGCGCGCCCGCCTGCACCTGGCGCAGCTTCAGGCCCAGCCCCTCACCACCTTTGTGCGCAACCGGCTCATTGACGAGGTGTATCTGCCGCTCATCGGCGCCAACCTTGCGCGGCAAATCGGCGCGGCGGGCGAAGCCAGCCGCAGCGACCGCAGCGGGCTGCTGCTGCTCATCTCCCCGCCCGGCTACGGCAAAACCACGCTCATGGAATACGTGGCCCAGCGGCTGGGGCTGGTGTTCGTGCGCATCAACTGCCCGGCGCTGGGCCACGGCGTGACCAGCATCGACCCCGCCGCCGCCCCCAACGGCACCGCACGCCAGGAGCTGGAAAAGCTCAACCTCGGCCTGGCGATGGGCAGCAACGTCATGCTGTATCTGGACGACATCCAGCACACCCACCCCGAATTCCTGCAAAAGTTCATCGCCCTGGCTGACAGCACCCGCCGCATCGAAGGCGTGTGGCAGGGCCAAAGCCGCACCTGGGACATGCGCGGCAAGCGCTTTGCCATCGTCATGGCCGGCAACCCCTACACCGAATCGGGCGAAGTCTTCCGCATCCCCGACATGCTCGCCAACCGCGCCGACATCTACAACCTGGGCGACGTGCTCACGGGCCGCGAAGAAGCGTTTGCCCTTTCCTACATCGAAAACAGCCTCACCAGCCACCCCGTCACCCAGCCGCTGGCCAGCCGCGAGCCGCAAGACGTGCAGCTGCTCGTGCGCATGGCCCAGGGCGAAGCCGTGGACGCCGCCCGCCTGGCCCACCCCTACAGCGCCGCCGAGCTGGAAGAAATCCGCAACCTGCTGGTGCGCCTGATGAGCGTGCGCGACGTGCTGCTCAAGGTCAATCAGGCCTACATCCAGTCCGCCGCGCAAGACGACCGCTACCGCCAGTCGCCCCCCTTCCGGCTGCAAGGCAGCTACCGCAACATGGCGCGCCTGGCCCCGCAAGTCACCCCGCTGATGACACCGCAGGAAATCGGCGATCTGCTGCGCGACCACTACCGCGCCGAAGCCCAGACCCTCACCAGCAGCGCGGAAGAAAACCTGCTCCAGCTCGCCCAGCTCACCGGCCAGGCCACTGAAGCAGAAACCGCCCGCTGGCAGCAAGTGCAGGCCGAATTCCGCCGCCAGCGCCAGATGGGCGGCGCCGATGACGACCCCGCCATCCGCATCACGCGCGGCCTGCTCGATATTTCACGCAGCCTCGAAGCCCTCAACCCCGAAAAAACCGCCGAAAAACTCGCTCGCCAGCTCACGCAAGGCCACATGCTCCTGGCGCGGCCCCTGACCGCGCTGGCCCGCAGCATCAAGGAAGGCGACGCGGCCACCCAGCGCCAGCTGCAAGACACCCTGTCCGCCACGGCAGCCGCCCTCAAGGCCTTGCAGGGTGCCGCCGCCGATCTGGCCCAGCACAGCGACCGCGCCCAGGAAAAGCGCATGGTCGAAGCGCTGCTGTCGCTTTCCGTCACCTACCGCCAGCTCATCATGCCGCTGGTGCGCGGCATCGAAGCGCGCTTGGGCCACGACGCGCCAACACGGGCGCAGACACACGCGCAAATCGAACAAGTGGAAAAAGAGCTGCGCGAGCTGGAGCAAAAGGAACACGAGCCACGAAGCTCATGAACGGCGAAACGGAAAATCCCTGCGCGTGAAATGGCTCATGGGCCAAGCGGCATGCCGCAAGCGCATGGATGCCACCGCCGCCCACGCGGGCAGCCCCCGCTTTGCGGAGCGGGCTGCATTTCAGGCGAGATCATGTGCGGCGGAGAATGGTTTTTTAGCTCCTTTATCCATAGCGCGATGTCCTAGTGGATATTGCGCAGAATGATATTTATGCCCCTTTGAATTTGCTCCTGTTTTGATTCATCTTGACGGTGCAGGCTTGCCCGCCCCGGCGCGGGCCGGCTGCAATCAGACGCCGGGCGTCATTGGCTCACGCGCAGCGGCCCGTGAATGCGCCATGAAGCCGCACAGGCAGGCGAAGCGGCGCAGCAGCCCTTTTTCAGCTTGCCTTCAGCAGCGCGCGCTGGCGGAAGACGGGGCGGAGGTGCACCGCCATCGGCAGGCAAGGCGGACGCAAGGCTGGCTGACCATGCTGATGGCGGTGCCGGACAGGCGACAGCTTCCGTCACGTCGTGCGAGACCATGGACGCGGCCAGCTGGCAGCGGACCATTTCAGCCAGCAGCAAGCGGTGCATCTGGCCTTTGAAAGCCTATCCATGCTCTGGCCGCATGGGACAAAAGCCCGCAGGCGGACCTTGCTGACCACTTGCGGATAGTGAACAGTTTTTTAGCTGGCCAAGGCACAAAAAAAGCCTGCCAAGTGTTCTTGGCAGGCTTTTGTGGCCCCGGCGGGCAAAGCCGAAGAGGAAAAGCAGCGGAGTCTGGAGGAGATCGCCACGTAAATGGCGGCTTGTGGCGAGTTGCCGTGGCTTGCGCCTGGCGCGGCCCTGGCCACGCTGCCCACGCTCTGGCTCCGGACTGGCGGCCTTATTCGGCGGCTGGCTGATCAGCCGCTGGCGCTGGCGCCTCGTCTTCGCTTTCACTGCTTGCCGCAGGCACAACCACCGTGACCAGCACGGGATCGCCCTTGCCATGCAATACGGGCTTGACGCCCTTGGGCAGAGCCACGTCGCTCAGGTGCAAGGTGGCGCCGATTTCCAGTTTGGACAGATCGACCTCGATGGCTTCAGGCAGATCAGCGGGCAGGCACGAGATTTCGATTTCGGTCAGCACGGGGCTGATCAGCGCCTTGCCCAGCTTGACGGCGGGCGATTCTTCTTCGCCCTTGTAGTGCAGCGGCACTTTGGTGTGCAGGCGCGTCTTGGCCGACACGCGCTGGAAATCAACGTGCAGGATTTGCTGGCGCACGGGGTGCATTTGCAGATCGCGCAGCAGCACTTTGCTGGTTTGGCCGTTCAGCTCCATTTCCAGCACGGAGGCGTGGAAGGCTTCCTTTTTGACGGCTTGCCACAGCGCGTTGTGGTCCAGCTCGATCATTTGCGGCTGGGCTTCGCCGCCGTAAACAATGCCCGGCACCTTGCCGGCGTTGCGCAGGCGGCGGCTCGCACCCGTGCCTTGCGTGGATCGCTCAAAAGCGACAAATTTCATGTGTAACTCCTGTTTGAACCGTGCCGCGACCAGCCCGGTTCTGATGAAAAAAGGCCCGCACGCTGATGCCGTGCAGGCCCGCCTGGCCGTCTCCAGAATCAGAACAGGCCGTCCTGCTCCAGAAACAGACTCATGACCGATTCGCCGCGCGCAATGCGCTGCATGGTCTGCGCAAACAGCGGCGCGACCGAGAGCTGGCGAATCTTGTGGCACTGCGTGGCAGCGCCGGAAAGGGGGATGGTGTTGGTGACGACCACTTCATCCAGCGCCGTGCCGTTGGCGATGCGGTCAATGGCGGGGCCGGAAAAAATGGGGTGCGTGCAGTAGGCGTAAACCTTTTTCGCGCCGCGCTCCTTGAGCACTTCGGCGGCTTTGACGAGCGTGCCAGCGGTGTCGATCATGTCGTCCATGATGACGCAGTTGCGCCCGTCGATGTCGCCGATGATGTGCATGACTTCGCTCACATTGGCTTTGGGGCGGCGCTTGTCGATGATGGCCAGATCGCAGCCCAGCTGCTTGGCCAGCGCACGGGCGCGCACCACGCCGCCCACGTCAGGGCTGACGACCAGCAAATCGGTGTAGTTCTTCTGGCGCAAGTCGCCCAGCAGCACGGGCGAGGCGTAGATGTTGTCCACCGGAATGTCGAAAAATCCCTGGATTTGGTCCGCATGCAGGTCCATCGTGAGCACGCTGGCCACGCCGACGGTTTGCAGCAGATTGGCCACCACCTTGGCGGAAATGGGCACGCGCGTGGAGCGCGGGCGGCGGTCTTGCCGCGCGTAGCCGAAGTAGGGGATGACGGCGGTGATGCTTTCGGCTGACGCGCGCTTGAGCGCGTCCACCATGATCAAAAGCTCCACCAGGTTTTCATTGGTGGGCACGCAAGTGGGCTGCACGACAAAGACGTGGCGCCCGCGAATGTTTTGCTTGATTTCGACCGTGACTTCCCCGTCGGAAAAGCGGCCAACGGCGGCTGCGCCCAGGTTGATGCGGAGGTTGCTGGCGATTTCCTGCGCCAGCGCGGGGTTTGCGTTTCCGGCGAAAACCAGAAATTCGTTGGATGTGGAAGGCTGCATAAGCTGGCGCAGGATCAGTGGGACTTGTATGGCGCGCCGCGCAGCATGGCGCTTACCCAGAATGTTTGGCAGGGGAGGAAGGACTCGAACCCTCGCATGTCGGAATCAAAATCCGATGCCTTAACCAACTTGGCGACTCCCCTGCGCGGGATGATTCGCAATGAATCACCCTGAAATCTTGCCTGCCGCCCATCCGGCCAGCGGGTGGACGGCAAGACTGCTGCATTCCTTCATCAGCCAGCCTTGCGGCGGCGTGATAGGGCCGCTTTGCCGCTCCTGATGAAGCGGCGCAAAAACGGCGCTGCCAGAGCCTGTCATCCGTGCATTCAGGCCCGCAGATTGCAGCAGTTGAATGCCTTGGGTGACTTGCGGATTGAGCCGCTCGGCCACTGGCTGCAAATCGTTTTTGCCAAAGGCAAGCGGGCTTGCAGCGAAAGCGCGAACTATAGCAGGTTTCGTATTGCGCCGCAGTTCAGGCGAGCGAAAAATTTGCGCGGTATCCAGGCCGGCAGGCGGCTTGAGCACCACAAAGCGCGTGGGCGGCAGGTGAATGGCCTGCAGTTTTTCGCCCACGCCTTCGGCCCAGGCGTGGCGGCCAAAGAGGAAGAACGGCACATCCGCGCCCAGTTGCAGGCCGATGTGCGCCAGCGCCGCGCCATCCAGCCCCAGTTGCCAAAGGCGGTTGAGCGCCAGCAGCGCCGTGGCGGCGTCTGAAGAGCCGCCGCCCATGCCCGCTTGCGCGGGAATGCGTTTTTCAATGGCGATGTGCGCGCCTTGCGTGCAGCCGGTGGCCGCTTGCAGGGCGCGGGCGGCGCGCAGCGTCAGGTCATCGGCAGGCAGCGGCGCGCCAAGGTCTTCGCGGCTCAGGTGCCCACCGGCGCGCCTTTCAATGTGCAGGGTGTCGCACCAGTCGATGAGCGCGAAGGCCGATTGCAGCAAGTGATAGCCGTCAGGGCGGCGGCCCGTGACGTGCAAAAACAAATTGAGCTTGGCCGGCGCGGGCAGGTCGTGTAGCGAGTGCATGGCAGCGAGGGAGTTCTGGCATGAAAAATACCGCAGGGGCAAAGACCGATCAAATTTCCTCCGGCCCGGCCAATGGCAAAAAAGCGTATTGATCGGCGGGCAATGAGCCTCGCGGCTTCGCTGGCGCCGCATTGTTGTCCGCGCGGCTCGTTTCCCCAGCGCTGCGCTCGGGCATTCGGCATGGCGAACATGAAGTGCGGGCGGATCTATAAATTTCGCGGCTCCGCTTGAACCGCAACAAGAAAGAGTGGCTCGGCCCGCACGCTTTCTGGAGCAATTGCCGTCAGGCCGTTCACCTCCGATGCGTTGCCCGGACCCCACACGCCATGAGCGACACATCCAAATCCTCCGCCCCCATCATTGCCGCCTCTGCGGCCGCCCTGCTGGCCCTCATTGCCTTGGCTTGGCTGTTGCCTTCACCCGCTGACTATGGCAAGTCTTTGCCCAGCGCTACGCAAGAGCTGGACATGGCCCGGCGCATTCAAAAGGTGGGCAGCATCCGGTTTGCGCAGGCCGCCAAAGGCCCGCGTGAGCCGCGCGCGGGCGAAGCCGTTTTCAAGGCGCAGTGCGCCGCCTGTCATGCCGCAGGCGTTTCCGGCGCACCCAGATTTGAAAATGGCAGCGAGTGGGCGCCGCGCATCTCGCAGGGCTTTGACGCGCTGGTCAGCGCGGCCGTCCACGGCAAAGGTGCCATGCCTGCCCAGGCGGGCGGTTCTGCGACCGAGCTGGAGGTGGCTCGCGCCGTTGCCTATATGGCCAATGCCGCTGGCGCCCAGTTTGAAGAGCCTGCCGCCCCCGCAGCCCAACAGGGTGAATAAGAGCCTGTCCTCAAACCTCAAATAAATTCCCCCATGTACCCAAGCGATATGACCGACGCGCAGTGGCAGGTGCTGGCCGGATACTTTGCGGAAATGAACAAAAGAGGGCGTCCCCGGGTGCGCAGCGCCCGGGACATGATCAACGCCATCTTCTTGCGTACAAGCCACCGGCTGCCAGTGGTGCGCGCTGCGCACCCGGGGTTTGCCTGCCGGGAAGTGCTTTTGCACAACTTCCCACTGTTCGTCGCTCATGTCACTTGGATACATGACGATCGTTTGCCGTAAATCCTCTCTTTGAAGATAGGTTCTGAGCAGGTTCCGGAAGCAGCCAGCTCCGACGTTTGCAGCCGCTGCGGAGAAAAATAACGGTATCGGTATCCAGCCGCTACCGCAAGAATAACGACAAACTTTGTTTGCGCTGGGAGGGCATGCTGCCCGCCAGTACCAATTCCAAACTTGCACGAAGCTTGTCCGTTCAAGATGACGGTCGATCAGTTTTGAATTTGTGACAGCAGGTCGAGGATGCGCTGCGAGATGTCATCGACTTGCTCCATCGTCAGTTCGTAAAACAATGGCAGACGAAGCAGGCAATCGGCGAAACGGTCGCAATGCGGCAGATTACGACCGTCGTGGTGCGTGTGGTAGTACGGGCTGTGATGCAGAGGCTGGTAGTGAAAGACGGCATAGATGCCCGCCTGCTTGAGGCCCTCTATCAACTGCGTGCGCTGCGCCAAGCTTCGACAGACGAAATAGAACATGTGCCCATTGTTGGTCGCCCAGTCGGGGACGGTCGGCAGTGCGACGCCCCAGCGCGGCAAATGGGGGGCGAGATTGTCCCAATATCGCTGCCATAGCGCCAGCCGCTGCGCCTGAATGGTATCGAGTACTTCCAGTTGCGCATACAGGTATGCCGAGACGATGTCCGATGGAAGGAAGGAGGAACCGATATCGACCCAGCCGTATTTGTCCACTTCGCCCCGAAAGAAGGCGCTGCGGTTGGTGCCTTTCTCACGGATGATTTCGGCACGGGAAGCCAGTGAAAGGTCATTGACGGCCAGCAGCCCGCCTTCTCCCGCAATGACGTTCTTGGTTTCGTGAAAGGAAAACGCGCCCAGCCACCCCAGTCCGCCCAAGGGGCGGCCTTTGTAGAAGGAATCGATGGCCTGCGCAGCGTCTTCTATGACAGCAATGCCGTGATGCCGCGCCAAATCGAGAATGGGATCCATATCGCAGGCCACGCCCGCGTAATGCACGACCACGATTGCGCGGGTGCGCTTGGTGATGAGGGCAGGCAGTTGAGCAGCATCTAAATTGGGATTGTCGGCGGCGCTGTCGACAAACACAAGTTTTGCGCCCCGCAACACGAAAGCGTTGGCTGTAGAAACAAAAGTGAAAGAAGGCAAGATCACCTCATCCCCCGCTTGCAAATCCAGCAAGAGCGCCGCCATCTCCAGCGCATCAGTGCAGGAAGTAGTCATGAGGGCTTTGGTAAAGCCATAGCGCTTTTCAAAAAAATCATGACATTTCCGGGTGAACATGCCATCGCCGGATATTTTTCCAGATGCGACCGCCTGCGCGATGTAAACCAACTCACGACCGTGTAAATAAGGTTTATTGAAAGGAATGGTACTCATAGATTGCCGGAGAGATAGAGGGGGGACAAATGCAGAAAAGCACAAGCGGTTTTGCTTTACTCATATGGAAAGCATTGCGCGAAGATCTTGCTATATTTGTGATTCAGGAGCAATAAGCTATTTGATGTCGAGACCTTGGCGTCCGCTCAAAGCCTGTAGAGGGCGCAGAAGCACGGTCAGACTCTGAACAGACTCTTAACTGCGCGCGATCACCATGGTTCCCAATACGATCAGAATTACTCCAGTCATCTTGGACTGCGTAATGGGTTCCCCCAAGATCAGTCCGCTTAACAGTAATACAATGACGAAGTTGAGGCTTGTGAAAGGATAGGCATGACTCAGTTCGAACTTTGTCATAGCAGCCATCCATGCAAGAGAAGCCAGAAAAGCCGAGAGAAATCCAGAAAATATCGCTGGATCAAAAATGATTCCGAGAAGAAATCTCAGCTTCTCGACGAGAGCCTCGGGCGGCGCCTTAAATTGTGCTATCCTCCACTTGAAGATGAGCTGTCCATAGACGGTGAAAGCTATCGTCGCCAGTATGTAGAGATAATCTAGGCGCCGGCTCATGCAAATTTCCCCAGGGGAAGCTGTATGGATAAATTCATAGCATCTTCCGCTCCGTATAATGATGGAGTCCATCCGATTTTTTCTTTCAGATGAGGGTACTCCTTCTCAAAAAGATTTTGAAGCGGATTTGTCATGCCTCCTTGTCTGTGGACAAGAAGCGCATGGGCATAGCCAGCACGTAGCGCGCCCAAGGCATCGCGCCAAGGGCTATCGCCCACCATGAGCAAAGATTCTGGAGGCATATTTAAATCTTCGGCCACTTTAAGAAAACCCCGGCAATCGGGCTTTGGTGCAGAAAGCACATCGGTTAGAACGATAGTGCTGAATGCGATATGGTCGGGGAGGCGAGCAATTTTCTGCCATTGCGAAGCGGCGGGGTTATCGCTCAGAAGCGCGATGGGGACATGTTGTGCCTGCAATGATTCAATCAGAGACAGGCAATCCTGGTGAATGACGATTTCTTCTGGATGGGCGACGCGCCACAGGTCGATCAGTTCCTTGGAAAACGAAGTCGACAGGCCCGAACGGGCCAGCGCGACATTAATTAACTGATCCCAAGGGCCTTCGTCAATAATTCGCGCGGCCTCCTTCTGGAAAAGATCCCACAGCTCTGGCTCGATGAAGCAAGAAAATTCTTTTGTTACTTTTTCGAATTTCGCGCGCATCCAGCTTTTTTGGCATATAAGGGTTTCATCTAGGTCAAAGACTACGGCGCTGATCGTGCCGGTCGGCCTAGGTAAAAAACGCTCGTTGAGTGTTCTAATAACGAGCCCCGGATGGGCTTTGGAATTCGATTTTCCATCAAGGAGAAATTGAACGAGATTGACACCCGCAACCAGGGCGGAGATTGAGGATGTGCCAGGACGGGGATTCAAATCATTTAGCCAGAGAGAACCATTGTCTTCTTCCAGTATCTGAATATTAAAGATGCCGTAGCCTCCTTGCATCCCCAGCCATGAAGCTGTGAGTGAAGCGAGATCTTCCACAGGCGTAGAATGAAAGATATTACTGATGACAGCGAATCCTCCCGATGCGCGAACACGGCGTCGGCACACTAAAGGGGAACAATGACCATTTCTGTCAATGGCAAAATCGACCGACCATTCCTTGAAATCTTTCAACTCCCTTTGCCAGAGATAGTCCCCCGCGCGCTCTTTTTGTGCAAATGAATTCCAGGATTCCGCAGTCGGTATTTTGACGATGCCGACCCCGCCCCATCCCTGCCTTGGTTTTCCTATCAACGGAAAGGCGAAATCATGGGTCGCTGGATCAATGCGTGGCAAAACAGGCAGACCGCCTTTTGCGCAGGCTGACGTGATCAGCAATTTGTCGCTTAAGAGAGCCACAAGATCAGGAGGGCTTGCAAAAACATCAATGCCGATGCCTTCTAGTTCTTCGCGAAGCCTCGCCAAGGCAGGCAAGTCATACATCGTGGTAGGAAAGACTGCTCTCGCTTTATTTTGCTCAATAGCCTTCAGCAGTTGTCGTCGGAAAGCAATGAGATCCCTTGCCTGAGGCATATGAAAAAAAGCATCTGCCTCATAGCGATTGAGACTGTCGGAAATACTGTCTGCTATGACGGCACGCCATCCCATAGCATGAAGGCTGCGCAAAACAGGCAACCCTTGAAAGCCGCCTCCCCCTGCTACAAGCGCAGTATTCATGCGGGTTTCTTATGTGATGGCACACGCACCTCGGCATAGAGGCTGTATGCATAGTGAGGAGATAGATCGCCTGAATCGAAAAGAACGTCCCAGACTGCATCAGGAAGGTTTAGCATATTCAGCTGTGCGGTTGAAAAGGGCTTCAGCATCAATCCCGCTTCTTTTGTGACCTCCAAGCCGAGGCGCTTGAAAAGATCAAGAAACGACTGGCGATCAAAATAGCGTTTGTGGCCCAGTTGCAAATCCCATTCGCTGAGAGCGAAAAGGTCTTTCAGAAGGCCCGCACGCGCGCCAAGAACACGGTGCATGGAAAGTGCATTGGGGACGGCGGCGCAAATGACGCCTTCCGGTTTCAAAAACCTGGAGAAACGGTTGACAATGAGCTCCGGATCTTCGACGTGCTCTAGCACGAAGCCCATCTCAACGACATCAAAAAGATGATCCGGAGAGAATGATTCAAAGTAGTCGTGAATCAAATTGCAATTGTGTGGGAGCGTGGTATTCTGCTTGTATCGTTCTATGATGATCGAAGAGCCTTCGACGATCGTATGACTCTTGATCTTGTCTGCCACATGAGTGGCAATGCTTCGGCTGACGACTTCATACCCAATACCAAGGCTGCAAATGTCAATATCTCGACCGAAATTTTGACAGGCTGCCACAAGCTCTTTGGAGTATGCCTTCAGAACTCCTTGATTGTCGCGAGAGTAAGGGAAGGTTTCCTCATACGCCCCCACATATTGTTCAAGATTTTCCATCTTTACTTCCTTTCGTCTTGAGAGTATATATTCTTCACCACAAATATCGGCCTCAGCTGAACCTGCTTGAATACCTTGTGAATGTAAAGACCGATGATGCCCAGCCCCAATAGAAGCAATCCCGAACTTCCAACGGAGGCCAGCGCAAGAAATGTAAATCCACTCACTATGCTTTCAGGAAACAAAAGACGCCTTAGAAGCAGGTAGATGGAATAGAACAGGGACGGATAGAAGATGATCATTCCCGTCCAAAAGATCAGTTTTAACGGAGCGCTAGTGAAAGAACTTGCAGCTTCTACAAGAAGGTTGATACGTTTGAGAAAAGAATATGAGCTGGCCCCTTCGCGCGGCTTTTTGATCAGCGCAAGGGGAGCCTGGTAAAAGCCGGGCCAGTAGAACATTCCGCCAAGAAAGACATTCCTATCACCCATGGTGAGCAATGCATCAAGGTATCTTCTCGTCATCAGACGTTCAGTCATGACATCCTGAGGGACCTTGACTTCGGAAAACAGATTGAATGTTCTCCAGAACAGTCCGCCAAAGATGCGCGTATTGGCGCTCCCTTGCCGGATTTCCTGCACGCCATAAACGACATCTGCACCGGAAGATTCCATCTTCTCCTTGAATGTGATCAAGGTTGCAGGGTCTACTTCAAGGTCGCTGTCGATCAGAAAGCAACGCTCGCCGCGGGCATAGTGCATGCCACACAGAAATGCAGCATGGTGACCGAAATTCCTTGAAAGTTCGATAACCCTGATGCGATTATCCGTGTCTGCATATGCCTCGGCTAACTGGCGCGAACGGTCGGGCGAGCCATCGTCCACAACAATGATTTCAAAATCGCCGCCGTATTTTTCCGCAGCTTCAATGCATTTTTCAAGGAACTGTTCGATGAATCGTTCAGATTTATATAGCGTCGTGACAATTGAGAGCTTCATGCCACATACCTCATGTAGCTTGGACTGTCTTTCCCCATGTTAAACAGAAGGTCTAGAATAGTGACTCCATGCACGAAATCTCCCCAGAGTTGGGAATAAGCCGGGTAGCCGTCATAATTGAACCAAGTCAACTTGATCCCTTTGTCTGAAAACATCTTTTCATCAATGTATTCCCTGGCTGATGGGCCTGAAATGTACTCGGTTCCTCCAGCCTGAGTGCAAAGGCTTATCAGCCGCTCTGTTTTTCCGTCTGTCAGGTTGTAATTCCAGGAGTTGGTGATGGAGGTGCCGATCCCAAGATATTCACAGATGGACTCAATGAAGCGTCGATTGAGTTCGGAAATGTGTGAGTAGTTTCCCGATGTGTAGAGTGGTTCGAGCCACTTCTCAATTTCTTCGAAATGCGGGGCGCGACGATAATTTTGCACAAGGGCTTTCCAGTGCATGGCGGCCCATTCATTTCCGTCAATCCTTGTTTCACGGATCTTTTGGTGGTATTTCCCTTTCACAAGTACCGGAACTGTAAGCCATTGGACACCTTGGGGAGTCTTGATTTGATTGCGGTTCCTCCAGTCTCTGCGAGTATATTGCATGTCGTCATATAGGATGAACTCGTCAACGGCTGCGATCAGATCGAAATATCCTTTCCATGGAATATAGTTCGATTGCAAGATGGCGATTTTCTTCATTTTTGCGCTCTGTGTTTTTGCAATGGCAGCGAAGAAGGAGGTGAAATAGTTTCATAAACAGCCTTTTTTCCGAAAAGCTGCCAAAGGCCATCACGGGCCAAGAGAGACATCTGACCGTGCGTGCGATCCGCAATCCACTCGGAACCGTCTTGCGGGTGCCGCACAAGGAGGTAATCAATGTGCTCGCCGTCGTTGCGCTCCCAGTCGAAGACGCCGGGCATCCATTCAAATCCTCCATATATTCCAGGCCCTGTCTTGGATTTAAAAACCAGCGGAAGCCCGGGAAATCTGGCAAAACTAAATTCTGCGAGACCTCCTCGTTCGGCTTGGTACCATCCACCAATTTGCAACATTAGAGGTGCATTGTCGCTTGACCGGCTGTCACGATCGAAGGCCATGAAAACCAGTCGACGCCCCGGCTCCGTCTGGCTGATGACCGAACGATAGCCTTCCATTTCCCTGTTGAAGATATCGACTTGCATGCATCTCAAACAGATTATCAGGAAGGAAAATCCTGCAAGACCATATTTAATAAGATTTTGCCGCGGCATGGGCGGGCCTTCCATGAGAAAGGCGGAGTAGTAAAGCGGCAATCCGAAAAAACCGAATCGCTGGTAAACAAATGCGGTCCCGGCCAAAGTGCTTGGCACGATGAACATCCAGAAGCAATACACTATGAATGGTGCCCATGCCATCCGTGACCGGCGTGGCTTTGCCCCATATAGCCAGGGGAGAATTAGCAGAAGTAAACCAATGAGAAAACCAGTCTTTCCATACGGTGCTGAAGACAGTAGAATTGGAAACGTATCAAGGCGAAGAAATCCCAGCGCCCATACTGTAGGCCCGCTGGCTTCTGGCACAGTCATCAAGGTGATAGAAATCCAGCCAAGGGTAATGGGCAGAACGGAAAATACAGGCATGCAGCACCTTATCCAGTGCTTCACGCCTTTCCAGGGGGGTGCCAGCAGAAAAACGGCAACCATGCAAGAAAAAGCGGTGATAAGAAAATGAGCGAAAAACAGTAAGTGAACAAATGCAACCAATCCCCAGCCTGTTTTTCTCGTCGGCCGATCTCGCCAGTGTAGCACCTGGCTAAGGAAAAGAAAGGCGAAGGGCGCGGCTACGATGAAGTTCAGAAAGCCCCACTCATAGGCAAATCCGAATGGCAGGATCAAAAAAGTCCAGCGCAAAGCAGTAGGCATGCCCATTTGAATACTGAATCGCGCAGCGGTCCAAACAAAAAGAATTTGTGAGGCTGCAACAGTCCATTTTATGGACGTAACGATGTCTGTCAGCGCCGTCAGCGCCATGACGATTCCGTAGCCCAGCCAGTAGGGAGTAAATAGCTGAACGCGAAATAGATCACTGAATTCCCATGGCTCTCCCAGAAAGATGGCTCTTAGAGCCGCAATTTGGGCTGCATGCTGAGGGATATCCACCATTGGTGGATAGATGGAGAGTATGACGGGCAGCCCGCAAGCCATGCACGCCAAAGAGAATATTCTGTCATTATTTGGCATTTTTTATGAACAGTCTGATGTCATTCGCTTAGATATTCACGAGAGAGCACTTTACAAGTTGCAAGATCCCATGAAGGAATGCAACTACGAAGGTGGGCTTCCAACTGTAAGCCTAGAATCGAAGTGTACACTTTGCTTTGCTAGCTATCGCCATGAACTTTGGCTGTCACATCCCGGACGATTGGATAGACACTAAGCGCTATGCGCTATTCATGGCGCACGCGATGATGAGCGAGCTGATGGATCAGCTCAAGGCATCTTCGACAGTCTTATCAGCGTTTGCATCTGCATCATGATCATTGCCCTGCACAAGAACGCTCGCGCCATTCCCATATCGTCCGCATCGGGATCGCTGCCAGCGCTGATTCGGCAGCTGTGCAGACTGCCCGCTATGGCGTAGGTGAAAGCGCTATCCAGCGTCGGAAGTCTCGTTCGGTCTTCACCGATGCCAGCCACACTGCCCATCGCCTGCAAACGACGCTCACGCTCACGCTCGTGCAGAATGCCCGTTGTGGTGCAGCCTCGTAAGATGCTGCTGCCGCCTGATGACCTGCGGGCCGTCTGCCGCGAATTTTTCTGCCCAACTGTCTCGTGCTCGGGGCATCGGTGCCATCTTTTCTTTTATGTGCAAGCAAGCCACCGGCTGTTAAGCCACTGGCAACCCGTAGCTTGCACATAGAAGATGGCGTTGATCGTTGATCATGTCCCGGGCGCTGCGCCCCCGAGGTCTGCCTGCACGTTTGCCTGCCGGAAGGTGCTTTTGCACAACTTCCCACTGTTCATCGGTCATGTCACTTGGATACATGACGAGAGTTTGCGTAAATTCTCTCTTTGAGAACAGGCTCTAAGAGCCTGCCGCCCCCGCAGCCCAACAGGGCGAATAAGGACTTGCTCGCCGGTCTACCAGCAAACGCAGACAGCGCAGGACGGGCCTTGCCAAGGCAAGAACGTAGGAGCAAGCGCGCCCGCGCTTCGCGTTCACTTCAATTGGAATCCCTTTGCTTCAAGGCGGATCGAAGTTGGTGAAGCGCTGGAGTATTTTGCTCTCACATTAATAGCACTATGTCCTAGTGGGATCTGCGCAGACAGGCACTCCAGGTACCTTTTATTTGCTCCTGTTTTTGATGTGGTTCGGCGGAGCAATCAGCCCAAAGGCGCGCCTCACCGCAGCAGATAGCTCCCGCCTAACAATAGCTTAGGCAAAATGAATTGGAATAGTTGATAGTTTGCCTTGATAATTCAGCCCGTCGCCCAGCCAGGCGCGCTTTTCAGAACCTGTTCGCAGGCGTCCATCTCAACCTCTCAACTCAAGGAGCCTCTTATGTCCGTACTCAACACCGAAATCAAACCCTTCAAGGCCAGCGCCTACAAAAACGGCCAGTTCATCGAGCTGACCGAAGCCGATGTCAAAGGCAAGTGGGCCGTGTTCTTCTTCTACCCGGCCGATTTCACCTTCGTGTGCCCCACCGAGCTGGGCGACGTGGCCGACCACTACGCCGAATTCCAGAAGATGGGCGTGGAGATTTACTCCGTCTCTACCGACACGCACTTCGTGCACAAGGCCTGGGCCGATGCGTCCGAGACCATCGGCAAGATCAAATACACCATGATTGGCGACCCCACGGGCACGATCACGCGCAACTTTGAAAACATGCGCGAAGACCAGGGCCTGGCCGATCGCGGCACCTTCATCGTTGATCCGCAAGGCGTGATTCAGGCCGTGGAAATCACCGCCGAAGGCATCGGCCGCGATGCGGGCGATTTGCTGCGCAAGGTCAAGGCTGCCCAATACGTGGCCGCGCACCCCGGCGAAGTCTGCCCCGCCAAGTGGAAGGAAGGCGAGCAAACGCTCAAGCCTTCGCTGGAGCTGGTCGGAAAAATCTGAACCGCTGCTGATGCCTCACGGCCTTCGGGCCGCTTCATGCAAACCGGGCCGGATGGCAGGCAAGGCGGGCGCGCGACCCGCTGGCCGTCCGGCTTTTTTTCGCCTGGCTGTTCTCCGGCAGTCGGTGCAAAGCTCCTTTTCCAGGAGCGAATTTGAGGGCCTGAAAACGGCTGTGGTCTCCGTGAAACGTGTGCAGGCAGCTATTAAATAAAGAGCGAATATCCATCGCCCATCAGTCCCATCGGATACGAAAGGAATCTTCATGCTTGACAAAGACATCTCCGCCCAGTTGCAGCAATACATGGGCATGCTGCGCCGCCCCTTCACTCTCACGGCCACGCTGGGCAGCGACGCCAAATCCGCCGAATTGCGCGAGCTGCTGGAGCAAGTGGCGGGCATGAGCGCGCACATCACGCTGCGCACCGATGGCAGCGACGCGCGCGCGCCTTCCTTCGCCCTCACGCGGCCCGACGGCCCGCAGCATCTGCGCTTTGCCGCCATTCCGCTGGGCCACGAATTCACCAGCCTGGTGCTGGCGCTGCTGTGGACGGGCGGGCACCCGCCCAAAGTGGCCGAAGACACGCTGGCGCAAATCAAGGCGCTGGAGCCGGCGCAAGACCTGAATTTCGAGGTTTACATGAGCCTGTCGTGCCACAACTGCCCCGACGTGGTGCAGGCGCTCTCGCTCATGGCCATCTTCAACCCGCGCGTTCGCGTGACGGTGATTGACGGCGCGCTCTTTCCCCAGGAAATCGAAGCGCGCGAAATCATGGGCGTGCCCGCCGTTTATCTGAACGGCCAGTTCTTCGCCAGCGGCCGCATGACGCTGGAAGAAATCCTGCAAAAAGTGGACACGGGCGCCGCCGCGCGCGACGCCGGAAAACTCTCGTCCAAAGCGCCGTTTGACGTGCTGGTGATTGGCGGCGGCCCCGCTGGCGCCACGGCGGCCATTTACGCCGCGCGCAAAGGCATCCGCACCGGCCTGGTGGCCGAACGCTTTGGCGGCCAGGTGAACGACACGATGGAAATCGCCAACTACCCCGGCGTGCCCGAAACCAACGGCCCCGCCTGGGCCGCGCAGCTGGAGCAGCACGTGCGCAATTACGAGGTAGACCTCATCAGCGCCCAGCGCGTGGCCGAAGTCATCCCCGCCGCCCAGCCCGGCGGCCTGATCACCGTGCGGCTGGAAAACGGCGGCACGCTGCAAAGCCGCACGCTCATCGTGGCCACCGGCGCGCGCTGGCGCAACGTGAACGTGCCCGGCGAGCAGGAATACAAAACCAAAGGCGTCGCCTACTGCCCGCACTGCGACGGCCCGCTGTTCAAGGGCAAAGACGTGGCCGTCATCGGCGGCGGCAATTCCGGCGTGGAAGCGGCCATTGACCTGGCCGGCGTGGTGCGGCACGTCACCGTGCTCGAATACAACCCGGACCTGAAAGCCGACGCCGTGCTGGTCAGCAAACTCAAAAGCCTGCCCAACGTCACCATCCGCACCCATGCGCAAACCACCGAAATCACCGGCAGCCAGGGCAAAGTCAGCGGCCTGAGCTTCAAAAACCGCGACAGCGGCGCCAGCGAACACGTGGCGCTGGAAGGCGTGTTCGTGCAAATTGGCCTGGTGCCCAACACCGAATGGCTGGGCAGCGTGGTGCAGCGCAACCCGATGGGCGAAATCGTCATCGACGCCAAAGGCGCCACCAGCGCGCCCGGCATCTTCGCGGCGGGCGACTGCACCACCGTGCCCTACAAGCAAATCGTCGTCTCCGCAGGCGAAGGCGCCAAGGCGGCCCTGGGCGCGTTTGACTACCTCATCCGCACCCCTGCGACACAGTGAGAGCCTGCCAAAGGCAAGCGCAAAAGCCCGCGTCGGCGGGCTTTTTCATGGTCATTGGGTCCATGAAGGGCAACGCTGAATCTTTTGAATGCCTGCAAGCGCCTTGGAACGGTCTTGAGCGCTGAAAGCGCCGTGCCACAATCGCGCGCCATTGTCATGTTCACATTCACACACACTTTCTCGCGCTGTCTGCGCCGCTGGTGCGCGGGCGCGGCGGCAGGGCTGCTGGCTGGCGTGGCGCTGGCGCAGCCCGCGCCTGAGCCGCAGGCGGCGCATCAGGAATCCTTTCAGGCAGAAGCGCCGCCGGAGTCGCAACAGGCTTTGCCAGCAGCTCTGGACGAGGGCGAAGAAGCGCCCGTTCGCTTCGCGCCCATTGCCGCGCAGCCTCAGCCAGGCGAATCAGGCGAATCAGGCGAATCAGGCGAATCAGGCGAATCAGGCGCGCCGCAAGCGCAGGAGAGCGCCAGCCAGCCGCCAGGCGTTTTGCAGCCGCCTTCGCCCGACGCGCAGCAGATTTACCGCGCCGCGCGCGACAAGCTGGTGCAAATCCGCACGCTGCGGCGCGCCACCCGCACGCAAAGCAGCATTGGCTCCGGCTCGTATGTGGATGCGTCGGGGCTGATCCTGACCAATTTCCACGTCATCAGCGATCTGGCGCTGGAGCCGGACAGCCACCGGGGCGTGAGCGTGAACGTGAATGGCCAGGAAGCCGAAGTGGCCTTGCTGGCTTTTGATGTGCTGCACGATCTGGCCGTGCTGCGCCCCGTGCAGCCGCCTGCCGATCCCGTGCCTGCCTTGCAGCTGCGCCCGCAAGGCGAGCCGCTGGAGCAGGGCGAACGCATCTATTCGCTGGGCAACCCGCTGGATGTGGGTTTTGCCATCACCGAGGGCAATTACAACGGGCTGGTGCAGCGCAGCTTTTATCCGCGCATCTTCTTTGGCGGCGCACTCAACCCCGGCATGAGCGGCGGCCCGGCGCTGGACGCGCGCGGCCGCGTGATTGGCGTGAACGTGGCCAAGCGGCTGGACGCCGAGCAGGTGAGCTTTCTCGTGCCCGCCGAGTTCGCGCGCGCCTTGCTGGACAAGGCGCGCCAGGCCGCTCCCATGCAGGGCGCGGCCCATGAGGAAATGGCGCGCCAGCTGCTGGAGCACCAGCAGACGCTGATGGAGCGCCTCATGGCCTCCACGGCGCGCAGCGAGCGCTACGGCCGCTACACCGTGCCGCTGCCCGCCGAAAGCCTGTCGCGCTGCTGGGGCAATGGGCAGGAGCACGAGCCGCGCGCCCTGTTCACGTACGAGCGCAGCGAATGCCGCATAGACAGCAGCGTGTTCACGGGCGATACCGGAGAGGTGGGCGGCATCCAGCTGCGCTACGAGGCGTACGACGCGCCGCGCATACGCGAGCTGGCCTTCGCCTATCAGTATTCGGCCAGCTTCGCCAATGAACCGCTGCCGCAAAACGGCGACGCCCGCCGCAGTGCGGCCGAATGCCGGCAGGACTTCGTTCAGCTCAAGGGCATGCCCGCCCGCGTGGTGCTGTGCATGCGCGCCTACCGCAAGCTGACGGGGCTGTATGACCTCACCGTGCTGGTTGCCAGCGTCAATCAGCCCAAAAGCAGCGTGCTGGGGCGCATGGATGCCGCCGGCCTGTCCTTTGACAACGCCTTGCTGCTGTCGCGCCACTTTCTGGATGGCTTTGCCTGGCAGGCCGATGCCCAGGCCAGCGCGCAAGAGGGGGCCGCGCCATGACCGCCGCCGCGCCTGTGGAACCCGTTCTGTCGCGCGATCTGCCGCAGGACACATCGCCCGGCCAGCCGCCGCTGCCGCCCCGGGCCGCGCCAGCCGCTCGCGCGCTGGCCGTGCTGGAAGTCAGCGAGCGCGGCCGCCATCTGGCGCAGGCTGTGCCCATCATGCACTGGCCCTGCACGCTGGGCCGCGCCGTCCATGCCGATGCCGTGCTGACCGATCCGGCGCTGGCTGCCGAACATCTGCGCCTGGGCGTGGACGAGGCGGGCCGCGTGCATGTGCGGGTGCTGGACCGCGTCAATGGCGTCTGGCTGGGCCGCCGCCACATGCGCGACGGGCAGTCCTTCATCTGGGAGCCGGGCGCGGCGCTGGCCGTGGGCCGCACCCAGCTCATGCTGCGGCTGGCCAGCGCCGAGCCGCCCCCGCCCCAGCCCTGGCGGCCCGCATCGCGGCGGGGCCTGGCCGTCACGGTGCTGGCCGTGGCCGCGCTGCTGGGCTGGGTGGCGGTTGAAACGCTGCTGCGCATGAACACGGCGGGCAATGTCGCGGGCCGCATCCTGTCGGAAAGCCTGGGCGTCTTTCTGCCGCTGCTGGCGTGGGTGCTGCTGTGGATGATGGCCAGCAAGCTCTTCGCGGGCTTTGCCATGTTTGGCCGCCATCTGCGCATTGCGGCTCTGGGGCTGCTGGCTTTTGGCGGCATCGGGGCTGCGCTGCACGCAGGCGCCTTTGCCTTTTCGTGGCCTGCGCTGGCGCGCTTTGACCGCAGCCTGGCCTATGCCGTGCTGGCGGCCACCGTGTGGCGGCACCTGTGCGCGGCCACGCCGCTGTCGCGCCGCCTGCTGGCGGGCGGCATGGCCTGCCTGCTGCTGGCGGCCCTGGGCCTGCAACTGGGCTTGCAGTGGCAGTCGCACAAGCGGCTGGGGCAGGGCACGCTCTATCTGTCGCACCTGTATCCGCCTTCCTGGCGGCTGGCTCCCGCGCAGCCGCTGGATGACTTCCTGACGGGCGCGCAGGCGCTCAGGCCCGCCCTGGCCGGGCGCGTGACCGAGCAGGACGAGCACGAAGACAGCGAGCTGGATGAATAAGCCCACAAGCGCCCCCGCCGCCGCCTTGCAGGAAGCTTCGCGCCTGGCCAGCTAGGGCCGCCTGCCGCAGGCCGCGCAGCTGCTGCGCCAGCACCTGCAAGCGCAACCGGGCGACGCGCTGGCCTGGCAGATGCTGGGCCTGATGCACCTCATGTCCAGTCAATGGCCCGACGCAGCCAGCGCCCTGGAGCAATCGGCCGCGCTCAACGGGCAAGACGCCCGCACCTGGGCCATGCTGGGTGTGGCCTGTAGCCAGCAGGGGCGCGTGCAGCAGGCCATCAGCCACTTTGACGCCGCCGTGGCGCTGGCCCCGGCGGATGCCGCCCTGTGGTGCGACCGGGGCCGCGCGCTGCATGCCGCCCAGCGGCTGGAGGAAGCGCTGGCCAGCGCCGACCGCGCCCTCTCGCTCAATCCGGCGCAGCCCGCCGCCTGGCTGCTGCGCGGCAATGCGCTGCGCGATTTGCGGCGTCTGCCCGAGGCGGTGCAAAGCCTGCAACAGGCCGTGCGGCTGGCGCCTGCCGACGCCCTTCACTGGCACGCGCTGGCGGCGGCGCTGGAAGACGGGCGGCAGTTCGAGAACGCCCTGGCCTTCGCCCGGCGCGGCCTGGCCGTGGCGCCACGGCACAGCGGCCTGTGGGTCAGCCGTGGCAATGCCGAAATGGCGCTGGATCAGCCGCAGCCCGCTGCCGCCAGCTACGAACAGGCTTGCCAGTGCGATCCGGGCAACGCGGACGCGTGGGTGGGCCGCTCGCGCGCGCTGTTCAAGCTGGGCGAAGATGAACAGGCGCTGGACTGTCTGGAAAAAGGCGTGGCGCTGGATGACAAGCCGCCCTTTCTGGCGGATCTGATGCGCTACAGGCAAAAGCAGGCCCGCTGGGACGATCTGCCCGCGCTCTGGGCGCGCGTTCTGGCGCAGCTGGATGAGCACAACGCCTACAGCATGGCTTTTCCCATGCTGGCGCATCCGGGCGCCACGGGCGCCGATTTGCTGCGCAGCGCGCGCGCCTGCATGGCGGCCGAGCGCGCCAAGCTGCCCCGTCCGCTGCCCGCGCGCCCCAAACCGCCCGAACCCGTGCCCGCGCCCGCCGCTGGCCGCCCCTTGCGGGTGGGCTACCTCTCGGGCGACTTGCGCGATCACGCCGTTACCTGCTGGCGGGCGTGTTCGAGGCGCACGATCGCAGCGCCTTTCGCGTCATCGGCATCGACGCCTGCGCCAAAGCCGTATCTGACACGCCCATGCGCCGGCGCGTGCTGGCCGCCTTTGACGAATCCATCGCCCTGGGCCGCTGCACGCCCGAAGAAGCCGCCAGCCGCATTCGCGCACTGCGGCTGGATGTGCTGATCGACCTCATGGGCGCCACGGGCGACGGCCAGGCGGGCGTGCCGCTGCTGCGCCCTGCGCCGCTGCAAGTGACCTGGCTGGGCTTTCTGAACCCAGATGAGATATCCCATAGGGCAAAGGTGAGATAAATCTGGGATTTGGCGGGGAATTCAGGGAGATGGTGGGATGGGATTTGCAAAGCCTTTGCATATTCTGCAAGGAGATGCGGGCGTCATTCCTGAAACAGGAAATCGCTCAGAACGTCAAGCACGGCGCGCTCGTCGTCGGGTGCCAGAGTGCCCGCTTGCGGGTTGGCCATCAGCAGGCCGCGGCGGGGCATGCGGCGCGTGCCAAATTCGTGAAACGTGGCATAGCTCTGGTCAAAGCCAACCCTCACACTGCCCGCCTCTGCCTGGTAGCTCAAGCCCTGCAACATGTCGCCATAACGGTCGAGCAGCCGTGCGTTGCCGCTGCGGCCGGCCTTGATGGCCGCCGGTGTGCCCGGGCGGGGGTAGCTTTTATCGGTTGCATCGGCCCATTTCTCCCAGGGCTTGCCTGTCGGATCGGTGCGCGTTTCAAAGCGGCGGCTGACGCGGCTTTCCATTTCCGCGCCAATACCGGTCATGGCCGGCGTCATGTCTTGCAGTCTGCCTTGCAGGGTTTGCAGCAGATCCCTGAAGGCTTCGTCGTCAATGGCAATCGTCAGCATGATGATCAGTGCTCGGGCAGGTCAAATGGCATGCCGTCGTTGCGCCTGGTGCCTGCCAGCAGCTCGGCTATAGTGAGTACGCGCCCTGTGGTCGGTTGAGCTGTCCCCACCCCGTTTGCCTGCGGGGAGTTCAGCAGTGTTCCCGGCAGGGCGCTTTCTATTTCCACTGCTTCCAATGCATGCAGCAGCTTGCGCGACTGGCTGCCTTGCTGCCAATCCTTCACCGTCAGCTTCAGGCGATACAGCCTGCCCTCGATCAGCGCGGGCGCGGCCAGCCGATAAATCCACTGCACATACTCATTGCGGTGCATCGAATCCGCATGCCGTTCCACCACCACGGCGCGGCGCACCAGCGCCTTCAGGGCCGCTACGGCCTGCAATGAAGGGCGCGACTGACTCATGTTGTCCCCCATCTTCTTGACTGACTTGCGGTTAAGCCGCAGCAGCCAGCCCGTATCGTTATTGGGCAGTCCGTCACTGCCTTGCAGCTCTTGCAGCAGCGCCGTGGCGGCTTTCATCAATTCAGCATGTGCGAGACCTTTGCCGAACTCATCGCCTTGCAGCCGCGTAATTTGCACGGGCGGCAAATCGGCCAGGCCCGGGCGCTGGCCTGTGAAGTCCTGGCGGGGCAGCCCCACATGCAGCCGCTGCAACCTGGCAGCCTGGGCCAATGCAGGCACAGCCGCCCCCAGCTTGTCGGCTTGCAGCCTGGCCAGAGCGCGCTGGCGCGCCTGACCGGCGTTGTAAGCAAAGCCCGGGTCTATGCCCGAAGGCGTGTACGTCACTTCGCCCGTGCGCTGGTTGATGAACTCCACCCGATACTGCGGCGGCATCTCTTTTTTCAGCGCACTGCCATCGGGCGCCAGGCCCCGCTCGTAGTCACGGCGCGACACCGACACCACCCGGCAGCGGCAGCGCCAGCCATTGGGCGGCCAGTGCTCGCTCCAGAAGGCGTCATCCACCGGCAGCGTCACGTTGTGCCAGGCGCGGTGCTGCGGGCGCACTTTCCCGTCATCGCGCGTCACATAGCGCACATACGGATGCGTGCGCCTGGCCGCCCACGCGCGCTCCCATTGCCCCGCTGCGTGCGCCTGCCGCAAATTCGTATCGAAAATCAGCGCCAGCCGCATCGGGTTGAAAACCGTCTTGATCACCTTGCCCGTGGTCGGATCCACCATCTGCCGCTCGCCCCACCAGCCTGCATCGGCCAGCAGCTGCTGCACATTGCGCATCCAGTCCCTGCGGCTCAAATCGCCCTGCACCGAACGGCGGATGCCTTCGTACACCGCCTGCAACAAATCCAGCCGCGCCAGCCTTGAGACGGTGAACTGGCTGGCATGCTCGTCCTCCCACAAATCCTGCCAATCGTGCGTCACCGTCAACTGCGCGCGCGCCTGCAAATAGGCAATCGCCCCGGCCGCAGGCAGCCTGCGCAGCCGGGCAAACTCCGTTGCTGCCGACATCGCCCCTTGCCCCTTACTCGTCATCCAAACCCGCCCGGGCCGCGCCCCGCGCGGCAAAAGCCGCCCGCGTCAGCGCCTGTGCCAGCGCATCCGCATCCATCTCGGGCAACACACCCGGCAGCGCATCCAGCAACTGCCCGGCCGTCCAGCCCTCCTGGCTGGCGCGCGCCATCAAGTCGCGCAGCGGCGCCGCCATCAGCTCCAGCGCCTCGCGCCACTGGGCCAACTCCTCATCCACCAGCTCATCCAGCGCGTCCCTGCCCACGGCAACTTGCCCTTCGGCAAAGCTGCGCGGCACGCCGCCCGCAGCGCTGGCAGGCAACGTCGGCTGATTGGGGGCCAACTCCCAGTGCTCGCCATATCGGGCGCGCACCCCGTCCAGCGTCATGCGAAAGCCCATCGCCGCCACGTTCGCATCCGTCTCACTGGCTGCCTTGATGTCCTCGGCCGCCTTGATCGTGCGCGACACCATGCAAGGCTGCAAACCGTTGAACTCGCAAATCCACCGAATCAGCGTCGCATTCAATGTGTCACTGAGCAGATCGCTATCGGCCTGGCTCAACTCCAGCCGCACCGCCTCGCGCTCATTGGCCGCTGCGGCCAGCGCCCCGCCGCTTTGGCCGCGCGGCGGCTGCCCCAGCAGCACCTCCATGATCCAGTCATCCATGTACTCCACCAATGACTGATTGGGCGTCATCCCCCCGCTGCTGATCCTGGCTTCCAGCAGGGTGATATCCACGCCTTCCGGCGTCATGATGAAACCGTCATTGCTCATGGCCCGCAGCGCCTCGAAAAGCGTGCCCTTTTCCCGCGCCTTGGCCTCGCGCGGATACTTGCCCCAGGGCGTCGGCGTGCCAAAGCGGTCGCACAGCTTGCCCCAGGCCAGCACCCCCTTGCGCTTGAAAAACACCGGCCAATACAGTTGCAGCCCCAGCCCGATGCCGTAGGGGTTGTCATCCTCCGCATTAATGCGGTGCACGATGAATTTGCGATCGGGCACCGGCACGCCCTGCTGCATCGCCTCGCGCACCAGCAGGCGCAACTCGGGCGGGCCGCCCGCTTCGCCCTGCACATAGACAAAACGCCGATGCAGCCGCTTCGGCGCACGCTCGGGCACCACCATTTGCCGCCCGCCTACTTCGCGCAGCGTCCACACAATCTCGGCGGGCTGCCAGCCCATCAGCAGCGCGTCCAGCAAATCCACGCACAGGCGGTCAAAAGCGAACCCGTTCAGGATATCCATCACCAGGGCCGCATCGCGTGCGCCGGCGTCACTGGCCTGCACCGGCTCCACCGACCACGGGCGGCTCACCACCGCCAGCTTGCGCTTTTGCAGCCCGCTGAACACCTTGCCGTCGCGCTTGAGGTCACGATACAGCTCATGCGCCAGAGAGCCGCCCTTGCCGCGCTCCAGCAGCAGCGGGTCATTGGGCTGCAAGATGCCCATGAAAACGGTATTCCACGGGTCCAGCGCCAGCGGCGCTGCCTCGGCATCCAGTTGCGGCCAATCTTTCTTGTCTTTCATGGGCTGCCTCACAGAAAACCTCTCGTTTCCTCTTCATCCGAGCGCGCGCCGCCGCTCATGAACTCCATCGGCGCGGCCGCCGTCAGTGAAGCAAACCAGGCCAGCGCCCCGGCAATGGCCGTATCCCCGTGGCGCTTGCCGCCTGCGGCATCCTTGAGGGCCACCCCATCGGGCACCTTGGGCACGCCACGCACCAGCTGCACCGCCCGGTGGTCATCCAGCACCCCGCTGCTGCGCGGCAAGGTGATATCGCCATCCTCGAACGCCGCGCGGTACTTGGGCATGTTCTCCATGTACCACTGCTGCGACAGCATCACCCGCTGCACCCGCGCCGCACCATAGCGCTGCATCGCCACCTCGGCCAAATAACCGCCGTTGCCCGTCGCGTCATGCGCCCCGCCCGCAAACCCCGGCAGCGCATCCACAATAAAAAACAGCGCCTGTCGCTGCTGCTCAAACGGCACATTGCGCAGCTCCACAATGAAGGGCGCCTGGCGGTGCAAATGTGCGTCTTGCAGCAGAGGCACCAGCGCCGACAAATCCCCCGAACGGGCAAAGTCCATGCCGTAAAAACTGCGCGCCTGCGGCGGCAGCGCCTCCAGCAGCGGCTGCACTTGCGTGTGCAGCCAGCCGTCCACAAATGCCGCCCGCTCTGCGGCTGCGCGCACCTCAAAGCCGGGCGGGCACTCCAGCCGCAGCACCGGCAGCGCGTCGCTCATGCGGCTCTCCAGCAGCGCCCGGCTGAAATAGGCGCCACTGCTCGCGCTCGGAATGCAATCGAGCTCCTCATCCGCGTTATCGCGGTAAAAGTCATAAATGCCCTGCACCCAGGCATCCTCATCGGCCTGCGACCACGCCCGGCCCATGCGCAAACACACCCGCCGGTACAGCCCCTCGTTGACGGCCTGCCGGAACGTAATGCGGTGAATGCTGCCCCGCTGCCGCCCGGCGCGAATGTCCTGGCAAAGCAGGTTGAATGGGTTGTCCGCGCCAAAGTGCGTCGAAATCAAACGCACCTTGCCTCCCCATATGAGAAAGGCCATCGCCGCCTTGATCAGCGCGTCCAGGTCGTCCTGAAACGCCGCCTCATCGCCCACCAGCACCCCCTGGCGACCGCGCAGCTTGCGCGGCCGCGAGGCCAGCGCCGTAATACGGTGGCGGCTTTTGGGAAACCGAATCGAAAACGTCAGAATGTTCTTGTTGCGCTCATCATCGCCATCTTCATCCCAGATGCCCTGCTCCACACTGCCGGCTGCCTGATTGAACTCGCGCGCCCACATCGCGCAGGCGTCGATGTATTCCTCGGTCATATCCTTGTCCTGGCCGATGTAGTACACGTTCTGCCCGCCCGCATTCCTGGCCGCCGCCGCAATCAGCACGTCATCGGCCGCCTCGGCCCAGGTCAGGCCCGTGCGCCGGCCCTTTTCGGCCACCTTGAACGGCGACGCATCGGCCACCCAGCGCTGCTGATACGGCAGCAGCACCGCAGGCAACGCAGCGCCCATGCCCGCGCTCATGCCTTGTCTCCCACACCCAGAATCCGCTGGCGAATGCTCGCCACCAGCTCATCGCTCATACCCGCCTGGCGCGTCATGCTCTCCACTTCGCGCGCCGCCGCATCCGCGCGCGAACGCACCTGCTCGCGCAGCCTGCGCAACTGCAACTCCACGTCCACGTGCGTCTTGTTGGCGCCCGCCAGATCTTTCAGCGCCCTGGCCAGCAGCATCACATCCATGGCCTTGACTGGCTGCCGCGCCTCACCCAGCTCGCTCAGCGACTGCCAGGCCACCACACGCAGCATTTCGGGTAGCAGGCGCGCCACGTCGCCGCCCGGCTCGGCCTCCAGCTTGTCCACCCAGACTTTCGCCACCTCCTGCGCCTGCCGGTACTTCTCCATCGCATCGCGCGCGCCCTTCACATAGCGCCCCACCGCGCTGCGCGACACCTGCGCGCCCAGCGACTGCAAAGCCTGCAAGATTTCGGCAATCGTGCGCCCCTCGCGAATCAGGCCATTGCACGCCTGCACCAGCTCTGCGGGCAGCGCTGCCACGGTGCTACGCCGGCCCATGCCTCACTCCGGCTGCGGGCGCGCCACACCCGGCACTGCTGCGCGCCCGCGCGCCACATCCAGCCCGCGCCGCGTCAGCGTGGCAATGAGCACCGCGGCCACGCGCTGCTGCGTCAGCAAACCTTGCTCGGCCAGCCAGGCCAGCTCGCCATGCAGCAAGTCACTGCCCACCACATGCCCCAGCTCCTCCAGCATGGTCTCCAAAATGTATTCATTGGCCTGGTAGCCTGCGCTATCGGCCAGCACCCGCAGAATCACCAGGCGGCGATCGCGCGCCAGATGCCGCGCATACGGCGCCTGCTGCTCAAAGTTGTGTGTCATGTCGTCCTGCTTTCAGCAAAAAATCCTCCACGCGCCGCGCTGCTGCGCGCGCGCCGCGTGCCTCGTTGAACACCAGCTCCTGCTTGCCCTTGAGCGCGGCCAGTTCCACCCGCAAATCGCCAAACTCCTTGCTATCCGGCATTTGCGCAATCAAGCGCCCGTGCCCCTCCTGCGCCACGCGCAACTCGGCCAGCGCCTGGCTCATGGCCGCCTCCACCGCCTGCACATGCGCGCGCGTATCCACCTGCCGCGTCGCGCGCCAAACCCACAGCAGCACCAGCGGCAGCAGCGCCATTTGGGCGGCCGCCAGCGCCAGAAGCAGCGCATCCATCTCCGGCGAACCCAGCCTCATGGCGCAACGCCCCCCGCGCCGCCATCGAGCCAGCGCACCAACTCGGCATGCTGCCCCGCACAAGCGCCATAAGCGTCATACGAGCGCTTGAGCGTCAGCACCAGCGCATCCATATCAGCGCCCCCGCTGTGCGGCGGCGGCGGGCACAGCGCCAGCAAAGCCGCCGGCAGCGGCCGCAGCGGCTGCGGCCCGGGCGGCGTCAACCTGGCGCAAGACGCCAGCATCCAGCACGCAAGCAGCGCGCAAATCAGCCGTTTTGGCAAGTGCATCGGCAAGCTCCCTCGTCGTCTCATCATCGGCCCTGGCGCGGGCAGCGGCAGCGCGGCGCAAACGCTGGCTCGCCTCCTGGCTCTGCTGCACCAGACTGCTGTGCTGCTCCAGCACCGCAGACAACTGCTGCACCAGCTGCGCGTCATGCCGCGCCCGCTCGGCCAGACGCCCATCTGCGCGCCCGCGCCAATACCCCGGCGCCGCCCCCGCCAGCGCAGCCAACAGCACCGCAGCAAGCCATCTCATGGCCGCACCTGCTGCTGCGCAGGCCCCCAGCTGGCCCCCCAACTCGCATACCGCGGCTGCAAAACCAGCAAAATGCGGCGCGCATAAGCCAGGTTCTCCCGGCAATGCAGCGCCGCCCGGCGCGCCCGCCCGCAAGCCGCATCAATCTGCCCGCGAGTGGGCAGCTTCAGCCCCGTGGCCTGCGCCTCGGCCCGCCAGTGGGCCTCGCCCCCGTTGTAGCCGCGCAGCATCAGCCACAGGCGGTCAAAACGATCCATATACCCCGGCGTGCGATCAAACAAAAACTTGTCATAGCCCACCATCGCCCGCAGCGCCCAGGCCGGGTTATGCGGCAGGCAATCCCAATCGGCCACACCCTCGCGCGCGCACCACCAGCGCGCCGTAGCCGGCATAAACTGCGCCAGCCCCCGCGCGCCTGCGCGGCTCACCGCCGCCGCATCCCAGCCGCTTTCCTGGTGCACCTGCGCCGCCAGCGCGGCCACCGGCGCATCCAGCCCCCACTGCAAATGCGCCTGCCGCAGCAACTCGCGCTGAAAGCGCCCCGCCAGCGGCAGCGCCTGCCCGGCCGACTGCGCCCAGGCAGGCAAAACCAGCAGCAAAGCCAGCGCCCACAACGTGAACCTGCGCATCACGCCCCCAGGCCTACAGCCAGCATGCCCGCGCCCACCACCAGCGCGCGGCGCACCATGCACACCGCCCCCAGCAGCAGCAACTCACGCGCCCCGGCCGCATCCAGCGGCGCACGCGCAGCCTCATCCGCCGCCGCCTTCGGCTCCGTAAACGACACCACATCCCGCAGCGCCGCAAACCGCGTCTCCGGCTGCTGCGCAGCCTGCGCCCCCAGCAGCAGCACATCCGGCCGCGCGTAGGGGAACATGCTGCGGTCCAGCCAATAACCGGCCAGCGCTGCCAGCGCCATCAATGCCAGCTTGTAAACCGCCACCGGCAACTGCTGCGGCGCCATCCACCCCACGGCAGCCAGCAACAGCAACGCGCAAAACAACCAATCGGCCAAACGCACGCGCGCCAGGCGCGCGCCAAACCCAAGCAAACTCATTTCAAGGCACTCCAGCGAGAAGGAAAAAACGTGCACCTGGCCTGCCGGTTCATCAAATGCCCGGCCATCAACAGCGCACACTGACCAAACCCCAGCCGCGCCAGCGGCAACTGCTGAACACAAAAATGCCGGCAACTGCCGCAGCGCGGAACACACGGTTTGGACATGCCCCTCACTGTCGCGCAAACAAAGCGAGCGCCCCAAATGAAAAGCTTCAAAACAAAACGGCCACCCAAAAAGGGTGGCCGTTCACATTCATGCCGCCAGGCAGAACCAATCAGGGGACTTCGGAATAAACCTTGCGCACATAAATGCGCGCGGGCTTGAGTTCGCGGGAATGCCCTTTTTCTCTGAAAACCAGCGCCGCATCCACCCACACACTCTCGCGCCCGAACAAATCCGACTCTGCAACCGATGGATCCAGCTCGATAGGCAGCCTCTCATCTCGCACCCCCAGCTTGCCGGCCCACCCTTTCTTGCGGCTATCCAAATTCGTGGCCCGCACCATCAACTGCACAGCCTTGAGTTCTTCAACCCGCTCATTGGGCTCCAATTCAATGCGGGCCGGCGCCTCGACAACCGCCTGATGCGAAATCTCCAACCACTGCTGCGCCTGGGCATCGCTGGCAATCAGCATGGCCGACGCCGGATCGGCGCGAACCGGCGCAGTCAGCCGCAGCGCGCTTTCTGCCACGGCCCGTTTATTGCTGCCTGCGGCCCTTTCAATCGCTGCCTGAAAAACCTGCGGATCCACATTCATCACCCCCGCGCCGTTTTGGATGATCACGGAATTGGTCGCCTCAATCATCGGAGCGGCCTTTTGCCCGCTTGCCCAGTGCAAACCGTAAACGGCCACACCGGCAACAATGGCGCTCAGCACAACAGCCCTCATACCCTGCTTTTCCCCCAGGCGCTTGACAAAATCATCCAGACGATCCTTGTCCCCGAAGAAAAACTTGACAACAACATCTTCAATCAGGCTGCCCGCCTGCAGCGACTGGATCAGAAACTCGCTGCGCTCGATCTCAATGCCGGTGAGCTCCCTCAAAACCAAGGGAACGGGCTTGAGCACCCCCTCAAGCCCTTGAAGCGCAATTATCACCTCCTTGATAGGAACCGGCTTTTTTGTACTGTAAGTAATACGCTGCGTCGCCTGGAAAACAAACAAACCGCCTTCCTTGTCGACTGAATAAGTTGTGCAAGCCTGATCAGTCATAAATCTCTCTTGTCAAACAAATAAAAACCCGCTGGCCCCCTCAAAACCCCGCGCCCGCGCACCCTTGCAGCGCCCGGCACTCTTGCAGCGCTCGCTCAAGCGCCGCCCCAAGCTCGCGCTCCTTCATCTCGCACTGACTCGCCTCGGCCGCCATCTCGCTGGCCTTTTGCGCTGCGTGCGTCTTGCCATACAGGTTCTGCACATAGCGGTACTGCTCATCGCGCAAAACCGCCAGCCGCTGCCGGCACGCCTGGCGGTGTGACTCAATCGCCGAGCGCGCCCCGGGCACCACAAACTCCTGCAACTCGCGCCGGCGCCGCTGCTGCAAGCTCGCCTGCGTGCGCGCCTCGATGCGCTGCGCCTCGGTCATCGCCTGCCCCTGCGGCTGCCCACCCGCCGCCGCACCCGCCACGCCTGCCGCCGCCGCACCACCATCCCGCGCAGCGGCTACGGCGAGCACTCCGAGG